>OJSE01000663.1_pt1 | contig 50438 bp, 42 predicted proteins | sample 1599351 | NCBI WGS metagenome assembly OJSE01 (sample SAMN04168656, study PRJEB22393) | human gut metagenome | biome: human gut microbiome; feature: stool | host: Homo sapiens | collected 2014-03-17 | reverse complement strand
TAATCAAAAAGGGGACAAGGCTCGGAAAGCAGAATTTCTTATCTTAATGACATTGATGGAGACGGGCAATGGTTAGCGCGAATGGATCAAAAAGGAATAGATCAAATTGACTGTATTCTGAAAAAAACGTCTAAAAAAACAAAAGAAAAACAGGCGAAAGCACTTCTGGAGTTTATTGATTTGTGGAAGGAGGAACAAGAATAAAGAAACATCTATTCACAAAAACTGAAAATGTAAAAAAAACAATTGCATTTTTGAAACAAACGTGTTATATTACAAATAGCGCGTTTTATTGCGCATGCCTATCCGCATCTAATGATGAGGATTAAGCCCATACGGACAGGCGGGGCAGCTGCCGATTGTGGTTTTTAAACTGCGTTATTGATTGAGTTAGAAGCTCAAATTTTATAAGTTGACGGGACATGGCACAGTAGTGTGCTCATCCGGTCGAAACATCACTTGTGAAACGGTCAATAATAATCGGATGCACATCTGGGCAAAAGCATGCGTGCGAAAAAACGATACATAGGACTTTACGGAACAGGTGATGCAGCCTGTTCCTTTTTTTATAAAAGAAACAGGTCATCAAATTGAGAGGACTGTAGGCAAATGGAAAAAGGACAAATGCGTGCGCCAGTTTATGAGGCGCTTGAAAAGCTAAAGAAACGAAGAGTGGTTCCGTTTGATGTGCCAGGACATAAGAGAGGACGTGGAAACCCGGAATTAGTCGAGCTTCTTGGTGAAAAATGCGTCAGTCTTGATGTCAATTCCATGAAGCCGCTTGATAATCTGTGTCATCCGGTTTCAGTAATTAAGGAGGCAGAAGAGTTAGCGGCAGAGGCATTTCGTGCCGATCATGCATTTTTTATGGTTGGAGGAACAACGTCCTCTGTTCAGGGTATGGTGCTTTCTGTCTGCAAGGCAGGAGATGAAATCATTTTACCGAGAAATGTTCATAAGAGTGTAATAAATGCACTTGTGCTTTGCGGTGCAATTCCAGTATATGTAAATCCGGAGATGGATAATCGTCTGGGAATCTCGCTTGGTATGCAGGTAAGCGAGGTAGAAAAGGCGATTCTTGAACATCCAAAGGCAGTAGCTGTCCTTGTCAATAATCCGACATACTATGGAATTTGTTCGGATCTTCGTTCCATTGTAAAGGTGGCACATGCACATGGCATGAAGGTGCTTGTAGATGAGGCACATGGAACGCATCTTTATTTTGGAGAAAATCTTCCAGTTTGTGCGATGGATGCAGGAGCAGATATGGCCTCAGTCTCCATGCACAAATCAGGCGGAAGCCTGACGCAAAGCTCCATCCTTTTAACAGGAAAGAACGTAAATTGGGAGTATGTCAGTCAGATCATTAACCTGACACAGACAACAAGTGCATCATATCTGTTGATGTCAAGCCTTGACATTTCCAGAAGAAATCTGGCACTTCGCGGAAAAGAATCCTTCGCAAAGGTCGCAAAAATGGCAGAGTATGCCCGTGATGAAATCAATGCGATTGGCGGCTATTATGCCTACGGCAAGGATTTAATCAATGGAGGAAGCGTTTATGATTTTGATGTCACAAAGCTTTCTGTTTACACAAGAGATATTGGTCTTGCGGGAATCGAAGTCTATGATTTGCTTCGTGATGAGTATGATATTCAGATTGAGCTTGGTGATATAGCAAATATTTTAGCTTATATTTCTATCGGAGACCGCATTCAGGATATAGAGCGTCTTGTTGGTGCACTTGCCGATATAAAGCGTTTATATTCAAAGGACCCGGCTAGTATGTTAAATACAGAGTACATTAATCCGAAGGTACTTGTATCACCGCAGACAGCATTTTATTCAGAAAAGACACGCCTTCCAATTAGAGAGACATCTGGCCGCATTTGTGCCGAATTTGTCATGTGTTATCCGCCGGGAATCCCGATTTTGGCACCAGGCGAGCTTATTACAGACGAAATTATTGAATATGTACTTTATGCAAAGGAAAAGGGCTGTTCTATGCAGGGAACGGAAGACCCAGCAGTAGAGTATTTAAATGTATTATAAGGCTGCAGAATAAAATGTGGCAGCTGAAAGGATAAAAAATGGAGCTTTGGTTTTCAGATTATCATACTGACAAGGTAAAAATGTCAGTGAAAGTGGAAAAGCAGCTGTTCGGCGAGCAGACCGATTTCCAGCGAATAGACGTGTTTGATTCAAAGGAATTTGGACGATTTATCAGCTCCGATGGAAGCATTGTATTTTCCGAGAAGGATGAGTTTGTATATGACGAGATGATCGTTCATGTGCCTATGGCAGTTCATCCAAATGTGCGCCATGTGCTTGTAATTGGAGGCGGAGATGGAGGCGTAGCAAGAGAGCTTTCTTATTATAAAGAGATTGAAGAGATTGATGTTGTTGAGCCAGATGAGGTATTTGTAGAGGTCTGCAAGAAGTTTTTCCCAGACAATGCAAGAGGTCTGGATGATCCGCGTGTGCGCGTCTTTTACGCAGATGGTCTTCGTTTTCTTCGTTCAAAGAATGATCAATATGATCTGATTATAAATGATGCAATCGATCCGTTAGGTCATACGGCAGGATTGTTTACGAAGGAATTTTATGGAAATTGCTATCGCGCTTTAAAAGAGGATGGCATCATGGTTTATCAGCATGGAAGTCCATTCTATGATGAAGATGAGGATACATGCCGCGCAATGCACCGAAAAGCAAGCCACAGCTTTCCAATAAGCAGAGTATATCAGGCACATATTCCAACATGTGCATCAGGTTATTGGCTGTTTGGATTTACGTCAAAAAAATATCATCCGTTGACAGATTTAAATGTGGAACGCTGGAAGGAGCGCAATATAAAAACGTGGTATTACACCACGAATCTGCACAAGGGTGCATTTATGCTTCCTCGATATGTTGAGGATATGCTGGAAGAAGAGGAAAACTAATACAAAACAGGAGGACAAAACGATGGGAAGACTTTTAATTATTGGATGTGGTGGAGTAGCAAGTGTAGCAATTCATAAGTGCTGCCAGAACAGCGACACCTTTACAGAGATCTGCATTGCAAGCCGTACAAAATCAAAGTGTGATGCATTAAAGGAAAAGCTTGAGGGTACCACAAAGACTGTAATCACAACAGCACAGGTAGATGCAGACAACGTAGAAGAGTTAAAGGCATTAATCAATTCCTATAAGCCACAGGCTGTTTTGAATGTTGCACTTCCTTATCAGGATTTGACCATTATGGATGCATGTCTTGCATGTGGTGTTGACTATATTGATACTGCAAACTATGAGCCAGAGGATACAGATGATCCAGAGTGGAGAGCTATTTATGAAAAGCGCTGCAAGGATGAAGGTTTCACTGCTTACTTTGATTATTCATGGCAGTGGGCATATAAGGAGCGTTTTGAAAAGGCAGGTCTGACTGCACTTCTTGGAACTGGCTTTGACCCAGGCGTAACAAGTGTTTTCAGTGCATATGCATTAAAGCACTATTTTGATGAGATTGAGACAATTGATATCTTAGACTGCAACGGTGGCGATCATGGCTATCCATTTGCAACAAACTTCAATCCGGAAATCAACTTAAGAGAGGTTTCTGCAAATGGCTCCTACTGGGAGAATGGTCACTGGGTAGAGACAAAGCCGATGGAGATCAAGCGTGTATATGATTTCCCACAGGTTGGTGAGAAGGATATGTATCTGCTTCATCATGAGGAAATCGAATCTCTTGCAAAGAATATTCCAGGCGTAAAGCGCATTCGCTTCTTTATGACATTTGGTCAGAGTTATTTGACTCATATGAAGTGCCTTGAAAATGTTGGTATGCTTTCCACATCACCTATTAACTTTGAAGGAAAAGAGATCGTTCCGATTCAGTTCTTAAAGGCATTGCTGCCAGATCCGGCTTCCTTAGGACCAAGAACAGTAGGAAAGACAAATATTGGCTGTATTTATACAGGAACTAAGGATGGAAAGAAGAAGACTATCTATATCTACAATGTATGTGATCATCAGGAGTGCTACCGCGAGGTAGGTTCCCAGGCAATCTCTTATACAACAGGTGTTCCGGCAATGATTGGAACAGCACTTGTCATGGATAAGGTATGGAAAAAGCCAGGTGTATTCAATGTGGAAGAGTTTGATCCAGATCCATACATGGATATGTTAAACCGATATGGTCTGCCGTGGGTAGTAGATGAAAATCCGCAGATCGTGGAGTAATGAAGCTATGTGGGAAACAATCAAAACACCAGCCTATGTGGTTGATGAAAAAAAGCTAAGAGAAAATCTGGAATGTCTGCATCGTGTCGAAGAAGAGACGGGCTGTCATATCCTTTTGGCACAGAAAGCTTTTTCAATGTTTCGCGTATATCCGCTGATCGGGTCGTACTTAAGTGGTACGACCGCCAGCGGTCTTTATGAGGCAAGGCTTGGATATGAAGAGATGAAAAAAGAAAACCATGTCTTTGCACCAGCTTACAAGACAGAGGATATGAAGGAGCTTGTAACGATCTGTGATCATATCATTTTCAATTCATTTGCGCAGTTTGAAAAGCACAAAGAAATCATTTCTGAATATAATAACAGTCAGAGAGAAAACGGGAATCGTGTAAGTATCGGAATGCGTGTCAATCCAGAGTTTTCCACACAGGAGGGTCATGCAATATATGATCCGTGTGCACCAGGTTCACGTCTTGGTGTAGTGCGCGCAAAATTTCCAGAAACACTTCCAAAAGAAATAGAAGGACTCCATGTGCATACGCTCTGCGAGCAGGATTCTGATGATTTGGAGGCAACCTTCAACGCTTTTGAAAAGTCTTTTGAACCATATTTAAAGAAGATCAAATGGCTTAATCTCGGAGGCGGTCATCATATCACAAGACCAGGCTATGATATTGAACGTCTGATTCGCCTTATAAAGCGAATAAAGGATACCTATCATCTGGAAGTATATCTGGAGCCTGGTGAAGCAATTGCATTAAACGCGGGTTATTTGATAACAGAGGTTCAGGATATTGTGGACAATGACCTTTCTATTCTGATATTGGATGCATCTGCAGCATGTCATATGCCGGATGTATTAGAGATGCCGTACCGCCCACCGCTTAAAGGCGGCGATGAAGCTGGTAAGAAGCCTTATACGTATCGCCTCTCATCCATGACATGTCTGGCTGGAGATGTGATTGGTGATTATAGCTTTGACCATGAAATTCATGTGGGAGACCGTCTTGTATTTGAAGATATGGCAATTTATTCAATGGTAAAAAACAATACATTTAATGGAATTGGTCTGCCAGATATTTGCTTGCTTCATGAAGATGGAGCCATCGAGACAGTAAAGCGCTTTGGATATGAAGATTTCAAAAATAGACTTTCTTAGTGGTGTTATGAAACGACATCGGTGTAATGGTTTCGTCAAACATTGACGCGTATAGAATTCATTTAAGAAAGAGGAAGGAATCAGAAATTTATATGAAATTGATAAAGCAAATTCCGCGCGAGGACGGCTTTTATATGCCTGGCGAGTTTGAGCCGCATCAGGGCTGCATTTTAATATGGCCAAAGCGCCCAGGTTCATGGGGATATGAGGCAAAAGCGGCAGGTAATGCATTTGCAGCAGTGATCAAAGCAATAGCACAGAGCGAAAAGGTCTACGTTGCAGTCACGAAAAAAACACTTCCAATTGCACAAGAAAAGCTGTTTGGAGAAAATAAAAACGCGGACATAATGCAGCAGGACAATATTGAGCTTTTCTTTGCAGATACCGATGATGCATGGGCAAGAGATGTGGCACCTACTTTTGTTAAATTAAATGAACACAATACTGCAAATTCAAATAAAGAAGGTTCAGATCAAAGTTCAAGTTCTGCTAGTGATTCTGTTATTCGAGCCGTAAATTGGGAATTTAATGCGTGGGGCGGAAATGTCGATGGTTTGTATGCTTCCTGGGGAAAAGACAATGCATTTGCCAGTGCATTTGCAGATCAGTTTGGCTTTGACTGGTACGATGCTGCGCCATTTGTATTAGAAGGTGGTTCCATTCACAGCGATGGAGAGGGTACACTTTTAACGACAGAAAGCTGTCTGTTAAGTGCCGGACGAAATCCAAATCTTTCGAGAGAACAGATTGAAGAACAGCTGTCACGTTTTCTTGGAATCAAGAAGGTATTATGGCTTCCGCGAGGAATTTATCAGGATGAGACAAATGAGCATGTAGACAATGTGTGTGCCTTTCTTCGCCCAGGTGAGGTAGTGCTTGCGTGGACAGATAATAAAGATGATCCTCAGTATGAGCTGTCACATCAAAGCTTATCGTATCTTGAAAACGTGCGAGATGCAAAAGGCCGCAAGCTTGTTATTCATAAGCTTCCAATTCCAGATCATCCGATATGCATCACAAAAGAGGATCTTGACGGCTATACATTTGAGGAAGGCGAGGATATGCGAGAGGTTGGAGAGCGTCTTGCAGCATCCTATGTCAATTTTTATTTTTCAAATGATGCGATCATTTTGCCAGTGTTTGGCGGTGAAAATAAGGAAAGCGATGAGCGAGCTGTACAGCTTATGCAGCAGTGGAATCCAGACCGAAAGGTAATACCTGTTTTTGCGAGAGATATTTTGACAGGAGGCGGAAATATTCACTGCATAACACAGCAGATTCCAAGATGATTGAAACGAAATAGCAGCGCATGATATCCTTATAGCGAAATCGGACGCTGTACGCGATATTTGTGGAGAAGAGAGGAAAATTCATGAGTAAAATAAAAGTAGCAGCAATTCAGATGAAATGCAGCACAAATTCCAAAGAGAGTCTTTCGCATGCAGAAGAAATGGTTAGAGAAGCCGCAGCAAACGGCGCCAATGTCATTCTTTTGCCAGAGTTGTTTGAGCGCGAATATTTCTGTCAGCAGCGCCGCTACGATTTCTATCAGTATGCTAAGACAGTAGAAGAAAATAAGGCCGTTCAGATGGGCAAGCGCCTTGCAAAAGAGCTTCAGGTTGTTCTTCCAATCAGTTTTTATGAGAAGGATGTCAACAATCTGTATAATTCCGTAGCATGTATAGACGCAGACGGAACACTGCTTGGCGTATATCGAAAAACGCACATCCCGGATGATCATTATTATCAGGAAAAATTTTATTTCACACCGGGCGATACAGGCTTCAAGGCATTTAAAACACGCTATGGAACAATCGGAATTGGCATCTGCTGGGATCAGTGGTTCCCAGAGACAGCACGCAGCATGGCACTTTTAGGTGCAGAAATTTTGCTCTACCCGACAGCCATCGGCTCCGAACCAATCCTAGAGTGCGACAGCATGCCGCACTGGAGACGCGTCATGCAGGGTCATGCGGCAGCAAATCTGATGCCAGTCATAGCAGCAAACCGAATTGGAACAGAAACAGTAGATCCATGCGAAGGAAATGGTGGCCAGACATCTGCATTAAATTTTTATGGTTCATCATTCATTGCAGACGAAACAGGAGAGCTTATAAGCGAAGCATCACGCGATCAGGAAGAAATTCTTTATAGCGAATTTGATTTGGCAGAGCTGGCACAAAAGCGCCTCGAGTGGGGACTATTCCGCGACAGAAGACCAGAGATGTATGGAATTATCGCGGGGAAGAAGTGATTGATATTGACGCTACAGTTCAAATAGAAGCCAATATTGAGGCAAAGCCCGAAGGTGAAGGGCTTTCGTAGCATGACGCGTGAACTGTAGGTATCGCAAAACTTTCACAAAATAAATTATGAATTTTATTGACAGATAGAATAATAAGTGTTATAGTACATGTAGAGCAGAACAACAATATCGTTCTGCCATTTGGAAACAGTTAAGCACGAAGCTCTTTATTTGGAGCGTTTCATAAAAAAGGAGTGAGAACTGTGATGAAAAGAGATTACTATGAAGTATTAGGCGTCAGCCGCAGTGCAGACGCATCTGCAATAAAGAAAGCATATAGAAAATTAGCCAAGAAGTATCATCCAGACAGTAATGTAGGAGATGCATCAGCGGCAGAGCATTTTAAAGAGGTAAATGAGGCTTACGATGTACTCGGTGACGAGAAGAAGCGTAAGCTTTATGACCAGTATGGCCATGCCGCATTTGAGGAAGGCTTTGGTCAGGGTGCAAATGGTTACTCAGGTAGCTATTCCGGTGGAGCAGGCGGCTTTGGTGGTTTTGGTGGATTTAAGAATGCCGGCCAAAACGGCGGTTATCAGGAGTATCATTTTAATGGAAATGAAGCCGACATGGATGATATATTAAAAAATTTGTTCGGCGGCGGTCATTTTAAGGGTGGTTTTGGCGGTACTGGAAGTTCAGGCAGAAGAAGCTATTCGTCTAGTGGCTTTGGTTCTGGTTTTGGTCAGGGCGCAGATGGCTACAGTAGTTATTCAGACTTTGGATCTGATTATGGTTCTGGCTTTGGAACTGGTGCAGATGAAGCAAATTCCCTTGATGTCAAAGCAGAAGTTACGGTTAGCTTTGATGAAGCAGCCTTTGGTGCAAACAAGAGAGTTCGTCTGCAGGGTTCTGATGGAAAGGTTCAGACACTTGAAATCAAGATTCCAGCAGGTATAGATACAGGAAAGACAATTCGTCTTAAAGGAAAAGGCAATGTCGGAAGAAACGGCCGTACAGGCGATCTGTTACTTAAAGTAACTGTGCAGGATAAGCTAGGATTTCGTCGTGAAGGAATGGATGTATACACGACAGTGCAGATTCCATTTACAACAGCTGTATTTGGCGGCGAGGCTCGCATTCAGACTATTCATGGTGATGTTATCTGCAAGATAAAACCAGGTACTCAGTCAGGCAACAAGATCCGTTTAAGAGGCAAAGGTATTGTATCAATGAAGGATTCCAAAGTCTTCGGCGATCAGTATGCGGTTGTCGAGATCCAGGTACCAACGACACTTACACCACAGGCAGCAAGAAAGCTGCGTGAATTTGAAGCAGAGTGCGCAAAGACATCAGGCACGTCAAACGGAACACATGCAGCATAATTGCCTGCAAAAGATTTTTTAAAATTGATAGAGAAAAAGACTCTCATCATCCGAAAGGAATGGTGGGAGTTTTTTATTGCGCTGTGGGAATCCTTTCGGTATAATGGATTTGCAAAAAAACAAGGGGGACTATTTTATGTCAATGCAAATTGTGTTTGAGCAGATTCTTATAATCTTTGGCTATGTAATCGTCGGCTACGTGGCTGGAAAGAAGAATCTGATCACAAAAGAGCAGCAGCGCTATCTTTCAAAACTTGTTTCATCACTCATTCTTCCATTTACAGTGCTGTCAGCAAGTAGCATGGAGGCAAGTGGACAAGATATAGTAAATGTTGCCATTGCCGTGGCGCTTCTTTTTTCCTGTATGGCACTTACATCAGCTGGGTGTATGCTATATGCAAAAATAAAACAGGTGCCGGAAAAAAAGCGTGCAGCCTACACGGGACTTTGCACATATCCTAATTGCACTTTTATTGGAATGCCTCTATGTATTGCGTTAATGGGAGAGTGGGGAACACTTTACGGTGCAGCAGGAATTATTGCATTTAATTTGTTATTTTTCACACTTCAGATTTCTCTTTTTACAAGACAGAAATTTCATCCAAAGATTTTCTTAACACCGCTTAATATAAGTACACTTGCACTCATTTTGATGTTGATTTTTCATGTGCATTTTCCAAGACCGCTTCAGACAGTTTGCTCCAATATCGGAGGAATCACAACACCTATGGCGCTGATCATCGTCGGCGTTATGCTTGCGGATGGAAATCTTATTCAGATTGTGACAGAAAAAAGAGCGTATGTGATCTCATTAATCAGAAATTTGATTTGCCCGCTTATAATGTTAGTAGTGATGGCACTTCTTCCGTTAGATCCGAATTTAAGAATGGCAGTGTTGATTTATGTGGCGTGTCCGGTAGCAAATCTGACAAGCGTATATGCGATTCAGCATGATATGGAACCAGCTCTTTGTGCGAGGGCAACGCTTCTATCTACGATTTTATTTGCTGCAACAATCCCATTTATCATCTGGCTTGGACAGCTTGTATATGGCGTTTAAACACAATGTTAATTTTTTAACAAAAAAGCCTAAAAACTGGCAAAAAGATGTGCCCAATTGGTAAAAAAAGCAATTGACTTTTAGTGAAAATTCTGGAATAATATAGATAGATTGGGATGCTTTTTGGTTTGCCTCAAAGCCACCAATTATATACAGATATTTAAGAAAAGAGAGGTTAATGTAAAATGGCAAAAGTGGATTTAAGCCAGTATGGTATTACTGGAACTACAGAAGTTGTATACAATCCTTCTTATGAAGATCTGTTTGCAGAGGAGACAAAGCCGGAACTGGAAGGCTATGAGAAGGGACAGGTTACCGAGCTGGGTGCTGTTAATGTCATGACTGGTATCTACACCGGACGTTCTCCTAAGGATAAGTTCATCGTTATGGATGAGAACTCTAAGGACACAGTATGGTGGACCTCTGACGAGTATAAGAACGATAATCATCCGGCAAGCGAAGAAGCATGGGCAGCAGTAAAGAAGATCGCTCAGGAAGAACTTTCTAACAAGAAGCTGTATGTTGTAGATGCATTCTGTGGTGCAAACAAGGACACCAGAATGGCAGTTCGTTTCATCGTAGAGGTTGCTTGGCAGGCTCATTTTGTAACGAACATGTTTATCCGCCCAACAGCTGAGGAGCTGGAGAACTTCAAGCCAGATTTCGTTGTTTACAACGCATCTAAGGCTAAGGTTGAGAACTACAAGGAATTAGGTCTTAACTCTGAGACTGCAGTAGTATTCAACATCACCAGCCATGAGCAGGTTATCATCAATACTTGGTACGGCGGCGAGATGAAGAAGGGTATGTTCTCTATGATGAACTACTTCCTTCCATTAAAGGGTATGGCTTCCATGCACTGCTCCGCTAACACCGATATGAACGGTGAGAACACCGCTATCTTCTTTGGTCTGTCTGGAACAGGTAAGACCACTCTGTCTACTGACCCGAAGCGTCTTCTGATTGGTGATGACGAGCACGGCTGGGATGACAACGGCGTATTCAACTTCGAGGGTGGATGCTATGCAAAGGTTATCAACCTTGATAAGGATTCTGAGCCGGATATCTACAATGCAATCAAGAGAAACGCTCTTCTTGAGAACGTTACTGTTGATGAGAATGGCAAGATCGATTTCACAGATAAGAGCGTAACCGAGAATACTCGTGTATCTTATCCTATCGAGCACATCGAGAAGATCGTTCGTCCGATCTCTGCTGCTCCGGCTGCAAAGAACGTAATCTTCCTGTCTGCAGATGCTTTCGGCGTACTGCCGCCAGTATCTATTCTGACTCCAGAGCAGACTAAGTACTACTTCCTGTCTGGTTTCACAGCTAAGTTAGCAGGTACCGAGCGTGGTATCACTGAGCCGACTCCAACCTTCTCCGCTTGCTTCGGACAGGCATTCCTTGAGCTGCATCCGACCAAGTACGCAGAAGAGCTGGTTAAGAAGATGGAGAAGAGCGGTGCAAAGGCATATCTGGTAAATACCGGATGGAATGGTACCGGAAAGCGTATCTCCATTAAGGATACTCGTGGTATCATCGATGCAATCCTGGATGGTTCCATCACAACTGCACCTACCAAGAAGATCCCGATGTTCGACTTCGAGGTTCCGACTGAGCTTCCAGGTGTAGATCCGAAGATCCTTGATCCTCGCGATACCTACGCTGATGCTTCTGAGTGGGAGACAAAGGCAAAGGATCTTGCTAGCCGTTTCGTAAAGAACTTCAAGAAATATGAGGGCAACGAGGCAGGTAAGGCTTTAGTAGCTGCAGGTCCGAAGGCTGAGTAATTCAAGTTTCGAATTTAAAATTCAGAATTCAACTGATTAAAAAATGAAGGCGGGTCATGCGAAAGCATGACCCGTTTTTTTAAAGATTTCTTATGATGATTCGGACGAGATAACGGGTAAAATCATGCAGATCATATTTTTTGCAAATGGTTGCTTTAAGGCAGGCTATTATCAGGATGCGATTGCATATGAGCATCAGAACAAAAACTACGATCAGGAAAACATTTGGCAGGAGATATTTCGATCAAACCACTAGTGTTATGCGAGATGAAGTTGAAAAATTAGTGGAAATTCCATCACAGATTGCTTGATAAAATAGGGATTCAGCAAGCTGGAGAAAATGCAGATCCTAAGCGTGCTAGATATTATAGTGGTCTTATGGATATGAATACGATTGATCCGGGAGACGATTTTACCAGTCTTCCAGAGAGCTATGTAATCTTTATTACGCGAGACGACACTTTGGGATATGATAAACCTATTTATCACATAGATCGCATTATTCGTGAGGTTGAAGAGGATTTCAAGGATGAGTCCCACATTATTTATGTCAATTCAAGTAGACGGGATAATACAGAATTAGGGCGGTTGATGAGAGATTTGCATTGCAAAGACTCCAAAGATATTCAAAGTAGTGTGTTGGCACAGCGAGTTTTTGAACTAAAAGAAACTCAGAAGGGAGTTGAGACTATGTGTCGTGAGATGGATCAGATTTATGCCGCAGGCGCTGAATTTGGAGAAACCAAAGGCTTAGCAAAGGGAGTGACAGTAGGCGAATTAAAGAAAGCTAAGGAAATAGCTTTGAAAATGTATATTCAGAAAAGACCTATGGAAGAAATTGCATCACTGCTGGAAGTTCCTGTTGATACGGTGAGAGAATGGATTCAATCTAATAGTTAAAGAGGCATGGAAATAGAAGCAATAAGGATTAGCAATAGATGGATTTAAAAATGATTATGTTGAAATTATAAAATTCGGTGTCAGACATTATAAAGGCGGGTCATACGAAAGCATGGCCTGTTTTTTCTGTCAAAAAAGAGTCTTGTCAAAGCTAATATGATTGGGTAGAATATCAGGTACTTATTGGTGAATCATCAGTTGGAATTGCCTGCAGAATAAAAGAATGCAGAGTAATGGTCGAGAAAGATTAAGTAACTTTGCTGGAGGGAAAATTAAGAAAATGAAACAATTGAGAAAGCATTATCCTATAGTAGCCGCGATCATTCTGCTGCTTGCATTTTATTATTTGAGAATAAAAAAGTATTGACAGATTTGAAAAAGAATGTTATAGTCAAATTGTTCTCATCGTTATCTGATGAGCAGAATGGATGAATGAATGTTTGGTAAGAAGTTGGCGCTTGCGAATATACGGGCGTATTGTGACTTTTTACGCAAACAATTATATTCTGCTTAGGAGGTATCACGATGAGATTTTTTAGTTTATCTAAGAAACAGTATAACAAGCAGCAGGCTGTTGGCTATGTCGTTTACATGATGGTAGGAAGTTACTTTCATGCAGAGGATTTGCCAAGAAAATTTCATAATTTCCATCTGCATTACGCAGAACTACCTGAGGCGCAAAAAGGAAAGATTGCAGATCTGGTTATCTGCCAGATGAACAAACTTGATACAAAGTTTTTGCAAGAGATTGCATTGCTTCGATGCGAGGTGGTAAGCTTCTATGAAGGCGAGAAGCTGTGTTTGGTATTTTCAACTTGTGGCTTTGGTGAGATTCGTTGTTGGATTACCAAAGATGGATGGTTTGAGTTAAGTAGCAGAGATGCTACTTAATCACAGAAAAAGAAGCGACTTTAGATTATACCATTAATTGAAATAAGTTTACAAGTAAAATAGCTTGCTTACAAACTTAATATATGAGGCGCTTCTTGTATAATAAAAAATATGGATGTTGAAAATTGAAAATATCCTAGAATACAATAAGACTACTGACTGGCAGGTTAATAGTCTTATTGTATTTATTATAGAAAAAACTTTGGTATTCGGAATCAAACTGTTACTTATGGGAGAAATGTAAAAATAACAGATGACAAACAGCAGGATGAATGTTATACTAAGAAAGACTCAAGTAGTGCTAGTGACAATTAAATATGTCTAAATTGTTAACATACACGAAAAATGGCCATTGTCAGAATATTCTGATAAATACCTGCAAAAACAGGCTCCAGAAACCGCATAAAACCTAGGCTTTCGAAGGGGTACCGTAGAAATGGAGTTCCAGCCCGAAAGGGCATTGATACGTGAATATCGCCGTAATCAGTTCCATTAAAATCAATATCGGTAGAAATGGAGTTCCAGCTCGAAATGGCATTACAGAATATTAAATTTTAAGTTGAAGGGAGATTGAGATGAGTTTCTTTAGTAGATTATTTGGAAAAGGAAAGCAAGAGAAGCAGAAAGAGCTAGATCCACTACCGAAGCAGGAAGAGTTGATAGAGGAAGATATAAATTATGCAGAAGAAAATGAAAAGCGGCTTCAGGCAGGAGGGATTAGTCCAGAATATTTTTATGGCATTTTTAGAGAAAATTTTCCTCAATATCAGATTGAGAGAACTGTTTCAGCAAGACGTTTGGATGCTTCATGTCATGAAAAATGTCATCCAATCGATTTCTTGTTTTCTCAAAATGGTGTAACTGTGCTAGCAGTAGTATTAACTACACAGAATCAATACAGATCAATGCCATTCAGAGGAACGGAAGCAGTCTGCGATGCAAATGATGTGTCGTATATGAGATTTTTTATTGAAATGAGAAACGAACGAAACTATGTGCGAGAACGCGTAGCAGAAGAATTAGAAGAATAAGATACGATATAAAGCAGAAAGGAAACACCGAAAGGTACCTGTGATGGGCAAAGCACCAGCTTAGATAAAAATCGTGCAGGTGATGAGTTGGTGTACGGTCTGGTATGCGTAACACGCATGTTAAATGCATTTTCTTTTCTGATTTATATAAAAGTCAGGTGAATAGTGAAAAGTTCACCTGACCTTTTTTATACAAAGGTTTGTGAAGGGAAGAAGAAAGATATGGAGATATTGCAGGAATTGGAGCAGGAGAATGTTTGGCAGCAGTACCTAGAAAATGTTTTACACGAAAATCCAGTGGAGTGGAAGAAGTTACAGGAATACATTGCTCAAAAGAAATATGTGCCGATTGTAAATAATATGAAACAAGTAGGGAAAAGTGGTGAAGAATTTATATTTATTCCTAGAAAAGTGCTGCTGAGCAAGAAGGGAACAGAGCGTAAGAGAGTTGTTTATGTATATCCTTATGATGTACAGGTGGTTTTAAAGGTAATAGCTTGGAAACTTCATAAATATGATAATTGCTTTGCTAATAATCTGTTTTCGTTTAGAAAATTTGTAAACGCGCAGACTGCGGTTCGATATCTGAGAGAAAAACAAAAAGAGGGAGATTGGTACACATACAAATTAGATATTCACAATTATTTTAATTCGGTTAGTGTAGATAAGATACTTCCAATGGTCAAGGAAGTATTAGTGGAAGAACCGATTCTTTATAACGTCATATGTGCAATACTTAAGAATCCCTATGTGGAATACAATAAACAAGTAATTCAAGAAGAAAAAGGAATTATGGCAGGCATGCCACTGTCAGCCTTTTTGGCAAATCTTTATCTTACGAAAATTGACGTCTGGTTTCAAGAAAATGATATTCTGTATGCAAGATATTCCGATGATATTATTATCTTTGCGCAGGAAGAAAAGAAGATAGAACAATACAGTGAAAGGCTTACAGAAATGATACACGAGGCAGGACTTGTGTTAAATGAGAAAAAAACAATGAAAAAGAATCCAAAAGAGGCATGGACTTTTCTTGGATTTCAATGCAGTGGAAACTGTATAGATGTGTCAGATGAGGCTTTAGATAAAATAAAGAAAAAGCTTAAAAGGAAAGCGAGGGCATTATATCGTTGGAAATGTAAAAAGAAGACAACAGACGAACAGGCAGTGAGGGGATATATACGGCGTGTAAATAAAAAGTTTTATGAGGATAATGGAGAAAATGAATTGACGTGGAGTCGCTGGTATTTTCCTGTTATCAATACAGAGAAGAGTCTGAGAATAATAGATCATTATTTGCAGGAATGTATTCGCTATGTGGTAACTGGACAATACAACAAGAAAAATTACCATTTTAAGTACGAGAAAATGAAACAATGCGGATATCGTAGTTTGGTGAATGAATTTTATAAAATGAAAGGGGTGAAACGGCTAAGTGAGACAGCCAATGAAAAATGTAAATGTTTTATGGTGAAAAATGGGATAAAATTTCAGTAGAAGAATTTATCAGCATTATAAACCAATATATGCAATGGTATAGAGATAAAAGGATCAAACTGTCGTTAGGGGGTGAGTCCGATGGAGTATAGACGCAGTCTTGGAGTTGCTTAATTCAGATCCAAGACTGCGTCCGCCACCCCCGAGTGTATGAAAAAACGAACACTGAGGCTGAGCTTCTGGCAGGTTAAAATGGGGAGAAATTTCTCATTTTAACTTGTACTAAATCTTGACATAGGACCATAGTGGTGGTATTGTTTGTGAAGATACTTGTGTGTATTGTATAGTGGAGGTCATGTATGAGTAAACAATATGATATGGATCGATTTGTCAAAGCACAGAAGAATAGTTATGATACAGCGTTGTCTGAGATCAGAGATGGAATGAAGCGTAGCCATTGGATGTGGTATATTTTCCCACAAATTATAGGATTGGGAAGAAGTGAGATTGCTGTCTTCTATTCGATTGTGGATGAGGAAGAGGCTAGAACGTATATTCAGAATGAGTTACTGCGAAGCCATTTGTTGGAGATAAGCAATGCACTACTTGAGGTAGAGTCATCTGATCCGGAGCACGTGATGGGCTTTCCAGATAATTTCAAGTTACAGTCCTGCATGACGCTATTTGCTGAAGTTGCACCGGAGGAGGATGTGTTTCAAAAGGTGTTAGATAAATTCTTCGCTGGAGAAAAGGACAAGCAGACTTTGCAGATATTAGGAAGAAGCTTATGATATTTAAGAAAAAGTTAGAAAAGAAGACATATGATAAAGAGAATCAATGTCCAGTGCTTCGATGCAGCATTTGTACCGGAGAGCAGGTCGCTGGATTTAAAGATTTACATACAGGAAAATTTGAAGAGATCAGGCTGATTCGAGACAGCAAGGAATTGGATGATTTTATGGAAGAATATGATATTAGCACAATCACAAAAGAATATTAGATGAGGCTGTGAAAAAACCAGAACAGATTTTTTCACAGCTCCTTTTTTGTTAGGGCTTCTTTTCAGGATTAATAATATCAAGAAGAGAAGAATTTTGCTCGCTCGAAAACAGATTGATTAGCTGATAAAGAACGTTTTTCTGATCTTGTTTCAGTTGACCAATTTCTATTGACTCAGAACCAGAAATACCAAGAATATAGTCAGAAGTTACGTGAAAAATTTGGGTCAATTCAACGAGATTTTCAGTAGATGGGGATGAAATCCCCATTTCCCATGCATTAACGCAGGCACGGGTAACAGAAAGCTTTGCGGCAAGAGCGGCTTGTGTATAGCCATTCTTTTCACGAAGTTCTTTAATGCGTTCGCTTGTTGATAAAATCATTGAAGAATGCTCCTTTTGTAGTCTGTTGATAATTATAAATTGGGAATAGAAGCTCTCTTGATCCCAATATCATTTAGATCAAGTATATCAAATTAGAAGTAAAAATAAATTATCTCTAATGATAAAATAAATATAAAGTGGTTTATAAGGGAAAATAGCATAATTTTAAATATCTAAAAAGATAAAATAAATTGACATATCACATAGATAAGAGTATAATTTCTTTCTAAGAGAATTCCGTTGAGGCTTCCTTAAAAAGGAACAAACGAAAGGGTTAAAGAGAGAATTTTTATAATGAGGAGGAAATAGTTGTAATGGTTTACATTAGAACAGGTGCGAACAACAATGGAGATATTATGTATAATTCTGATGGAAGATATATCCGGCTAGGTGACTATAGCAAAGGGGATGCTATGTACAATATAGATGGGAAGTATGTCAGAGAAGGTAACTATAGTAATGGGTCTATCATGTATAATATAGATGGCAATTATATAAGAATAGGAAGTGATCCCAATGGTGTTATAAAATATATTAAAGATGGTAACTATATTCGAAGAGGCGATTATAGTGATAGAGAGATTGTATATAATATTACAGAAAAATCTTCAGCATCAGGGTGCTTTATTACTACCGCTTGTATAAAATCCAGAGGATTATCCGCGAAGTGCTATGAATTGGAAACACTCAGAAAGTTTAGGGATAATTGGGTATCAAAGAATGAAAATGGTCCAGCAGAAATAGGTATATATTACGAGATTGCTCCCCAAATTGTAGAGAAATTGGATTGCCTTCCTAATTCAAAAGAAATCTATGAAAAAATTTATCAAGAGGTGGTCCTTAAATGTGTCCGATTCATTGAGGAAGGAAAGGAAGAAGATGCATATTTATTATACAAAAATGCATCTTTCGATCTTAAGAAATATACAGATGCATTGTGATCAGAAGAATGCAAGTTGATTGCATTATCGATAAAAGAGAAAGCGTTAAGAGAGATTCTTAGCGCTTTTTGCATGTTTTTATTGTGAAAAGTTTACAATATCGGAAAGAATGGCAGAACAGCAAAATTAGCATTATCATAAAAGATAAAATAAATTGACATTAAGCAATAAGGCGACTATACTATAATAGATAGATGACAAATATTTGAATGAATCTCACTTAAAGTTGGTGAATATGACAAATATTTGAATAAAACTATAGAAGGGAGAAGAAAGCGATACTTAAAAAAATAATGTTATTGAAAAGTAAAAGATAACTCACGAAAGGGAAAAAATAACAATGATAGAAATACTTGTTGCAGTGGCATTAATTTGGCTATTAGTAAAGGCTATTGGCTGGCTATTAGCGTTTATTGTTGCACTGCTTAGTAAATTCTTTGCGATTTCAATTAATGTAATCAAGATATTTTTTCTGGGGCTTATAGGAATTGCACTAGGAATAGGTGTAATAATAGGCATTATAAACTATATAAAGGCATTTGTTAGCAGAATTAATCCATATGAATATTATGTGGATTATTCAAGAAAAAAACAGCAATATGCAAAGCGAAAAAGCTATTTCTTTGGTCCGGGCTTCGCTCAGTTAAGGGAGACATTTCTTGTGGCTTGGGAGACAAATATAGAAAAAGTGCCTGAAATCTGGAGATGGTGGGATACAAGTATAGAGAATATTAATAATGAGATTCTTTCACTTGTAATATTTCTCATTGCATGTGTATTTAAAATTTGCTGTATCATTTCAGTTGTAGTGACTGGTGCAGTTATCACAATTATTTGTGCAGTGATTCATGCCGTGATACTACTATTTTTTGCAGCAATTATTTACGCTGTATTTGGAATTACATGGTTAATTGATCGTCTTTATTTAAAAACACATTCCATTCGTGCATTGTGTCCAAACTGTCAGGAACGAATTGTTATTCCGGTATTTGAATGTTCAAATCCAGATTGTAGGGCGAAGCATACAAGGTTGGTACCATCTGCATATGGTATCTGGCATAGAAAATGCGTTTGTGGAGAGATATTGCCAACTACCTTTTTGCTTGGTAGATCTAGGCTGCGCGCATATTGCCCGAAATGTGGAGCAGAGTTGGCCGCATCAGATCGAAAACAGTTTTATATTTCGATGGTTGGAGGATCTTCAAGTGGAAAAACAGTATTGATGACTGCTTTTCTTTATGAATTTATAAAAAAATTACATAATAATTCAGAAATAACACTTGAAATTCCAGAAATAAATTGGAACGATTTTAAAAATGTCGGAAAATGGTTTACTGGAGTAGCAGACATAGAGGGAACAGAAAAAAATAGTACCTCAAGAATGTACTCTCTTTTAATAAATTCTAGAAATAGAAAAATAAGAGAGCAATTTTCTATTTTTGATATAGCGGGGGAAGCTTTTAATGATTCAACGCTTGGAAAATATGTAAATGAGCAGCAGCTTGCGCAAAGTAATGGAATTATTATTGTGGTAGACCCGTTGGCAGCTTTGGAGATGAGAGAGGTAGCTCAAAGAGAAGGTGATTCGATTGTTGGAGCTACAGAGATTGATCCATCTCAAGTAATAACAAATTTTGTCGCTTATCTAAGCCATTTGCCGGGAATTCCTAAAATAGGAAATAAAATATCACGTCCAACAGCCATTATTATTACAAAAACGGATTTGAAGGGTGTGAGTACACGAATTTCTAGAATTAAAATTAAAAGTGAGATGCGCAAAAATCCAGGTCGTTTTCGAAATTACATAGAAGCGCAGGATACATTGTGCGAAGAGTTTTTGCAGAATAATGGATTGGCCGCTACCTATGCAGCAATCAAAGCAAATTTTTCTAATGCGCATTATTTCCCGTTAAGTGCAATGGGAAAAATTCATAAGGGAGAGCAGTTTGATCCAGATGAATATATTTTAAATCCATTTGAATGGCTGATGCGTCAGTCGGAACCTAAATTTGCAGATATGATTCAGGTAGAGAAAGAAGAAGTGCTTCTTAACTATACGAATAAAGGAATATCGGAATATTCAGGTTCTGTTGATTTTAGCAAGTATTTTTGGAAAGCACAAACACATAGAGTAAAAAAGAAGAAAAAAAATTTCCTTTTAAGACTTCTTATGGTACTTCTTTTAATTGCATTGCTGCTTTTTGGAGTTTTGGTTCGTATGCTTAGGATGAAACAAGATACTTCTGAAAACGATAATGGAGTGATCAGTGAAGTACAAACTAGCGTGGAGGTTTATGATAAGGAGAAAACTTTTGAGACGAAGTTTCTGACAGACAAAAAGGCTATTTATGATTTACCAGTTATCGCCGGATCGGCGCAAGATGGTTCAAGCGGACTTGTTTTAATAAAAAATGAGGCGGATAATGAACCGGCTTTGGCTGGAAGCGTAAGCGAAACAGATAACTGGACGGATTACGCATTAAATGGAGCATATCGCACACTTACTGGAACGGTAGTTTTAAATAAGGAGTATAGCGAGTACGACAGTGATCATTATGCATATGAGGACAGAAATCATTATGATTATGTTCGTGTACGAATTTATGCGGATGACCATCTAGTATATGAATCTCCTATTGTTGCATGGGGAATGGAACCAAATTCTTTTTCTGTAGATGTAACGGGCGTTCAGACGCTCAGAGTTATGATAAACGGAATGAATTTTGCCAGACTGGAATGGTGCGAGATTGAATAAAACGTAAGGAGGTTCAAAAGTGGAAAAAGAAAATGCAAAAATGAATGAGGATTTCGAACGTTTACCTGTGTATGAAGAGGAAGAGGACAATCTGGATGAATTAAACAGACAAGAAGTTCGAGAAACAAAAGAAAATGAAACTTGTAAAGAGAATGTTGAGAGTACGGAGTCAGCAGATATCAGGATAGGCAAGTATGTTTGTATAATGGAAGGACTTCAAAATCAAGTTGGTGCACAGAGACAACAGATTGATACAGCAGTTAATTTGATTAGCCAGATGATGTTATCGGTAGAATCTGGAAAAAAACAGATTTCGAGTGAGATAAAGGAACTTTATTTCAATCAGGAACGGACTTGGAATGCAGTACAACAAATTTCAAATCGCCAGACACAGTTGGATGCAGCGATTGACAGATTGCAGAGAGACGATAAAGTACAGAATCAACAGACAGCATCTGTCCATGAAGTTCAAAAACTGTTAGAAGAAACTGCGGGAAAGTTGCATGAAGATATCGGAAATTTGGAAAAGAAAAACACGGATATTTTAAGAGACAGCATTAATTTCCAAGCAAATATAGGTCGAAAATGGGGGGATGAGTTAAAGCATTATCGAGGTTTGTTTGCAGATTCTGCTTATGACTCTATTCTTGAAGAACTTGCAGATTTGTATTCGCAGACACTTCAGTACATAGAAGAGATAGAAAGCGATCAAGTAAAGGAAGATATTCAGGATACGGTAATAGAAAGTTTGAATGAAATATTTAATGAGTTTCATATTACCATATCGCGTACTAAAGTGGGGGAAAAGCGATCAAGTAAGACTTGTAGGACAAGAAAGACAATACAAACTGGAAATGAAGCGTTGCATGGAACTGTTGCAAAAAGTTATAATCCTTCTTTTGTACGGGAAAATCGCGTGTTAAAGTATGAAAAAATAGACACGTATATGTTTGATCCGGAATTAAAGGAAAAAGAGATGCAGGAAGAACAAATTCAGGATTCTTCGGCTATTGAGGAACAGGTTGAAGCATTTAAAAACAATGAACAGCAGCAAGATAATAACTGAGGGCTGTTTTGTATAAAATTACAATGATAAGGAGAAAGTAAAATGGCAGTGTATGGTATTGATTTAGGAACAACCTATAGTTGTATTTCAAAGTACGAGAATGGTGAAGTAAAAATTATCGCAGATGAGGAGGGAGGATCCGATCTATTAGCATCGGCAGTTTTTGTAAAGGATGATGGAAACGAGCTGATTATTGGTGAGGGTGCAAAGGAAGAAGGCGTATTAGCACCAGAGAGACTATTTCAGTTTTTTAAGCGATGGATCGGTAAGGATCCGGAAAAGGAACCTGATTATAAGCATTATATTGTGGATGGAAAAGAATATACTCCGGTCGAATTATCGTCATTGGTATTAAAAAGAATTAAGGAATATGCAAAAAAAGCGGGTGAAGAAGTAACAGATGTAATAATAACTTGCCCTGCTTATTTTGATTATGCTCAACGTGATGCAACAAAGAAAGCGGGAGAATTGGCAGGTTTGAATGTATTAGCAGTTATCAATGAGCCAACAGCAGCAGCAATCAGCTATTCAAACGATAAATATCAGGAGAGTCAGAACGTATTGGTATATGATTTAGGTGGAGGAACATTTGATGTAACGTTATTGAAAATTGAGATTGACTCGACAAGTAATGAAAAGAAGATAGACGTTATCGCGACAGATGGTGATGCTTTTTTAGGCGGTGCTGACTGGGATAACGAAATGTATAAGCTATTAATAGAAAAGTTTCGAGAACAATTTGATGTAGCAGAAGAAGAGATAGATGAAGAATTAAAAGAAATGTTGAGCTCAGCGACAGAAAAGCTGAAACAGAAACTGACAATTCAGACAACAGTTACATATAAAACGAAGTATGATGGGGAAAAGATTCAGCTTGAAATTTCAAGAGAAGAATTTGATGAGAGAACAAAAGGTTTGCTAGGCAAGACGGAACAGTTGTTGAATTCGATGATGAAAAAAGCTGAAGAAGTGGGAATTAGGGAAACGGATATTGATGTTGTCATAGAGGTTGGTGGATCAACAAGAATGCCGCAGATACAAAATTTTCTGAAAGAACGTTTTGGTGATGAAAAAGTTCAATTTTATGATCCGGATAAGGCGGTTGCTCGAGGTGCTGCGATTGTTGCGTACACAAAAGCTTATGAAAAGAATATGAAAGCACTCAAGGATCGTATAGAGAGAGGGGAAAAAATTAAAACTGATGTTCATGGAAACGTGGTTATAACTACTAAAGAAGGAAAAGTGGAAATTCTGGATGTAGTTACCCAAAAAGATGAAAAAGGTAACATTGTCTTACCAGAGAATACTCAAAAGATGGTAATATCAGATGTGGCGCCACGCACATTTGGAGTGATTGTTCAGGATAGTAGTATTCAAAGATATTATAGTGATAATTTGATCAAGAAGGATACAAAGTCACCATGTAAAGTAGAAAAAACATATTATACGCCAGAAGATTCGGATAAGATAAGCGATATTGCAGTTCGAGTTACAGAGAGCGTATCGTATGATGATGAAAATGATCTGATGCCAGAAGGAGAAGGAAATAATAGAAGTTATGTATGCCCAGATTCTTCTTTGGAATTAAAGGTGAGGGGAATGATGTTAATTCCACTTGAACCAGGACTTCCAAGGGGAAGTGAGGTTGACGTAATGATTGAGTTGACTGATCTTGGAGAATTGCATGTTGTAGCGACACTGAGAAAAACGAAAACAACCAGAGAGATTACGATTAATTTCTCACAGATAAGCGATGAAGAAATGCGCAAAATGAAAAATCGTGTTGGTAAAACTGGAGTTACAGCAGAGTAATAAAATATAGGATAAGTTAAGACGATATGGGGAGAGTAAGTTCATAAAGGACGAGTCTCCCCATATTGGCATAAACATATTTTTGATACAAATTAAGGAGAAGATTATGGATGAATCACAACAGATGGCGCAGCTTGAAAAACTGATACGACTGTTAAATCGGTTTCAGCCAGAGGAAGACCGAAGCATTACGGTTCCAGTAACAAAGCAAATAGCGAAGGCTCTTGGAATGAAATTTCAGACTGTGCAAAATAAATTAAAGGAAGAGAAATACACGATCATTTCATGGACATCATTGGAAAGCAATTTTTTTGCACAGACTGGAGATTTGGATAAACTTTTTCAGAATCTGCAAATTTTTTTTAAGAGCAATCCAAGGGATCAATATAGCAGTCAGATGGCAAATGTGTGGGATTTATATAGCTATTTAGCGCGAATGAATAATAAAACTGTCGCTCAAGTACAGATGATGGATACACAAAAGTTGCGTAATGCATTTGATGTATTGAGACAGAGTCACGGCATTGCAAATGCGCTGCCCATGAGATATTTTAGAGAAATTGAAATAATAGCGGTAGCGTTTTTTAAGGATGATGAGAGCAGACGAAAATATGACAATGTTTTGAAGCGTAAGCAGTTAGATGGTATACTTTCTGAAATTGCCGAGCTACCAGATGGAATAAAAACAAATCGGTATTTTGCGGAAGGTTGTATTAGGGAGATTCAGAAGGTGTTTCCTGATGAAGATGCAGCAATTTTTGTGTATAACAGCTGTGGAAAATTACCGCCAGAAAGCATATATGAAAAAGAAAGTACCGATATCAAATTGATGTGTTCTTGTGGTACATTAAATCGTTTTCCGTCAATGAAGCAGGCTCATCAGGGAAAATGCAGTAATTGTGGAACTGCACTGTTTATGAAGTGTCCAAAATGTGGGAAACCGGTGTTAAATGGTGTAGCCAGTTGCGGAAATTGCGGATTCTTTATGGCAGGGCTTCAGATGTTTGATAGTCATGTGCGAAAATGTGAAGAGGCAATAAAATTACAAAAATTGTCAGAAGCAAAAGCTGAATTAGAGGCAGCTCGTGCATGTAACCCCAGTGCAGACATAAAATCTTTAGAAATGCAAGTAAGAGCACTGGAAGGTGTCCTTGAAAGAAAAATGCAGCAGATAGAGACTGCTTTTGGGGATGGTAATCTAAATAAAGCAAAGAAGCTAATCTCAGATTTGCGCAAAGAGCGTCCAGGAATTGATTTATCGGAGTATGATAAAAAAATTGATAAAAAATTGGAATGGGCTCAAAGAGAATTTTCACAGTGTGCGAAAATGAAATTGGCAGGAGATAAGATCTCAAAGTGCATCATGATTTTGCAACAGGTGAAGGATTTTATACCGGCACAGAATCTTTTAAATAGTCAGGAATTACGTCCGAATCCTGTAAAAAGAGTTACAGTCTCTGCAAATGCATCAGAACTCTCTGCAAGTATATCGTGGATACCCGATGAAGATAATAAGTGTGTTACATATACAATTGTTCGTAAGGAGAGAAAAGCGCCAACAAGTGTAGTTGATGGTACTGTTGTTGCGAAAGGATTAAATGCAGCGTACTGCAAGGATATAAGTTTGAGGGCGGGTGTAGCCTATTACTATGCAGTATTTGCGGTGCGAGAAAATTTAGTCTCAAATCCGACAAAATGCAATGACAAAATTTTCTTATGTTCACCGTTAAAAAAAGAATCAATCGGATATAGTTTAACGGACAACAGTTGCACAATCCATTGGACGGATCAAGAAGAGAGTGCCGGAGTAAGGATTAAGCGCTGCGAAGTAGGTAGTGATACTTGGAGCACTGTGGCAGAACGAGTTCACAGTCCGTGGACAGATAAAGATTTGAAGATGGGAAATCAATATTTGTATCAGCTCTGTACATTATGGCAATATGCAAGTGGATATTGTTCTAGTGAAAGTGTTGAGCTTATGGTTAATGTTTTAAGAAGGCCCAATCCCGTGACAATTCGATTAAAGAGTGTTGAAAAAGATGGAACTTGTCTGATTGAATGGGATGCAGCAACTACGATGGGAGAAGTAGAGCTTATACGAGTGAACGCAAATACTACAGTTATAAAGAATCAGGAATACGATGTAAATGTAGTTCGTGGTATGGGACAATGTTTATGGACTGGTTCTGTTTCAAGAGGACAAATCGCTATAAAACTTGGGGTAAATCAAGAGATTAGCATTGCTTGTTTTTGCGTATATGGAACAAAACGAGTGGCAGGAAATATACTTGAAATATCGACAGCATTACCTGTAGATATTGATGGGAATGGTATTCGACTAAATGGTGATCGTATGGAGCTTACAGTAAAGAATATTGATCCCAATATGACAAGAATCTATTGTTTTGTGGAAAGTGTACGGAATGGTATACCACATTTTGCAACAAAGGAAATGGCACTTGTAAATCAGACAGACTGTATCATGGATGTAGATGGACAAAATGAAATAGTGCTGATTAAAAAAAATGTTCCATTGACAAAAATTGCAGTTACTGTAATCGCACGATATGGACAAGGAACAATGGCTAGATATTCAATGCCTAAGACTTTTGTATTATCCAATCAGCCGAAGAAAAAAGTAAGCTATTCTATTGAATGGGCTGAAAAAGGTTTTGTAAAGAAAAAAGCTTGTAGGGATTGGTTAAGGCTTACGATACGATCAGAAGATGGAAGAATTCCACATTTGTGTCTCTACACCAGAGAAGATGGAAAACCGATGTGGGAGGATCATTTTGGAGATCAGGGACTTGTTGTTTTGCAGGAAATACAAGCAACTGATCAAAAAGTAGTAACGTATACATTGTCAGCAAAAGAGTTGGCAGGCTGTCCTAAGAATGCAAGAGTTCAGTTATTTTTGGACCCTGCATCAGCGCAAGAATATGAAGAGCCAAGCTGTGATACACCATCGAGTTTAGCGATGCCAGATTAGAGGAGAAAAAATGTCAGACTATATGATATGTCCGCGTTGCTTGCGGAAGATAAAAAAAACAGATTTAAAAATGGTTTGCAATATTTGCGGAAAGCCACAAGAAAAACCTAAAATGGGAATGAACCCTTTTAAGAATTTGGGAGTAATTAGAAAAAAGATAGCAGGAGGAAATGCGTGTCAAGATCCAGAATGTAAAGGGTACTATGTAAATGTGAAATGTGGCATGTGTGGTGAAGAACTTCCTCCAGATATTGCACAGTACAGTAGATATTTGCGGCTATCGCTTATAGGTCCAAGTGGAGCGGGAAAAACAGTTTTTATTACAACCATGCTGCAGGAATTGAGACAGAATGCACGAACATTAAAATTTAGTTTAAGTGCAATGAATAAGGAAACATCAGATTATCAGAGCATAAATACTAAAATATTATACGATTCATATGCAAAAAAAATAATAGGAGGAACAACAACCGGACAATTTAAAGCGTTATTATGGAGGCTTCAGGACTTAAATAAGATGTCGAGTTCCTATACGCCGAGCTATAGTTTGACAATCTTTGATGGCGCTGGAGAAGATCAGAAAGTAGTGAATCCTATTGTATGCCGATATATTGTGGAGTCTAAGATGATAATGTTACTTCTTGATCCAACAAAACTCTATGGAGTGTGTTCAAGATTAGATCAGGATGATTTTAAAAGAGCGGGGGGAAATAGTGAGGTAACTAGAGCAAGCACCAGACAATTTGTTGATGGTATAATTTATTATATAAAAACACTTGCGGGATTTAAGGTAGATGAAAAGATTACAGCCCCAGTTGCAGTCGTACTTGGAAAGATGGATGTTTTAAAACAGTTCTTCCCAACAAATTCGATTGTGTTTCAGGAGAGCGGTCATGTAAAAAGTGGTCATTTTATTCAGCGGGAAGCAGATGCAGTACATCAGGAAATCTGGGATTTTATGGAACTATGTGGAGATGATTTATCTGCAAGTTTTGATGCAAGTTTTAAAAATTGGAAATACTTTGGAATATCTAGTTTTGGTATGCGTCCACAGGTGAATCGAATGCTTCAGCAGCCGCCACAGCCAATGCGAGTATTGGATCCTTTGATTTGGAATTTGTACTTAGAGGGAATTGTTAGCGGAAAATAAAAGAAAGGAAAATTATGATGGAAGGAAAATATGGTGAAATTATATATACCAGATGTGCGCCAAGTTATTCTTTAACAGGAGAAGTGGTCAGATCTGGCGGATATGGAATCTACTCAATAAGCAAAGCGTGCTTGCCGAGTCAGGAACAGGAAGCTTTTATTAATAAAATACTGCAGACATATCAGTATTCAGGTGATTGTCCGGCCTCAGAGTTTTACTATTATGTTGCGTTAAATGACAATGATGGAATACTGGGGAGATTTGTGCCAAGAGGAGAAGCAACGCAAGAAGATTTGGAGGCAGGAGTGGACACACGTGCTAGTCATACTGCACAGTTCCTGTTGGGAACATTTGCTCGCTATCCATTTGAGATAATGGGATCAAGGTATTTTGATGCGGATAAGAAATCATATCGCTTTTATTATAGAAAGGAACCGACAAGACAAAATGAAAAAATTTTCGATTCAGAAGTTCCTTCTGGCTCAATTACCCGTAAACGTGCAATGCAGTTTGCAATGGATGGACGTGTGGAAGCAATTCAGGCGGCAGTGAGTATGCTTCTTGAGCAGTTTGAATTGCCCAAAAAGGAACGAAAAATTCTTTTAATTGAAGATTCAGAGGAAAATCTACAGTTATGGATTGCGGCAATCGGTTATTCATTCCCAGTTCGATTGAGCAGGCAGATTGGATTTTCAACCTGCTTATATCGAGCCGGAAAAGAAAATGCAAATTTTTACTATACATATAAAAGAAATGGGAGCTATTGTTTGAACGCAAATATAAGTGATCCAGGGGTGGAGCGTACTCCATGGGTTATGATTGCTGGAGCAAATCCCAAAGATAGTCTTTACATAAGACCAAGTAAGTGGGAACCTTATGCAGTGATCAATGGAAGCACGAAAAAGGCAGAATTTGAGTGTCAGCCTGAAATTATGAATAGTCAATATATAAAAAGCCTTATTATTCATGATAATGTGATAGAAATGTTCTGCAAAATAGCGAGTGAAGTTCAGAATATTAGATTGGGAAAAAATCTATGTGATACATTCCAGTTGATTAAGGCGATTGCCGATCAAGACGAAAAGAAGTATGAAAATTTTGTAGAAGGATTAAAAAATCTATTGCCTCAAATTGAAATACGGAGTCTTTTATGGAAAGAAGAACTGGAAGATCTTTTGAAAGCTGGAAGATATCGTACTGATTTCATGATGAAAGATGAAGAAAACAATCTGGAGCTTTTAAAAATACTGACAAATCTAGCAAGCCAACTTTCTAGGAAAGATTTGCTTGTAAAAATTTGTGAAATTACAGCACAAAGAATGGAAACATATCTTTCTGAGCAGTCAGATGGAAAAGACGCTGAGAAATATATAAAAGCAGCATCACAAATGGAACGTATTATTTGGCTGAATGCGTTGGATTATGTGGTTGGAAAAAAAGGGTTAAGGTGTGTTCGGGAAAATAGTTTTCATAAGAACTCAACTGCAAAAGTGACAGTGTGCTGGTATATTTTGAATGAATATCGTGAAAAGATCAGAAAAACATCATGGAGAAATTTGCTGAATGACGAAGCATTGAATGAAACAGTAGGAGTTCTGGTTGAACATACGCGATGGGATAATGTAGCAATGGCAGTCTTCCTCAAATATATGGATGGGGAAAGGGCAATGCAGTGTAGTTTTATAGAGAAATTTGCAGAGCAATATCAGAATAATTCTAAAGAACGTAAGGAGTATTGGAATACATTGCTTGATAAGGGAATTTCACCTTTGGAAATTTGTGAGGTGATTGAACAAAATATTCAAAGAAAAGGAAACTTAAATCATGCAGATACAGAGCAGATTTTGACAAGATTGATAGCGGATGGAAGAGATAGACATGAGTGTGAGAAGATGTATCGAAAATATTTAGCAGAAGATCCAAACGCTGGACAGCTTTATTATATAACATGCATGAATGCTTCAAAAGGAGCAGGAAATTCAGATGTTGTAGAAATTTTAAAATCGGCAGAATTAGTGAAAAATGCAAATAAAATAGTCCCAAATCTTCTTACAGTGGTGGAGGAAGATAGGTCTAATCTTGAAACCGCTTCGGAGATGGAGCTAAAATATTTTACAAGCCTTTCAGAAAAGTATGGTATTGAGACGCCGAATATTAATTTTCAGCTATTTTTGATAGAATTATTCGGGGGAGGGTATGAAAAAAGGGTTGTTCAAAAATATTTAAATGTCAATGCATCAGGAAAAAGATTTGTTTTTCCAACCGATTTTTTGATATCAGAAAAGGGAAAGCAATTCGTTGATTGTATAATAGAAAATTGTGAAGAACCAGCAGTAATTGTATTAGCTGTAATGACTTTTAAATTTTCAGGGGAATATGAGCAACAGAAATATCTGGATTTTTGGGCAAAGGAAATTTGTATACAGAGTATAAAAAGAAAAAGAAATGCACTTGCGAGTGTAATAGCAGTACAACATTTCTTTGAAGTGGGGGACAGAGAATTAGCTCAAATGATTCAACTGTTTGGTGAAGATGAGGTTCAGGTAGAAATTAAAAAATTGTTAACTGCATGTTATACACAGTTGGCAGATATGAAGACTGAAAAAATATCAGACAGACTTCAATTGTCAGCTGAAAAAAAATATGGTGCGGTTGTAGCAGAGAAAATAAGGCATATACTTGATCAAGCACAGCAGACTTATGGAGAACACCATTCAGATGGTTTTTTCAGTAAACTGTTCAAAAGTTTTGGGAAAAATAAGAAATAGAACTGTCTGAATGATTAATTTTCATACATTTTGAAGTTTTTAACAGCAAAGTATTGGTAGTCTTTAGGACTATGACAGTTAACAGACAACATAAAATCGCCTCCAATCGAAAAATGATTTGAGTAAGTGATAAAAGTATCGTATTTTTTCGATGAAATGCAAAAAAAATAAACAGGAAAGGAATGATAAGAAATGTCATGGTGGAATCCAACAGAAGAGGAAGCTCAGGATCAGTACTACTATTATCGGGGAAAATATAACGATGCTCTTCATGATAAGCAGTATTGGGAACGTCAGGAAGAAAACAGCAGAGAGCAACTGCGGCAGATAGATTCACGTATTGTAGACTGTAAGGCACAAAAGAAAAGCAATAATAAGCAGATTGAAGAGATAAAAAGGATTATTGCAATGCTTGAAGGAAACAGTATGTCTTCTGTGAATGTTCCAAACGTGATAGAGACGGCGAACAGCACCATAAAAGACATGAATGAAAGTTTCAAAAAAAGCATTTGTGTATCAGGTGTGAATGCAGCTGATCTTGAGATTGCGTTTGGAGTAAAAAGTGTTCAGCAGGATATGCACTCGGCTCAGGCATTGGAACTGCTGCACACAGAGAAAATAGCATTGGAACAGTTGAATGAGCAGCTGGATAGCCAGATGACAACGCTAGATGCAAATATGGATTCACTAAAAAGACAGATTACTCAATGTAATATACAGCAAAATCAGATTCGAAAGGATATGTATTCATATGCATTTGATATGAACCATTTCCGAAAGTTTATGTATTACTAAATGTGTTACTAGTTACTAGGAGTAAAATGGAGGGTCGAAAGAAAATATGAGAATTGAGATAAACGCTGAAGGGATTTCTAGCGCGATTACTGTACTGCAGTTTCAGACAGCCGCGAGTAAGCATCTTGAAAAGTCAAATGACGTGATTTCGACATTTGTTACTGTGCAGCGCAAAACCTCACGGATTGATGGACAGACGCCGAGGCTACAGGAAGCACAGGCAGCACTTGCAGAACGAGTACAAATCGAGGAGAATCGAAAGGCGCAGATCAATCGTGTCAAGCAGGGCGTTGAGGATTTTCTTTCACATACGGTGGATACAGATGCGAGAGTTTCAGATTGTGTTTCACAGAATGCAGAGAAGTTTTATCAGGTAAATCCGTGGTTGCGGCCAAAGGTCACGCAGCGAGAGAAAAAATGGTATGACAAGGCACTTGAACTGTTGCTTGGACCAGCATATCAGATATTTGCGAATCGTGACCAAATTGTAGATGCAATAACAAAAGGCTGGAATGCGGCTGTTCAGTTCTATCAGGAGCATAAAAAGGAAGTTGATATTGCTCTTCTTGTAATTGGAGCAATTGCAGCGGTTGCTGGTGTTATTGCTTCTGGTGGAGTGGCACTAGTTCCTTTGATAGCAGGCTTTCTGGAGATAATGGGGGCGACGGGAGCCACGGCACTTACGATTGCAACCGGCATCAGCCTCGGAATAGGAGCGTCAGCGATTGTTGCAACGGCGGCATCGACAACGTTGAATGTTATTGATGTCTGGTCTGAGAATACTGATCCGAATTTCCAAAAAGCAAAAAACATCATGAATCAGTTGAGTTTCACCTTGAATTTAATATATTCTGTAGGCAACTTCTTCAATAAAGTTACCGGAGTGACTGGAAAGGACATGCTGTCAAATTATGACAGAAATTTCAACCCGATTTATCCGGAAAATGAGGGCTTTGCTACTGTTAAAAGAGTTGTGCAAAAGGATGGAACGCAAATAGTTGGGGAAGTATTGGACAAGCATGAAATGACATTGTCGCCTGGTACGATTGTTGATCGTTTTGGTTCGGACCACGGTGTTTATACGGCACCTTATGGAACACCGCTGACGAACAGATCGCTTCCAATTGGAACGATAAATGAAAAAACTTACTCTGTTTTTCGCGTGTTAAAGCCAATTAATGTAGATGCCGGAACGATTGCTCCTTATTTTGGAGAGATGGGAGGTGGCACACAGTACATATTTAAAGAAGCGATAGAAAACCTTATTAAAAGTGGATATCTTGAGAGAGTTGCGTTTTCGTTCCATTTTTGACAAAGCAGGAAAGGAGGTAGTATGAAAATCGAAATTACAACAGGTGGAATAACCTCTGTGCTGTCTGTATTTGGATTTGAAGGTTTGATAGATTCTGGCATCGACGATGTAGAAAAAGTGTTGTCTGGATTTAAGACTGTGCAAAACGCGATCTCAAATGTAAGAGGGCAGGATCCTAAACTAGTTCGTGCAGCAGAACACATAGCAAACCGAATTGAAAGTGACAATGAAAAGAAAGAACGATTAAATGAATTTAAGAATGATTATACTGCATTCGTGGAAAATACGGTCAAGACTGACCAGAAGGTTGCGCTTATAGTCGAACAGAATAAGGAAAAATTTTATCAGATAAATCCTTGGCTTCGGCCGCCACAGAAGAAATGGTATCAGCGATGGTATGAAAACGCAGAAAAATTTTTAATTGGATCAGTTGATAAGGTTATAGATCAAGTCGCAAAGGTATGGAAGTGTGCGGTTGAATTTTACCAGAAAAATCAAAAGTTGATCCATTCAATTGCAACTGCATTAGAAGCCATTGCCGTTATTGTGTTTGCGTTTGTAACAAGCGGAGGAGCGTTGCTATTTCCACTATTAGTATTGGCAATTAATCTTGTGTCAGCTGGTATGGAGATTTGGTCAACTTGGAATGAAGATAATCCATTGACAAATTCGGTTGGATTTAAGGCGGTCAAAATGGGCGTAGATACGCTTGCACTGGTAACAAAAATTTTGGTTTTGCCAGCGGCAGAGAGCGTAAAGCTGCCTGGATTTATTGGCAAGCTATTTCCAGTAATGAGCGGATTTGATATTGCAAAGGATCTTACAAAAAGCATTTTTTTCTTTGTCTTAGATGGATCAATTCTAAGTATGGATCGAAATGCAAATACTACGGTGGATTTTATGAAGGATATTGATGAGATAAAAGGTGTGAAGGATACTGCGGGGAATCTCCTCAGATCTTTTAACACTTGAGGAAAGCAGTCACTAAAAAAGCAGGAGAAAGGGAAAAGGACATGGATAACATAACATTTAAAGAATGTGTCAGTAATGCGGATGCGGCGTTTTCAAACAGCCAGTATGAGGCGGCTCTTGAATGGTATCAAAAAGCATTACAGGAAAGCGCAGATGATCTACATTGCCTGTCACGTGCAGGAGCAATTTGTGTGATGTTCAAAAAGTTTGATGAGGCACTACAGCACTTTGAAAATGCAGTGTCTGTGGATTCGGAAAACGGAGATAACTATTTTAATCTTGGAAATGCCTATTTCTTTTGTGGAAAGTACGCACTGGCATTAAAGCAGTATGCATTAGCCGAGCAGAAGGGATGTAGTGAGGATGTGCTCCCGAGAATGTATTATCAATATGGAATGCTTTGCAGCATTCGTCAGGATCCAAAAGGGGCACTGGTACAGTTTGAAAAATGTGAAAAGGCAGATAAGGAAGGCACCATGGGTCTTAATCCAGATCTGATTTCAGAAAAGCTCAAGATGTATCTGATGCTGCAAGACTATGAAAATGCAGAGCAGACAGCAGCACAGCTGATTATGGTGGCACCGAGTGAGTACAAATATTATGCGGTGTATTCTAGCATCTTGACGGCTCATGGAAAATTTGAAAAGGCTGTTCAGGTTTGTGAGGACGCAGAGAATTATGCACAGTTGACAGAGGAAGAACGTTTTTCATTTATGTTCCAGAAGGCTGCGATCTATGCAGATGCGGGTGATACCAATAAAGAGTATTATCAGAAGGGTTATGATTTGCTGAATAATTGGCTGGAAAGCAATCCAAATTTGGAACTGGCACAGAAAAGACAGGCGCTTGCAACCCTTGCAGAGCTTTGTTCTAAAATGGGCGAATTTGATAAGGGAATTGAATTGGTAAAGCAGGTGCTTGGTAAGAGTGATGCACTGCTGACATCAAAGTCGGAAGGAGAAAACCAGAAAACGAGCGAAACGGCCTATTCCAACGAACCGATGCAGTCAGGTAAGGCCTGGGATGATCAGGTAGATCTGATGCTGCAGACCGACATGGAAATGATTCAGGACAACATTGATGCTGGTCTCATAGATGAGGATATGGGCACAAACGATGAGAATGGAAATTATGACGAGAATGGAAATTTTGTTCATGATTATGGTGACATCTTTGCAGGGTTGATATCGGAAATACCAAATGTGTCAGATGAGACACGTAGCGAAGAACCACAGGAAGAGCCGAGTCAAAAGCAGGAGCTTGAGGAATCCGAGAGAGAAAAGCTTTCCTATGTATTAATTACGTGTTATCTGGGAAAAGATGATTATTCACAGGCATATGACGAGGCAAGGCGCCTTATGACAAGCTCAGATACCTATTTTGCATATTATGGAAGATATGTTGAGGCATTGGCTTATAGAAAAATATGTAAGGACAAGCAGAAGGTTGATTATAAGTATGCGCGAACAATGGCATATTTCAGAACACAGTATCTGAGGAACGCAGCGGATCCGCTTCCGAATCTCTTTCGAGTGCGAATGTATGCGGAATGTGGAGAGTTTGTGAAGGCAAAAGAGTTGACCTCAATTATGGGTGAAGCAGAGAGAATCTCTCTTATGAACTATATAAAACAATGTGAAGAAACGAAAGCATAAAATTAGGAGTGAACGCTGTGGGAAGTATATTTAAGAAGGATATTGTCCTTGATGAGGAAGCATTCCAGACCGCAGGAAATGAATTTAAGACTCTTAGTGCCGATATGGAATCATTAAAGGCAGAGGTAGATGAGATGCTTCAGTTAATAAAAATTGGATTTGATACGCCAGCAGGAGCAAAGTTTATTCAGTCGTGCCAAACGACTCTGATTAAACCGCTAGAGGATCAAAGGCTGGTAATCACTCATATTTCGGATACGCTTACCGATGCGAAGAAGCAATATGCATCGGTGTTTCAGGAATATGAGCAGTTAAATCAGTCAATCAACAAGGAATAAGCCTGAATTGATCAGGTTTGTTTATAAAAATCTTAGGAGAAAAATTATGGCTACAGTTCTTAACAAAACGATTATCGCAAATGCATCGAGTGCAGTTGATACATATGTTACGACTGCGACAGCACTGTATCAGGAGCTTAATACTCTGATTACCACACTCACCACTTCAAATTTTCAGGGAGATGCCGCAGATGGCTTTAAGGAATTTTTTAATAACAAGGCAACACCGATTTTAGTGGACTCCTTGACGGCACCAAATACATCTTTAACAGCAGGAATTAAAACAATGCTCGATAACATCAGCACAAGTCTTTTGGATCAGGTTGATGTACAGTTGGGAGAGGGAAATAGAACTGCTGGAGATGCAAGTGCAGCAGAATCTGCTGCAAAAATTTGATGAAATTTTACAGGAGGAACAACAAAGATGGCAAATAGTATTGTATTTCGATATGAAGAGATGACGAAGTGCGTTGCAAGTATAAATGAGATTGCTCAGAAGTACAAAAGTGCAGCAACTCAGCTGCAGAATGATTTTGATGTTGCAATAAGTGAATGGGAAGGCGATACCAGTGTGAAAATGAAGACATTTATGGATCAAGCAGTAATGGGCTTTGTAGGAACGGATGTTCCAAATTTGGTAAGTGGATTGGCGACTCTCTTGCAGGCGAATATTGATCAGATGCAGAAGGCGGATCAGACATTGAGTGAAAATGTTCCGACAACATTATCATAATAGGTTAGTCCCTGGATGAATTTCATCCAGGGATGTTAGGAGAAAGGTATGGAAGAAGCAACAGGCGCACAGATGCAGGAAAAGAACAAAGAAAAATTTAAGTATGAAATGACCGAAATACTATTTGAGTTAAAGGGTCAATTTGCAAAATATCAGGGTGAGAAGATTGACTATACAGAGTCGAAGGTATTTGCAGAGGAGCTTCAAACAAAGGTAATGAAATTGTCAGCGGAGCCAGTGCCTGAAATATCATGCCAGAGCTTTGCAGATGATCAAAAATGGGATAAGCCAGTCGAAAAAGCAAGAGTGCCCAAGCTTGACTTTCCGAGTATTTCACTCAAAAAAGAATGGGCAAGGGCAGTCGACGCAGCTAACGTAAAGGAAGTCCCTGCCCAAGGTGCTCCAGCTAAAAGAAAATGGGAAAAAGAGATTGAAACGGCTAGTGTGGAGAAAATCCCTGCTCCAGATGCTCCAGTCGAAAGAGAATGGAAAAAAAAGATCGAAATGGCCAACGTAAAAAAGATCGCTTTTCCAGCTACGCCAGCCAAAAGAGAATGGAAAAAAGAGATCGAAACAAAAAATGTGCCAGAGCTTTCCTACCACAATATTTCACTGGAAAGAGAATGGGAAAAGTTAGTTGATAAAGTAGAGATTGAAACAATACCATATCCAGAGATATCAGTAGAATGGATGCAGAAAGAGCTGGCAGAGATAAAAGTGGAAGCAGAATTCTCACTTAAAGAAGAAAACATGCAGGCGCTTTTCGATGTTTCAACCCAAGGTCTGGAAGCAGCGATGAAGGAGCTGGCAAAGATTATTTGGGCGAATGACTGAAAATGAAATAAGGGAAGGGCGGTTATTATATGGAGAGTAATAAGCTGTTAATTGGTGTTCAGTTTATTTATTTGAAAAATGGTACATACGAGCATCTTGAATTTGAATTGTATGTGCTTCGCGATATTTTATTTTATCAATTGTTAGATGGAATTCAATATGGAATGAAAAAGAAGATAAAGGAATCGGATACACAAAAAGAGATGTTCATGAAATGCAATGAGATTTTTGAGAAATGTATTTGCTCAAAAAGACAATTGTATAATGGAGAAAATTATTGGGATCGAATTACCTTTACCAGCTTTGATGACGTGGTACTAGACGAAAACAGCAAGAGTTTTAAGACACGTTTTTTGAGAGAGCCAGAGCGCTTTGTGTTTTATGAGTCAGATGAGAAGACTGCACTTTATGAGCTTGGCTTTATCACGTCAAGCAGAATTATATTTGACGTTACGGGCGAATATGTACCAGAGGGAAGATTTAATACACGTTACTTGACAAGGGCATTTCAGAGAAATGGAGATCCAGATAAGATTCATTTTCCAGAGTACAATATCAGCACCAGAATATTGTCACAATTTAACACAGAGCCAGTACAGATTATATCGCCTACAGATCCGCCAAAGAGGAGTACATCTGGTTTGGCGGCATTGTTGCTACCATCAGTGTTGTCAATGGGTGTGCTTGTAGTGACACGAAGCGTTTTGTCGTCTGGAGGAAATACACTTAAGATGGCATTAGCCAGCGCCATAATGGGAAGTGTGACAGTTGTCACAACAGTATTCACATGGAAGAAACAGAAAAAAGAGTATGAAGAGTCTGTAAGGTTGTGGCGCAATCAGTATGAGAAATATATTGATGACAGAATATGGGAAATCACAACTCGTCAGGAAAATGATAAGAAAAATCTTTCTATGCTATATCCTGATGCAGCAAGACTAATCGCACAGGACGAATCGGGTATTTATAGAATGAGTCATAATTTGTACAGTAGAGTACCTGGAGATGATGACTTTTTAACGATTCGTCTGGGATGGTCAAATGATGTAGAGAGCAAGTTTGAGATTCAAGGAGAAAAAAAGGAGACAATCTTTTCAGAGGCAAGCTGTGAAATTGTTTCAAAGACAAAAAATGGCAAAGAAGTTGAAGCTAGCGAATTGCGAATTTATTTGAAGTCGGACAATAACACAAAATTTAATAAGGGCTTTAATTTATGCCGTCTGCCGCTTGTACTAGCCAACAACTATAAAAAAATGAAGGATGCACCGCTTCTGTATTCGTTAAAAGATACTGGAATGCTAGGCTTAATTAGCAAGAATATTGACATCAAGAATGCAAGGATTCATTATTTTATTTCGAAGATGATTTTTGAGTTGTGTTATTATCATTCTCCGGAAGAACTTCAGTTTATTATATTTTTTAAAAAGACACAGGACTGGAAAGAACGAGACGAGATGGTGCAAAACTATTGCTTTATGCCGCACTTTAGAGGTCTCTTTTCTGATAAATCACAATTTGCCTTTGATGAGACAAGTGCTGGTCAGATTCTTAACAATATGATGGGAATCATGGCAGCTCGACAGGGACAGAGAGAGGAAGGACAGAAGGAGCCACATATTGTTTTTCTTGTATATGATGAATATAACATGAAGGAACATGCATTTGCACAGTATCTTCCAACGGCACCGGCATATGGTGGAGAGTTTAAAAATGCATTAAAGGTTACATTTATTTTCCCAGTAAAATATCGAGAGTATCTGCCTGCTTTCTGTAATTATACGATTGATTTTGAGGATGAGCGAAGCGAACAAAGTGGAATGATGATTTTACCAAGAGAAAATGTAAATGACAGAAAGGCATTTTACTGGCCAGAGTGGGAAAATGCAAAGAAGGAAAATTCGCTGTCCCGATATTTGAATGACTATAGAGACAAATACAAGAAGGCAATGACTTTTTTTGCGGCTATACATTATCAGCAGATCTCGCAGAGTGGAAAGGTTCCATCTTCTGTAAGTGCATTTGAATTGTTTGGATTCAAGCCAAATACAATTTCGGAATATATTCGATGGAGTTGGGGAGAAAGCAAAAACAAGCGACATCATGATATTACAAAGACATTACAGGTAGCGATCGGAAAAACGCAAAGTGGTATTGAATATCTTGATCTTCATGAAAAATGCGATGGTCCACATATGCTTGTTGCCGGAACCACCGGTTCTGGAAAAACAGAGACAGTCATTTCGATTTTAATTGGCTTATGTCTTACCTACAAACCAGATGAAGTGAATCTGCTTCTGGTAGATATGAAGGGTGGTGGATTTACAAAGCGTATCGGTATGCTTCCACATGTCGTAGGAACAGTTACGGACGTAGATGGAGACGAGAATGGAACGGGATCCGAATATATGCTGAAACGTTTTTTGAATGCAATGCGTGCTGAAATTAAAAGAAGAAAAATTTTGTTTAATAAGATGGAAGTAGACAGCATTGACAATTATATTCAGGCCTGCAATATGATTGAAGCGCATATTGAGCAAAAGCAGATTTCTGGTCAGAGGGCAGATGAAATGCGTGAAATGGCAAAAAATGAGCGTTTGACGCATCTGTTTTTGGTAGTGGATGAGTTTGCCGAACTGAAGCGTTTTTCAACAGAGAGCGATGATGTTGATTTTATTGGCGAGATCACGACGATTGCCAGAGTAGGACGAAGTTTAGGCTTCCATATTATTTTGATTTCGCAGAATATTGAGGGTGCAATCACAGAGGATATCAGCATTAACTCGAAGTCGAGATTGTGTTTGAAGGTGGCGACAAGAGCTGCATCAAAGCAGATGATTGGAACAGATCTTGCAGCATTGCCATCTATGCCTGGCAATGGAAGAGCGTATCTGCTTGTTGGAACTGGATCAAAAATGGACTATTTCCAGTCTGCATATTCAGGAGCTACTACTGTTGAAGATATTCCATGTAAAATTACATATGCACAGAGAAATGGTTTATATGAGCCATTTTACGATTCAGAACAGGACAATCTTGAAATGATTGAGAAAAAAGAGAAGTTAAAGAGAGAAGGAAAGCTTCAAACACAGCTGGAATCAATTGTAGCTGCAATTATGGCCGTCAGCAAGGAAGAAAAATTTGCTTCAAAGCCGCATATTGTTTTTCAGCAGCCGCTTCCAGCGAGAATAGCATTAGATAGTGATGGAAGAGTTGTAAATCTGGATTTGGAGAAAAGCATGGAAAGGCAGGATGAAAAGGAATGAAACTGGCAATGGGAATTTATGATGCGCCTGAAAAGCAGGCACAGCCCGTGTTCTATTTGGAACCATTGAAAAATAATGTGGCTGTGTTTGGCGGACCAATGAGTGGAAAGACAACATTTATTAAGACGTTACTGGTTCGGCTTCATCAGAGGGAGCAAATTCCGAACGAAAGTATTTATATCATTGATTTTTCAGGAAATATGGGTGAATACAGCAAGTTGCCAAACGTATGCGCCTGCTTTGATAACAGCAATGAAGAAAATGTAAAGCGTGTATTTAAGGCTGTAGAGGCACAGCTTGCAAAAAATGTCAGGTTGCTGAAGGGGCAGAGCTTTGTGGGGTGCGAATTTAAAAATCAGAAGACCGATATTCGCCATATTATATTTATCATTGAAAACTTCAATTCATTTTTAGCAGATGAGCGCTATGATAGTTATCAGGAAGTGTTAATGAAGCTTTGTAGAGATGGATTGTCGAAAGGGCTGACAGTAGTATTTACGGCAAATGATTGTAGTGGTATTTCACGTTGGCTGCCAAACTTCCGCCAAAAGATTGCCTTTGACATGCCGAAGGAAGGATATATGGAAATATTCGGAAGTAAGGTGGGCGATCTGATGAAATTGCCGGGAAGAGGATATTTGAATGTAAATGAGTCTGTATATGAATTTCAGGCATTTCTTCCATTTGTTAAGGAGGAACATGCTAGTCTGTCAAAGATTATGAAGCAATTTAAAGGAAAAACAAATGCAAATCGTTTGGTTGCTTTTGACGAAGAATTGTCGATTCAAAATTATGGAGCATATAGTGCGTCTTCGAAGTCATATGAGGACGATAGTTTGGTGCTGGGAGACGATTCAGTTATTATTGGCTTGGATTATTACGAGCATCAGCCGGTTGCAATCAATTTTGATGAGAGCCGTTCTCTTGCAATTTATGGAAAAAGACAGTTTGGAAAAACAAATGTGCTGCGTTTAATACGAAATGAGATTAAGAAAAAACATGGTAAGGAATATCGTTTCTTATATCTGGATGATGGGCGTAAGCAACTGGAAGAATTTGATTATGGAGATCCAAATGATGTGTATTTTACCAACCCAACAGATCTAAGAGCATATCTGGTAGAGAAAGGATATGGAGCAAAACCGGCAGCTGCGCCATCAGCAGGATCAAGAACAATGCCACCGCCGCGTCCAGATATGCTTCATAGACCGACGTCAGACAGTACTGCGAAAAAGGAGACACCATTCACTGTATTTGTATTGCAGAGCAAAGCATTGTATCAGACGTTTACAGACAGTAAATATTTGATGAGTATGTTGTTTCCGAAAATGATAAGTGATGCAGAAAAAGAAAAATATCTTTTCATATTCACTGATGTAAGATCTATGGTTGATGGTGATATGTATATGACATTTAATAATATGATATCTGCGGCAATTTTGTTAGATAGTATCGGTGATTTTATTGCAGAAAAGGGCAATCGTACTGTGTTCGGAGATATGAATGCAAAAGAACTGAGGGCTGAGTATGCCAGATGTGCAGTTGGCGATGGTTATTATTATGACATTGAAAGCGATGTATTAAAAAAGCTGAAGTTCATTAAGACCGAAAACATAAAATAGAGGAGAACGAAAATTAAGAAAAATAAAAGAATAAGAAAGACAGAAGGGCGGAAAATAAAAATGGCAGAACATGGATATAACTTGCTTAATACTGGGATGATTCAAAAAGCAGTTGCAAAGCGCGATGATATTCTACAGAAATATGATAAAATTAATAGTGACTATGATGCTATCGTAAAGAAGCTTTTGGATAACTGGAAGGGAGATGGAGCAGAAGCGTTTGAGAAGGATGCCCAAAATGTAAAGGCGAACCTTACGGGCGTTTATGAAATTTTAAAAATAATGTGTGATACATTGCAAGACTGCCTTTCTGTTTTTCAGGAATGTAATGCAGGTTTAGAGGAATACAATCGTAACCCCAAAGGAGAAAATAAATAAAAGAGAACATATAGTTGTGTTAAGCAATTATCATGTTTTGCACAGTTAATGTTTCTAAATTTATTGGCCTTTTAATAGAAAAATGAAAAAAAATTTGATGTATTAAACACTTTAAAAATAGTTGGAAAAGTGAGTTTTGAAACGAAGTTAGCAGTATTTACATCTGAAAGAAAATAAAAAGCAGACATTTTTTTGTAAGTTAAAACGTCTGCTTTCTATTCAATTAGATATGAATATTATAGTTGCTGAATTCGAAAATCTTCTATTAACTTTGGATAAATGGAATCACATATTTTTGCGATTATAATTCCAAGATTTATACAAGTTTTTCCTATTGTTCCAGAATGAATTAAAGAATCAACAAAAACATCAATGCCGTTGTCGGTGTTTAAGTAAAATCGAACGAAACGGTAAGTGTTATTTAGTTCATTAATAATGGTTAGTGCGATACTGTTAAATTGATCTGGAATTTTTAGGAGATTCCAGATGCGGATATAGACAATCTGATTATTTGAATCAAAAAGAAAATAAATTTTGATATCAGACAGGGTTTGGCTGGTGATACACATTGTAATTTGTTCATTGCCGTTTGCATTGATGCTGTCTAAACAGTATTTTAGGTTGTTCTGATTTAAAAAACATACAAATTCTTCTGTTGACTTTAGCATATGATAAAATTCCTCCTTTTCTGATAAAATTATATCAGGTTTTTTTGCGGGGGGGGGTAAATTTTGATGCAAACTTGACCAATTTTGATGTTTTGAGAGAAAATCAAAAGTTTGATATGAAAATATTATTGCGAAGAAACAGGAATAATAATACAATCTTTATGATATCAGGGTCAAAAGCTCCAAAAGCCGTTCGTGCTTGCACGATTAGGTTTTTGAGCTTGGGACCCGCAAAAACATGAGGATGCAGCGATTTTCAAGGAAAATCAGCGAATCCGAATGTTTTTAGAATTGCGAAAGTTGCATAGCAACGGAGCAATTCGTGGATATCAGTTGGGGTCAAAATACTTTTTTGACCCCAACATCATCTTTATAGGAGGTACATAATGAACACATACGAAAACTATTTACAAACACCAAAGAGTCTGACATTTGATCAGATGAGAGAGCTGCATCAAAAATTACTTAAGGAAATCGAAAATGATCCAGTAGGTCAGGAACTGTACGATGAATTGATAGGAGAAGCAACAACATATGCTGAAATCCGTGCAAAATGGCTGAGCTTAGATCGCAGCCAGAAGATGGAGCAGGACTCTTTTCGCACAGCCTGCCACAATAGTGTCATCACTCATTTTAATATGATGGCGCGCTATTTAAAGATGCAGGGAAAAAATATTGAGTGGAGAGATGCACTAGGATATGAAGAAGACGATAAATATTTTCGAAAAACGATAGGTGATTTTGGTTGTTATATTGTCTTCATAAATAGCCTTTGCGCGAGATAACACTTAATTGAGAAGTTTTGAACAGCATTAAAGTATCAGCAAAGTGAAAGTAAATGTCATCTAAAAGAATAAAAGACAGATTATTCAAGAAAATCGATTTTATATGTCTTGACATTTCAGCAGAAACAACCTTATACTGAAAAAAACACAACTCATCTTTTGCAAATTTTAAAATTGGAAAGGGGAAGGTTACTAAATGCGAGGAAAATTTTCAAAAAAACAAATAGGAGTATTAAGTGTTGTTGCTTTAATGGCGATGCCGGCATCAGTTATGGCATCTGAAGAATTACAGACTCAGCAGGAAGAGACAGTAGCAGTTCATGAAGTTGAGACTGAACTAAGCGATTTGCTGGAGTCATTTACAGAACCAGAAAGCGTTCAGACAGAATCATTGCCAGAGATTGAGACTCAGGCAGAGACATTAGAATCAGAAGCAGAGGAATCACAAGCAGAACAATTACAAGTGGAGCAATCAGAGGTAACAGAGACCGTATCTGAGGAAAACTTATCTGAAGAGTTAGAGTCAGAAGCTGAGTCTGAATTACAGTTGGAAACAGAGTCGTTAAATAGCAATGCTGAGGACAATGAAGCAAGATCAGCAGATGGTTGCTGGTGGGAACAGGCAGCGAATGGAAAATGGAGATATGTGTATCACTATGTGCAAGTCTATAATCGTGTGCTAAAAATAGATGGCAGTTATTATGGATTTGATTATAATGGTTACATGTATCAGGATTGCGAGTTTCGAGATCCGTATAATGGAGAACACAGGGCGAAGGCAGATGGAACTTTGTATGTATCAGAATGGTATCAGGATAGCGATGGCTACTGGTATTATTATGATGAAACTTCTTGCAAAGTAAGGGGAATTGTTGAGATTCAGGGAAGAAAGTATCTGTTTGACAATTATAGTGGATATTTAATAATAAATGGTTTCGTATATATTGACAATTCTTATTACGGGGCAAATGAGAATGGCGAATTAATTCAGACAGTAGGATGGCATAAGATAAATGAAAGATGGTATTATACACAGGAAGACTTTAGTGCAAAGTATGGACTTATAGAGGATGAAGGTTATACTTATTACATGGCTCCATATATGCTAACTGGGTTCAATTTTATTGAAATTGATGGAGCAGCTTACAAAATTGATTTCGCGGGACATGTAACACCAATTAAAGAAGATGGATTATATGAGCATTTTCGGTCTAAGGTTTATGTAAGCAATGGACAAGTACTTAAAAATAGTTGGAAAAATATTGATGGCAAATGGTATTACTTTAATGAGTATGGCGATATGGAAATCTGTGATGCAAGAATCGACTATGATGGTCCTCATCCAATCAATATTGACGGAAAATACTATTACTTTGATTCCAATGGTGCAATGGAAGATCATGGTTGGGTCTATTTGTGTACTGGAACTTGGTGCTATGCAAAGCCATCTGGTGAACTTGTGACAGGAGATACCTGGATTGGGGAAAAATTATATCATTTCTCTGAAAACGGCATTTTAAAAGAGGGTGCCTGTGAAGAAAATGGAATCTGCGCGATCTATGATGAGGACGGTAGCAAAATTGGAGAGATTTCTCATAAGGGCTGGGGATTAATTGACGGAACTTATTACTATGTTGAGAATGGAGTTGCAAAGGCAGATGGCGCTTATAAACTTCCAGATGGAAAATGGTATGTGTTTGACAAGAGCGGAAGAATGCTTAGTTCCGTGAGATCAAAGAAGCGCTGGCTTAGTGAAAACGGCGATGCAATTACTGGATGGATTAAGCGGGCAGGTGCATGGTACTATGCAGATCCAGAGACGGCAGAGACGTGTACTGGTTTTAAAGAGATCAATGGTGTACAATATTACTTTAAGCTAGATGCGACAATGCTTGAGGGGGAGGCAGTTGTTTATAACGAGCTAATCATGACTGATGAGAATGGAGCGATTAAAGGTCGCCTTTCTCTGGAAGATGGCTGGAGTTATCATGATGGCGAGTGCTATTATACCAGAAATGGTGAGCCGTATACTGGTTGGGTAGGTGCTTATTATGTAGAGAATGGCTGTATGCTTCGTAATCAGATTGTACAGGATCCAACATCAAAAAAATACTATTGGGTAGATGAATATGGTGTTTACCAGACAAATAGATGGATTAGCGACGGTTATGGTTACAACTATGCAAAGGCCGATGGTACGCTGGCAAGAAAAGAATGGTTGATGATTAATGGAACACTCTATTATTTTGATCAACCTGAATATGGTCGAGCACTTGCAACAGGTGTTCAGACGATTGACGGAATAGAATATTTGTTTGGAACAGATGGTTCTTACTTATGCAAAGTTGAGGAAATGAAGGAAGGCTGGACGCTAATAAATGGCTCTTATTATTACAAAGCTGGTGGACAACTTATAACAGGTTGGAAGGTTCAGATAGATGGTAAATGGTATATGTTTGGAGGTCGAATGCTGAGTGATGGATTTTCACCGCTAACAGATATACAGGAAGATACGGATACATTCGGCAGAAACAGTTACTACAAGCCCGATGGAAGTATGTCCGAGTTTACTGGCTGGCAGTTGATCAATGACAAATGGTATTATTTTGATAATAATTCCAAATGTTTGGAAGGTTGGGCAATACTAAATGGAAGTCGATATTATTTCATGTCTTTTTATGATACTGGTTACTGGAGAAAAACAAAATCAGTAGCAGGCGAAATGGTTACTGGCTATCGAACAATCAATGGAGTATTATATTATTTTGATAAGAGTGGAGCATGCCAAGGCGCTTGTGGACCACAAAATGGCTGGTATTATGCCGATGGTGATTGGTATTATATGAAAGGTGGAAAAGTAATTACCGAGGCAATCGGAGTAATGGACTATGTGGAGAGACAAGTAGCAATCATCGCTACAATCAATGGAGCAGAATATGCCTTTGATAATCTCACAGGAAAAATGCTGACAGATCAAATCGTAAATAGTGATGTGGTAGCAGAGAGTCAATTTGTTGATAGCCGCGCAAAAAGCCTTCGTTATGTCAATGCGGATGGAAAGGTAGTGACAAAGCAAGGATGGCTGCTCACAAAAAAAGGATACATTTACGTGCAGTCAAATGGAACATTATGTACTGGAGTTCATAAGATTAATGGTATTGTATATTACTTTGGCGCAGATGGCATCTGGATTTCGTAATTATAATTTGAATATCAACGATTAAGGGAAGGGAGGGGCTGTGCGAAAGCAGGGTCCCTCTTTAAAGTAATTGCGTTTTAATCGGTAATTTAAAAATCTTTTACGTTGCTTGACACAAACAAACTGAAAGATTACAATAGTTTGCGAGTGTAAAAAAAGGAGGACAAAATGTTTCAGAAGAAAATATTTAAAATCTGGTTGCCTATGTTGGTTGGAATCTGTCTATGCATGATTCCTTGTAACGGGTATGCGTCAGAGACGGTAAGCAAAGGAGTAAGTATTCAGTCGCCAGGTGATGCTAGTGGAGATGCGCAGTCTGGAGAGGTAGAAGATGAAAATGGAATTGAGCTGTATGCAAACGAAGCAGAAAAAGATATCAGCCAAACTGCATTTATCAAGTCACTGCTTTCAAAAGTAGGGAAAGGATACAGTCAGTCCAAGCGATACGAGAAAGACTATTATGATTGTAGCTCGCTTGTTTTAAGATGTCTTCAGGAATTTGGATTGACGGGAGTTCCGTTTTCGACATATGGATGGAACAGCAAACTGGAGGGAAGTAAGATTGGAGATATCATTACCTTCCATGGAAGTGGCAATAAAGTATCCTACAAGGTAATTGCCAAAAATACGGATATCATCAGCAATCCAGATGCATTTGCCGTACCAGGAACACTGATGGTGTTGATTCAGCCTAATCAGTCAAGTGGACACATTGCAGTATCGCTAGGTGAGTTTGCTCGTCAGGAGGGAGAATACGATCCAAAGGAAAATCCAGAGGAGGTATTGCAAACCACGATGGAGTATGTCACAGGAATCCTGTCACAGCGCTATGGTATAGACCAAGATCTTCTTTTGGGTGAAAATTTAATCACACAGTATCCAAATACATGGATGGAGAAAAAATATTTAGGAACTGATATTTTATTGGATGATGGAACCTATTCCGGGTAGTACAATAAAATTTGGCGTGTAGAGGCTTATTCAGACAGTACTGGAGTATGTGTAACAAATGCAGCAAAAGGAACGAATGGATTAAATGCCAAATATGTATTGCTTCCAGTAACTGACGATGCAAATTCGAATTCAAAGACAGTTGCATATCAGGAAAAAAATTCAATCGATGATATTAAGAGTTCAAATATTACATCAGAAGGCTATTAGGTAGATGTCACTGTGACTGCATCAAGTGGAATTAAGCAAGTTTTGATGCCGACATGGACGGTGGCAAATGGTCAGGATGATATTGTATGGCATCAGGCGATTATAAATGGTCGAGTCGCATCTGCAAAGATTTCATCTTCTGAACATAACGAGGAAGCAGGCGAATATATTACTCATGTTTATCTATATTCCAACAGCGGAAAGGTACAGATAAATGATGTGTATATAGATTTGACAGATTGCAGTCAGACCGTATCATTTACTCATAAGCATGGATGGGACTTTGTTGATGGAAAATGGTACTATTATAATGAAAGAAGAGAAAAGAGTACAGGCTGGCTGAATCTAAATGGTAACTGGTACTATATGAGACCAAGCGGAGCAATGGCAGTTGGCTGGTGCTTAGTTGGAAATAACTGGTACTATATGGCAGAAAGTGGAGTCATGGTAACAGGCTGGCTAAATTTAAATGGTACTTGGTATTATATGGGTAACGATGGCGCGATGCTGACCGGAACGCATACAATCAATGGCAATACTTATGTCTTCAATCAGGACGGAGTCTGGATTTCTGATTGATCTAAAAATATTTAATTAAATCTAAGAATAAACATAAGAGAGAGCTATGCGATATGCTTCTGTCTATTTGACAGGGGCCAAGCATGGCTCTCTCTTGCTGTTATCTATATTTCATAAAAGAATAGCAAAAATGGACGAAAAATCTATTAGATATATTGAAAAATGAAAAAAGAAAGGGTATAATGAAAAAAACTTTTAAGAAGATGCATTGAAACATAGCAATGATCTTCAGAAAGGGGAAGGTATACGCATGAAGAAAAATTTATCCAAAAAACAACTTGGAGCAGTCGGACTCGCAGCGATGATGGCAGTCCAGACACCAGCAATGGCAGCAGAAGTGACAACATCACCAGAGGCTACTGTTCAGGAGACAACACAGGAGCAGCAGGAAGAAACGGCAGAATCACAAGCTGAAGAAGTAGAGACGGTGGCTCAGACTGCAGAAACATCACTGGAAGCAGAGAGTGAAACTCTAACGCAGGCAGAAGTATTAGAGGGTGAAACCGAGGCGCAGGCAGAAGAGTCTGTGGAGATAGAAACCTCAGAATCAGCTGAACAGAAAGAAATCCAGTCTGAGGAAGCCTCGCAAGCAGAAGAATCAACAGAAACAGAGACAAGCGAGAGCGAAGATGTTGTTAATGAGTATGTGTTAGCGGAGAATCAGGAAGTATTAGCAGATGGTTGGCATCAGGATGAAAATGGAAAGTATAGTTACGTGAAAGATGGCCAGCTTTTGAAAAACTGTATTGAGCAGATAGATGGTAGCTATTATGGGTTTGACGAGTACGGAATTATGTATGCAAACACAACTTTTAATCTTATATATTCTAAAGATGATGGTTTCTATCGAGCAAAAGAAAATGGAATTCTTTATATAAATGAATGGTATACGATTTCCAGTAGTACATATTATTATGGAGAAGACGGAAAGGCATATACAGGAGTTCGTACAATAGACGGAAAACAATATAGTTTTTATCCATCGGGTGGTCTCTGCAAGGATACTACATGGACTGTTGAGGGTAAGGTTTATTACTGTGATAAAGAAGGTGTTGCAACAGAACTAACGAATAACACTTGGTCAAAAATTGATGGGAAGTATTATTATGTAAAAAATGGAAGCCTATTAACTTCATGCGTTGAGCAAATAGAC
>OJSE01000659.1_pt1 | contig 50587 bp, 44 predicted proteins | sample 1599351 | NCBI WGS metagenome assembly OJSE01 (sample SAMN04168656, study PRJEB22393) | human gut metagenome | biome: human gut microbiome; feature: stool | host: Homo sapiens | collected 2014-03-17 | reverse complement strand
TCGAAAGTCTTTGGGAGGGGTGGGGGAGGTTTGGAGGGGGCGGGGAGGGCTTTCTGGAGAAAGCCCTCCCCGCCCCCTCCAATCTTTTTCCTTCCCTACATCAGCCGCCGCACTTGGTGTAGGCGCAGTTGGGGCAGCGATGGCAGCCTTCCTGAAAAACGAGCTCGCCGCCGCAGTCGGGGCAAAGCTGACGGTCGAAGGCCGAAACGGTGTGCGTGGGTACGGGGTTCCTGCCCTTGAGATAACGGTTTTCGAGTACCCACGCGATGGCGTCGGGAATCGAGAGCAGGAGCCCCTTCTTTTGGAATATGGGATGCTCGCCGCCAATGCCCTTGAGCTGACCCACCACGTCGGCAACGTCGATGCCGGATCGGAAGGCCAGAGAAACGAGCCTCCCGATGGCCTCGGCCTTGGCGGTCACGGAATGCCCGGACTTGCCGATGGTCGCGAAAATCTCGAAAGGCTTGCCGTCCACCTCGTTCACCGTAAGATACATGCCGCCGAGGCCGGTCTGCACCTTTTGCGTGAACCCGGTTACGAAGTCGGGGCGCTTGCGCACGCGCACTTGCGACTCTTCGGACGGTTTCGCGGCAGGGGCGCTCGTGGTCAGCACCTGCGTGGATTTGCTGCCGTCGCGGTAAACGGTGACGCCCTTGCAGCCTTCCTCGTAGGCCATCCAGTAAATGGCGAAAATGTCGTCGCGCGTGGCCGAGTTGGGCAGATTTACGGTTTTGGACACGGCGTTGTCCGTGTGGCGCTGGAAAGCCGCCTGCATACGGAGATGCCACTCGGGTGCGATGTCCATCGCGGTCACGAACACCCGGCGCAGATCTTCGGGAAGCTGGTCGAGGCTCTGGATGGACCCGAGCTCCGCCACGCCTTCCAGAAGCGGCTGGCTGTAGCAGTCGATTTCGCGCAAGGCTTCCTCGAAATGCGGGTTCACTTCCATAAGGCGTTCGCCGTCCATGACGTTGCGGGCGAAGCTCAGGGCGAACAGCGGTTCCACGCCGGACGAGCAGCCCGCGAGGATCGACAGCGTGCCCGTGGGCGCGATGGTCGTGATGGTCGCATTGCGTAGGGGCGGGATGCCTTTGGTGGGATAGACGGACGTTTCGTAGGCCGGGAAGGGCCCGCGTTCCGCCGCGAGCTGGATGGAAGCCGCCCGGCCGCGCGTTTCGATGAAGTCCATAATCCGTTCGGCCAGCGTGATGGCGTCCGCCGAGTCGTAGGGGATGCGGAGCTGGTACAGAAGATCGGCCCAGCCCATAACCCCAAGGCCGATCTTGCGGTTGCGGCGCACCTGTTCGGCAATGCGTTCGAGGGGGAATTGCGAGGCGTCCACCACGTTGTCGAGGAAGCGGACGGCCAGCGCGATGGTCCGTTCGAGCCCCGCCCAGTCTATGCCCCGGTCGGCGGGGTTGGTTTCGTCGAGGTGCCCCGGCACGAAGAAGCTGGAAAGGTTCAGCGAGCCGAGGTTGCAGGCTTCATAGGGCAGCAGGGGCTGTTCGCCGCAGGGGTTGGTGCTTTCGATCTCGCCTTGCGCCGGAGTGGGGTTGTCGCGGTTGATGCGGTCAAGGAAGATGATGCCGGGATCGCCGCTTTGCCACGCCTTGTCCACCAGCAGGTTGAACACTTCGCGGGCGTTGAGGCGCCCCTGCTCCTTGCCGCTGGCGGGGTTGACGAGGGCGTAGTCCCGATCCTGTTCCACGGCCTGCATGAAGGCTTCGGTAATGCCTACGGAGAGGTTGAAGTTGTTGAATTCGCCTTCCTGCTCTTTGGCCCGGATGAATTCGAGGATGTCCGGGTGATCGATGCGCAGGATGCCCATGTTCGCGCCGCGCCGGGTGCCGCCCTGCTTGATCTGCTCGGTGGCGGTGTTGAAGATGCGCAGGAAGGACACCGGGCCGGAGGCCACGCCGCCGGTCGTGCCCACGCGGGAGTTCTTGGGCCGCAGACGGGAAAAGGAGAAGCCCGTGCCGCCGCCGGACTTGTGGATCATGGCGGCGAATTTTACGGCGTCGAAAATTTCTTCGATGGAGTCGCCGACGGGGAGCACGAAGCAGGCCGAAAGCTGGCCGAGCTCGGAGCCCGCGTTCATCAGCGTGGGCGAATTGGGCAGGAAGCGCCAATCGGTCATCATGTCGTAGAAGGCGCGGGCCAGCGCGTCGGGTTTCCACGGGGACTGTTCGTATTTGGCTTCCTCGGCGGCTACGGAGGACGCTACGCGCCAGAAGAGCCCGGTCGCGTCCTCGACGCATTGGCCGTTCTCGTCCTTGCGGTAATAGCGCTTGGAAAGGACTTTTTCCGCATTGGGATTGATGGCGGGGGGAGTGAGATTGAGAGGCATATTCATCATGGTGGCACCAGCGTTGTTTGGGGTCTTAACGGGTTCTCTACGATACGCGGTCGGGAAGGAAAAGGCTATCTCGGGAAATGGGGCCGGAACGGGAACCACCGCGCATTTTTGGAAAAATCGGCAGGAGAAAATTTTTTATGGAAAAACGCCATGTTAGATTCTCGTCTTCCACAACGCCAAAAGCCCCCTGAGGCGACCCTCAGGGGGTGGAAGCGAGAAGTTGTTGACGGGGAGGGCTACTCGGCCGGAGCGTAGTAGCAACGCTTCGGGGACATGATCTTGCCTGATTTCTTCAGTTCGTCGATGGCCTTGGACACTTCTTTGGAATCGGCATCAAGGGCTTTGGCGACGTCGCCGGGACGGACGGGCTTGCCCGCATCCTGCATGGCCTTGAGAACCTGTTCAGCTGTAACTGCCATAATGGACCTCCGTGAAGCGGCTCTGCCGCCGGTATTTTTTAGGAACAATTCCTGATAATCAAATTCCTCTGTTCCTGTCAAGGATTTTATGTGCCGAACGCCGGAGAAGTGGGGCGGCAATCGTCTGGATTTTTGCGGGAAAAGGCGCTACGTTCCGAGGAAAAGGATAGCGGTATGAAATATCTCATCATGGAAGATTTTGCGGGGCAGCCGGTCAGCTTCGTGTTTCCCCGCCGCGTGGACCACGGCGACATGCGCGAACAGCTCCCCTACGGGCGGGTGCTCGGGGCCGGTTATGTGGAATTGCGCGACGGCGCGTTTCGTTGCCACGGCGGATATGCCGAACTGGATATTGTGGCCCGTCCCGAGGATGAGGCCATTTTGATGGAAGCCTTCCAGAAAGCCGAGTAGGGCTTGCCGCTGGCCGGACCGTGCGCCTCGGAATTTCCCTGACAAGGCTTTTCCGTTGGCGAACGAGTGGATGCGGCCTGTTTCAGCCCTCGGAGATCCCATGCCTGAATTGCCCGAAGTCGAAACCATCGCCCGCACCCTCGCTCCGCAAGTCGAGGGGCGGCGCATTGTGGCTTGCGAGCTGCTCAACCCTTCCACTTTTGAGGGGACGATTCCGCTCGGCAAGGTTGTGGGCGGCGTCATCGGCCGTCCGGGACGCCGCGGCAAGCTGTTGCTGTTGCCTCTTGCATTCGGCTCGGATCCGCTGCCTCCTGTGGACGAGGCTTGTCCGTCCGGTTCGCTGGCCCGGTGCCTTGCCTGCGGGGATGAACGCATTACCGGGCTTGGGTTCCATCTCAAAATGACGGGCCGCCTGTTCGTGTATCCTGCGGGCACACCTCCGGAAAAATATACCCGGCTCCTCTTCGACCTTGACGACGGTTCGCGCCTCTTTTTCGACGATACGCGCAAATTCGGCTATGTGCGGGTTCTGTCGCCTTCCTCCGTTTCCTGCTGGCCGTTCTGGAACAGCCTTGGCCCGGAGCCGCTGGAGATGGACGCCGATGCCTTCGCGGCTTGTTTTGCCGGGCGGCGGGGCAAGATCAAGGCGCTGCTCCTTGATCAGTCCGTGTTGGCGGGGTGCGGGAATATTTACGCGGACGAAAGCCTGTTCCGCGCGGGCATCCGGCCCGACGCGCAGCTCGTGTCCGCCGACCGCCTGAAACGGCTTCACGCGGCCTTGCGGGAAGTCCTGCTCGAATCCATTGACGCGTGCGGCAGTTCCATCCGGGACTACCGTACGGCGCGGGGCGACGCCGGGGCTTTTCAGAACGCCTTCCGGGTGTACGGCCGTTCCGGCGAGACCTGCCTTGAGTGTGGGACCCCGCTGGAAAGCTGCCGCATCGCGGGGCGGGCCACCGTTTTTTGCCCGAACTGTCAGCTGGCCTGACATTCGTTCATACAACCCTTTTACTAGACCGCAAGGATTGAAGAATGCAGAAGACGATCTGCCTGTTGCCGGGTGACGGCATTGGCCCCGAGATTGTTGCCGAAGCCGTGAAAGTGCTTCGCGCCGTGGAAAAGAAATTCGGTCACTCGTTCACCATGACGGAAGCCCTGCTCGGCGGCGCCGCCATCGACGCCGTGGGCGTGCCGCTGCCCGACGCCACCGTGGAGGCCTGCAAGGCCGCCGATGCGGTGTTCCTCGGCGCGGTGGGCGGCCCCAAGTGGGACACCATCGATCCCGCCATCCGTCCCGAACGTGGCTTGCTCGGCATCCGTAAGGCCCTCGGCCTGTTCGCCAACCTGCGTCCCGCGACCCTGTTCCCCGAACTTGCCGGCGCGTGCCTGCTGCGTCCCGACATTTCCGCCAAGGGCCTTGATCTCATCGTCGTGCGCGAACTGACGGGCGGGATCTATTTCGGCCAGCCCGCCGGCACCGAAGTGCGCGACGGCCTGCGTACCGGATTCAACACCATGATTTACAACGAAGAGGAAATCGCCCGCATCGGCCGGGTGGCCTTCTCCACGGCCCGCAAGCGCCGCAAGAAGGTGTGCTCCGTGGATAAGGCCAACGTGCTTGCCGTGTCCCGCGTTTGGCGCGAAGTGATGATCGAAGTGGGCAAGGAATTCCCTGATGTGGAACTGACCCATCTCTATGTGGACAATGCCGCCATGCAGTTGGTGCGCGATCCTTCGCAGTTCGACGTCATCGTGACCGGCAACCTCTTCGGTGACATCCTCTCCGACGAAGCTTCCGTCATCACCGGTTCCATCGGTATGCTGCCTTCCGCCTCCCTCGGCACGGGCAATCCCGGCCTGTTCGAGCCCATCCACGGCTCCGCGCCCGACATCGCCGGGCAGGGCAAGGCCAATCCGCTGGCGACGATCCTGTCCGCCGCGATGATGCTCCGCCTTGCCTTCGATATGGATGCCGAAGCCGCCGCCATTGAAGGTGCCGTGCACAAGGTGCTCAGCGACGGTTTCCGCACCGGCGACATCATGGAAGCCGGGAAGACGCAGCTTTCCACCACCGCCATGGGCGATAAGGTTGTTGAAACTATGTAGAATATTGGGGGAGGGGAGAGGGAACCTTTCTGAAGAAAGGTTCCCTCTCCCCTCCCCCAAGCCCCCTCCTCTCTCCCTCCCAAGACTTTTGACTTTATTGAATCCCTGCTGGCGGTTTTCCCTGATATGAAGAGAGGGGAACGGCTGGGCGGGATGGTTGCAGAGCCGGTTGCCCAAAGGGGTAATCGGCTTTTTTTCCGGACGCCTCTAAAGCTCTGGTGTTTTCTCCGGCTTTATGGTTTTTCTGGAAGGGATTTCAAGCATGGAAGAGGATGGATATTCCCTTCGCACGCGCCGGAATGAGTGCGTCGGGATTGAATACAGGATGGTTTTCGCAATTGTCGGAGGCGGCATTTATGACGGATTTTTTCAGTTCACCCGTGGGGATGGCTCTGCTTGCGGGGTGCTGTACATGGGCGTTTACCGCATTCGGGGCGGGCATGGTCTACACCGCGAAATCGTTTTCCCGCCGGACGCTCGACGTGATGCTCGGTTTCGCGGCGGGTGTGATGATCGCCGCTTCCTACTGGTCGTTGCTCGCCCCCGCGCTGGAAATGAGTTCACATCTCGGCCGGTTGGCCTGTGTTCCGGTGGCGCTGGGCTTTCTTGCCGGGGCAGGGGTATTGCGCCTGGTTGACCTCATCCTGCCGCATATCCATCCTACGGAAAATGTCCCTGACGGCCCGCCTTCGAAGTTGCCCCGCAGTGCGCTGCTCGTGTTCGCCATCACCCTGCACAACATTCCGGAAGGGCTCGCCGTGGGCGTAGCGTTCGGGGCTGCGGCCTCAGGCGCTCCCGAAGCCAGCATTGCCGGGGCCATGACCTTGATGTTCGGTATGGGGCTGCAAAACATACCCGAGGGCGTGGCCGTATCCGTGCCGTTGCTTCGGGAGGGTTTTTCCAAAAATCGCGCCTTCTTCTTTGGGCAGCTTTCCGGCATCGTCGAGCCCATAGCCGCTGTTTTCGGGGCGCTGGTCGTGGGTATCGCCGAACCTATTCTTCCCTTTGCTCTGGCTTTTGCCGCCGGGGCCATGATTTTTGTGGTCGTCGAAGAAGTGATTCCCGAGTCCCACGCCTCCGGCCACGGCGATGCGGCCAGCCTCGGCGTCATCATCGGTTTTGTGGTGATGATGTGCCTTGATGTGGCGCTGGCTTAGGTTGTCAACTGCCCATCCCCAAACCCCTCCAAAGGCTTTTGACTGGTGGGGAGGCCGCGCGAAGGGAGTTCGTTCCGTCTTCGGTTCATTATTGGTAAAAAAACAGCCTGAACGGGGGGCGTTCAGGCTGTTTTTTTCAGTCTGCGGAAATGACCCTCAAGAGGGATTCGATAAAGTCGAAAATCTTTGAAGAGGGTGGGGGAGGTTTGGAGGGGGCGGGAGAAACTTTCTAAAGAAAGTTTCTCCCGCCCCCTCCAAATTGCTCCACTGAGCCTTGAAATTACTGTTCGGAATTCATGGCGGCCTTGAACTTGCGCGAGATGCGGAAAGCCAGCACGTCGTGGGAGTCAAGGGTGATTTCTTCGCCGGTCTGGGGGTTGCGGCCCTTGCGGTTCTTCTTGGTGAAGGCTTCGAACTTGCCGAAACCGCTCAGCAGCATTTCCTTCTCTTCCTTGAGGGCTTTCTTCATGATTCCGAGCATGGCATCCAGCACTTTTTTAGCGTGCTGCTGCTTCATCTCGGACTGGGCGCAAATCGACTTGGCGATATCTGCTTTGGTGACGGTTTTGCTCATGGTTTCTTCTCCGGAATCTCGCTGTGCTAGCGACATATTTTGGTGCGGCCCGTCCGGTCCCGTACCGTTTGCGAGGACGGTGGAATAGGCGCTGTGGAAGAACAGCGGTCATGTGCCGCACTGTTTTGAGACTATGCCCTATCTGAGTTTGTATTTCAATTCCCCCTTTTCGCTATCGTCATAAAATGACGCTTTTTTTTGCCCAAAACGAGGAAAAAATCTTCTGTTTTGGGAGAACATGTTTCTTGTTTATTTGTGAAAAAAATATATATTGTTTGGCATGTTGCATTTAATACATTTATTTTATTTACAAAATTTATATACTGAAGGAGAAGGGCGCAAAATAAAAGAGTAAATAATTTACTTTATTGAAATAACACAATTTTTTGTAAAAATGAGCAGGGTATGTAGTCGAAATGTGTTTTTATTGTGAAAAAAGAATCGTGATATGTACGGAATGAGGAAGCAAAAACCAAAAAGAAAAATTGTTATGGTTTTTTTCTGGGAGTCCCATCTCTAGGGGAAAAAATGACCTCGAGGGGACTTGCGACAGCGTTTTTTTCCGCGTTTTCGCACAGAGTGCCGCTGTTTTTCGTGTTCATCTTTGGGATGTTCCAGGCTACAGGTACGGTTGGGCATGGCTCTTGCGCCCGCACGTCTGGCATCAATCCCTCTTGCTCTTGAGATACCTGTGACATTCACAGCGGTGGGTGGAACGAGAGCCAAGCGAACCAAACGGGCGCTTAAACAGATGAGCCCGGTTCCCACAAAAGAGGAAAGGCCTGGATGAGGGATTCGGTAAAGTCGAAAATCTTGGAAGGGGGAGAGGAGGGGGCGTGGGGGAGGGGAGAGGGAAACTTTCTTCAAGAAAGTTTCCCTCTCCCCTCCCCCACATTCAGCACTCTACGGAAACTAATCCCATTCGCGCTTGTCTTCGATGGGCTTGATCTGCGGAGGCAGCGTGCCGGGGGCAAGCACCTTGAGTTCCGGACGCAGCTTGATGCGTTCGCGGAAGAGGTGCAGCAGCTCGTCTTCCTGATGGAAGTTGCTGGCTTCCACATAGAGGATCATCTCGTCGATGCCGCCGGGGTTGATGACCTCGATCTGCCAACGCTTGATGTCCTCGAAGCGGGCCATGACCTGTTCCACCTGATGGGGGTAGACGAACATGCCCTTGATGCGGGCGGTGGTGTCCACGCGGCCCACGATGCTGCCGAGGCGCGGGCTGGTACGCCCGCAGGCGCAGGGGGCGCGATCGATGTAGGACAGGTCGCCCGTGGCAAGGCGGATGAGCGGGTACGTCTTGTTGAACGAGGTCACGACGATTTCGCCCACTTCGCCGTCCTTCAACGGGATGCCGGTGTCGGGATGGCAGATTTCCACGTAGCAGCGGTTCGAGATGTGCAGGCCGGTCTTGTGGAAGCACTCGTAGCCGATGCAGCCCACGTCGGCCGTGCCGTAGCCCTGGCGAAGGATGATGTCGAACTTCTTTTCGAGCTGGTTGCGCATCTTTTCGGAGAGGCGTTCGCCGGTGACGAAAGCCACTTCCTGAAAGAGATCCTTGCGCAGGTTGATGCCCTTTTCCTCCGCTTTCTGGGCGAGGTGCATCAGGTAGCTCGCCGTGCCCACGTAGCCGGACACGCGCAGCTTCTGCATGATGTCGAGCTGGGTGCCGGGATCGGTCGGGCCCGCCGGGATGGAGGCGCAGCCGAGGTTGCGCAGTGGCTCTTCAAACATCAGCCCGGCCGGGGACAGGTGATAGTTGAAGGTTACCTGAACCACGTCTCCGGGGCGGAACCCTACGGAATAAAAGGCTTCGGTGTATCCCCAGTAGTCGTCCATGCGGTCTTCGGGGTCGAAGATGGGGCCGGGCGAGAGGAAGATGCGCTTCAGTTCGCCGATGTCCTTGGTCAGCAGGCCGCCGAGGCGGGGGCCGATGGACTGGAGGAAGATGAGCTCTTTCTTTTTCAGCAGCGGGATGTGCTTGATGTCGGAAAGGGTCTTGAACTTCTCCACGTTGAACTGGGCGCGGTCAAAACGTTTCTTGACGTCTTCAGAATATCTGTAGGCGTAGGAGAGCAGGTCCTTGAGCTGGATCAGGCAATACTGGCGGCGTTCGCTCTCGTCGAGCACTTCGCGGCGGTTGTAGATGCCTTCGGTGCGGTCTTTGCGGGTCATGTCATCATGCTCCGTACTGTTTGGAATTCAGGGAAAGGTCTTGCTTAGCGTATTTATTTGGAATAATGCAAGCCCTTTTTTAAAAAATGAAGTATATCGGATTGTTATTCGATTTTTGAAGAGGCGTTTTTGTTCACGAGGATGCGGCGTTTCAGGGAGTCGTATACCGGGGGCGAGCCGACCCCGTTGGCGACGACCGTGGAGATGAAGGCGACGATGGCCATTTCGGGCAGACACTGGAACGCGCCGGACATTTCCGCGACCAGCGCCGTGCCGGTGAGGGGCGCCCGCACCGTGCCCGAGAACAGGCCGGCCATGCCGAGCACGAGATACGCGGGAAGCTGCGGTTCGGCGGAAAAACCGTTTCCGATGAGCAGGGTCCCGCCCACGGCGCCGACCATGCTGCCGATGGCGAGCATGGGCATGAGCAGGCCGCCGGGCACGCCGGAGGCGAAGCTCAGGATGGAGAAGATGATCTTGACGAACAGGAGGAGCGCCACCGAGCCGAGCAGGAGCGGGCCGTTGGGCGTGAGCCCGCCGAGATCGGCTGTGGAATAGCCGAGGCCCACGAGCACCTGCGGATAGACGTACAACAGGACACCGCTGAGCAGGAAGGGCAGGAGCGGCTTGAGGGGGGCCGGGACCAGTTTTTGGTGGTCATGGAATTCCGTCACGCGGAGCAGGGCGGTATTGTAGAGGGCGCTGAACAGCCCCGTCCCCACGCCGAACAGCACGGGGAGCCACATCTGCCCCCAGTCCAGGGAGGGGATGGACGAGAAGGGGAACACCAGCCCGAAGCCGAACAGGATCGTGATGACGAACCATGCGGAGAACGAGGCCACGCCGGTGAACAGCAGCAGCGGCACGGTCACGATGGTTTTGACCTCTTCAAAAGCGAACAGCATCCCCGCGAACGGTGCGCCGAAGGCGGCGGCAAGCCCGGCGACGCTGCCCGCGATGAGAAAGCGCGGGGCATGGCCCGGATCTTCGCCGGTCAGTTTTTGAAAGATCCGTCCGAAACCGCAGCCCACGGCCGCGCCCATCTGGATGCTCGGGCCCTCGCGCCCCACGGAGAGGCCGCCTGACAGGGACAGCAGTGTCCCGACGAACTTGGAGGCTACAATGCGGAATCCCGGATAGGGAAGCTGCCCGGCCAGCGCCAATTCCGTCTGGGGGATGCCGCTGCCGCTGATGAGGGGCTCCTTCCTGACCATCTGGCCCACGATGAGCGCCAGCAGGATGAGCGTGCCGAAGACGATCAGCGCTGTGGCGAGATCATCCGCGCCGTGCCTGAGCGTGGAGACGATCCATGCGTTGCCGTGATCATAGAGCCAGCGGAACACGCCGATGACGCCTCCGGTGCAGCCGCCGACAAAGGCCGCCTGCACGACGAGGCGGAGCACGCTTTCGTTGCGCAGGGCCTGCATTTCGCGGAGGATAGGCACTTGCCGGGTGAATCTTGCGATCCGGACTTTCGTTTTTCTTTTCATGGGCATTGCGGGGAGGAACGTTTCCCCTGTCTCCTTCCGAGAGGCGTTGCGGGCGTCAGGCGTCGTTTCGGAGATGACGTTTGCCGTCCGGGGGATCCTGTTATGCCGAAAAGCGGAAGAAAAGGCTATCCCTCTTGAGAAAAGGGAGAAACCGCCCGTCCGTAATCATTCGGAGGGCGGTTTTTTGCTGTTCAAGACTCGCAAAAAGCGGTTTGAAGAAGGAAAAAGAGCCGTGAGCGGTGTTTTTTATGCGGGGACGAAGCGTGCTGGAACCTTTCCACGCTGAAATGCATACCGTTCCCCAAAGAGTCCGCTTTGGGGCGCGCTGCGGACAGGGATTCGAGAAACACAAAAGCCTTTAAGAAAGGGAGGGAAGGGCTCCGCGTGGCAGGTTTGGGGAAGGGAGGAAAAGCGTGGGGGCTTCCCTTTTCTCCAGAAACGTTTTCCCTTCCTTCCCCAATACGGTATTTTTTTAGGCGCTCATGCTCAGGAACTGCCGGATAAGCTGCATACCGATGGCGAACGCGATGAGGTAGAGCGGGCCGAGGGCCAGCCCGGTGCGGGACCACGGCAGGCGCATGGAGTACTTGCATCCGATGAAGCAGCAGACGCCGAACCAGATGCTGCCCACGAGCGGGCCGACCAGCGGGACGATGCAGACCACGGTGGGCGCGGCGCTGTAGGCGATGACCCGGAACACCGTGCGGAACTGGACGTTTTCCGGCTGTACGAGCCGCAGCATGAGGTAAAAGACCGACGCGAAGAAACAGAGCTGGATGGCAAGGATGCCCGGCGTCAGGAGGATGGTCAGGGGCAGGCTCATGCTCTGTGCCACGTCGCCGAGGACTTCCTGCAATTTGGGGTCGGTGATGGAAGGCCCGCTGGCCTGAATGCTCATGAGGTACCACATGCGCTCGACGAGGGTCTGGAACATGCCGAGGATGAGGTAGAACACGAGCGGGCGGGTCAGTTTGCCGTTGGTGGCGGGCAGGGCGGCGAAGAAGCGGGGCGCGTTGAACATCACCCGCAGGATGGTCTGGTAAAGGGCCATGAAGAGGTTGTAGCGCTTGGGCTCTTCCCACGGGACGTCGGTGCCGTCGACATGCATGGCGGCTGCGATGCCGCCTTTGCCCTTGCTTTCCCCGTCGCGTTTCTTCTGGAAATTGTTCCAGAAGTCGGAGCGCTTTTCCGCAACGTTTTGCGGGGGGGCCGGCTGGCCCTTTTGGGGCTCGGCTTCGGGGACCTCGGGAGTCGGCGCGGAGGCGTCATGGTCGCCCGGAATACGGGGGACCATCGCTCCGGGCGGCAGCGGATCGTCGCCGTCCAAATCCGGAGGCAGGGGGCGCCCGGCGGGGGCCGTTTGCGGGGCGGGAGCGGCTTCGGGCGTCTCGTCGACAACGGGCGTTCCGTCCGGGTTGCGGAAACGGAAACGGTATTGGCAATGCGGGCAGGTCGCCATCGCCGCATTGGCGGGAATGGCGTTCTCGTCTATCTGGCGTTCAAACCGGCATTCAGGGCAACGGATCAGCACAGGGCACCTCTAAGGGAAAATCGTACATTGCACTGAACATATAGTCTCATTTTCTACAAATCAAGGGACGAATTTTTGTACTCTCATCCGTAGCTTTCGGCGGTGCGCAGGCCCGGGCGGCCCCTTTTGCCCTGCCCGACGCGGCGATCCGGCGAAAAACGGGGCGGATGACGTGCCCGGAGCGGGTTCCGTTTTTCCTTATTTTGTTGTACGGTAGATGCTTGGCACCATGCGGGATGCCGTCTGTTTCTTTCGGAAAAGCAGGGCCCCGGCCGTCCCGCCCCGTCGTCCCATCCGAAAAACGTTCCATTTCTCAGGGGAAAGCATGAACAAACTTGTGAAAAAACTGATGCTTGTCGCCGCCATGCTCATGCTGGCGGCCGGTCCCTCCTTTGCCGCGGACGCTATCCGCATCGGCCTGATGTGCCCGCTTACCGGCAAGTGGGCCAGCGAAGGCCAGGACATGCAGCAGATCGTGAGCCTGCTCGTTTCGGAAGTGAACAAGGCGGGCGGCATCAACGGCAAGCAGATCGAGCTGATTGTGGAAGACGACGCGGGTGATCCGCGCACGGCCTCCCTCGCCGCCCAGAAGCTGGCCTCCGCCGGGGTGATGGCGGTCATCGGGACGTACGGTTCCGCCGTGACCGAGGCTTCCCAGAACATCATCGACGAAGCCGAAATCATGCAGATCGCCACGGGGTCCACCAGCGTGCGCCTGACGGAAAAGGGCCTTCCCCTTTTCTTCCGCACCTGCCCCCGCGATGACGAACAGGGCCGCGTGGCCAGCAAGGTCATTGCCGCCAAGGGCTTCAAGAAGGTCGCCATCCTGCACGACAATTCCTCCTACGCCAAGGGCCTCGCCGAAGAAGCGCAGAAGGGCCTCAAGGACGCGGGCGTGCCTGTGGTGTTCTACGACGCCCTGACCCCGAGCGAGCGCGACTACACCGCCATCCTCACCAAGCTGAAGGCCGCCGATCCCGACCTCATCTTCTTCACCGGCTATTACCCCGAAGCGGGTATGCTGCTCCGCCAGAAGAAGGAAATGCATTGGGACGTGCCCATGATGGGCGGCGATGCCGCCAACAATACCGACCTCGTGAAGATCGCGGGCAAGGATGCCGCCAAAGGCTATTTCTTCATCAGCCCGCCGTCCGCCCACGACTTCGATACCCCCGAAGCCAAGGATTTCTTCTCCCGCTACAAGGCGCAGTACAACAGCCTGCCGAGTTCCGTGTGGTCCGTGCTGGCCGGCGACGCCTTCAAAGTCATCGTCGCGGCGCTCCAGGCCGGGACGGATGCCAATCCGGAAGCCGTGGCCAAGTACCTCAAGAAGGATCTCAAGGAATATCCCGGCCTGACCGGCAAGCTCGGCTTCAACGAAAAGGGCGACCGCATCGGCGACCTTTACAAGGTCTACGAAGTGGACGGCAACGGCGGGTTCGTGCTTCAGAAGTAAGGTTTTCGGCTCCCGGGAGGATGCCTTCCGGGAGCCTTAGAAGTTTCGGCTTCTTTTCTTGGGTACGGTGACGGGGTTCCCCGGTCGCCGTGCTTCCGTGTCTGGGGCTTCCGACACGGCGGGCCGGGGCCATAAGGTTCCGGGTTCGGGAGTTCCGCTTCCGTCCGCTTCAATCCTTTATCAAACCTCCTGATGATATGAACGAATTTTTACAGCAGCTCATCAATGGCCTTGCCGTGGGCGGCATTTATGCCCTCGTCGCGCTCGGCTATACGATGGTGTACGGCGTGTTGAAGCTGATCAACTTCGCGCACGGCGACATTTTCACCATCGGGGCGTATCTCGGAATGACTCTGCTTGTGTCCGGCGGCCTCTCCGGAAGCATGACGCCCGTACTGGCGGTGGGGCTTGTGGTGATCATCGTGTTCGGTCTGGTGGCCCTGCTCGGCGTCGCGCTGGAGCGGGTGGCCTACCGCCCGCTGCGCAAGGCCAACCGCCTTGCCGCCGTGGTGTCCGCCCTTGGCGCGTCCATCGTCTTCCAGAACGCGGTCATGCTCATCTACGGCGCGCGCGTCTACGTCTACCCGGAAAACCTCATTCCCACGCTGACGTTCAATATCTTCGGGCTGAACGTGCCGTTGATGCGCGTCATCGTCATCGTCAGTTCGCTGGTGCTCATGCTGGCGTTGTACGCCTTCATCAACCGCACCCGTATGGGGACCGCCATCCGCGCCGTCGCCATCGATCAGGGCGCGGCCCGGCTCATGGGCATCAACGTGGACCGCGTGATCTCGCTGGTGTTCTTCATCGGCGCGGGGCTCGGCGGCGTCGCCGGGGTTATGGTGGGCACGTACTACGGGCAGATCGACTTTACGATGGGCTGGTCCTACGGCCTCAAGGCGTTCACCGCGGCCATCCTCGGCGGCATCGGGAACATCCCCGGAGCCATGATCGGCGGGCTGCTGCTCGGCGTGATCGAGGCGCTCGGCGCGTCGTATCTCGCCATGGCGTGGAAGGACGCCATTGCCTTCCTCGTGCTCATCCTCATTCTCATCATCAGGCCCACCGGCCTCCTCGGTGAAAGGGTGGCCGACAAGTTATGAGCCTGTTCAAACGCTATTACCCCGTGCTGGTCGCCGTCCTTGTGGCGGTGCTGCCGCTCGGCATGAACACCTATTGGACCGAAGTGGCCGTCAACGTGGGCCTGTACGCGCTGCTGGCGCTCTCTCTGAACGTCATCCTCGGGCAGGCGGGGATCTTCCACATGGGGCACGCGGCGTTCTATGCCGTGGGCGCGTATGTGACCGCGATCCTGAATACGCACTACCAGATCCCCATCCTGCTGCTCATCCCCGTGGCGGGTGCGGCGGCGGCGCTGTTCGCGCTGATCGTGGCCCGGCCCATCATCCACCTGCGCGGCGACTACCTGCTCATCGTGACCATCGGCATCGTGGAAATCGTCCGCATCGCCCTGATCAACGACGTGTTCGGCCTGACCGGCGGCGCGAACGGCATTTTCGGCATCGCCCGTCCCGAACTTTTCGGCATCAAGATCCGCAAGGCCATCCAGTTCTACTACCTCATCTGGATCATGGTCGGGTTTACCGTGCTGCTGTTCCATTGGCTTTCCGAGTCGCGTTTCGGCCGCGCGTTGAACTGCATCAAGGAAGACGACACCGCCGCCGAGGGCTGCGGCATGGACGTGGCGCACCTGAAGCTCATGGCCTTCGTCATCGGCGCGTTCTGGGCGGGCATGGCCGGGAACCTCTTTGCCGCCAAGATGACCATCATTTCCCCGAGTTCGTTTACCTTTTGGGAATCGGTGGTGGTCTTTGCCGTGGTCATCCTCTCCGGCGGCAGCCAGATCGGCGTCTTGCTCGGCACGTTCCTCATCGTGGCCCTGCCGGAAATGTTCCGTGACTTCGCCAGCGCCCGTATGCTGGTCTTCGGCCTTGCCATGATGATCATGATGGTGGTGCGCCCGCAGGGGCTTCTGCCGCCTTCGCCGCGCCGGTACGATGTGCGGCGGCTGTTGCGGCGCACGCGTGATTTCAGTTCGCCGGTCGCTCCCCGGACGGCCCGGAAGGAGGGCGCGGCATGAGCCTTCTCTCTTTGCAGACCGTGACCAAGATTTTCGGCGGCCTGACCGCCGTGAACGAAGTGTCCTTTGACGTGGAGCAGGGCAGCATCGTGGGGCTCATCGGCCCCAACGGCGCGGGCAAGACCACGGTGTTCAACCTGATCACGGGCAACTACGTTCCGGACGGCGGCGACATCCGGTTCGCCGGGCAGTCCATTAAGGGCATGAAACCGCATACCATCGTGGGCCTCGGCATTGCCCGGACGTTCCAGTCCATCCGCCTGTTCCCCACGCTGCCGCTGGTGGAGAACGTCCTTGCGGGCCGCCATTGCCGGATGCACAGCGGGATCATCGGCTCCATGTTCCACACCCCGGCGCAGCGCCGCGAGGAGCGGGCCGCCCTTGAGCGGGCCATGAACGAGCTGGAGTTCGTCGGCCTTGCCGATAGTTATGCCGAGGAGGCCGGGAGCCTGTCCTACGGCAACCAGCGCCTGCTCGAAATCGCCCGTGCGCTGGCCTCCGATCCCAAGCTCATCATTCTCGACGAGCCTGCCGGGAGCATGAACGACCCCGAGACGGCGGTGCTCATCGAGCTTATCTACGCCATCCGCCAGCGCGGGGTGACGGTGTTGCTCATCGAGCACGATATGGGCCTCGTTATGAAGGTGTGCGAGAAGCTCCTCGTGCTCGAGTACGGTTCGCTTATCGCCAGCGGTTCGCCCGACGTCGTGCGCCGCGATCCTAAAGTTATTGAAGCCTATTTGGGGCAGGATGATTAGAGAGAATCGGGGAAGGGGAGGGAACCCTTTAAAAAGGGCTTCCCTCCTCTTCCCCGAACCCCATCCCCTCCCTCCTAAATTTTTCGTGATGGAGGTGGGGGGGATATGTTTTTCCCGTCTGTAAACGGACGATCCGGGAGTTCGGATGTTTCTGGAAGTCGAAAATCTGCAAGCCGGGTACGGCACGGAAGAAGTGCTGCACGGCGTGAGCCTGCGCGTTGACGAAGGCGAAATCGTGAGTATCCTTGGTGCGAATGGCGCCGGAAAAACCACGACCCTGCTGACCATCAGCGGGCTTGTGCGGGCTTCCGGCGGCGCGGTTCGTTTTCAGGGAGAGGATCTGCACACCCTGCCGAGCCATGAAGTGGTGCGGCGCGGGTTGACCCAGTCGCCCGAAGGCCGCCGGGTGTTCGGGGTGCTCTCCGTGCTCGAAAACCTGCGCCTCGGTGCGTTCACCGTGGGGGACAAGGAAAAGGCCGAGCAGACGCTGGACTGGATTTTTGATCTGTTCCCCCGTCTGCACGAGCGCAAGGATCAGCTTGCCGGGACGCTTTCCGGCGGCGAACAGCAGATGCTGGCCATCGGGCGTGCGCTCATGGGCCAGCCCAAGCTGCTGTTGCTGGATGAGCCTTCGCTCGGCCTCGCCCCCCTGCTCGTGAAGTCCATCTTCGAGACGATCCGCGCCATCAACCAGTCCGGCGTGACCATTCTTATTGTGGAACAGAACGCCCGCGCCGCGCTCAAATTGGCGACCCGCGGGTATGTGCTGGAGCTTGGGCGCGTTGTCATGGAAGACACCGCCGCCCATCTCCTCGCCAACCCGAGCATTCAGGAAGCCTACCTCGGGGCGTAGGGCGAAGCCCTTGGGGAGGGGAAAGGGCCCCTTTTCCAAAAGGGGCCCTTTCCCCTCCCCACCCCCCATCCCCCTAAAACGTTTGTAATGCGGTTGCCCTGTTATAAGAATTTTGGGGAACGGGCGGGCCTTCCAGATGTTTCGGGCGGCATTTTTTTAAAGAGGAACGCACATGAGTGAATTGACGCCCCGCGAAATCGTCGCGGAACTGGACAAATACATCATCGGTCAGAATCAGGCGAAGCGTATGGTTGCCATAGCGGTTCGGAACCGTTGGCGCCGCCAGCGCCTTGCGGCGGAACTGCGCAACGAGGTCGCTCCCCGCAATATCATTATGATGGGCCCCACAGGGGTAGGCAAGACTGAAATTGCCCGTCGCCTCGCCAAGCTGTGCTCGGCTCCGTTCATCAAGGTTGAGGCCACCAAGTACACCGAAGTCGGCTATGTGGGCCGCGACGTGGAATCCATGATCCGCGACCTTATGGAAATCGGCATCAATCTTGTGCGCGCTGAAGAGGCCGAAAAGGTCAAAGGCCGTGCCGAAGCCGCCGCTGAGGAGCGCCTGCTCGATCTGCTTTTGCCCTCCGGCGACGGCAGGGAGAACACCCGTGAGAAGCTGCGCGAGCTTTTCCGGCAGGGATTCCTTGATGACCGCGAGGTCGAGTTCGAGGTGAAGGAACAGTCGCAGCCCATCGGTATGCTGGGCGTGCCCGGCATGGAACAGCTCGGCGATCAGATGAAGGGCGCGTTCAGCAAGCTGTTCCCTCAGAAGACGCACCGCAAGAAGATGAAGGTCGGTGCGGCGTGGCGTCATCTCATCGAGGACGAGTCCTCCAAGCTCGTGGACGAGGACAAGATCACCGATCTCGCCCGTGAGCGCGTGGAGCAGATGGGCATCGTGTTCATTGATGAAATCGACAAGCTCGCCAGCGGTTCGCAGCAGCGTTCCGCCGACATTTCCCGCGAAGGGGTCCAGCGCGATCTGCTCCCCATCGTGGAAGGCAGCGCCGTGAACACCAAGTACGGCCTCGTGAACACGGATCACATCCTGTTTATCGCGGCGGGCGCGTTCCATTTATCCAAGCCTTCCGACCTGTTCCCCGAGTTGCAGGGCCGTTTCCCGCTCCGTGCGGAACTGGAGGCTCTCGGAAAGGAAGAATTTTACCGCATCCTGACCGAGCCTCACAATTCGCTGACCCGACAGTACGAGGCCATGCTTGAAACCGAAGGTGTGCGTATCGAGTTCACGGATGACGGCTTGCGGGAAATCGCGGCCTTCGCGGAAGACGTGAACACCCGCACCGAGAATATCGGGGCGCGGCGGCTGCACACGATCATGGAAAAAATCCTTGCCGACATTTCGTTCGACGCCTCGGAAAAGAGGGGCAGCACGCTGGTCGTCGACCGCGAGCATGTGGTCGCCCAGCTTGCCGATGTGCGCGCCGATGCGGAACTGAGCCGGTTCATTCTGTAAGACGCGGAGTCTGTCACATGGATGCAAAGCTGCAATCTCAGGTTCTTATCGAAAGCCTTCCCTATCTGCGCAAGTTCCACGGCGAAACCGTCGTCATCAAGTACGGCGGGCACGCCATGAAGGACGAGGCGCTCAAGGCCGCCTTCGCCCGGAACATCGCGCTGCTCAAGCTGGTGGGCATCCATCCCGTGGTGGTGCACGGCGGCGGCCCCCAGATCGGGAACATGCTGGAGAAGCTGGAGATCCGTTCGGAATTCCGCGAAGGCCTCCGTGTGACGGACGACGCCACCATGAACGTCGTGGAGATGGTGCTGGTTGGCTCGGTGAACAAAGATATCGTCAACCAGATCAACCGGGCCGGGGCGCGGGCCGTGGGCCTGTCCGGCAAGGACGGTATGTTGCTGCACGCCGAGAAGAAGGCGATGGTCGTCACCCGTGAGAACCAGCCCCCGGAAATCATCGATCTCGGCAACGTGGGCCGTGTGACCCGCGTGGAGACGACGCTGATCTTCTCGCTGATGAAGGACGGGTTCGTGCCGGTCATCGCGCCCGTGGGCGTGGATGACGAAGGGCACACCTACAACATCAATGCGGACGCCGTGGCCGGGGCCGTTGCGGGTGCGTTGCGCGCCCGCCGCCTGATCATGCTGACGGACGTGGCCGGCGTGCTTGACCCCGAAGGCAAGCTCATCCAGTCCATCCGCGTTGAGGATGCTGCGGGCCTGTACGAGAACGGCACCGTGACCGGCGGCATGATCCCCAAGCTGAATTGCTGCATCGACGCCATCGAACAAGGCGTTGAGAAGGTCATGATCGTCGATGGGCGCGTTGAAAACTGCGTGCTCCTCGAACTCCTTACCGATCAGGGTGTGGGTACCGAAATCGTCGGTGAAGAGCGCTGAGAAAAAACGGCGGTGCGGGAAAGCGGTTTTGGATAGATCTGTTTTATCGGCTCGTTTCCCGGCGGGGAAGATAGAGCGCCCCACAGTCTGACCTTCCGCCATTGAAGTTGAAAAAAGCCGGGGGATAGAACCTCCCCCGGCACATTTCCGAATGAGGCCCCATGAGCTACGACTACCGCATCCCGCAGGGCCGGGACAAAGGCAAACGGACGAACGGCATGTTTTCCCTGGGCGGAAAGCTGGGTTCCGTCTTGTCCGCGCTCGGAAACGGCGAAAAGCTCATGCAGGTCCGGCTGTGGCAGAACTGGGAAATGGTCATGGGGCCGGACATCGCGCCGCTGGCATGGCCTCTCGGCGCACGGAACGACATCCTCATCGTCGGCGGCGAGGACAATCTCGCGCTTCAGGAACTGTCGTTCATGACCCCGGAAATCCTTGAGCGGGTCAATGCGTTTATGGATGCCCCGGTATTCGACAGGGTCGAACTGCGGCTTGTCATGGGCGACAGGCCTCTGGATCAGATGCCTGACATCCAACCTTCCACGCGGGTCCGCCCGGATCCTCCCCGCCCCCGGCAGTTGGGCGCTCATCTTGAGGAGATGAACCCGGATTCTCCCGTCGCCCGATGCTACGCGGCCTATCTACGGATGCACGGCGTTCCCACGGAACGGAAAAGCTGAAAGGCAGGATCTGGTTCCTACCTTTTTTCGTCATTGCCCATCAGATTTTTCTTGTTTTCCCTACCTTCGAGAGCGCGTTTGCCGCACCTTCCATCCTTTCCCCGAAAGCAGAGGTGAAGGTTGGTTTTAGAATGCTCAACATAAAAATACAGTTGTTTCTATAGAATAAAAGCGAAAGCATTTAGGGGCTAACACGCTCAAGCAAAGGGGCTTTTCCTTTACTCAGGGAAAAACGCGAATAGGGATTCGATAAGGCCGAAAGTCTTTGGAGGTGGAGGGATGGGGGTGTGGGGGAAGGGAGGAGGAACCTTTCTCCAGAAAGGTTCCTCCTCCCTTCCCCCACATTTCCCACCCCCTAAAAAGCTTGTCCCCTCATGCAAGCTCAGCTAAACTGCCTCGCAGCAAGATTGAGCCTTTGGAGGGCAACGCAATGAAAACGGATACCGGGGCCATAGGTGTTCTGGGTGGGGTGGGGCCGTATGCCGGCCTGGACCTCATGCGCAAGATTTTTGATCAGACCGAAGCGAACTGCGATCAGGAACACCTGTCCGTGATCCAGTATTCCCTTTCCGAACATATCATCGACAGAACGCGCTTTCTGCTTGGGGAGACGGACGAAAATCCCGGCGAAGCCATCGGCGAAATCATGGTGCGCATGGCGAAGGCCGGGGCCACCGTTATCGGCGTGCCTTGCAATACGGCGCACAGCCCACGGATCATGGATGTAGCCGTCGCCATGCTGCATGAGGCGTCCCCGAAGACGCGCTTCGTCCATATGATCGATTCCGTCGTCGCCTTTATCCGTGAGAGCCTGCCCCATGCCCGGAAGATAGGCGTCCTGAGCACCAAGGGGACCTACGCGACCGGGCTCTATCAGGATGCTCTTTCCGCCGCGGGGTTCGTTCCTTTGTTCCCGGATGAGGAAGGCCGCGAGCGTGTCCAGCAGGCCATCAGCAATACTGCGTACGGCATCAAGGCCCAGTCGAATCCGGTGACGCCGGAAGCGCGCGCGGCGTTGCTTGCCGAGGCGGAAAAACTGGTGGAGCAGGGGGCCGACGCCGTGATCCTCGGCTGTACGGAAATCCCGTTGGCGCTCACGGAGCCCGATTTGCGCGGCGTTCCGCTGCTGGACGCCACCAAGGTGCTTGCCAGGGCCCTTATCATTGCTTTTGCTCCGGAACGCCTGAAAAAAGCTTAAAGCTATTTTTTTTCAGAGTATTGCGCTTTCCTTTTACGTATTAGGGACTGCCTATGTCTGTTTCTTTGCCTTCCATTGCGTCTTTCCATCAGGGCGCGCACTCGGTGGCCGTCGTCGGCCTCGGGTATGTCGGCCTGCCGCTGGCCGTCGCTTTTGCCCGGCATTTCAACGTGATCGGTTTTGATTTGAACGCCGCCCGCGTGGAAGAGCTTTCCGCAGGCACGGATCGGACAGGCGAAGTGGACTCGGAGGCGCTGCAAGCTTCCACGGCTCGTTTCACCAGCGATCCGGCGGCACTCCGCGAGGCGGGCGTCATCATCGTGGCGGTTCCGACGCCGATCGACGAGCACAGGAATCCGGACTTGTCCCCGGTGGAAGGGGCTTCCCGGACTGTGGGGCGGCATTTGTCCCGTGGCGCGGTCGTCGTGTACGAGTCCACGGTCTATCCGGGCGTGACCGAAGAGGTCTGCGTCCCGATCCTTGAGGCCGAATCCGGCCTGCGGTGCGGAGCCGACTTCACGGTGGGCTATTCTCCGGAGCGGATCAACCCCGGCGACAAGGTGCATACGCTTGAAACCATCAAGAAGATTGTTTCCGGAAGCGACGCGCCGACGCTGGATCTGCTGGCGGAGCTGTACGGGACGGTCGTGCGCGCGGGCATCCACCGTGCCCCCAGCATCAAGGTTGCGGAAGCCGCCAAGGTCATCGAGAACACGCAGCGCGACCTGAACATCGCGCTGATGAATGAGCTGTCCATCATTTTTGACCGGCTCGGCATTGATACGCTGGATGTGCTGGAAGCGGCCGGGACCAAGTGGAACTTCCTGCCGTTCCGTCCGGGGCTGGTCGGCGGGCACTGCATCGGCGTCGATCCGTACTACCTGACCTTCAAGGCCGAGGAACTCGGCTGCCATCCGCAGGTCATTCTGGCCGGGCGGCGCATCAACGACGGCATGGGCAAGCATGTGGCGGAAACCTGCGTCAAACTGCTGATCCGGCAGGGGCGGCTGGTCAATGCGGCCCGTGTGGGCATCCTTGGCTTCACGTTCAAGGAAAACGTGCCGGACTTGCGGAACACCCGGGTTATCGACGTGATCCGCGAATTGCAGGAATACGGCGTCGATGTGCTGGTACACGATCCGCTGGCTGACGCCGGGGAAGTGCGCCATGAATATGGCCTCTCTTTCGCGGCGCTGGATGAGCTCGCCAATCTGGACGCGCTGATTCTGGCCGTGCCGCACAAGGCCTACGCCGAAAACGGCGTTCTGGAACCGGTAGCCCTGCACGCACGGTTTGCCGTGCCCGATAAGGCCCTCCTGCTGGATGTGAAGGGCTGTCTCTCGCCCAGTGCCGTGCAAGCCGAAGGCATGGCCTACTGGAGGCTTTAGGCGAGGCAAAGGGAACGTTGCCTGTCCTCGCCTCGTTGCCTTTGAATCGGGGCTGTACACATCTTCTCCCGATATGTCCCGTCCGCGTATCCTTCGGGGGCAGAGGCGGTTCGTTTTGGGGGAGTGTTCTGTATCCTGAAAAGAAGTCAAGAGCCGGATGTGGTGCATCGTCGGGGGAAAATTCCTCCATCATCTTGGCAATGAGGCCGTTGCGGGCATTTGATGTATTTCCCAAACGTGTCTGGAAGGTATCCGAATGAAGACAGTTCTTGTAACCGGAGGCGCGGGGTTTATCGGTTCCTGCTATGTGCTGTCCCGGCGCACTGCGGGGGAGCGGGTCGTCAACCTCGACAAGCTCACCTATTCCGGCAACATCGGTAATTTGGCGTCTCTTGATGGGGATGCCGAGCATATTTTTGTCAGGGGCGATATTGGGGATGCGCTGCTCGTCCGCCAGTTGCTGCACCATTACCAGCCCGATGCGGTCATCAATTTTGCCGCTGAGAGCCATGTGGATCGCTCCATCCATGACCCGGATGCGTTTGTCCGCACCAATGTCCTCGGAACCTGCACCCTCCTGCGCGGCGTATTGGAATGGTGGAAAGAGCTGTCCGAAGAAAGGCGGAACGCTTTCCGTTTCCTGCACGTTTCCACGGATGAGGTATACGGAACGCTCCGCCCCGGCGAGCCCGCCTTCACGGAGACCACCCCGTATGCGCCGAACAGCCCCTATTCGGCATCCAAGGCGTCCAGCGATCATTTCGTGAGGGCCTATCACGAAACCTATGGGCTCCCCACGCTCATCACGAATTGCTCCAATAATTACGGCCCGCGCCAGTTTCCGGAGAAACTCATTCCCTTGGTCATCCTGAACGCGCTGTCCGGAAAGCCGCTGCCCATTTACGGCACCGGGGAGAACATCCGCGACTGGCTGCATGTGGAAGACCACTGCGAGGCCATCGTTGCCGTCTTGGAAAAAGGGGCGCCGGGAGAGTGCTACAATATCGGCGGGCACTCCGAGCGGGCCAATATCGATGTCGTCCGGAGCATTTGCCGCATTCTTGACAAGCTCCGCCCCACAGCGGCCCCCTATGAAAAGCAGATAACCTTTGTGGCGGACAGGCCGGGCCATGATTTGCGCTACGCCATTGACGCCGCGAAGATCGAACAGGAGATCGGCTGGGTTCCGCGCCGTCGTTTTGAGGAAGGGCTTCGGGAAACGGTGGGCTGGTATCTTGAGAATGCCGCGTGGGTGGAGAACATTCAAAGCGGGGAATATCGCCAATGGCTCGAAACGAATTATAGCGGGCGGTAGGCTGTACGAAGCTGCGGGCGGCTCACGTAAGCCGGCGCGCAAGATGGGCGGTTTCAAAAAGTATGGGAACTGAGAGCGGGGAATGCGTCGAGGAGCGCCAGCCTCCAAGAGCATTCCCCGTTCGCGCGCAACGGCGGCTGAAAGTGCCGGGATAGTGAAACACGGATGTTTTCGCGTCTTTTTCGGGAAAAAGGCAAAATGGCCATGAGTTGGGAAACTACGGCGTTGCAGTCCGCGGGACGTGAATTGTCATACCTTGTTTTCAAGGACGTCCGCGATGAACGCAATCATCTTCTTCCGAAAGATCTCCTCGGAAAAGCTTTCCGCCTGCCTTTTCAGCTTATCGTGTACCCACGTTTGTTCTGTGGAGGCTTCATAGGCGTCGAGCGCCTCGGTTAAGGCGTCAGCCGTCTGCCGTTCAAAAAAGATCCCGGTCTCTCCGTCCGCCACACTGTCCAAGACCCCGCCCCTGCCGTATGCGATAACGGGGCGTCCGGCGGCCATAGCCTCAAGAGGCGTGATCCCAAAATCCTCTTCGCCGGGGAACAGGAAAGCCTTACAGCCCGCATAGAGGGCGGGGAGCGCCGCATTGTCCACGCGGCCCACAAAACTGACGGTCGGCCCGGCAATGCTTTCCAGGCGCTTCCGCTCCGGGCCATCCCCCGCAACGACAAGCCTCCGCCCGGTACGGGTACACGCCTCCACCGCCAGCTCCACACGCTTGTAGCTCACCAGTTCGCTGAGGCAGAGATAGTAGCTGCCGGGCTCTGGGGTGCCGGGGACATTTTGAAGGCCCGCCATGTGGGGGCTGGAGAAACGTGAGATGTCAACGGGGGGATGGATGACGGCGGCCTCCTTTCCCCACCAGCGCTTGACCCGGCGCGCCACGGTGCGCGAGTTTGCGATAACGTGATCGACGCGTTGCGCCGAGGCATAATCCCACAGCCGCAGCCGATGGAACAGCGGGCGCATGAGCAGACGCGTCACCGCTCCGGCGGATTCCAGATAGTCTTGATAAAAATCCCAGAGATAGCGCATGGGAGAATGGCAATAGCAGATGTGCGGCGTGTCGGCCCGGGTGATGACCCCTTTGGCGGGCCCGGACTCGCTGGAAATGACGAGATCATAGCCGCGCAGATCCAGCTGCTCCAACGCAAGCGGCATCAGGGGAAGGTATTTCTGGTAATGCCGCACGCTTCCCGGAAGCTTTTGGATAAATGTCGTATGGATCGGGTGGGACGTAATGGTTTCGGAGAGCGCCTCGGGGCGTACGACATGCGTGTAGATATCCGCCTGTGGAAAAATCCTGCACAAGGCTTCGACGACTTTTTCTCCGCCGCGCATACCCGTAAGCCAGTAATGGATAACGGCTACGCGCAGATGCGGCAATGTTCTTTCATCCATGCGATATTTCCTCGGCGTTTTCTCTGGGAGCCTTTTGTGAAGCGGGAGCAATCGGCGGACACGCCGAATCCATACCCGGCGGGGTGCAGCCGAGGTACGCACCTTGTGAAGGGGTGCGCCTCCCCCATCCCTCAGGCCGTACTGGGCTGCGGGGTTATTTCCATGACTCGGCGACGCGTTCGGGCAGGGTCATGAGGTAGTCCCCATAACCGGATTTTTGCAGCGGGGCCGCCAGCTTCATGAGCTGCTCCGTCGAGATGTAGCCCTTACGCCAAGCGATTTCCTCAATGCAGGAAACTTTGAGGCCCTGCCGGGTTTCGATAGCCTGCACAAACGTGCCCGCCGCCATGAGCGAATCGTGGGTGCCGGTGTCCAGCCATGCGATGCCGCGCCCCATCAGCCCCACATGCAGTTTCCCCGCGTCGAGATAGGCCTTGTTGACGTCCGTGATTTCCAGTTCGCCCCGGGGGGAGGGCTTGATTTCACGTGTAATGTCCACGACGTCCTGATCATAAAAATAAAGCCCGGCCACGGCGTAGCTGGATTTGGGATGTTGGGGTTTCTCCTCGAGGGAGCGGACTTTCATATCCTGATCGAACTCGACCACGCCGTAACGCTCGGGATCGCTGACGTGATACCCGAAGACGGTCGCGCCCTCTTTCTGCTCCCGGGCGCTGATGAGGAGATCTTCGAGGCCGTTGCCGAAGAAAATATTGTCCCCAAGGATCAGGCAGGAGTGGCTTCCCTGGATGAAATCAGCGGCAAGGAGGAACGCTTGAGCGATACCTTCCGGCTTCGGCTGTGTGATGTACTCAAAGGAGCATCCCCATTGGCTGCCGTCCCCGAGAAGTTTGCGGAACTGCCAGCCGTCGTCTGGCGTGGTGATGATGGCAACCTCACGGATGCCCGCCAGAAGGAGAACCGACAACGGATAATAGATCATCGGCTTATTGTAGACCGGCAACAGCTGCTTGCTGACGCTGAGCGTGAGGGGGTGAAGCCGCGTACCGGAACCGCCCGCCAGCAGGATACCTTTCCGTGATGCCATATGCAAAACCTTCCCTTAAAATTGAAACAGGCAAATACCATTCGCAAGGAGGACAGGGCAAGCGGCGCTCTTTGAGGGGGAAATCCGCGTGATGAGCCAGCCGCCTGCAATGCCTATCGGCCCGGCCTTTCTTTCCTTACGAGCTTCAGTGCGCCTGTGGGGCAGACGGTGACGCAGGCGGTATCCAGCCCGGCATCGAGGCGGTCTTTGCATTGATCGCATTTGACGGCTTTCCTTTTGCGGGGATCAACCCAGATCAGGTGATGCGGGCAGGCTTTCTGGCACGCCCCGCAGCCGACGCACGCTTCTTCCCGTATGAAGACGATCCCGTCGCTCTCCCGGCGGATAAGCGCCTCTTGGGGGCAGACTTCCACACAGCGCGGCTGAGGGCACTGTACGCAGGCCCGGTAGCGGGTATGAAGCACAACCCGGGGCTCTCCGTCCGCCGCAAGCGGTGCGGGCGCTTCCGGCCGTGCATGTTTGACGATGATCGGCGTTGCTTCTTCCGCGGCGTCTTCAAAGCGGGGGCCATCGACAAGCAGCGTTCCGAGGGAAATGCCCGGTGCGCTGTCATGGGCCGCCTTGCAGCTGGCTTCACAGGCATGGCAGGCGATGCAGCGATCTTGATCAACGACAAGGCGATATATGCTCATAGTGCCTCACTCGGATGCCTTGCATCCGGCGACTGTTTGCTGATGCGGCGTCCCCGCAGCGGGTACAGGGGAACGTCCATTCTTGAGGGCCGGTTCAGTTCGTTTCTTCGGCTTTTCGGATCGTTACGAAGTGCTTTTGAAGGGCCAGCCCCCCGCCGAGCGGATCTTCATGCTCCAGCCCGCTGACCATGCAGGCTTCGTCGGCCACGCCTTTGCCGAAGGCCCGCGTTTCTTGAGGCGTTTTCCTGCCAAAGCCGTGCAGCATGAAGACGGCCTCGGGGTGGATGCCCGTGGTTACCTTAGCGCGTAAACGGCCAACGGGGCCTGTGGCTGTACACACTTCAACCCAGTCGCCATCGGCAATGCCAAGGGCCTGGGCCCGTTCCGTGTGGATCCATAACGTATTGGTGGGCGCGAGTTCGGACAGCAGGGGGTTGTTCGTCGTGCTGGCCTGCGTATGCAATGCCGCCCGGCCGGGAATGACGCGGAACTGGTCGGGCGCGGCAGGCCGCTCCGGTGCCGTGTAGGGCGGCAGGGTGTCGTGCCCGGATGCGGCCCATAAGCGGCTGCAGGCCTCTATCTTGCCGGAAGGCGTGGGCAACGTGGTTTCCGCAAGGGTTTTCCAGCGCGGAGCGGGCGCGAGCGGCACAAAGCCGGTTGCGTCGAACGCCTCTATGCCGAGCCCCGTACCTTCAAGCTGGTAGTTCCATATATCCTCAATGCGTGAGAAGGCGAGCTTGTCAAGCCCGAGGCGCGAGGCGAGGCCGCACAGGATCTCCCAGTCGGCGCGCGTGTCGAAACGCGGCTGCACGGCGCGCTGGCGGCGGAAGAACTGCGGCTTCAGCCCCAGCTTGGAGGCCAGAATGCTTTCCCGGGACAAGGCCGGGGAGAGCGGCAGCACGATGTCGGCATAGTCCGCCGTGGGCGACCACGTGGTGGTGATGGCGACGATAAGGTCGAGCTTGTCCAGCTTGCTGCGCAGCGTATCCGGATCGGGCAGCGAAGACAGGATGTTGTGGCGCATCGAGATATAGGCGCGGACCGGATACGGATCGCCGGTCACGGCGGCGTCGAAGGCCCGGTGGAGCAGGCCGGGCTGCTGCCAGTCGGCCTTGTCCGCCATCGGCTTGGTGATATTGGGGTAGAGCGCCGAGAGGGGCCGCAGCCGTTTCCCCGTTTCCTTGGGGGAAAGGCTGATGGGCATACCGCCGCGCGCGCCGATGGAGCCGAGCAGGGCGTTGATGAGGTAGGCGCTGCGCACGGTGACGAAACTGTCAGCATACCGGGCCGTGAACCAGCCCGGGTACCAGAGGACACGGGGGGCGGCCTCAGCCAATTCACGCGCCAGCCTGACGATGCGGTCGGCCTTGATCCCGGTTTCGGTTTCCGCCCACTCCGGCGTACAGGGGCGGACGCGCTCCTCCAGTTCCCCGAAGCCGTCGATATACGGCAGCATATGGGGATCATAAAGCTTTTCCGAAATCAGCACGTGCAGCACCGCAAGGTTCATGGCGTAATCGGTGCCGGGGCGGACGAAGAAAAAGGTGTCCGCTTTGGCGGCGCTGACGGTGGCGCGGACGTCCATGACCGTCACCTTGCAGCCGTTGGCCCGCGCTGCGGTGATGCCCGCGACTTCCGCAAGGTTCAGGGCCTCCAGTGCGTTGCGGCTCTGGAGCACGATGTGTTTCGACTCCCGGTAGTCAATGACGAGACGTCCGCGATCCAGCCCCAAAACGGATGCGCAGGCCTGATCCACGTTGCGGGTGCAGGTGACGCTGTGGCTGTAGATATTAGGCGTACCGAGGCCGCGTGCGAAGGCCTTGTAGAGATCCGTAAACGGGCCGCCACGGTGCGAGAACATGACGCTTTCGGGGCCGTATTGATCCCGTATGGCGCGGAGCTTGCCGGCTACGGCATCGAGCGCTTCTTCCCAGCGGACGGCGCGCCACTTGTGCCCTCCGCGGGCCCCCACGCGCATCAGGGGCGACTGCGGGCGCTCGGAATCCTTTTCCAGCGCGAGCGCCGCGATGCCGCGAGGACACAATGTCGAACCCGTGGCCGAGTGGGGATTGCCCTGAATCCAGACCGCTTCGCCGTTTTCGACTCCGACGGCAACCGGGCACCGTGTCCCGCACATGCCGCATACGCTATAGACTGTCTTCATGATGCATTCCTGAATGGAAAGAGGGAATAATGGAGAAAATGCGTTGGTTCCATTGCTCTGTCCCCAAAATGTTGAGCGGCGGAGGCTGGCCAACGGAGATTTTCCCGTATCCGTTTTCCTCCACGCCGCCTTGATAGGCTCTTTCGAGATTCCCCAGTGTACCCCGTCGGGTTATTCCGATCAATGGAGTCAATCCGGGCATACCTCCGACTGAAACAGGGGATCCCATAAAGTCAAAAACCGTTGAAGCGGGATGAGTGGAGGGTGGTGAGGGAAGGGGAACCTTTCTCCAGAACGTTTCCTCTTCCCCCCGCCAGTAAGATCTCAATAAAAAACGCCCCGGCCTTTCAAGCGTGCGGGGCGTATCCTGACAGGGAAACGGGCATGGTGGGCTCAATAAGAAGCTATGTAGTCATCCATGTTCGCCGCCGAGCAATTGCGGCTTACCCAGAAGGCCGAAGCCCAAACCATAAGGGCCGTGGCTTCGGTGTCGTCCAGGCGTTTCAGCTTGGCTTCAAGGCTGGTGCGGCTCGCGCCGTAACGGGAATGGAAGTCGGTTTGCTCGCACAGATCGGCAACGCGCAGGAGAAGATAGGAGAGGCGGGTATGCGCGGGGAGCAGACGCTGATCACGGTGAGCTTCAAGAATGGTTTTGAGTTCCGGTCCGGTAAATGTGCCTTTGATGGTCGTGATCGCGCGAAAAAACGTGTCTACCGCCCACGGCAGAATGAATTCGGCCCCCGCACTCTTTGTGCGGAAGTAGTCCTTCAACCAGCGTTCCTGCTGCTCGTTGATGCGTGCTGCGACCTGAGGCATACGCGGCTCCTTGTGAAGAATATTGGCTAGACGCTATCGTAGAATCTCTTAATATTCAAGCGCCTTCGTGCCCGGAAGCAGCAAGTGGGAACATGTCGTCATACCATACTTTTTTCATAGTCAGACCGCAGGCCGGAGCCGTGAGGGGAGCTATCCGGCGATCGCAGGCGTCGAGGATGCCGGGAATGTCCGCCGGTTCCAGCTTGCCCCGCCCGACAGCGACGAGCAGCCCCATGGTATTGCGGACCATCTGTTTGAGAAAGCCGTCTGCTTCAAAGCGCCAGGTCAGTTCGAGGCAGCCTTCGGGGAGCGGGCCCTCGGGGGTGCGGGTGATGGACAGGATGGTACGCACCGTTGTGCGGAGATCCGTCCCGGCGTTTTTCAGGCTGGCGAAGTCCCGCTTGCCAAGGAGGTAGCGGCTCCCCTCGTCCATACGCTCCACATCCACAGGGCCGCAGGCCCAGACGAAAGGATAGAGCTGCGGCGGCGTGTAGCGCTTGGAGAGCCAGAGGCGGTATTCGTAGGTCTTGCGGACGGCACTGTGCTGTGCGTGGAACGTGTCGGGCACAAGAACGGCGTCCGCAATGCGTATGTCGCGCGGCAGGAGCGTATTGAGGGCCAGCTGCCAGTCCATACGGGCACGCGATTCGGGGACATCGAGGTGAGCGACCTGCGCTTCGGCGTGAACGCCCGCGTCGGTCCGTCCTGCACCGTGCACATGGACGCGCTCGCCGAGCACGTGAGCCACGGCGTCCTCAATGATGTTCTGAATGGTGGGCAGGGGGGAGGCGTTTTTGCGGGCCTGCGTCTGCCAGCCGTGATACTGGGTGCCTACGTAGGCTATCGTCAGCTTGAGGCGGGGCATGGAAGACCTTTGGGAAAGACGAAAAAACGACGAAAGCCCCGACCCCCGATCCGCGAAAACGGCGGGGCTGACAGTACAGTATCAGGGCCGGTTCGGAGCGGGGCGTTTGCCCCTCTCCGGGACTACTTGGAGCGGTGTTCGCTGCCGGTGATGCTGAAGGCAAGGGCGTAGAGATAGTGGAAGAAGTCCACATACTCCACGACGACCTTTTCAGGCACGTGGATCCGGGCCCCCGCGAAATTCAGGATACCGCATACGCCCGCTTCGACCAGATGGTCGGCCGCGCGCTGCGCGCGTTCCGGCGGCGTGGTGATGATCCCGATTTCAATGCCCTTGGCGTCCACGGCGGACTTCAGGTCGCTCGTACACGTGACTTCCAGCCCATAGACCTGCTCACCGATCTTGAACGGATCGCAGTCGAAGGCCCCCACGATGTTGAAGCCGCGGGCCTTGAATTCGGCATGGTGCAGCAGCGCGCGGCCGAGGTTGCCCACCCCGATCAGCGCGGCGCGCCATTCGCGGTCAACGCCAAGGGAAGCTTTGATGGCGGCGATGAGGCTGGCTACGTTGTACCCTACGCCACGCACACCGAATTCGCCAAAATAGGCAAGGTCCTTGCGCACCTGAGATGCGTTCACGTCGCATGCTTCAGCGAGCGGGCCGGAGGAGATGACCTCCACGCCGTTGCGCTGCATACTTTCGAGCACTTGAACGTACACGGCAAGGCGACGAATGGTGGCTCTGGGAATACGTTCGCTTTTCAATGAGAGCATAGTGGTATCGCATTGCTAAAGATGAAAAAAACAGGGGGGAGAGAACGGCGTTGCCGGTCCCTCCCCGGAAACCCCGGCGGGCCGAGGACCCGCCGGGGATAAGCCGCTTGCTTATTTAGATGAAGGGGTTGGCGAACAGGATGATCAGGTTCACCACGAGGGAGTAAATGGCCAGGGATTCCACGAAGGCGAGGCCGAGGATAAGGCTGACCTGAATCTTGCCGGCGGCGTCAGGGTTGCGGGCGATGCCTTCGCAGGCGCTCTTCAGACCGAGGCCCTGACCGATACCGCAACCGGCGGCGGCGACGGCCATGCCGATGGCGCAGCCGAAGACGGCGAGGCCGAGAGAGGCGGAATCCAGTTTCACGGGAGCGCCGTCGGCGGCGAAAGCGAGGCTGGCGATGCCCATCATGGCCACGGTGCTGAACAGGGTCACAAGAATCTTGCGCATGTATGTTGCTCCTTGAGCGGTTGTATTGTGTTGGTCAAAAAGACCATTTCCCCCGAGAGGTGTGGCCCCTTAGTGGGCCGGTTCCATAGCGCCCTTGAGGTAGATGAGGGCCAGCATGTAGAAGATGAAGGCCTGCAATACCTTGGCGAGCAGGAACAGGAAGTAGATGGGCAGCGTGCTCACGAGCGGCGCCATGAGGAAGAAGAGCAGGAGCACGATTTCTTCGCCGCGGATGTTGCCGAAAAGACGGAGCGTCAGCGACAGCGGGCGGGCGAGGTGCGAAATGAATTCAAGGATCATCATGAACGGCGCCAGCGGGAGCATGGGGCCCATGAAGTGGTGGATGTAGTGGCCGTGCCAGCGCTTGATGCCCTGATAGTTGTAGTACAGGAACACGAACAGGGCCATGCCGATGTTGGTGTTGATGTTGGCGGTCGGGGCGTCACAGGCGGGGATGAGGCCGAGTATGTTCTGTACGGCGATGAAGAGGAACAGGCCGCCGAGCACGGGGAAAACCTTGCGTCCGTCCTCGCCCATGTTGGTGACGGTGAAGTCCTCAAGCCCGCCTATGATCGACTCGAAGATGTTCTGCATCTTGCCGGGGATCAACGAAATATTGCGGCGCACAAGCCAGCCGACGACAAAAAGGATGAGCATGGCCATCCATGTATAGAAGACGTGCCTGAATTCCACCGTCTGCCCAGCGATGGTGATATGATCCAGATGAACCAGTTCGGAGATGAGAATCGGCTCAGGAAGTCCGCCTGCCATGTGTGCGCTCCTTCAAATGTCATTTACGCGTACGATGCGTCCGAAAAGAGGCGTCCCCGAGAGTGGCGAACACGCCTGTTTTCATGCCGACCGGAATCGGTTCGATAATCGGCTTTAGAAACCTGATGAAACAAAGATGCGGCTTGCGCGGGCTCTCTGTAGCCTGTCAAACCGGCTTTTTCAATGCCTTTTTCAGCCCTCCCGCGGTCATCCCGACGAGAAGCACGGCAAGCCCCAACAGTACCGCAGAGATAGAGCCCTTAAACCATACCAGAACCATGTACAACAAAATTCCGGTAAATAAAAGTCTCATGTTCGTGCGGAGGAGAAGGGCAAAAAGGCTGCTTTTGCTCCAACCAGCCGAGATTACTTTAGGAACAAATTTTATTAAGGCAAAAAAATTCCATGCGGAGAGCAGCGCTCCGAAGCCAAACCAGAAGATCCACGCCCCCGCCGGGTGAAAGGGCCAGAGCACCGCGCCGAAAAGCAGGGACAAGGCAATGACGCTGATCTGCCAGCACAGGATTTCCCGGATCGTGGGGTCCTGCACGCCGCTCCGCCACAGCCTCTTCTCCAGCCAATGGAACGGGCCGTTATTTCTGTCGCTTTTTGCCTGCATCGTCCTGTTCCCCTTGGCGGAGCAATATGCGCGCGTCCAACCAGATATTGCGGAATCCCGCGCCGATGCCCACGATAAGGCCCACGCCGGCGCACCACGGATAGGTTCCGAACCATTTGTCCAGCCAGTACCCGAGGAGGCAACCGACGATGATGCCCGAAACCATGTGCAGGCCCATGACGCTGGCGCGCCCCAGCGAGTCGAACAGGCCCTGCTTGTTCTCTTTTGATGTCATTGGAGTTCCTTTTGGGGGAGGGGCAGGAGTACCTTTTGGAAAAGCTGCTCCTGCCCCCTCCCAAAACCCCACCCCTATCCTCCCTAAAACGTTCGTAAGGGCCGATGGCGGGCGGGGCTGAAAGGGTTTGCCTTCATGATCCGTCTCCCGGAGCAACAGGGAAACGCAGGCGATGTGTCCGCATGGATGTCAGGGGTGCGTCTTTTCCGTGTGAAGGAGGAAAATATCAGGTCTTCGGCACGGAGCCGTTTTGATACGGACTTCTTGCAGAGAGCGCAATCCTTTGACCGCGTAATACTTTTCTTTTTGCAGGTCAGCTTTCTTTGAGAGCCTCAAGCAGTTTTTCGGCGGCGCGGGCGGCGCTGCCGGGCTCTCCGCAACGGCGGCGGAGTTCCGCAAGTTCGGCGCGGACGGCTTCGATTTGCGGGGGGATATCCAGCCACGCGGCCAATTGGGAGGCCATCATTTCGCCTGTGGCGCGCTCCTGCAACAGCTCGGGAAAGAGTTCTTTTTGCATGATCAGGTTGGTCAGGCTGACCCATTTGACCTTAATCAGCAGACGCCCGACCAACGCGGAAAACGGCGCGACCCGGTAGCTGACGACAGTGGGGACGCCCGCCAGTGCCGTTTCCAGCGTCGCCGTGCCCGAGGCCGCCAACATGCATCCGCAGCGCCGCATGGCCGTGTAGCGGTCCTCCGGCGCGTCAAAGGCGACGGGCACGTCGGACGGCCAGAGCGCCCGGAGTTTTTCTTCGGGCATGTTCGGCGCGCGCAGGCAGTGGAAGGTCACGTCCCGGCCCTGTTGCAGCAAGATGCGGGCGGCTTTCCCAAACTCCGGCAGAAGCGCTTCCACTTCCTTGCGGCGGCTCCCCGGCATCAGCCCGATACGGCCCTTTATGGGCTCGATTTTTTTCAACTCGGGCCAATTCACCATATCGACGAGCGGATTGCCAATATAATCAACCTGTACGCCGTGTTTGGCGTAAAAAGCGGGCTCAAAGGGCAGGATGCAGAACAGCCGTTTGACGTAGCGCTGGAGGAAGCGGACGCGTCCCGTGCGCCACGCCCATATTTTCGGCGGGATGAAATAGTAGACCGGAATCCCGAGGCCGTGCGCGATCTTCGCCACCCGGAAATTGAATTCCGGGGCGTCCACCAGCACGACGGCATCGGGCCGCAGCCGGGCCATTTCCTTTTTGATCTGCGAAAGCATGTGGAGGGCGCGGGGCAGGGCGGTCAGGACTTCCATGATCCCCATGACCGAAAGCGACTCCACGCGGAACAGGTTCTTTTGCCCGGCACGGGCCAGATTCGGGCCTCCCATGCCGATGGCGGCGAGTTCGGGCTCGCGTTCGCGCAGGGCCGTCAGCAGCGCGGCGGCCTGCATATCGCCGGAAAGCTCTCCGGCATTGATCCAGATTGTTTTCATGAAACCTCGTTGGGGGCGGTTTCCGGCTCCCGTGCGTCACCCCGGAACCGGAGGTACAGGATGTTGATCACGGCGCAGGTGACGAAGGCCAGCGCCAGGCGCAGAAAGAAAATCCCTCCGATGTGCGCGCCGATGAGCAGCATGAGGCAGGTATCCTCAATGATGGCGTGCGCGAGCCCCATCAGGGTCATGCAGGAAAACACGTCGTGCCGGGACATCTCGCCGCTGCGGACTTCCTTGAGGATGACGCCGCTGGCGTAGACGATGCCCGTGATCACGCCGACGATCATGGCCGTCGCGGCGGCGGGGCGCATACCGAGTACCCGCAGGGCCGGGGCGAGCGCCCGTCCTACCAGATCCGCGACCTTGAGATAGCGCAGGAACCGCTGGAGCAGCATGACGAAGAAAATCACGCAGAAGATGCTGACGAGGTTCCGGACTTCCCCGAGCGCCCACCAGAGCAGGTTGACGTCCGGCGAAGGGGTAAAGACGATGCGGGCGGGCGTATCCAGCCAGCCGAACGCCTGGCAGGACGTATGCACGATGACCCCGCCGATGATGGCGACCACGAGCCGGATGACGGCCTGGCCGATGAACGACACGCCGCACTGGGCCGCGATGCGCCCTTCGGCGGGGATGCTGTGCGCGATGAGCATCATGACCGCAAGCGTCGTGACCTGCTCCGTGGTCAGCGGCGGCAGTCCGGGCAGCAGGCCGATGAAGACGATCAGCGCCGAATAGAAATTGACCATGATGCCCGTGGCCCACGCGATGCCCAGATCGGCGGGGAGCCCGGTCAGCTGCATGACGGGCTCGAGAGGCAGGGCCAGATAGCGGATCCAGTCCAGCTCGGCAAGGATCTTCATGGCGATGCTGATCGGAATAAGCACCTTGAAAAAATCGAAGCTTACATGCACTGCATCCATAAGGACTTCGCGCAGCGTCTTGAGCAGATGGCTGGTCATGGCATATCCGCGGCGGTTATTGGGAGGCAAGAAGGACCGAGTAGATGTACTCCCGCAGGGCCTGAGACCAGGGACGCATGGTACATCCGGTGAGGGCCGTATACTTTGCGGAGGAAAGCACCTCATAGTTTGCGCGGAGCGTCTTGTCCGAGCTTGCGACGGCCCGCACGGAGCAGGGCAGGCTGGCCTGGCGCACGGCTTCCGCCGCCAGCTCGCACCAGGTGGCCTGGCCCGAGTTCGCCACATGGTACAGTCCGGGGGCCCGGCGCTTGACAAGCTGGAGCGTGGCCTGCGCCAGATCCTTCGCGTACGTCGGAGAACCGATCTGATCGTGGATGACCTCCACGGTCCCTTCGGTCTTGGCCCGCCCGAGGAGGCGTTTCAGGAAGCTGTCCCCATCCGGGCCGAACAGCCAGCCCGTACGGATGATACAGATGTTGTCGGCGTTGAGCTCAAGCAGGGCCTGTTCACCGGCAAGGCGGCTCTTGCCGCACGGGGAGATCGGATCGGCCTTGTCCTCCTCGGTGTAAGGGGAGTCCTTGCGGCCGTTGAAAACCTGATCCGAGCTGTAGTGGACGAGGAATCTGGACGTGCCTTTGACCAGCCCGCCGAGGAAGGCCGGAAGGCCGCGGTTGACAGAGAGGGCTTCTTGTGGCTGTTTTTCAGCAGGGTTTTCCGTGTTCCAGCTTACGGTATTGAAAATGACGTCAGGGTTGATGAATTCGATGCGCGGCTGGAGTTCTACGGGATTCAGGAGATTGCAGTCTTCAAAATCCAGCGATTGCGCCTCCCAGCCGTTTCCGGCAAGCTGCTGCGCCAGAGGCTGGCCCAGAAGGCCGTGTCCGCCAAGAACGAGAGCGACAGGAGTACTCACGGGTTTTCTCCATAAATGTATAAGGCGCTCAGGGTACCAGCCGCGTTGAAACGCGTCAACGCACGCTGGAGAGCCGTTCGTTTTATCCACTTGTCATGTAAGGTGAAAAAGGAGGGTACAACTTTTTGTACGCTATAACGATGAAAAGAGGCATCCTTCTTGCAGCGTTTGGTTCGGGCAGTTCTCAGGGGGAGTCGACGCTCCGGCGTTTCGATGCGCAAGTCCGCAAGGCTTTTCCTGATGTGTCGGTGCGTTGGGCCTTTACGTCCATGCTCATGCGGGAACGGCTGGCCAGCGAACGGAAAAAATCGGATTCCGTTCACAAGGCATTGAAGAAAATGGCTTTTGAAAAATTTACCCATGTGGCAGTTCAGCCGGTGCATGTCATTCCCGGCCTTGAATACGGGGACATCGTGTCGGATGCGGACGAGCTGCGTGCCGACGGGACGTTCGCGTCGCTTGTGGTGGGCGCGCCTTTGCTGACGGAGTCGCAGGCATCGGTGGATCGCGCCGCGCGCGCCCTGCTCGCCGAGCTTCCTTCCGGACGCGCCCCCGGCGAGCCTGTGCTGTTCATGGGCCACGGGAGCCGCCACGCCGCGGAGAGCCGCTACGAGGCCCTTGCCGCGGCTGTGCGGGAACGGGATCCCCTTGTGCTCATGGGCACGCTGAACGGGACCATCCGCCTTGAGCACATCGTGGAGCATCTGCGGGCTTCCGGGCGTCCGTTCGATCGTGTCTGGCTGCTGCCCCTGCTCGCCGTCGTGGGGCGGCATACGCTTGAAGACATGGCTGGGGATTCGGAACATTCGTGGCGCTCCCGGCTCGAGGCCGAGGGCATCGCCTGTGTTCCCGTTCTTCGGGGGATGATGGAGTATCAGGGGTTCATGGACATTTGGGTCGACAATCTGGCGCAGGCTATGAAAGGGTGGGGCTGAGCGAATCGGGGGAGGGGGAGAAGGAACTTTCTGTAGAAAGTTCCTTCTCCCCCTCCCCCGACCCCCCTCCTTCTCATCTTCAAAGACTTTCGTAAGGGTCGATGCGGGGTACGGAGGCGCGGAGGCGATTCTTATTGGCGTTTGTCTCCCGGTATTGCAGCAGGAAGAACAAAAACGTGTTGCCATGATATAGAGGATAGGCAGAGAAAGGAATCCACAAAAGGATAAGAGGGTTTCCGATGCCGCCGGAAGTCCCGAATGCAAAGGTTCCGAACCGGCTTGCGCTGGTTCGGAACCTTTGCATTCGGGACGTTTCGCCAGGGTCCGGGGGGCGGCTCGCCTCCCGGACGGGGGTCAAGGGGGCGGGAAGCCCCCTTGCCGCCGGAGGCCTTACGCCTTCACGGTGGCCGCAGCGGGCTTGTTGATGATGGCGTCGAACTCGCGCTGCAGCGAGGAAATCAGGTCGTGTACGGAAACGATGTTGTTGACGCGGGAGACGTTTTCGCCGCAGAAGGCGAACCCGCGCTCAAGGTTGCCCTTCATGGCGTTGATGAGGGCGGCGGCGATGCAATAGGGGGTCTTTTCCTGCTCGCAGGTCTTCACGCAATGGAAGATGCACTTGAACGGCTTCTTGCCGCCGTCACGCATGGAATCGATGAAGTTGTTCACGAGCGCGCGGCCGGGCATCCCCACCGGGCTCTTGATGATGGTCACGTCTTCCTGCTTGGCGTCGATGTAGGCCTGCTTGAAGCGGTCGTCGGCGTCGCACTCGTAGGTGGCGACGAAACGGGTACCCATCTGGACGCCGGACGCGCCGAGATCCATGTACTTCTTGATGTCTTCGCCCGTGTACACGCCGCCGGCGGCGATGACCGGGATCGCGCGCCCGGCCTTGTCTTCAAGCGGCTTCACCGCTTCCACGACCTGCGGGACAAGCTGTTCGAGGGCATAGTTGGGGTCGACGATGTGCTCGGGGGAAAAGCCGAGGTGCCCGCCGGCCTTGGGGCCTTCCACCACGAAGGCGTCGGGCATGTAGCCGGTGCTGGCCATCCATTTGCGGGCGATGAGGGTGGCGGCGCGGCCGGAAGAAATGATGGGCACGAGCTTGGTCTTGAACTCTTCCCTTTTGCGTTCGCACGTTTCATTGAAAATCTTGGGCAGGTCCATCGGCAGCCCGGCGCCGGAGAAGATCACGTCGGCCTTGGCTTCGATGGAGGTGCGGACCATTTCGGCGAAGGTGGTCAGGGCGACCATGATGTTCACGCCGATGATGCCCTGCGTGGCTTCACGGGCTTTTTCGATTTCGCGGCGGAGGGCGCGGAGGTTGGCTTCAAGGGGATTGCTGGCCACATCGGGCTCTTTCATCCCAATCATGGCTCCGGCGATGACGCCGATGCCGCCTTCGTTGGCCACGGCGGAAGCGAGCCTGGAAAGAGAAATACCAACGCCCATGCCGCCTTGGACGATCGGAGTTTTAGCGATGAGGTCGCCTATGTTCAGAGTGGGAAAAGACATGAAGAACCTCCTAGAGGTCTCTTATGGAGTTATGGGTACGCAAGCGGGAATAGGAATGCCTCCCTGCTTCTAATACCCGAATCTATTGTTGGGAAGATATGATACACACGTTCCGCCAGGAACACCAGCGGCAATGTGCCCCTTCCCGTGGGCGAAATTCCGGGCAAAGCTCCATATGCAGGAGGATGAACCCGATGAGGCGTGGAATGAGCGACAACGCCCGCTCCCGTTCCTCAATAGTCATGCCCTTCCCGAAAAGGGGCCGCTCCCCGCCGTCTTCGCCAAGGGCGACGAACGCCGCGTCGAGCACGGGCTTGCCCGTAGCCTGCCCATACAAATAACAATAATACAGCAATTGCACTGTGGGAATACGCTGTGCCATTATTGGCAAAAAATCATGTTCGGGGTCTGGCTCGGAAGCGGCTTCGGCGGCTTTTTCCGGATCCAGCGCATCCCAAAAGGCGTCGTCGGCCCAGATGTCCGGGCGCAGCGCCTTGATGCGGCCCGTCTTGTAGTCGAGGATGACCGCCCCTTCGTCGATCGCGCCTTCTGGGTCTTCCTGTTCGCGCCAGTCCACACGGTCGAGATTGCCGGTAAGCCGTCTGATGCGGCCCCCCACCCGGATTTCGGCATCGTATTCCTCTTCCAGGGAAAGCACTTCCGTCTGTTCCGGCTGGGCGCGCAGGAACATGCCCAGGCGCTCCGGCCCGGTGACGGAAAGCATGGCCGCGCTCTCCGGCGGCAGGGCGGCCTCCAGCCCCGAGGCGTCGAGGGCCGTGCGGAACAGGGCGCGCAAGGCTTTTTCGTCGAGGAACGGCAACTCGGGATCGCCCGATTGCGCGTCGCGGCGTACGGTCTTGCCCACGGCGGGAGCGTAGAAATCGCGGAGCACGTTATGCAGAAGCACACCCACGGCCGCCGGATCGTCGTCTTCGTTCACCTCGTCGATGGGTGCGATGGCGCACAGCCGCTCATAATAATACCGCAGCGGGCAGGTCAGGTAGGCGTCCAGCCGGGTAGCGGACAGAGGATGCTTGAGCGATGCGGCTATTTGCTCCCGGATAGCCGGGGTCTTGGGGACGACCTTGCGTACCCTGACCGGCGGGCGGACATCAAGGGCCGCCGTGCGGAGCGGTTCGCGCCCCGGCTTCAGACGTTGCCCGCGGGCTTGCTCCTCCTGCCAGATGAGTTCTTCCACAAGGCGGCTGCGCTGCTTTTTGCCGTCGAACAGGCCGGAGGTTTCCACGCCTTCCTGCCAGTAGAGCCAGACCTCATCGGCCCCGGCGATGAGCCGGTGGAAGGTGTAGGCCGCGAGCTGTTCGCGGTTGCGGGTGTCTGGCAGGCCGAGAAGGGCGCGCAGGCTGTCCGGCAGGAGCGGGCTGCGGATCGGCGCGCCGGGAAGCCTGTCGTCGGTGACGTCCACGAGGAACACCCGCGAGAAGCGCAAGAGGCGTGTTTCCAGCATACCGAGCACTTGTAGGCCGGTCAGGGGGTCGGCTTCGAAGGGGACGCGCTCGGCACGCACGAGTTCCAGCAGCATGGCCTGCATCAGAGGCCACGGCAGCGGCGTGTCGGCCATGCCGTTGTCCTTGAGGGCGGGGATGACGCGCTGCATGAGGCGGAACAGGCATTCCGCATCGATGGGGAAACGCGACCAGATGTCGGCCTTGCCGTTGCCCGCGCCGTCCTCGTCGTTGCCGCTTCCATAGACAAGCAGTGTGTCGCACAGGCCGGAAAGCGCGTCCGCGAGTCCGCCGAGGGTATGGACTCTTGCCCAAGTGTCCACGGTATCCCGCAAGATCCGGTTGAGTAGTTCCCGGATGGCGGGCATGGCCTCCGCCACGTTGGGCAGGGAGGAGGCGGCGAAGAAGTCGTCCGCAGCCCCTTCGGCGACGGCATGGGCGTCGGCGTGCCGGCTGCCGTTGCGGAGGCGTGTTTCCATGTTTTGGAAGATGTCGCGCAGGGAAATGCCGTTGGCCTCAAGCAGGCGCAGGTACGGGTGGCGGACGAGATCCGCAAGCGTTTTCCAGTGGGTCGTGCCGTTGGGCTGGCGGCGGTTGCGGGCCTCGAGCACGGTTTCCAGCAGGCGGAACAGGAGCGAGCGTTCAAGCGGGTAGCCGAGCGAAATGTTGCAGTCCTTGCGGGGCAGGTGGTGCAGCACGGGCAGCAGAGCCCCGCTGTGCGCGAGGGCCACCGCGATGTCGAGCTGCGAGGTGGGGATGGGGGCGGGGGTTGGGGCGAGCCCACCGGGGGAAGGGAGAGGGAACCCTTCTGAAGAGGGGCTTCCCTCTCCCTTCCCCCGGGCCCCCTTCCCTCTCCCTCCCAAGACCTTCGAGGTTATCGAATCCTTGTTGTCGGCATTCCCGCTGGCCGAAGTTTCGGGAAGGGTGGAAGCCGTGCCGTTTTCCGATGAGGGGAGCAGGGACAGCTGTTGCGTCGTGCTTCTGGCCTTGAGCGCGGCGGCGAGGCGGTCTTTCCGTTCCAGTTCGATGAGATCGCCGCGTAGGGCGTCCAGTTGGGAATGCAGGTCGTAGCCCGCGAAATAGTGGATTTTCGGTTTCTTGCCGGGGGAAGGGCAGGCCAGCACGGTATCGGCCTTCCAGTCCGCGATCCAGTTTGACTGTTCGGTACATGCCCAATGCCCTTGCCCGTTTTCGGCCAGCGCCGGATCGACGTGCAGGAAGACCTGCGCGCCGTGCCGCCAGAGGTAGCGGAACAGGGTGTTTTCCGTGCCGGTGAGCATACCGAAGCCCGCCAGCAGGATGGCGCGCCCAGCGAGAAAGTCGGGCAGCGGCGGGAGGTCGTCTCCGTCCGTTCCTTCTTCCAGCGCGCTGGCGACGACAAACGCGTCGAAGCCGGGCGTGGTGAGATCGGATTCGATCAGCGCGTCGCGGTAACGGCGGAAAATCTTGCCGAGCGAGCCGAGAAGGGCCGCCCCGAAAGGAGCCACTTCGCCTTCCGTATACAGCATGTCCTCGGGCGTGAGCCCTTGCGTGAAGCACTCCTCCAGCAGCTCCGCGAGCCGCACCCCCCACGGGAAAAATCCCGCGTCGTCGGTTTTGGCGAGCTGCATACACAGCTCAGTGTCCGGTTCCGCCAGTTCGCGGACGCAGCGGGAGAGCAGGGCAATCTGATCCAGTTTTCCGGCCTCTCGGCGGAGTTTCTGGTGCTGTTCCTGGCGGAACGCGGCCATCAGTTCCCGTTCCGTGAACATGCGCGGGATGAGGCAGGGTTTGGGCACATCCGGCGCGTAGCGGAAGCGCTCTCGCAGGTAACGGCGGGGGCGGTCATGCATGAAGACCACCACCGCGTTGCCGGGCTGACCGCGTGTGGCCTTCATCACCCCGTTTTTGAGGGCGTCCAGAAAGTCGGTGTCCCAAGGGACGATACGGAACGGAGGGGAGGGGGTCATAGTTTCACCTGAGAGTGAGATGGGGGGAGGGAGGGGAAGATTGGGGAAGGGAGGGAGAAACTTTTAAAAAAGTTTCTCCCTCCCTTCCCCAAACCCCATCCCTCCCGCTTCAAAACTTTTCGACTTTATCGAATCCCCCATGTCGATTTTCCCGAGAAAAAAGAGAGGATATTTTCCTTAAATATTTTTCAGCCGGTTCTTTCACCATGAGGGAAAGCCGTGAACGGGGATTCGATATGGTCAAAAGTCTTGGGAGGGAGAGGGGGGGCGGGGGAGGGGAGAGGGATGCCCTTCTTCAGAAGAGTTCCCTCCCCCGATTTCACCCCTGATCCATCATACGTAAATAAATTTCCCGGCCTATCCACGCATCGGTGGCGGCATAGCGGATCTGCTGCGGCGTGAGGGTCTTTTTCGCCCAGTTGGAGCATTGCGCGGCCTTGCTGATACGGCAGCCCATGAGCTGGGCCGCCAGCGTGCGGAGGCCCTGCGCCTTGATGCCGCGCTGTTTCGCCATCTCGGCGAGATCGGCAAGCCCGCCGGGTGTGAACTCGTGCAGTTTCTGGAGGGCGCGGATGTCGTCACGGATGGCGACCCCGGCCTTGATGATGCCGGGATCGGCAAGCAGCCCCGCGAGCGCCCCGCAGAAGGGCGTGAGGTTCAGGCGGATCAGCACCACAAGTTCCGAACCGGCAAGCTGAATGAGCGAGGTCGGATAACTTTTGCCTTTCTTGAAGGACGGGCGGGATTCGGTATCGAACCCGAGGAGCGTTTCCTTTTTGAGAAAATTCAGGGCACGGGCCATCTCGCCTTCGGTCTGGACAAGCATTACCTCGCCTTCGTAGGCCAACATGGGCAGGTCGTTGATTTCTTCTTTGGAAAGTGGTGCTCCGCCAGCTGCGTTTGAAGATGCGTTCATGCTATTTGCCAATACAGAAAGATGCGAAAATACGGTTAAGGACTTCTTCCGGGGTGTCCAGCCCGGTGATCTCCGCCAACGCCGAAGCCGCGCCCTCCAGGCGGACGGCGCACAAATCATAGGGAACCCCCGCGAGAACGTCCTGTTCCAGCGCCTCAAGTTCCCCGAGTACCTCCATCAGGCTCCGGGCCTGCCGCAGGTTGGGTACCGCTTCGCCCGGTTCCGGCTCCTGCCCCTGGCTGCGGGCCAGCGCAAGCTCCCGAACGGCTTCGGCCAGCGTTTCCAGGCCTTCTCCCTTGCGGGCCGAAATAACGGCATGTGCCGCCGGTTTCACGGAAAGGTTCGTCTCCTTTCCATACCAGTGCGGGGGAGGGGTGGCAAGATCGCTTTTGTTCCAGACAAGGATGGTGCGTTCCGGGCCGAGCTCCGAGAGCAATGCCCATGTGTCCGGCGTCGTTCCCTCCGTGCCGTCGACCATGAGCAGGACCACATCGGCGGATTCGATCATGGAGCGGCCCAGCTGGATGCCCTGCGCCTCGGCAGGGTTGTCCGTTTCGCGCAGGCCCGCCGTGTCCACAAGCCGGACGGGGAGCCCCGCAAGCTGGATCGGTTCTTCCAAAAAATCACGTGTGGTTCCGGGGTATTCCGTCACAACGGCACGCTGGCGGCCAAGGAGGGCGTTCATGAGGCTGGACTTGCCCGCGTTGACCGGGCCGGCGAGGGCTACGGTCACGCCTTCGCGCCAGCAGCGGGTCCGCTCGAATCCGGCGAGCAGGGAGGCCACCGCCGCCTTCACGTCCGCGATGGCGGAGAAGAAGCCTTCCTGCGGCAGGCATTCCACTTCTTCCTCGGGGAAGTCCACGGCAAGGCAGATCTGCGCCCGCAGATGCTCCAGGTGTTCCCGCAGATCGCCGATGCGCTGCCCGAGCACGCCGTCCAGTTTGGCGGCTGCAAGCCTCGCGCCTTCCTTGGACGGCGCGGCGATCATTTCGGCGACGGCTTCGGCCTGCGTCAGATCCATCCTGCCGTTGAGGAAGGCGCGGCGGGTGAATTCCCCCCGCTCCGCAAGGCGTGCCCCCGCGCAGAGGCAGGCTTCAAGCACCGCCGCCAGCAGGACGGGGCCGCCGTGGCATTGGAATTCCGCCACATCTTCCCCGGTGAAGGTCTTGGGGCCGGGCATAAACACCGCCAGCGAATCGTCGAGCGTGTTGCCTTCCGTGTCTTGAACGCGCCCGCGCCGCAAGATCCACGGCTTATAGTCGCCCTTTCCGGCCGGTGCGAACAGCTTCTCGAGTATGGGCAGCGCGCCCGGGCCACTGACCCGGACAATGCCGATGCCTCCGGCACCGGGGGCCGTCGCTATGGCCGCTATCGTATCGGTGGTCATGTATGGCTCCTGAGGAGAGGGCGCATCATAAGGGGGAAAACATTCTCTGGAAGCGGGGAGCGCCCGCACGTTTTCCCCCTCCCCTTTCATTTTTTATTCCAAAGCAGTTTCAATGCGGGGCTAGCCCGTTGTTGAACTGGCCGGGCCGCCTGCGGCCTTTTCTCTTAATTGAAGGGGTGATGATATTCTGAGACTGTTTTTTTGCCAAGAGCGGTGGATTCGCACGGAGAAGGATTACATGGACACCGCCGGACTTTTTCCGCAGAGTATCCATATCCCCCATACAAAAAAAAGCGACTTCACCGAAGCCGCCTTTTCACCCTTGTCCCCATAACGAACGTCTTTGGAGGCGGAGGGGTGGGGTTTGGGGAGGGGAGGAAGCCATTCTTCAGAAAGGTTCCTCCCCTCCCCAATATTTCTAGTGCCGTTCCTGACGGCGGCGCTGGATGATCACGCGCTTGAGGGGGCCTTCGCCGGAGCTGCGGGTCTGCACGTCCGGGGAGTCCTGCAACGCCATGTGCACGAGGCGGCGATGGTAGGAGCTCATGGGCCGGGTGGAGCAGGGACGCCCCGTGGCACGGACACGTTCCGCCAGCGCAAGGGCCAGCTCACGGAGCCGGTCGTCCTGACGTTCGCGGTAGTCGCCCACATCGAACTGCACGCGCACAGGCGCTTCCATGCGGCGGCTGACGATGCGCGAGGTCAGATACTGAAGCGCCGCCAGCGTCTGCCCTTCGCGGCCTATGAGCAGGCCGGAGTCATCGCCGCAGTCCACATGGATGTCCACGCGGTTCTCCATGATCTTCACTTCCACGGGCGTTTCCCCGAGGATGGAGCTGACGATCTTGAAGGCCACTTCCTGAGATACGGCGGTAAGCTTTTCCTGATCCAGCTCGGAGAAAGGCTTCGAGGGCAAGCCTTCGTTCAAGGCTTCGTCCTGATCGAACTCCAGCGAGCTGTCCCGCAACACGTCCTGCTCCGCCGGAGCTTCCACGGGGCGGCGTTCCTGACGCGGCTCGTAGGGAGGACGAGGCGTGCGCGAACGATCCTGACGGTCTTGGCGCTCAGGGCGCTCCTGACGTTCGGGACGATCCGGGCGATCCTGATTCGCACGACGCTCGGGACGGGGGCGGCGAGGCCGGAAGGCGTCCTCATTCCCTTCGTAGGGGATGCGGGGGCCGTCGTTGCGGCGGGGCCGGCGGGGAGCGCGGGGCTCATCGACGCGGTTGCCGATGGAGTCGTCGATATCCGTTTCCTCGGGAAGGATACGGTTACCGATAGAGTCGTCTTCCTCCACTGGGGGAAGGATACGGTTACCGATGGAGTCGTCTTCCTCAAACGGCGGCTTCGGTTCCCGGTTGCCTCGGGGCGGACGGGGAGCCTGTCCCTGACGGGGCTTGGGCGCGCGGGAAGCGTCTTCGGCTTTGGCCTTCGGCGCGGAGGCGGGCTGCGCGTCGCGTGCCAGGAGCGACCCTACGCGGGGCTTGAGCTGTGCACGGCGGGCGCGGACAATGGCCTTGCGTGCCCCTACCAGGCCGAAGATGCCGTTTTTGGCGTCCTGTATGATGTCGATTTCCAGCTTTTCCCGCTGTGCGTCGAAGTACGAGCAGGCGGCGCGAATCGCTTCGTCAAGGCTCTTGCCTTGAAATTCTTTGAAATCATCCATGAGAACCTCTCCTCGCGCAAACCGTTATGCCTTACGCAACATCCACCACTGCTGCCCGATGGACAGGATGTTGTTGCACAGCCAGTAGATGACCAGACCAGCGGGGAAGTTGATGAACATGACCGTAAAGATGACGGGCATGAACATCATGACCTTCTGCTGGGTGGGATCGCCGGCGGCGGGCGTGAGGCGCTGCTGGAGGAACATGGACGCGCCCATGAGCAGAGGCGTGATATAGAACGGGTCCGCCGCGGAAAGGTCGGCCAGCCACGTGATGTGCGTGAAGGGCAGGTATTCGATGAAGGAGGCATGGCGCAGCTCGATGGAGTTCAGGAGAGCCTGATACAGGCCGATGAACACCGGGATCTGCACGACGATGGGGAGACAGCCGCCAGCCGGGTTGACCTTGTAGGTCTTGTACAGCTGCATCATTTCCTTGTTGAGGGCTTCCTTGTCGTCCTTATGCTTTTCGCGGAGCTTCTTCATCATGGGCTGGAGCTTCTTCATCTGCTCCATGGATTTGAAGCTCTTCTGGGACAGGGGCCAGAAGACGACGCGGATACAGAAGGTAAGCATCAGGATGGCGATGCCCCAGTTCCCCACAAAAGAATGGAAGAAGGCCAGAATGGTCAGCAGGGGGCGGGCGATGATCGAGAACATGCCGAAGTTCACGGCCTGCGACAGGTGATCGGGAGCCGTGGCCAGCATGGTGCGGTCCTTGGGGCCGAACCACCAGTTCACGGCCACGGGCACTTCGCCGCCGTTGGAAGGCGTGAGCAGATCGGGGCGTTCGAGCGCGAGGCGCCACACGTCGCCCTGCACGCGGCCCTTGAGGGTCAGGTTGTTGGGATCGGCGGGGGCGGTGACGTTCATGAAGTAGTTGCTCATGACGCCGGCCCAGTTGAAGACGCCCTGTTCGATGATGCCCTTTTCGGCGAGCGTGCTGGCGCTCGTTTCTTCCTTGAAACTTTCGTTGGCGTCCCACGCGAGGCGGGTGGGGTCATACTTGCCGTTGCTGAACGGCGTGGCGGCGACCGTAAAGCCGAGGCGAACGGTGCGGGGCGTCTGGTCGGCGGAACCTACCAGGATGTTTTCGCTCAGAAGATAATTGTCGGCGTTGAAGCTGATGACGCGGGTGACGCGCACGCCGTCGACGATGCCGGTGAAGGTCAGGCTGCCCTGTTCCCCGGCCTTGAGGTTCAGGTCGGAACCCTGGAACGACCACTGGCCGGTGCTCCACGAGGGCTGGCCGTTGACGGTCAGGCCGAGGGGCGCGGTCTGGGACGCTTCCGGCGAAATGAGGTTCACCCTGGGGGAATCGGCCTTGATGGTTTCGTCGTAATGCTTCAGCGTAAAGGAGCGGAGGATGCCGCCGCCGGAGTAGATGACGGCGGAATAGAGCGGGGTTTCCACCTTGACGTCGGTACCGGCCGAAGGCGTGAACACAGGCAGGGAAGACGCGGGCGCGACAGCCGTCTGCGCCGCCGGAGCGGGCGCGGGCGTGGCTTCCTGAGTGGCTGCGGGGCGCTGCTGGGGCTGGATCCAGCCCATGTGTTCGGCCAGCGGGGTCCACGCCAAAAGAACGGCGATTGCCAGGGCGATGGCCAGAAAAGTACGTTTATCGTCCATGATGATCCAGTTGCTCCTGATGGCTGAAAGAGGAAGAATGTGGGGGAGGTACGGGATCATAGCCTCCCGAAGACCAGGGGTGACAACGAAGGATGCGCCGCAGGGCGAGCCAGCTGCCCTTGAAAATGCCGTGGGTCAGCACAGCCTCTATGGCATAGGCTGAACAGGTGGGATGGTAACGGCAGGAAGGTGGAAGCACGGGAGACAACGTCCACTGATAGAGACGGATGGGCAGGACCGCCAGACGACGCAGAGAGAGGCGTTTCACGCCTTGACTCCGGAAGCCGTTTCCGGTTCGAGCCCGCCGGGTGCGGCGATTCCGTCGCGGGAGATGTCGGGGCAGGCGTTTTGTTCGCGGCGCAACACAACATACCCGCCGATTTCCTTGATCAAGGGAAGGAATTCGCGGGTTGCGGCAGCGAGATCGAGCTGTTCAGGTTTGAGGTGGCGCTTTGGCACGATCACAAGATCCACGGCCGGAGGCAATAGGGCCTGATGCAGCCGGAAACATTCCCGGAGCACCCGTTTGACACGATTCCGCATGACTGCCGTTCCGATTTTCTTGGTGACGGCCATACCGACGCGCCACGGATCACCGGATGCACGAAAACGAACAAACACAACGAAGTGTTTGGAAAAAAAACGGCGACCCTCATCATAACAGAGTGTGAAATCGGGCCGCCGGAGCAGTCGATGCCGACGAGGCCGGGTTAAACAGCTAATTGTTTACGCCCCTTGGCGCGGCGGCGACGGATAATGGCGCGACCGCTGGCGGTGCTCATGCGTTCACGGAAACCGTGAGTCCGCGCTCTCTTGATCTTGCTGGGCTGGTAAGTTCTTTTCATGGAAACTCTCCTTGGAAACGTAGATCAGTGACGTATACCTTCTCAGCTTCGGAGAGTCAAGCTCAGACAGAACACGACACCGAAACCTGTGAGGATCTTGCCGAATGGCTTGAACGATTTATTCCTTCAAGAGAAGAATTGCAACAGCGATATGAAAAAACGCGGCGGGAATCCGGAACCGCCCGCGTTGCCGCTCCCGCTTTTTGGGGGCATACTCCGCAAAAACGATGAGGTGTTTTCCATGCAGCCACGTTTCCGTACCTTAAAGACGACGATCCGCACCCGGCTGCAAGAGCCGGGATGGGACGATTTTGCCAAGGAGCTGGACGAAGTCCCCGCCCGTGAGTTGGTGGGCCCCTTGTTTTCCTGTCTGCCCCTCGGCGGCGAGGCGACCGATCGCGCGGCCTCCGCGCTCGGGAAAGCCGTTTCCCGCATGGCCGATGAACATATTGAGGAAGCCCGCAACGTCGTCCGGCGTCTGATGTGGCACATGAACGAGGAATCCGGCAACATCGGCTGGGGCATTCCCGAAGCCTTTGCCGAGATACTCGCCCAGCACCGCCGCCTTGGGGACGAGTTTTATCCCATCCTCAATTCCTACGTCATTGATACGGGCAAGGGCGACAATTTCTGTGACAACAACGTATTGCGCCGTTCCTGCTTCCGTGCCGTGGAGCGTTTCGCTCTGGCCCGGCCCGATCTTGCGTCCAAGGCCCGGGGTCCGCTTCAGGCCGGTTTGCGCGACGAAGATCCCGTTTGCCGCGAAATCGCCAGAGAAGCGCTGGGCAAGATCGGCATGTTTTAGGGGAGCGGGTGGGGGGAATGGAATTGGAGGGGGGAGGGGAACCTTTCTGGAGAAAGGTTCCCC
>OJSE01000617.1_pt1 | contig 52122 bp, 43 predicted proteins | sample 1599351 | NCBI WGS metagenome assembly OJSE01 (sample SAMN04168656, study PRJEB22393) | human gut metagenome | biome: human gut microbiome; feature: stool | host: Homo sapiens | collected 2014-03-17 | reverse complement strand
GGGTCAGCCCGTGGGAGGCCAGGGCGCCGCTGACCGGTGGACGGCACCGAGCCGTCATCGAACTGAGAAGGGGGAGGCCTCGCGGCCTCCCCTTTTTTTGCGTTTGCGGGATTGTGTCTCACATAGTAGCTGTGTTTTATAACCCTCGTTTGTCGCATCTTCTGTGAACGGGCTACAATAACTTAGTCTGTGCGATATGGAGGTGAACATGGCTGAAGCTGGTATCGGCGTTGATATCGTCGAGATTTCCCGCATGAAATCAATTCTTGAAAAGACGCCGTCGTTTGCTCGGCGTGTGTTTACCGAAGAAGAGCGTGCGTATTGTGATGCATCATCGCGTCCCGCTGCTCACTATGCCAGCCGCTTTGCTTCGCGCGAGGCGGTACTTAAAGCTCTCGGCACGGGTTTTAGTCAAGGCGTTGGTCGCAAGGATGTTTCGGTTACGCGTGATAAACTCGGCAAACCGAAGGCGCTGCTTTCGGGCCGTGCTCTCGAGATCGCTCAAGAGCTGGGTGTTGTTGAGGTCGCTCTTTCCATTACGCTTACAGGAGACTTAGCCGTTGCGAATGCAATCGCGATTACCGAAGATGCTCGGCCTAAGCCAAAAGAGGAAAAGGTGAGTACCAAGAAACGCGTAGCGCAGACATTTAAAGAGGCTCGCTCTGTTTTAGATGAGCTTGAGCAGCTGCAGAATTCAGCATTGACGGAGCACCTGGGCGATGCTTCGCAAGATACGCTAGGAGCATAGATGAAACCGGTTTTGAGTACCGAAGAAGTCGTTCGTCTCGAGGACATCATCGAACGCGAAGGGACTTCGAAGGCCGAGCTTATGGAGCTAGCGGGTGAGTTTGCCGCCAACGAGGTCTTGAAGCTCAATCCCGATCGGGTTCTCGTTCTGGTCGGTTTTGGTAATAATGGCGGCGACGGTTGGGTTGCCGCCGATATTCTGAGCCATAAGGGTGTGGACGTCGATATCGTTTCTCCGGTTGAGCCGGATGAGATTCCTGCTGCTCTGGCACGTCATGTTGCTCGTCGTACTGCCGGCCGCGATGTGCACGTTTGTGTCGGCCCCTCGCGTGACGAACTCGAGGTTTTGATCGATAAGGCCGATGTTGTTGTTGATGCCATTTTTGGTACCGGTTTCCACGGGAATCTGCGTGCGCCGTTCTCCATCTGGATTCCTACGGTCAATGAATGCGCCGATTGTGTTGTATCCATTGATGTCCCCTCGGGCCTGAATGCCGAGACGGGCGTTGTTGATGACGACTGCATTCGTGCCGAACATACGGTGACGATGATTGCGCCCAAGATTGGTCTGTATAGCGCTGATGGCCCTGAGTATGCTGGCGATTTGATCTGCGGCAATCTTTACGACCGTCTTGACGAGGTCATCGATGATGTCGACCACGCCGCCGAGATCGTCGAGCCCGGTGACTTAGTTGATTACTTTGCTCCACTACCTACGAATATCGATAAGTATTCCCGTGGCTCTGTGCTTATTGTCGCCGGATCTGCGCAATATCCTGGTGCTGCCATTATGGCGGCCAAGTCTGCAGCTCGCGCGGGTGCTGGTTACGTGGCAGTCGCGGCTCCTGACGCCTGCGCCAATCTTATTCGCATGGCACTTCCTTCGATTCCCGTCTTTGCTATTCCGTCTGATTCCCGCGGCTCCTTTGGCGCCGCTGCGCGCATGACTGTGTGCGAGATTGCAAAGAAGTACAGCTGTGTACTGTGCGGTCCCGGTATGACGACATCTGCCGGCGCTATGCAGGTGGTTTCGGGCTTGCTCGAGCTTGATGTGCCGCTTATTTTGGACGCCGATGCACTCAACTGCCTTGCTAAGATTGCCATTGACGGTATTGATAGTAATCCCGAGATGTATCGTCGCGAGCAGCCGTTGGTTATGACGCCGCACTATCGTGAGCTTTCGCGTCTGGTTGCCGGTGACGAGGTGAACGACCTTGGTACCGCGATTGCGGCCGCGCAGAAGGTTGTCTGGGCTGCAGGCTCCGACAATCTGGTGGTCATTGCCAAGGGGCCGACGACGGCTATCTGTGGCGTTGAGCGTGTGCTGCTGCCGCTCTCGGGTCCGGCTTCTCTGGCAACTGCCGGTTCGGGTGATGTTCTCGCGGGTATTTTGGCCGGCACGCTTGCCACCATGCGCGACGAGATGGATCGTTGGGAGTTGCTGTATTCGTACGCCGTCGCACTTCACAGCTACGCCGGTTTTGCCGCGGCGACGGAGTATGGTGAGAAGAGCGTCATCGCGACCGATCTTATCGACTTGATCGGTCCTGCCATGGAACTGGCGGCAAAGGATGCGCTCGAAGATCTGGGAATCATGGACGAAGGGTCGGATGACTAATCATGAATAAAGCCGATTTGACGCGCTGGTCCTGGGTCGAGATCGACCGCGGGGCGCTCCGTCGCAACACGAGGGCCTATAAGAACTTGCTGAATCCACGTCAGCGCCTGTGCTGCGTGGTCAAGGCCGATGCTTATGGTCATGGAGCTGTTGAGTGCGCCAAGATCATGTATTCGGCCGGTGCCGACATGTTTGCCGTGGCGACGGTTAACGAGGGCGTTGAGCTCCGACAGGGCGGGATTACGAAACCCATCCTCATCCTAAGCGAGCCGCCTATCGAGGCCATTCCGACGTTGCTCGAGTTTGATATCATGCCCTCGGTCTATACGTCTGACTTTGCTCTTGCGTATGGCGAATGTGCCGTCGCGGCGGGCAAAGTGGGCAAGTATCATCTCGCCATCGAGACGGGCATGAATCGTATCGGCGTTCACTACACGCAGGTGCTCGACTTTGTCCGCGGTATAAATTTCCATCGCGGTATTCAGTGCGACGGCGTATTTACGCACTTCGCCACGGCCGATGAACCTTCGGGCTGGGACTACAAGCTGCAGTGTCAGCGCTTTACCGAGGCCGTTCAGGCCATTAAGGATGCGGGTTTTGAGTGCGGTATCGTGCACTGCGCCAACACGCCGTCCTCGATGCTCGACCCCTCGATGCATTTTGATATGATCCGCGCCGGCGTTGGCTTGTATGGCATGCAGCCGTGCGAGCTGAGTGGCCGCGTGATGCAGCTTGATCCCGTTATGAGCGTCCATGCGCGTGTGACGCGCGTGGCACACCCTGCGATGGGTGAGGGTGTGGGCTACGGTTTTACCTACCGCGTACCGCGTACGCGCGTTCAGATCTGCACGCTGCCGATCGGTTATGCCGATGGCCTATCGCGTACGCTTTCCAATCGTATGGATGTGCTGTATCGCGGCGAGCGCGTGCATCAGGTTGGCAATATCTGCATGGACCAGTTTATGGTCGCCATTCAGTCCAACCCGGCACACGAGATTCCCGAGGCCGAGTATGGTGACGAGATGATCATTGTCGGCCGCGATGGCGATGCCGAGATCACTATGGACGAGATGGCCCGACTGCGCGGAACGATTAACTACGAGGTCGCCTGCGGCTTTGGCATGCGTCTCGACAAGATCTACGTGTAGGAGCCGCTATGGGCGTCATGCACATCCCCGGCCATACCCATCAGGCACCACGTGAGGTCGCACTCGAGGAAATTGAGGCCGTTCTGGGCGATTGTCACCTCTGCCAGCTCTACCAGTCGCGTCACAATATCGTGTTTGGCGTGGGAAACCCCCGCGCTCGCGTGATGTTTATTGGTGAGGCGCCGGGCCGCAATGAGGATTTGCAGGGCGAGCCCTTTGTGGGGGCGGCAGGCGAGGACCTCAACGGCATTTTGTCGCTGGCGGGGCTCAAACGCGAAGATGTCTACATTGCCAACGTGCTTAAGTGCCGCCCGCCGGGAAACCGCAATCCGCGTCCCGAGGAAGTGCTGGCTTGCTCGCCGTTTTTGCGTGAGCAGATTCGAAGCATCTGGCCTGATATTATCGTGACGCTCGGCAACCCCGCGACGCACTTTGTGCTTAAGACCGAGATTGGCATTACTAAGCTGCGCGGCAGGTTCCACCAGATGGGGCATTTTGTAGTAATGCCCACTTTTCATCCGGCAGCAGCGCTGCGCAATCCGGCGTGGCAGGAGCTGCTGGAGGAAGACTTTAAGATGCTGGGCGATTATCTGGAGCGACATCCCGCACCAGAGGACGCCTCGGAATAATAAGGAGCATATATGTCCCTGGAGCGCCTGGGGGTAGGTACTTACAAAACGACTTGCGCTGCCGATACGGAGTACTTTGGCGAGCTAATTGCACCGTGCCTTGAGGACGGCGATGTGCTCATCCTGACCGGTGGCCTGGGAGTGGGCAAAACTCACTTTACCAAGGGCGTCTCGCGCGGGCTGGGCGATGGGCATATGGTTACGAGTCCTACGTTTGCGCTCATGGCCGTTCACGATCAAGGTCGTATTCCGCTGTTTCACTTTGATCTATACCGCCTGGAGCATGCCTACGAGCTCGAGGATACGGGCATTTTCGATGTGCTGGGCTATGAGGGTGCTTGCCTGCTGGAATGGGGCGAACAATTTCAGGACGAGCTGACGGATGAGTACCTTTCGGTGACGCTCAAGCGTGATGAGGGCGACAGCGATGTGCGAACGATAACGCTTGAGGCGCACGGTGACCGCGCAATGGAGCTTTCCCATTTGATTGATAAGGCTGTACAAGATGAGCTTGCATAACGACAACGCGCTGGTGGTGGCGCTCGATACCTCGACCGACATGCTTGCCTGCGCGGCAAGCTGGATTGATGGGCAGACGGGCGAGACGAAGCTCGTGAGTGGCGACCACATGTGTCGCCGTCACGCCAACGTTGAGCTCGTGAATACCGTTGATGGCGTGCTGGCTCAAGCCGGTCTGGATCGCAGCGATGTTGGTTGCTATGTGGTCGGCCGCGGCCCGGGGTCCTTTACGGGTGTGCGCATCGGCATCTCCACTGCCAAGGGCCTCGCGCGTGGTGCCAATGTTCCGCTGCTGGGCGTGTCGACGCTCGACGCTTGCGCTTGGACGGCGTGGAAGGCTGGCGTGCGCGGCAAGCTTGGTATCTTGGCCGACGCTATGCGCGGTGAGGTATATCCGGCGCTGTATATGCTGGTCGATGAGGGTCCCGAGCGTCAATTTGAGCGCGAACACGTGGTCAAGGCCGCCGTGGCGCTCGATGAGTGGCGCCAAGCAGCGGACTGGGACCAGGTTCAGCTGACCGGTGACGGTCTCGTGCGCTATGGCAAGCTGCTGGGTGAGGACGAGACTGCCCGCTGCGTGGAGCGCGACCTGTGGTGGCCTTCGGGCGAGGGCTTGCTGCTCGCGCACGCTGCGGGTGACGGCGATCCGGCTCGCGTCCTGCCGATTTACACGCGCCTTTCGGATGCCGAGGAAAACGAGCGCAAGCGTCTTGGTCTTGCCGAGAGTGCGCAGAGCGAAATTACGGGCGTTGCCGATGAGCTCGCCGGTCGTCATCTGCAGTTCCGTCCCATGGGCGCGGCGGATGCCGAGGGCGCGAGCGCGCTGGAGGCTGCCTGCTTTGAAGGTGCCGGACACGAGGCGTGGACGCCGGGCATGTTCCTGTCCGAACTGGGCGAGGACGTCGCTGCGCCGCGTAGTTGGTGGGTGGCACACGACGACGGCAAGCTACTGGGCCTTGCCGGCGGTATGGTCGTGGACGATGATGTGCAGATTCTGGATGTCGCCGTCGACCCGGCACATCGCCGTGAGGGCATTGCCCGCAAGCTGCTGTCGCATGTGAGCTATGATGCCCAGATGCTCGGCTGCACCACGGCTTCGCTCGAGGTCGAGGACGGCAACGAGGGAGCGATCGCGCTTTATAACGCTCTGGGCTTTACCGAGGCAGGACGGCGCCGCGGCTACTATGGTGCCGGCAAGGATGCCATCGTCATGACGGCTCCGCTGCCCCTGGTGCTTCCGGTCGACAATGCTTCGCCCGAGCCGACGGCGGCAGAGCAGCGCGTATGGCCGCTGCCTGCTCCTGGGCGCTCCGAGGGGGAGCGTGCCGAAATTGAGCGCCGCCGCCTAGTGCTCGCTATCGAGAGTTCCTGCGACGAGACGGCCGTGGCGATTATCGATGCGGATGGCAATATGCTGGCCAACCAGGTGTCGACGCAGATTGATTTCCATGCCCGCTTTGGCGGCGTGGTGCCCGAGATCGCCTCGCGCAAACACGTCGAGGTGATTGTGAGTGTCGTGGATGCGGCGCTCGAGGATGCCGCAGCATCGCTTGGTCTTGAGGATGGAGCCATTGCCCCCAGCGAGCTTGCCGCCGTGGGCGTGACACAGGGTCCGGGCTTGGTGGGCGCGCTCGTGGTTGGCGTCGCCTTCGCCAAGGGCTTTGCCTACGCTGCCGGCAAGCCGCTCGTGTGCGTCAACCATCTGGAGGGGCACCTGTTTGCCAACCTGCTGGCGCAACCCGACCTCAAACCGCCGTTTATCTTCACGCTTGTCTCGGGTGGGCACACCATGCTCGTGCACGTGAAGGCGTGGGGCGACTACGAGGTGCTCGGTGAGACGCTCGACGACGCTGTGGGCGAGGCCTTCGACAAGGTAGCCAAGGCATTGGGTCTGGGCTATCCCGGTGGCCCCATCATTTCCAAGCTGGCCGAGACGGGCAACCCCAAGGCGATCGATTTCCCCCGTGCGCTTAACAGCAGAGGAGACTATCGCTTCTCGCTTTCGGGCCTTAAAACCGCTGTGACGCTCTACATTGAACAGGAGACCAAGGCCGGGCGCACGATTCACCTGCCCGATCTGGCAGCTTCGTTTGAGGCAGCTGTCTTTGACGTGCAGTACAAGAAGGCCAAAAACGCATTGCACGCTACCGGATGCAAGGAATACTGCATCGGTGGCGGCGTCTCGGCCAACCCGCATCTGCGCGAGATGATGATCAAGAAGCTTGGACGTCAGGGGATTCGCGTAACGGTGCCGCCCTTGTCTGCCTGTACCGATAACGCAGCCATGATTGCGGAGGTCGCTCGCCGTAAATTCGACCGAGGTGAAATCTCGCCGTTCGATGTCGACGCCGATCCAAACATGACGCTGTAGCTGGTACGGCGCGGTCCCCGACCGGAGGGACCGGATATAAGGTTTCCTGCTCTACAGTCCTGCGCAAGACGAAGGCCACATTAAGTGGCCTTCTTTGCGTGCGGAACTCGCGATAAAGTTCATATGCGCCGCCCGGCTCCCGCGGCTCTCAGGGGCATCTCTCATGCAAAAACTGTCGTGGGGTAAAGTCTGAGGTCAGTGGCGTTTTATACCGAGAAATCCAAAAAAGTTGAAAATTCATTACAAATTTGCGTTGACTTTAGGTAACTAAAGTTTCATACTCCTTTTCAACCACTGGGGGATGTGAACACGCACGGATCGTTCGCATCATGATTGAAGAGGATTTCTTAGACATGTTCACGCATCAGCTAAACATTATCAGCGTAGTAATTATCTGATGCGGGTTAGCACATACAGCTAGCCCGTACGATAACGGGCGGCTGATGATAATGAGGGCCGTCGAGCGCAACCGACGGCCCTCATTTTTTTATGTCTGAGTAGTTCTTTTTAGAGGAGGAAATGTAATGAACGGAGTTTTGCTCATGGTTGTGGCTGCGGCGGTGCTCGCCTGCGGCTATCTGGGCTACGGCCGCTGGCTGGCCAACAAGTGGGGCGTTGACAAAGAGGCCCTCACGCCGGCCAAGCGCATGAAGGACGGCAAGAGCTTCTCGCCCGTCTCTGCCTTCACCGCGTTCTCGCACCAGTTCAGCTCGATCTGCGGTGCTGGCCCTGTCACGGGTACGATCGTCGCCATGGCCTTTGGCTGGCTGCCCGTCGTGCTCTGGGTCCTCGTCGGCGGTATCTTCTTTGGTGCCGTCCACGACTTTGGTGCTCTGTACGCTTCGATGAAGAACAACGGCAAGTCGCTCGCTCAGCTCATCGAGAAGTACATCGGCAAGACCGGCCGTCGCCTGTTCCTGCTGTTCTGTTGGCTGTTCTGCATCATCGTCATCGCCGCCTTCACCGACATGGTCTGCAAGACGTTCATGTTCACCCCGGCCGTTGACGCTTCTGGTGCTGCTACCGGTGCCATCGACTTCACCAAGTCCTATGCCGCCGGCTGCGCTGGTACCATCTCCATCCTGTTCACCTTCGTCGCTATCGCCTTTGGTTGGGCCCAGAAGAAGTTCAACCTCACCGGCGCTGCCGAGTTCGTCACCGGCGTTGTCCTCATGGTTCTCATGTTCGCCGTCGGTATGCAGTTCCCGGTCTACCTGGATAAGTTCCAGTGGTTCGCCGTCGTCATGGTCTACCTTGTCTTCGCTGGCGCTATGCCCATCCAGATGCTCAAGACCCCGCGTGACTACCTCACTTCCATCATGATGATCGTCATGATCGTCTGCGCTGTCCTCGGCATCGTCGTCCTGGGCGTCAACGGTCAGGCCACTATCACCGCTCCGGTCTTCACCGGCTTCTCCACTGCCTCCGGCATGATGTTCCCGGTCCTGTTCGTCTCCGTCGCTTGCGGTGCTCTCTCCGGTTTCCACAGCCTCGTTTCTTCCGGCACCTCTTCTAAGCAGGTCGAGAAGGAGCAGGACGCCGTCAAGGTCGGTTATGGCGCCATGATCGTCGAGTCCTTCGTCGGCATCCTTGCCATCATCGTCGCCGGCATCATGTTCTCCGACATGAACACCGCCGGTACCGGCGCCCTCAACGCCGGCGTCGCTTCCACCCCGTTCCAGATCTTCGCCGCTGGCATCTCCCGCGGTATGCAGGCCTTCGGTGTTGACGGCACGCTCGCTACCGTCTTTATGACCATGAACGTCTCTGCTCTGGCCCTGACCTCGCTCGACGCCGTCGCCCGCATCGCCCGCACTTCGTTCTCCGAGTTCTTTGCCCAGACCAACGATGCCCTGGCCATCGAGTCCAAGGCCGGCTATATGAAGGTCCTCGGCAACCCCTGGTTCGCCACGGTCGTTACCCTGCTTCCCGGTCTTGCCCTCGCTTTTGGTGGCTATGCCAACATCTGGCCGCTCTTTGGTGCTTCCAACCAGCTGCTCGGCGGCATGACCATGATCACCCTCGCCGTGTTCTGTAAGTGCACCGGCCGCAAGGGCTGGATGCTCTACGTGCCCGTCGTCTTCCTGCTCTGCTGCACCTTCACCTCGCTGGTCCAGAGCGCCATGGGCTGCATGGTCGCTGTCCAGGCTTACGGCTTCTTCGGCACCATCCCGGCTACCGCCACCACGGCCGCCGTCTCCGTCGCCGCCACCAAGGGCCTGCAGCTTGTCTTTGCCGTTCTGCTGATGGTCCTGGGCCTCATCGTTGCCGTTAACTGCCTCAAGGAGTTCTTCGGCAAGGAGGCCGGTTCCATGCCTGACGAGGATCCCGAGTGGTCCGAGATGGGCAAGGCCGAGTATGGCCGCACTGCTGCTGCCGAGGCTCCCGTCGACGCCGAGGCCGCCAAGGCTTAGCCGACCTGACGAGTTGAACGTCACATCTATATGACTCGGAAAGACCGGGTCCGCGACTTCGCGGGCTCGGTCTTTTTTTCATGCAAAAGCGGGTGACGCTCGAGTGTTCTCGCAGATGTTTTGCATGGATAAGGGCGCGCGTTGTACCATATGGACGTATATGTGTGCATATGAAAGGAGCCCCGTGGCAAAGACGGTATATTCCGATAACCAAAATAATGTCGATGCCCTGGCTGAACGTCTGAGCAGCCAGACGTCGCTTTCTGCCGAGTGTGCCAAGCTGGTTGCCTACGACCTGCTTTGCCGCAAGGCGCTCAAGATTAAGTCGAGTGCGCTGGCGCAGATTTTCCGCTCCGTCGATAAGGAATGTGACACCAAGGCGATGCGCGATGAGCTTATCGCGGCCAATATTGTGACCAAGATCGAGGGTAGCGGCATTAACGGGCGCCCGGCGTTCTATACCATCAATGCCGAGATCCGCGATGCCCAGGAGCAGCCTGCCGAGTCCGTCGAGGATTTTGTCGTCGAGGATTCCGCTGACGTGCCTGCTGTGGAAGAAGTTGCTCCGCGTGAGCATGTCGATACCGATGAGTTGCTCGATGAGAACGTCGTGCGTGCCTTTACGGCCAAGGCAGGACGCGGCGGTTTTGGCGGGGGTGGCAAGCGCGATGCGCAGCGCCGCGCCCAGCAGGAGCGCTTCCGTCGCGCCGTCGCTCAAAAGGATGGGGCCGTTACCGAGGTTGTCGAGAACGAGCCCGTCTCCGAGCCGCAGGAGTCTGTGAAAGAGCAAAAGTCCGCTGAGCCTCAGGAACCCAAGCGTCGCCGCGGTGCGCATTTTAGGGCCGAGCAGCAGGATGTTGTGCGCGAGGCCGAAGAGACTGCCGAAGTTGCGGACGATTCTGAGAAGCCGGCCAAGAAGGCCTCAGACTCGTGTCGTCCCGGTCGCGGCTTTGCAGGTCGCGCGTATCCCGTAAGGCGTCAGGAGAAGAGCGAGCCGGCTTCGACCACTCAGACCGAGAAGACCGAGCAAACCGAGAAAACCGTTGAGCCGGCGGCTCGCGAGCAGCAGCCTTCCGAGTCGCAGTCTGCGGCTGGCACCGAGGTCAAAGCTCAACAGTCCGCCGATAAGCAGGCGGGGGAGAGCGCCTCGAGCAAGCCCCGCCGCCGTCGTCACCGCGGCGGTCGTGGCTCAAATGCCGAGGCTGCGGCCGAGAAGGCAGCGACGCAAAGCAAGGATGCGAAGGCTGAGGCCCCGGCGGAGCAGCCCAAGCGCCAGCCGGCGAAGGGGGACAAGCCCGAACGTTCGCAAAAGAGCTCGTCCGCGCCAAAGCAAGAGCGCAAAGCTCAGGCAGATTCCAAGCGCAAATCCCAGGCTCAGCCCAAACCGACTGCAAACGTTGCGGCCGCCCAGCAGCCTGAGCCGCCCGCTCATGGCGAGGTTTCGGCGTTTGCTCTGGCACGTGTCCTGGGCAGGCAGCTGCTCAAGGTCGTTCCTACGCCAATGGCGCTCTCCAAGATTAAGGAGCAGCAGACTCAAATTGTTAAGGTCGAGGGCAAGGACGGCAAAAAGGCTCCGCAGCGCACTCAGCACAACGAGATGTCCAACCGCAAGATTGCCGAGGAAATTGCGATCATCCAGGCTTGGATTGAGCAGAATCGCGGTGCCGACACGCCGGTCGCTTCGCGTCGCCAGCGCGCCTACCAGATTTTTAACGATGAGAAGGCCTTTGACGGCAAGCACGGCGAGCGCCTGATTCGGCGTATGACCGAAAAAGGTATCAGCATGCAGGCGATTAAGGTCGCCCCCAACCGCCCCGTGCACTTTACGGGTTTCTTTACGCTGGGCGCCGACAAGCCGTTCATTATGGTCGAGAACCTAGACACCTATGACGAAATCGTCAAGCTCCTGCGCGGCCGCAAGCACGCCAAGCTTTTTGGCACCAAGGTGGGCGGCGTGATCTTTGGCGGTGGCTGCAAGGCGAGCGTTTCGCACGCACTGGATGATTATCTGGCCGAGATCGGCTATCGCTTTAACTATGTCTACTACGTGGGCGACATCGACCGAGAGGGTGCGCGCATTGTCGAGCAGACCCGTAACGCCAATGTGGTAGAGATTCGCCTGCATGCCGGTATGTATCGCGCCATGCTTGCCGAGCACAAGCGTCGCGTGAAGGCCGGCGGAGAGTGCGAACCCGCAGCTGCCAACCAGGGTGTGCCGCAGAACCTGGCGGCGACGATCAAGGATCTGCCCATGGTCACGCGCGTGCAGTTCCGCAACGTGCTGCGCGAGGGCGGACGCATTCCACAGGAGATTCTGATGACCGCCGACTATCGGGATGGCGACTCGGGAAGCTTCGACCGCATGCTGAACAATTAGTTCCGCCGTTCTACCGAACGGCGGTCCTCTCGACGCTGCGAGGGGCCCTGGCACGGCAATCTGACGTTCAACTTCGGCGGCGCGACCAGAAGGTCGGCGCCGCCTTGTTTCACGTCACCTTGCCATGCCAGGGCCCCTCTCGCTGTCACGTCCAAAACATCGGGGCTAGTGGCCTCCTGTTCGTGCGGAACTCGCGATAAACCTAAGCCGGTGCCCCCGCTCTCCCGGGGCCTGTGGCTACTTGGTTGTCGCAAGCGGCTCGCTTTTCGGAACTGGGCTGATGATTTCTAGATGTAAGGCGCTCTTGGTCCTAACGGGCCTGGGGCGCCTATCTTTTGGAGGTAGATTTTTGGGACATGCCTGAAAATCTACCTCAAACTTCTAGTGTAGGACGAGAAGTTGTAGCTGAAACTTCTCTTGTAGGACAAGAAGTTATATACTCAAGATGTTGAAAGGAGAGCATTATGGCGCCTACAGCGTTGGGTATTGCAGAGATTGTTGCCGAGGCCCGTTCCTTTGAGATTCCTCACGTCGTGCATCGAGACGATGCCATCAGTGATCTTCCTGAGCCAAAGCCGTTCAATCTTGTCCATATCATCACGGGTATCAGGCGCTGCGGCAAAACGTTCTATGCGTTTCAATGGATTCGTCGCCTTATCGATCGCGGTGTCGATGCCGAGCGTATCTTCTATTTCAATTTTGCTGATGACCGTCTTCGACCGGCGCCGGACACGCTCATGAGCGACATTTTGGAAGAGTATTGGCGGCAGGTTCCCTCAGCGCGAACGAAAGGCTGTTATCTCTTTCTGGATGAGGTGCAGGAGACCGATGGCTGGCAAGGCGTTTGTCAGCGTTTGGCGGAGCACGAGAGCGTAACGCTTGTTATCACCGGATCGTCCTCAAAACTATCTGCCGATGAAATAGCGACGCAGTTTCGCGGTCGCTCGCAAGAGCACGCTATGCATCCGCTTTCATTCCGCGAGTATTGTGCGTTTCATCACATTGAAACGCCGGATATGTCTACTAGTGCTGGGGCTCCAGCTGTTTCTCCGCAGCGGCGAACTGATCTGGAATCGGCATATGACCGTTATCTCATAGAGGGTGGCTTTCCTGGGGTTCAGGAGCTTGATGCCGGTTCGCGTATTCAGATGCTTCAAGCCTATTTGCGAGATGTTGTTGCACGAGACATTCTCGAGCGGAGCGGGCGCACGGATATCGCTCTTGCCAACCAAGTAGGGCTCTTCTGCCTTCGAAACACGGGTTGCGACCTTTCGGTTAACAGTTTGTTGGAAGCCTTAAAGTCTGTCGGATATCGAGCGTCATGGGAAAAAATAAACGAACTCGTTCGTTTATTCCAGCAGGCTCATCTCATTGGATTACTTCCGGAGTATTCAACTTCTTTGGCTCCTAAGACAACGACAACAGACAAGGTCTATGCCGTCGACCAGGGGATGGCATATGCAACATCGCGTGCTAATCAGCAGGATATAGGAAAGCGTTTGGAGACTGCGATTTATGCTGAACTCATGCGCCGTACAGCAAACGGCCGGTTGGAAACGGTGACTTCATTTACGGCTCCAACGCAAGCACGAGAAAAAGTTGATTTCTTGGTCGGCGACGCTTTGGCATCGGAACCATACGCGCTTTACCAGGTGACAGTCGATATGACGGCAGAGAAAACGCGCAGGCGTGAAGTTGGTTCCCTTGAGGTTGCTATGGTAAAAACCGGTATCAAGGATGCCAATATCATCACGCTGCGCGAGGCGACCCAGATCAAAACGGAGCATGGCGTCATCGAGGTTATTCCCGCATGGAAATGGTCGCTTGGTCTGTAATGCTACGCCGGCCCGCCGGGGCCGCACGGCACCATGTTGATGACCGGCACTTTAGGAACGTCCCTAAGTGCCGGTTTGGCTGGTAAGTCGAGATGTGGGGAGCCCGTTGCTGGTATGGGACGGAGGGATTCCGCGTCCGCCTGGTCGGCGGCCGCGCTCCGCTGCGTCGCTTCGCTCCTTGCGTGCTGCGCTGGAAAACGCTTCGCGTTTCCTCAGCTCCGCACCCTGGCGGGTTCGAATCCCTCCGCTTGCCCACAAGAAAACGCCCCGGGCTGATGAAAGCCCAGGGCGCTCAGTTACCTTGGCTGGGACGGAGGGATTCGAACCCCCAACAGCCGGCACCAAAAACCGGAGTTCTACCGTTGAACTACGTCCCAGTATGGGTGTTGCCAAAAGCAACTCGTCTAGTTTACCTAATCTGCGAGGGCATCGCAAACGCCATCGAGTAGGCGTACCGCGAGCGTCTGGGCGTCGCTAGCAGTGAAGGTGCCGTTGTAGCGTGTCATGCCGGTGAGCTCAATGCGGATGCGTGCCGGCTTTTGCTGCGCGGCGACATTGGCCGTGCGGATGCGCTGGGCCAGGTTGTGGCACTCGGCGAGGGCAATCGTGGCGCGCGGAGCGGCGTCGGCGGGCAGCTCGTCGCTTGCGATCTCGAGCACCAGATCCACGTCGGTCGGGACCTCGGAATCGCAAAGCATCATGCCGCTGCTGTCGGTCGTCGCCGTGGCGATGTTCCACATGCGCGATGCAACGCTGCGTGCGATGGGGTCCTCACCGATGACGGCAATCTGGAAGCGCTCGAGCACGTTGGCGGCGCGGGCAAAACCGATGCGCGACTCGGCCTCGGTAACCGAGGGCTTGCCCTCCCACACGTGGTGCAGGCGGTTGATATAGGCGTAGGTATCCTGGAACGCCATGCCATCGGCAAACAGGCCAACATTTTCCTGGAACTGCTGAAGGGCCGCCTCGGTGTGAGGGCCAAAGTAGCCATCGTCCTCGCCGCAGGCAAAGCCCAAAACGTTAAGCGCCTTCTGCAGGGCCTGCACGTCGGCGCCATGGAAATTGGGCATGCGCAGGTAGAGGGTGCGGTCGCCCAGTTTATACGAGGCGTCGACCAGGGCGCTCCAGCAGGGGATATCGACGGCACAGCCAGCGGCAAGGCCGCTATCGAGCCTAAAGGTGCCAACAGCCTGTTCGGTGGTGGTGCCAAAGCGCTTGTCGGCAACCTCGGTGTCATCGATTGTATAGCCGAGCTGCAGAAGGCGGGACTGGACGTCCTCGACGGCTGCTCCCTGCATGCCCGTTGTAATAGGTTCCATGAACGAACCCCTTTCGGCGTACCATTCGTACTATTTGAGCGTGTGTCGGATAGACAACGCAAAGGGATGCATAAACATGCACTCAACAGTGTAGCAAGTTGTACCCAAATACGCTGCTGACAGGTTTTATAACCCCCGCTAGTTAAGGCGCTCCACAAAGAAATCTGCCATGGAGAGGAACAGTTCGCGTGCATGTGGGTCGAGCGAAACGTCCTCGATGGCGGCCTTGGCTTTGGCGGTCAGGTCCAGCGCGTAGGCGTGGGCGTAATCGATAGAGCCGGTCTCTTGGAAGATGTCCACGGCACGCGCGAGCTGCGCGGGGTCCTCGGTGCCCGAGGAGAGGATCGCTTCAATCTCGTCGTGATAGCGCTCATCAGACAGGGCATGCACGGCAACGAGTGTGCGCTTGCCCTCGGTGATGTCGGTGCGGAAGTCCTTGTTGGCGGCCTCCTTGGTACCGATTAAGTTGAGTAGATCATCTTGGATCTGGAAGGCAAGGCCGGTGTGCAGGCCAAAGGCGCGCAGCGCCTCAATTTGCTCCTCGCTGCCCCCGCCAATGATGGCTCCGGTGGCAAGCGGCGTGGCTCCGCTGTAATACGCGGTCTTGTGCGTTGCCATGTCCAGGTAATCGTCGACCGAGATGTCAAAGCGCCCGTCGCGTACCCAGCCCAAGTCGAGCGCCTGGCCCTCGATGGTGCGGACGATCATCTCGGTAAGCTCGTGGAGCACGCGCAGCTTCACGTCGGACTCCAGCGTGGGGTCGTCGAGAACCGTCTTGGTGACCATGGTGAGCGCCAGGTCGCCACAATTGATGGCAAGGCCCGTGCCCTCGGTGAGGTGCATGCAGGGCTTGCCGCGGCGCAGCTGTCCGTTGTCGGCGATATCGTCGTGGATGAGCGCGCCCGACTGGAAATGCTCGATAGCTGCCGCGGCGCTGCGGGCGCTCTCAAAGCTACCGCCCACTGCGGTTGCGGCGAGCATGCAGATAAGCGGGCGGTGGCGCTTGCCGGCGTTGGCCGTAAAAGCCGAGAGCGGCGCGTACAGGTAGCGCTCGATATCGGCAGAGGTCGCCTGTCCGTCAAAGAACGTGGCCAGATAGTCGTTGATCTGGTCAAAGTGCTGGGCTAAAAAGCTGGTAAACGGACTGGACACGGGTTCTCGCATTCTTTCTTAGGTTGCATCGTTGCGGTGTGCAGATACCATATTGCCACATTGGAGTTGCCGGCGCGTCTGTTTTGGCGATTTGGGGAAACGGGACGCGTGCGCGTGCCGGCTGCTTATATAAGCCTAAAGTGCTCGAGCGCCTTGACGACGCCATCTTCGTCGACCGAGTCGGTGATGTAGTCGGCGCGCTTTTTGAGATAGTCCGGCGCATTGCCCATGGCGATACCGACATCGACGGCGTTCATCAGCGAGACGTCATTGCTGGCGTCGCCGATGCCGTATACGGTTCCGTGGTGGGGATCGAGGACGTCGAGTACAGACTGGATGCCCCCGCGCTTCGTGCATTCGCGGGGCGAGATTTCTGTGACCTCGAGCTCGAGCTCGTTAAAGCATAGCAGCGGCTCAAGTGCCTTATCTTGAGCGATGTGGTTGGCGAGCGATGTAGACATCAAGATCTTGTAGGCACTGTAATGTTGCAGCTGCGTGACTGCGTCGCCCAGGGTGCGCGCGTATCCGGGAGCATCGGGGGCATCGGCACTCATGCGCACGACGCCGTTGAGGCCCTCAAAGCGGATGACCTCGCCCGATTGCTCAAGGTAGGGGGCAAGACGCTGCAGCATACTGGGCGTCATCGACAGATCGCGAATTGCGTGTCCGTTGATCTCGGCGTAACCGCCCGCAAGACAGACGATGCCGGTCCAGGGCAGCTCAAGAAGCTTGGGGTGGATGCAGCTCAGCGTGCGTCCCGTGCAGATAAAGGCCATGTTGCCGTTGGCGACAAACTCGCGGATTGCCTGCGAAACCGCCTCGTTGGGATAGGGGGAGAGGTCCCGCTCGTCTTCGGGAAGGTCTTGGGCGAGCCTGGGGTCTTGCCACGCGAGCGTGCCGTCAATGTCGAAGAAGCAGATATCGCTGTGCTTGTGGGTTGGGCTGGCGGCAGGGGAGGCCGAGGTGGTGGGCACAAATCCCGGCTCGAGGCCCATGATCTGGTCAAAATGCTCTTTGACGCGGGGAACCGAGATGCCGATGATTACCTGGGCAGTCTTGCCGGTGACGATGAGGCCTTTGGCACCCGCTGCGACGAAGGTCGCGTTGTCCGCGACGATGGAAGGGTCCACGACTTCGACGCGCAGCCGCGTAGCGCAGTTGGTTGCGCCCACAATGTTGGAGACGCCGCCCAGAAGCATCACAACCTGCTCGGCGAGCAGATGGTCTTGTGATGCCTGGCCGCCGGAAGCGCTGTTTTCGGATGAGCACTTTTCGTCAACGTCGTCTCCCGTCAAGCGCGAGAGCGCCGTGTTGCTGGCGATGTGGTCCTCGCGTCCTGGGGTTTTAAGGTCAAAGGTCAGAATAAGACCTCGAAAACTCAGAAAGAAGATGACGCTAAAGATGAGTCCGATTCCGAGCGCCAAAAGATAGGAGCCGGCATGCGTCCGCATGAGCGGGATAAAGTTGAAAGCGGCCATTTCCATAAAGCCACCCGAGAAGATGCCGACGACGCCAAAGAAGTTCATAGCCATGGCGAGGCAAGACGAGAGGACGGCGTAGAGCAAAAAGAGCCCGGGGTGGGTGAACATAAAGAGAAACTCGAGCGGTTCGGTGACGCCGCAGACCACTGAGGCAACAATGGCGGGAACCAGGATGACCTTGAGGCCAGCGCGGCGCTCGGGCTTTGCGGTGGAGTAGAACGCGGCCGCGATGGCAGGAAGGCCAAAGAGCTTGACCCAGCCGGTGGCGGTAAAACCGGCCCACGGCGCAAGCTCATTGAGGGGGCGCGTGCTATGGGAGAGGATGGGGAGCAAATTGGTCCACGTGGCGTAGATGCCGTTGTTAATGACCAGGTTGTCGTAGTATATCGGCATGTAGAGCAGGTGGTGCAGCCCCATGGGCTCGAGTGCTCGTTCTAAAAAGACAAAGACGCCTACGCCGAAGGGGCCGACGCCCACAAGTGCATGGCGCAGCGTCTCAGTCACTGCGTATACTGAAGGCACGATGGCGGCCGAGACGATAGCAAGGGCGAGCACGGCAAAGAAGCTGATGAGGTAGACCAGCGAGGAGCCCGAGAAGGTGCCGAGCCAATCGGGAACCTTGGCATCGTAGAAGTGGTCATGGATGGCGACGACGGTTGCCGACACAACAAGCGGGCCGATAATGCCGGTGTCGAGCGTCTTGATGCCGTCGATGACGGTGATGCCGCTAGCGGGGGTTAAAGATGATGGGTACTTAAGTCCAAGATTGTCGCCACTCAGCTTAATGATTTCGCTCAGAAAGAAGCAGTAGGCAAAATAGGCGACGAGTGCCTCGAGGCAGCAACGCGCCGGCTGCTTTTGGGCAAGGCCGATGGGCAGCGCGATGGCAAACAGGAGCGGAAGACGTTTAAAGACTGTCCACGATCCACGCTGGACGATACTCCAGAAAATGTACCAGGGGGTTCCATATGTGGCCATATCGCCGACAATGTCTACGGTCGTGGCGAGGGATGAGATGCCGACCATAAGGCCCGATATGGAAAAGAGCATGGCGGGCGCGAACATGGCTCCGCCAAAACGTTGGATTTTCTGCAGCATAATATGCCTTCCGGATGCAACATGCTGTGCGAGCAAGAACGTTTAAACAATGAACTCATTGTAGAGGACTGGCTGCTTGCCGCATTGACGGTTTTGATTCGGTCCGATTTGGGTGTCGGGGGAACCGTCGACGGTAAATAATCCGTGCTTTGCCGATAGACGGTTTAAACAACCCCAAGAAATGCTATCGTGCCTAGCCATACATATTCATTAGAGGTGAAGTCATGCCAAAAGCGATTTACGAAGGAATCTACCGCGAGATCCGTTCGCGCATCATTAACGGGACCTATGCGTTTCAGGAGATGCTGCCAACCGAAGCCGAGCTGACCGCAGAGTTCGACTGCACGCGCAATACCGTCCGCCGCGCCTTGAGCATGCTGGCCGACGAGATGTTTGTGCAGCCCGTACACGGCAAGGGCGTACGCGTTATTTGGCTCAAGGGCGAAACCGACATGCTGGGCGCGCTCGAGGAAGTCGAGTCGTTTGGCGAATTTGCAAAGCGCAACAATGCCGTTGCATCGACGGACGTTAAGTCCTTTGAACATCTGGTCTGCACCGAGCAGCTCTCTCGTCGCCTGGGCTTTAAGGTGGGCGAGGAGTTGATTCGCGTGGTGCGCGTCCGTAGCCTTAACGGTAGCGCTCGCCAGGTGGACCACGGCTATTTTCTGGAGTCGATCGCCAAAGGCCTGACCCCCGAGGTCGCGTCGGATTCTATCTACGGCTATCTGGAGCACAAGTGCGGCGTCAAGGTGATGGCGAGCCGTCGTACGGTGAGTGTCGAGCTCGCCAACGATGAGGACTGCAGCTATCTTGACCTTGGCAAATACAACTGCGTTGCCGTCATGGAGAGCCAGTCGTACACCTCGGATGGCATCTTGTTTGAGGTGACGCACACCCGTACGCACCCCGAGATCTTCCATTACCGCGTCAATTCCAAGCGATAGCCGGCTAGCTCGCAGCCTGACGAGACTCATGCCCTCAAAGAGAAAGCGCCCGGTCAAGCCGACGATATATCGGCTTGACCGGGCGCTTTCTCTGCATTCGATAACAAATAATTGTTTATACAAAACTTGTCAAGTATCAAGTTGAAATTACCGTTTACCGAAGTTTTTCTACCGCTCTAGTAATACTTGTTCAAACAACTATCCAAATAGCGTATTGTACAAATCAGCGAAAGGGGCAAAGTCCCCGAGCCAATCTCCGAAGGCGGCGGCAAAGGGTGCCGCCACGGTGTGAAAGGGTGGATTGTAATGAAGAACGAAATGAGCAGAAGGCAGTTCTTGGGCTTTGCTGGTTCCGCGGCTGCGGTTCTTGGTCTGGGTCTCGTGGGCTGCGGTGGTTCTGCCGGCTCCGGCTCCTCTGCTTCTGGTGACGCTGCTGAGGTCTACTTCCTCCAATTCAAGCCCGAGGTCGACAAGGAGTGGAAGGAGATCGCCAAGGCCTATAAGAAGGAGAAGGGCGTCGAGGTCAAGATCGTGACCGCTGCCTCCAACACCTACGAGGAGAAGCTTAAGTCCGAGATGTCCAAGAGCTCCGCTCCGACCCTGTTCCAGGTCAACGGCCCCACCGGTCTTAAGAACTGGAAGGATTACTGCGCCGACCTGTCCGATACCAAGCTCCGCGGTGAGCTCATTGACGACTCCCTGGCTCTGCAGTCCGATGGTAAGGATCTGGGTATCGACTGGGTCCAGGAGAGCTACGGCATCATCTACAACAAGCAGCTGCTCGAGAAGGCTGGCTACAAGGCCGAGGACATCAACTCCTTCGATAAGCTGAAGGCTTGTGCCGACGACATCCAGGCCCGCAAGGACGAGCTTGGTGTTGAGGGTGCCTTCACTTCTGCCGGCATGGATGACTCCTCCAGCTGGCGCTACACCACCCACCTCGCCAACCTCCCGCTCTACTACGAGTTCGAGAAGGAGCACAACCAGGACGACGACGAGATCAAGGGCGAGTTCCTCGACAACTACAAGCAGATCTTCGACCTGTACATCACCGACTCCACCTGCGATCCTTCGCAGCTTGCTTCCAAGACCGGCGACGACGCCACCAACGAGTTCGCAACCGGCAAGGCCGTCTTCTATCAGAACGGCTCTTGGGCCTACGCTGACCTCACCAAGGCCGGTATGACCGACGACCAGCTCGGCATGCTGCCGATCTACATCGGCGTCGACGGCGAGGAGAACCAGGGCCTGTGCTCCGGCGGCGAGAACTACTGGTGCGTGAGCTCCCAGGCTTCCGAGGATGCTCAGAAGGCCACCGAGGACTTCATGTATTGGTGCGTCACTTCTGACACCGCCACCAGCATCATCGCTGACAAGATGGGTCTGACTGCCCCGTTCAAGAGCGCCAAGGAAACCACCAACGTCTTCTCGCAGCAGGCCGTTGCCATGGCCAAGGACGGCAAGAAGACCGTTGCTTGGGACTTCGTCTACATCCCCTCTGAGGAGTGGAAGAAGAACCTCAAGCAGGCTCTCATTGCTTATGCTGCCGACAACACCAAGTGGGACGGCGTCAAGAACGCCTTCGTCGATGGCTGGAAGACCGAGAAGGCTGCTTCCGAGTAAGCAGTTGCTGCCCAAGCTATCTGATTAGCGACAGGGGGCGGGCAGACGTAGGTTTGCCCGCCCCCTGCATATTGAAAGGACCCTTCTATGGGCAAAGCACTCAAGCGCTGGTGGCCGCTCTTTATGCTGCCCACGTGCCTGGCGTTTATGATCGGGTTCGTGATCCCCTTTATCCAGGGCTTCTATCTCTCGTTCTGCCAGTTTATTACCATTAACAACACGCACTTTGTCGGTATCGAGAACTACGTGCGCGCGCTGTCCGATCCGCAGTTTGCCACGTCGTTCTTCTTTACGGTGGCGTTTGCCTTCCTGTCGACGGTGCTCATCAACGTGATCGCCCTCGCCATTGCGCAGGCGCTCACCCGCAAGGCGCTCAAGGGCACTAACATCTTCCGTACGATCTTCTTTATGCCGAACCTGATCGGCGGCATCGTGCTGGGCTACATTTGGCAGATTCTGATCAACTGCCTGCTTTCCAACATCGGCGCCGACCTTATCGCCCTTAACTCTGCTGCTGGCTTCTGGGGCCTTATCATCCTGACCCTGTGGCAGCAGGTCGGCTACATGATGATCATCTACATCGCCGGTCTGCAGTCCATTCCGTCCGACTACATCGAGGCCGCCAAGGTTGACGGTGCCACGGCATGGCAGACGTTCTGGAAGGTTAAGATCCCCAATCTGATGCCGACGATCACCATCTGCCTGTTCCTGTCCATCACCAACGGCTTTAAGCTGTTCGACCAGAACCTCGCCCTTACCGGCGGCGCTCCCGCACACTCCACCGAGATGCTCGCCCTGAACATCTACAACACGTTCTATTCGCGTGCCGGTATCGCATGGCAGGGCATCGGTCAGGCCAAGGCGGTTATCTTCTGCATCCTGGTCGTAGCAATCTCCATGATCCAGCTTAAGGCCACGAGGTCCAAGGAGGTGCAGCAGTAATGAAACGCGATAAGGCTATTAACCGCGCGCTCTCGATTTTCTTTACGATTCTGTCGCTCGCGTGGATCTACCCCGTGTTCATGATTGCGCTCAATTCCTTTAAAAAGGGAACTGCAATCAGCACCACCACGGCGTTCGATTTGCTTACGCCTGAGACGTTCAACGGCCTTGCAAACTACGTGCACGCTCTTAACGAGCAGGGCTTTGCCTCGGCGTTTATGTACTCGCTCATCATCACGGTCACGTCGGTCGTTCTGATTTTGGTGTGCTGCTCCATGTGCGCTTGGTACGTAGTGCGCGTCAACAGCAAGATTTCGAACTTCTTCTATTACCTGTTCGTCTTCTCGATGGTCGTGCCCTTCCAGATGCTCATGTTCACACTGTCCAATTTGGCGGACCGCATCGGCTTCAACACGCCGTTCAACATCTGCTTTATCTACCTTGGCTTTGGCGCGGGCCTGGCGGTCTTTATGTTCGCCGGCTTTGTAAAGAACATTCCGCTCGAGATCGAAGAGGCAGCCATGATCGACGGCTGCAACCCGGTCCAGGTGTTCTTTAAGATTGTCCTCCCCATCATGAAGCCCACCTATCTTTCGGTCGGCATCCTTGAGACCATGTGGGTCTGGAACGACTACCTGCTGCCCTACCTTACGCTCGACTCCACCAAGTACAAGACCATTCCTATTTTGATCCAGTACTTCCGCGGCGGCTACGGCCACGTCGAGCTCGGCCCCATGATGGCCTGCATCATGATGGTCGTTGTCCCCATCGTCGTCATGTACATCCTTTGCCAGAAGTACATCATCGACGGCGTGGTGGCAGGTGCCGTCAAGGGCTGATGCCGTAACTGTTTTGCAAGTTTCAGCGGCGCCCCTCAGCGTGGCGCCGCGTATCGAAAGGTAGAGACATGGCCGAGATCGTTCTCAAACATGTTCAGAAGGTGTATCCCAACACCGAGTCCAAAAAGAAGGGCTTCTTTGGCAAAAAGAAGAAGACCGAGGAGAAGAAGCACAACCTCAAGGTTACCGAGGATGGCGTGCTCGCTGTTGAGGACTTTAACCTCACCGTTCACGACCAGGAGTTCGTCGTCCTCGTTGGCCCGTCTGGCTGCGGTAAGTCCACGACGATGCGCATGGTCGCCGGCCTGGAGGACATTACCTCGGGCGACGTGCTCATCGACGGCAAGCGGGTCAACGACGTGGCGCCCAAGGACCGCGACATCGCCATGGTGTTCCAGAGCTACGCTCTGTACCCCAACATGACGGTGTACGAGAACATGGCGTTTACGCTTGAGCTCAAGAAGGTCCCCAAGGACGAGATTGACCGTAAGGTTCGCTCCGCTGCCGAGATCCTGGGTATTACCGAGTACCTCGACCGTAAGCCCAAGGCGCTTTCGGGCGGCCAGCGTCAGCGTGTCGCTATCGGCCGCGCCATCGTGCGTGACCCCAAGGTCTTCCTGATGGACGAGCCGCTGTCCAACCTGGACGCCAAGCTTCGTAACCAGATGCGTGCCGAGCTCATCAAGCTGCGCCACGAGATCAAGGGCACGTTCATCTACGTCACTCACGACCAGACCGAGGCCATGACCCTCGGCGATCGCATCGTGGTCATGAAGGACGGCGTCGTCCAGCAGATTGCCACCCCGCAGGAGGTCTTCAACCATCCCGCGAACATCTTCGTTGCCGGCTTTATCGGTGTGCCGCAGATGAACTTCTTCGATGCCCAGCTGGTGCGCTCGGGCAACGGCTTCACCGTCAAGACCGAGGATATGAACGTGGCGCTCGCCCCCGAGACCTGCGCTCAGCTTGCTCTCAACTGGGACGGCGGCGACGTGAAGGAGATCACGGCCGGCGTGCGCCCCGAGCAGATTCTGCTTGCCGACAAGGACGAGGAGGGTGCGCTCCAGGGTACCGTCGAGGTGACCGAGCTCATGGGTTCGACCGAGCATGTCCATGTGACCGCTCCCGACGGCCAGTTTGTCCTGATTATCCCCGTCGTCGACCTCGAGGCCAAGGGCGCGCTCAAGGCTGGCGACACCATCTGGTTCAAGTTCGAGAAGAACGCGACCCATCTCTTCGATAAGGTGTCTGGCAAGAACCTTATCTAGGCCCGGTGCATCCGGACCCTCCCTTTGGGCGACTGCGGTATTGCCATCCTTTTGCCGCGGTCACATATAAGGCTCCCCTCCCGTCCACTGGGCGAGAGGGGAGCCTTTCTTTGTGTCGGGATTGTCTGACCGGTCGTTTGTCTCGATCTGTAACGGGTAGGGCCGATTTCGGACGTTAGATGTTACAGATCGAGACGGTTCCCTGAGCTAGCCATTTCATCTAAATCTGTAACACCAAAGGTGAATTTCAGCTGCTAGATGTTACAGATTGAGATAAACCCAAGGGGAGGGGCCGGTATGTCTCAATCTGTAACAGCTGGGGCCGTTTTTACCGAGTAGCTGTTACAGATCGAGATTCTTCGGTCGAGTCGGGTTGCAGGGTAACGTGCGGGCACAAAAAACGGAGCCGTGTCGCCACGACTCCGTTTCTCAAGAGGATGGGTAAGGGAAGTGAAATTAGTTCAGGTGCCAGATCTCGTCGTTGTACTGGGAGATGGTGCGGTCGGATGAGAAGGTGCCGGCATTGGCGATGTTGATCAGCGCCTTGCGCATCCAGGCGTCCTGATCCTCGTAGTCGGCCAGCACGCGCTCCTTGGTCTGGATGTACTCCTCGATGTCGAGCAGGGCCATAAACCAGTCCTTGCCCTTGATGTCGTCGTGTAGTCGCTGTAGGCGCTCGGCGTTGCCGGTCGCCATAAAGGCGGGGCTGGTAACAAAGTCCACCAGCAGCTTGATGCCGGGCTTGCGATAGAGCGCGCCGGCGTTGTAGGCGCCGTCGGCGTAGAGCTGTTCAACCTGCTTGGACGAGGCGCCAAAGGTGTAGATGTTCTCGTCGCCCACGAGCTCGGCAATCTCCACGTTGGCACCGTCGAGCGTGCACAGGGTTAGGGCACCGTTGAGCATGAACTTCATGTTGGAGGTGCCGCTCGCCTCCTTGGAGGCCAGGCTGATCTGCTCGGAGATGTCAGCGGCGGGGATCACGCGCTCGGCGGCGGTGACGTTGTAGTTCTCGATCATGACAACCTGCAGGTAAGGGGCCACGTCGGGATCGTTTGCAATCCACTGCGACAGCGTCAGGATCAGGTGGATGATGTCCTGGGCGATGGTGTAGGCAGGTGCCGCCTTGCCGCCAAAGATGATGGTGACGGGGTGATTGGGCTTGTTGCCGTTCTTGATGTCGAGATACTTCCAGATGATGTAGAGTGCGAGCATCTGCTGGCGCTTGTACTCGTGGATACGCTTGACCTGGACGTCGATGATGGCGTTGGAGGGAATCGTCACGCCCTGCTCGAGCGCCATGAACTGGCGCATGATTGCCTTAGCCTCGGCCTTGGTGGCAGCCAGGCGCTCAAGAACGTTCTTATCGTCGACGAACTCGGCGAGTTTGCTCAGATCTCCGGTATTGCGCCAATCGGTGCCGATCACATCGTCGAGCAGGCTGGCGAGCGCGGGGTTGGCGCCATGGATCCAACGGCGGAAGGTGATGCCGTTGGTCTTGTTGGAGAACTTCTCGGGATAGATCTCGTAGAACGGATGAAGTTCGGTGTCCTCCAGAATCTTGGTGTGGAGTGCGGCGACGCCGTTGATGGAGAAGCCAAAGTGGATGTCCATGTGGGCCATGTGGACGGTGTCGTGCTCGTCGATGATGGCGACGCGCGGATCGTCGTGCTCGCCTTTGGCGACCTCGTCAAGCTTGACGATGATGTCGGCGATGGCGGGGGAGACCTTTTGTAGGCTTGCGAGCGGCCACTTCTCGAGCGCTTCGGCAAGAATCGTGTGGTTGGTGTAGGCGACCATGGAACGTACGATGGAAACGGCCTCGTCAAACTCAATGCCGTGCTCGGTGGTGAGCAGGCGAATGAGCTCGGGGATGACCATGGTGGGGTGCGTATCGTTGATCTGGACCACGGCGTAATCGGCCAGGTCGTGCAGGTTGCTGCCGCGCTCGATGGCCTCGTCAATCAGGAGCTGGGCGGCGTTGCTCACCATGAAGTACTCCTGGTAGATGCGAAGCAGGCGGCCCTGCTCGTCGGAGTCATCCGGATAGAGGAACAACGTGAGGTTCTTGGCGATCTGGGTCTTGTCGAAGTCGATGGAGCTGCCGGGGACCATGCTGTCGTCGACACTTGCCAGGTCAAACAGGCGCAGGCGGTTCTTGGTGGACCGGCCGTAACCGGGCACATCGATGTTGACGAGCTTGGAGGTGACGGCAAAATCGCCGAACTCGACGGTGTAGGAGCGGTCATCATCGATCAGAATGTCCTGCTCGTCGAGCCACTCGTCGGGGACGGCCTTCTGCTGGTTGGCGACAAAGCGCTGGCGGAACAGGCCGTAGTGGTAGTTGAGACCAACGCCATCGCCGGTAAGACCCAGCGTGGCGATGGAGTCCAGGAAGCACGCGGCCAAACGGCCCAGGCCGCCATTGCCCAGCGACGGCTCGACCTCAAACTCCTCAATCTTGTTGAGGTCGTGGCCCGCGGCGGTGAGCTGGTCCTTAACCTCGTCATAGATGCCAAGGTCGATCATGTTGTTGATGAGCAGCTTGCCGATCAAAAACTCGGCAGAGATGTAATAGAGCTTTTTCTTGCCGTTGTTGAGCGGGCAGGCGGCAGAGCGCTCCTGCACGAGCTTGACCAGCAGCTTATAAATACGACGGTCATCGAGTTGCTCGAGCGAAGTTCCAAAGGACTGCTCGGCAAGATCCGCAAGATTGATATGGGGCATGTTTCCTCCTGTGATGGGTTGATTGCATGTCAGAAATTCAAAAGAAGCCCGCGCGAGGGAATTAGGCTGACCTCGCGCGGGAGAAGCGAATGCGTCCGATGCGTTGGGGGCGTACCCGGACGCGGTTGCTTTTATTGGGGAAGCTCGATTTTAGCTTCCGACGGGATACGGAAGTAGGTTTCGGTCCAGTCGGTGAGTTTGCGCTCGAGCTCGCGCGTGATGGCGCCATCAAGCATGCGCCACGTCCAGTTGCCGCCCAGGGTGGCGGGGGTGTTGATACGCGCCTCGTTGCCCAGATTGAGCAGGTCCTGCATGGTGTAGATACAGGTGTCGCTCACGCTGGCGGCGATGGTGCGGTTGAGCGCGTCAGCCATGGGCTCGCCTGCCTGCTGGTGGGTGTACAGGGCCGCCTGCTCGCGCTGACGCGGGGTGGCCGTCCCCTCATACCAGCCGCGTGCCGTCTCGTTGTCGTGCGTGCCCACATAGGCGACGGTGTTGGCAATGTAGTTGTGGGGCAGATAGTACGAGTTGCTGCCTTCAAAGGCGAACTGCAGAATCTTCATGCCAGGGAAGCCCGTGGTATCGCGCATGTCGATAACGCCGGGGGTAAGGAAGCCAAGATCTTCGGCGATGATGGGCAGTGTGCCGAGTTTTTCCTCGAGCGTCTTGAAGAGCTTGAGGCCGGGGCCCTGCGTCCACGAACCGTAGGACGAATCGGGTGAGGAGAACGGCACCTCCCAATAGGCCTCGAATCCGCGGAAGTGATCCAGGCGGATGACGTCGTACATGTCGAGGGCGGCGCGAATGCGGTCCTCCCACCAGGAGAAGCCGTCGGACTCCATGGCGTCCCAGTCGTAGATGGGGTTGCCCCAGTACTGGCCGGTGGCCGAGAACTGGTCGGGCGGCGTGCCGGCGACGCTCACGGGATTGCCGGCGGCGTCGATCTTAAAGAGCTCAGGTGTCGCCCACATCTCGACGGAGTCACGCGAGACATAGATGGGCAGGTCGCCGATGATGAGAATGTCGTGCTCGTTGGCATAGGCCTTGAGGCGGCTCCACTGGCGATCGAAGAAGTACTGCGTCATCTGGTGGTAGAGCATGCGCGCGGGATGGTCGGCGCAGACCTTGGCGGAAGCCTCGCCGCGGGTGCGGAGCTCCGCGGGCCACTCCCAAAACGCCTTGAGACCGCACTCCTCTTTGACGGTCATGAACTCGCAGTAGGGAATGAGCCAGTCTTCGCTTGCTTGGACAAAGTCGTCGAAGTCGGCTGGCTTGTCGGCGGCAAAGCGCTCGGCGGCGCGGTCGAGAATCTGACGACGGCCACCAAAGATGGCGCCATAGTCAACGTTGTTGGGATCGGAGCCCAGATACACACCGTCGATATCGCGCTGCTCCAGATAGCCGGCCTCGATAAGCTCGGCAAAGTCGATGAAATTGGGGTTGCCCGCACGGGCCGAGAACGACTGATAGGGCGAGTCGCCATAGCTCGTCGTCGTAAGGGGCAGAATCTGCCAGTAATGTTGTTTGCACGAGGCGAGGAAATCGACAAAGTCGTAGGCATTCCAGCCAAAGCCGCCGATACCGTACGGTCCGGGCAGAGACGAGATGGGCATGAGAACACCGCTTGCACGCTCCATGGATGTGCTCACCGTCCTTTTGAATAAGGGGCTGCGCCGTAGATGGATAGACGGCTCGTCCCGAGTTTCCATTTCTATTGTCCCTATTGTAGAACATGTTGTTTAAACATGTATAGAGAGAATGAAAAAGTTGCCGACTTTCGGTGAATGGTAGTGCGCCATAGACGATATGAGTTGAACATTGGGAGCTCCTCCCCTTGCGGCTCTTTTGTGGGTCGGGCGACAATGGTCGTCGTCATTAAAGACCGGCTGCCAGCCAGGTTGCAACAATGCAAGAAGGGTTCACATTCAGTTGGCCGTTGACACAAACAATCGCGCGAAGACCTCGTCTTCTTCGGTAAGTCCAGGCGCGGCAAGACGCGCATGGCAGTCGCCCTCACGATGCGCGCGGTCGCCGCGGACATGTCGGTCAGGTTCTGGCAGACCGCGCAGCTGGTTCTCGAGCTCGGCAACGCGAAGCGCAAGGGAACGCTGTCGAAACTGTTGAACGACGTGTCGCCCGCGAGGCTGCTCGTGCTCGACGAGTTCGTCTACGTCCCCTGCGACGTAGACGGTGCGAGGGTTCTCTACCAGGTCATTTCCGTCCATGTAGTGCTCGTAGGCCGCGGCGTCGTCGGGCTCGTCGAAGGAGAGGGACTCCGTCCAGTCCCAGTAGGCCCCCGTCCAGGCGCCCCTGCGCCTGCCGGCCGGCGTCGTCTCGTCGAAGACGAGGCCGTGGCGCAGCAGGAACTTCGACATCCGCTGCTTGGCGTGTTGCAGGTCGTCGCGCGCGTCCTCGAGGGCGCTCGTCGGGGACCCACACCTCGACGACGTTGCGGCGCGCCAGCATGCGTGCCAGCCACTCGGCGTCGCGGCGGTCGTTCTTGCGGCCGCGGTCGGCCGCGGGCCGGTGCATCTTCGGGACCGCCCCGACGACGCAGCCGAGGCCGAGGGCCCGCAGCGCGCGGCCGCGGTTGATGGTACGACCATTGTCGCCCGACCCACGAGAGAGCTGCAAGGGGAGAGGCCCCAATGTTCAACTCATATCGTCTGTTGTGCCAGAGTCGCTCGGGAAAGCGCGACCGACGCAGCGCGCTGTTTTCCAGTCACATCCAGTTCGGGTTGATTTCGGCATGCGATAAGAAACTGGATTTGAATTTCGACTCGAAAGATGGGCAATGCTGATGAGAAACGCTTGGAGTTCGGGATTGCGCGGCGTGAAGCGACCCTCCTTTTATCGAGTTCGTTACAATGTAGGAAAAACAGTAAGTAAGAAGACCTCTGATTGCTTTAGGAGGAGCTGTGGTGAATAGCGCCCAGAAGATCGATAAGTCCATCCAGAAGATGATGACTCTCGGAAGAAGGCTTGGGATTCTGTTTACGGCGCTGTTTATAGCGGTGTGTTGCTGTTCGGTGGTGGTGGTTATTTCCATTGGGCTTATGGCTGCTCAAGGAAACCTATATGATCCATCAAAGACGGTTTCCGTAGTGGTTCCTTTGATGTATCTTCTGATTTCCGGAGGGGCCACATGGACCCTGCGGGGAATCAGCATGGACATGGCTCATGGCGAATCGCCCTTTACCCTTTCGCATGCTCGAAGAATCTCGATTATCGGGTGGCTGTTTGTTGCAGCAGCAATAGGTGACCTCTTGTTTTCTCCGGGGTTTCTTTCGATAGTGATTGGCCCCTTCGACTTGCTGGGGAACGCCTATTCGATGTTTGAAAACCTGGCCCTGCCCATAGATATTGGTGCTGTGCTGGGGGCCGTTTGCTGCTTCTCGATTTCTGCGATATGGCGCTACGGAGCTCTGCTTCAAGACCAGACCGAGGATTTGGTGTGAGGGGCGGCATGGACTATCTGATTATTGAGCTTGAAAGCTTATTGCTTCGACGCGGAAAGACGAGTACGGATATCATTCGGGCGACCGGGCACACACCGGCAAGTATCTCAAAAATACGAAATGGCAAGGTGAAGGCAATTAGGTTAAAGACATTGCTGGATATTTGCGTAGAGCTTGATTGCCAGCCTGGCGATCTTATTAAGCGCGTCAACGAAAGAGAACTTGAGGAACTGGCGACGCGGCGCGCCCGCAACGCGCTGAGCAGGGCGACCGCGACGGGTGATGACCCGGTCCTGGAGTCAGATCATGTTTACGTGGTCGATCTTAGAGACGACTGAGGCTGGAGAATAAAAAAGTATTGAGCAGGTGCAGCCCGTGAAAACAACGGTTTTCACGGGCTGTTCATTCAACGTCCTGCAGTGGCCTGTATTTCTCGCCGCGTCACTGGGGAACGAGAGAGTCATTTCCTGTGCTGGATGCAGGGGGGTGCTTACCTTGTGTAATATATAAATAAGCTTATATTGAAATATGATACATATCGAATTAGAATAACATTATCAATTCGGTATGCAAGGAAAGGAGGGAGAGATGGATTGGATTAACGAGCCGGAGGAAGGCGTTGCACCCGCGTGCGGCAACTGCTTCTTCTACGCGCACGGGGGATGCACGAAGAGGTGCCCCAATCAGTCCTGCACGTTCCGTTTCTAGGGGGCAGAGATGAACTGGCTTTCTACCGCGAAAGGAGGGGAATGAAATGGAATGGATTACCGAGCCGTCAGCCGGGGCTGAGCCCATGTGCAACAATTGCTTCTTTTACGCGCACGGCAGCTGCAGCACCAAGTGTTCTTCACAGGAGTGCACTATCCGCTAAAAGCGGATAGTGCACGCCGTACGGCGTGCACAGACTGTTCAAAGATATTTTGGCCAGCAGCGCCTGAGGGGCGATGTGGCATTGCAATATGGGGGGGCGAACCGACGTTACCTATAACCCCGCACAATTGCCATGTCGTCCCTTTTTATTGACGGGGAGGATGTCGTCCATGCGGGAAGTCCCAGTTGAATTGCGTGCCATATCCAAGAGATATGGCGGGTTTGAAGCGGTTAAATCAGTCTCGTTCTCTTTAATGGAAGGCGAGCTGTGTGCACTCATTGGGGAGAATGGTGCCGGCAAGAGCACGTTAATTCGATTGATCACGGGGCTTTCGGAGCCATCGTCAGGAACGATCTCGATGTTTGGGCAAACCGGGAGACGTGAAATACGGAGCTGCAGGGAAAGGCTGGGTTATATGCCCGACCTCAATGCTTCGTATCCTAATCTGACCGCGCGAGACAACTTGGTCGTTCGCTGTATTGAGTGGGGGCTTCCCACCGATCGTTCCATCGACGGTGTGTTATCAACCGTCGGTTTGGGGGAGGCCGGCGGGAAGAAAGTGAAGAACTTCTCAATGGGAATGAGGAGGCGTCTCGATCTGGCCATAGCGTTGCTGGGCGATCCGGAGCTGTTGATCCTGGACGAGCCGACAAACGGCCTGGATCCGATGGGGATAGTCGAAGTAAGAAAAATCCTTACGCATCTTAACAAAGATCAAGGTAAAACGATTCTCGTATCCAGCCACAATCTTGAGGAGATGCACAAGCTGGCAACTGATTACCTCTTCATAAGTCATGGTCGCCTCATTCGAAGGATGACCGCACCTCAGCTGGAAAAGTCATGCCGCGGTGGTTTCGTATTGCATGTGGACGATCTGGAGCGAACGAGATCGGTTCTCGGAGATGAGACCTCACATTCTTTTCTGCCGGACGGCAGCGTCCTTATGCGCTATGAGGAGAAAAAGGAAGGGCGGGGCATTGCAATCGAAGCGCTCTCGACCGCAGGTGTGAGGGTTGCGGAGGCGTATTCTCATAGGAAGAGCCTTGAGGAGTTTTATTCGGAGCTCATCGGTCGAGAGAGCGAGCTGTGATGAAACGCGAGTTCATCTCAGCTTTTCGGAGCGAGGTATGGTTGCTCGCCAGGCACCCGGCGACCGCTCTGATGATTGCGCTTGCGGCTGTGCTGTATGTGGTTGCGGCTGCGACTTCGTCTGAGGTGCTGATCATGGTCGCCGGTGATGACCCGTATACGCTTGGAGGGGCTATAGGTTTTATTGGAAACCTAGTGGATGCAGGGGACGTTTTGGGCTCTGTTGCCCGGACGTCTTTTGCGTCTACAGTGGTCTGGATTCCGGTGACGATTCTCTACGCGGTTTACGCTACGTCGAGAGACTTTGAATCCGTGGCTTACGCCGTATCGAGATCGCGAGGGGTGTCGCAGGCGGCGATTGTGATCACGAAGCTGTTGGTGAACTGCACTCTGGTCGGTGCCGTGTATCTTCTTTCTACGACTGCGCTGTATTTAACCAAGATGGCCCAATGGGACGTTGGGGCCTCGTGCTCAGGGTTTGCCCAATTTGTATCGATTGCGCTGATGATCGCGCTGCTGCTCATTTCGATGTACGCCGCTACCTTCGCCCTGTATTTGCTCACGAGGAGTGTGGTGGCGAGCAGCGTCGTTGCAATAGCGGTTTCGATATTTGTGATGGTGTGGTTCCCAAGTACATACGGAAGCGGTCAGCCCAGCTTGCTGCTCATGCTCTCGCCCGTGTATTACCTGATGAACCTGTGTTCCCTGAGTATGCAGAATGTTGGTGTAATTCAGGTTTTGCTGTATGCGGGCGGCACTGTGCTTGTGTCGGTTGGAGTTGCGCTCGTCTCGCTATTTGTAAGGACGGCGGTTCGATGAATCTTGGGATGTCGGTCAGGGCGGAACTGTTCCGCGCAAGGAGAATGAAACTCGCCGTGATAATAGCGCTGATGTATTTGGGCATCGCGGGGATTTATGTGTTTGCCGGGTCCGGCGCATGGGTCTCCGCAGGGGGAGAGGGCCAGTTCTTTGGCTTTTCCGCCGATCCGGGCTATCTTTTCTCGATAGGGGTTGGGCCAACGGGTATCTCTTCCTGGCTAAGTGTCGTCTCCATGGCGCATACGGTGTTCTTCCCAATCGTCTCTGTTGTTGTGGCGGGGACGCTATTCGGTGATGCGACGAGCGTGTCGGCAAGGGGAGTTTCGATTGCTCGGGGCTTCCGCAGCTGGCAGCTGTTTGCGGCAAAGACATTGGCTTGCGAAGTGTATACGCTGTGCCCCTACATCGTGTTTACTCTCGGTGTCGCTGCGGTCTTTGCCGTGTGCTCCGGAAGCGGTCTAGACAGCCTTACGGTTGGTAATGTGACCTCGGCACTCCTGTCGAATATCGTTATAGACGCCGCTTATACGCTGATGGTTGCGGTTGCATATGAGGTGTTCAGGATCAGATCTCTTGTGTCGGGAGCCTTGCTGGTCGCAACGTTCGCGGGCCTTGTTATCGCGATGAGTTTCCCAACCGTTTTACCCCCGGTTCACATGGCTTATTGGATGAGGGCGTGCGGGGCTGCCGGCGGGACGGTCCTGATGGCTGCATGCGGCCATGCGGTCATCGTGTCGCTCGCATGTCTATTGCTGCTTTCGTGCAGTTTTTATCGAAGAAGGTAGTGCGCTGGCGTATGCGCAGCGTCTGAGGGTCGATATGGATTTGATTGGAAATGGAGATGGTGCGAAGTGAAACTGTCGCAATTTAATGTGGTGCATGAACATAACGGAAGTCTTCTTATCATGAATGCGCGAACCGGCGGCATCCTGTCGTTAAATCCGGAATACGCGCAGAAATTCAAAAGGATTCAAGAAGGGGACGTTCGGGATGCCGATGATCTTGTCGCGGAGCTGATAAGGGGAGGCATCCTAGTCAATGAGGAGAGGGACGAGCTTGGGGAGATCAGGTTGCAAAGTCGCGCCGCGCGCTTTGCGAATACTGCTCTGTCCCTTACCATTGCGCCAACGATGGCTTGCAACTTTTGCTGTCCCTACTGCTATGAAAAGGGACAGGCGTACACGACGATGGGCGAGGAGGTTTTGACACAGCTCTCCAAGTTCGTGAAAGATTACTATCCTGGTATCGCAAGTCTCTCAGTTGGATGGTACGGCGGCGAGCCTCTGCTCGGAATGAAGATGATCGAACGGATTACGTCGGATCTGAAAGATGTCGTGGGGCCAACGTGTGAATATTCCGCATCGATAGTGACAAATGGCTATCTGCTGACGCCTGATGTTGCAAGGAGGCTCGTGGCATGTGGTGTGACGAGCGCGCAAGTGACTATAGATGGATCGAAGTCGGATCACGATTCGAGAAGGATTCTTCACGACGGAAGCCCTACATACGAACGTATTCTCAAGAACGTCAAAGAGTGTGCCGACATCATCGATATTTCGATAAGGAGCAACGTCGACAAGACCAACATCGAGGCCGCTCAAGAGCTATTGGATTATCTCGAGCTAAATGGCCTGATGAATAAGGTTCACTTCTATTTAGCCCCTGTTGACGATATCAATCAGGTATGTGCGAACGACAGCCACTGCTTTACTGTAAAAGAGTTCTCGTATGAGGAGACTGAGTTTTATAAAAGGGCAATTGCGCGGGGCTTCAAAGTTCAACCTTTTGGTGGGACGAATTTCGGGATATGTTGCGCCGTTGGAATCAACTCGTACGTGGTTGATCCCGTCGGAGATTTGTATAAGTGCTGGGATGACATTGGAATGAAGGAGCGGAGGGTCGGAACTATTTTCGAGCCGCCAATGTTGAGCAAGAACATGATTAACTGGATGGCATATGAGCCGGATGACCCGGAATGCCAAGAGTGCTTTGCTTTTCCCATGTGCATGGGAGGGTGCCCCAACCACGCCTTAAACGGTGAGGGGAAACGTTGCGTTTCCTTCCGGTATGATGCCGAGCAAAAAATGCTGCTCTCCCAGATGATGAATACGGCAAAACGGGGTGCGGGGCAAAATGAGGCTGATGCTTAATCTCTGTAGAAAATATATACTGGGCGGTCGATTCTACGCCTATCTTGTCGTAACAGTTTTGGTCGGGCTGCTTGCGCTTGCGGGTCCCTTTCTTACCGGCATAGTGGTAAACCGATTGGCGATGCCGGCCAGCGCCGATCTTGCCGCCGTTCTCGTTTGTTGCCTTATTTTGGTTGCGGTCCAAGCGGTTCGAGCGGGACTAGTGTATTGCTCAGAGATGCTGTACATCAACCTTCAGTCGCATGCGGGGTTCGGCTTAAATGCGGATACGCTTGAGCACGTGAAGCACCTTCCCCAGGCATTCTTCGAGGGCTTCAACGCGTCGTATTATAACCAGCAAATCAATCACGACGCTAATGACCTTGTCATCTTCGTAATCAACTCGGTTGTGGGGGTTTCAAGCAACGTTATCACCCTTTTGTCCGCCCTGTTTGTTTTCGGTAGCCTGAATATCAAGTTGAGTGTGGTCTGCCTTGTTCTTGCGGCAGCGAGTGCCGCTTTTTATGCGGTTTCACGCGCAAGGCTGTTTGAGAGAAGTTTTGACGTACAAGAGCAGAGCGCGAGGTTTTTTTCCTGTCTACAAGATCAGTTGGAGAAAGTTGATTTCATCCGCAAACATGCTTTGTTCGATAGGTCCCGCGCTGTGCTGGTCGAAGCTTTTAATGGGCTCTATCCAACGATGAGAGCAAATCAGGAAGTAGGGTCTAGATTTACCTTTGGCAACGCGTTGGTCGCTTCCGCCGCTCAAGGATGTCTTCTTGCTGTGGGCGCGGTTGAAGTGATGGGCGGGAGACTGTTGCCTGGTTTTCTCGTGACTGCTGTTGGATATTATTCGAACTTAAGCTCAGCGGTACAGTATTTGTTGGGCTGGGGAAGGGATTACCAGACTAATCGCGTATGCTATGAGCGGCTGAAAAGAATTTGGGATGTCCCGGTGGAAGCGAATGGCAAATTGGCGCTTGGTCCGATTGAGGAAATCCGTCTAGAGAACATCAAGCTACGTTATCCAGGGGCGGAAAGGGTCGCGTTAAGCATTGAGGGGCTCGCGTTTTCCAGGGGTCGGCTATATGGAATCTCGGGGCCGAATGGTTCGGGGAAGAGCTCGCTGCTGTCAGTGATATTGGGGCTATATCCAGATGACACAGAAGGGGCCGTTCGCTACAACGGGGTGTCACAGCGTTGCATCGATCGATATGCATTGCGGCGGTGTCGAGTCAGCATTACGGAGCAAGAACCCCCTATCGTTGAGGGGACGATTCTCGATAATCTTACGCTGCTTTCTGATGATTACGAGATGGATAAGCTGAATCGGATGCTTGCCATATTGGGGCTAGACGAAATGATTGCCTCTGTGGAGAACGGGGCAGCGGCGATGCTTGACGGCGGGAAAGGAGGGGTGTCCGGCGGGGAGAAGCAAAAGATTGCAATTGTGAGACAGCTGTTGAAATCGCCGGACGTTATGCTTTTTGATGAACCGACCTCAGCACTTGATGCGAAGAGTCGAGGCGCGCTGATCAAATTGCTTCACGAAGTTAAGAGAGACCATATTGTAATCGTTGTCACTCATGACGAGGAGATGCTTGCCGCCTGTGACGAGGTCATTTCGATGCCTGGATGATTATCGGATTGTGACGTTGAAGACCAAGAAGCTCGAAATGGCGTGGATTATGGGTAGGTCTACGGGTGCGCCGTCGGTGTCCTGAGACTCAGCCGCTCGGCAAGAAGGTTTTATAGCGTGTTTGCCCAGGGGGGGGTCCCTTTGTCCGGTAGTGACAAGGGGACCTTTCTTTTGCTCCCCTCTTGCGGCGGAGGGGGACACCATGCGCCTATGCAGGACGAACTGCGCGTTCTTGTCGAATGATGGGCTATGTGTAGAGATGATGGTCTCGGGTAGAGGCCGTGTCGCACTCGGCTGCGACGAACCAGGCATTCAATCTTCATCCGGGAGGGCCTTGGCAAGACGAGCAGGGCGAAGACCTTGGCGACGTTCGAGGGCCGTGTGACGCCCGGCTCCACGCTCATCCACGACATGGAGGGCGCGCACATGACGCTTGTCAACAAGCTGTCACTGAAGAGCCAGCGCTACAACGCGAAGCTGCTCAAGTGCGTTCCCGACGGCCAGAACCCGCTGGGGCCCGTGAACCGGATGCGCTACTTCATGCAGAGCTTCCTGAGGGTTCACCCCGGCTCCAACCGGGACGACATGCAGGGCTGTGGCTATGAGTCCGCCCGAGGACAAGCTTGAGAAGGTCGCGATGGTGCTCGATCGGGCAATGCGATACCCGAAAACGCTCAGGTTCAGGCAGTTCTATGCAAGAAGGCCCAGCTCAGATGAGTTCGACGAGTAATATTTATCAACACAGTGCAAGGGGGATTTTATTTGTATTTCATCCGTGTTGAGCTTCACACGGTGCGCGACTCATCGCAAACTGGCGGTCGCAGCGGAAAGAAAACCGACTGTAGACGAACGATCGAAATCGGGAGCAGATAGCCACCGGATGCTTTTCGGTCTCCTACGCGTCGACCTCCGCGATTTCTTCTGCGTCTCGCCAAGTTGAAAGGAGCGATGTCGAAAACTCCTTTTCGGTTAGCGTCAAGACATCCTTCACGCAAAACCCTTTCAATTTGTCAGGAAGCCCAAAGCGTGCTTTTCTCCTAATCGAACTGGCAACTCGCTTCAACGCGGTCTTGTTCTTGTCCTCGTTGTATACCAAAACAAAGACGCAGTGCTCGTGAAACCATCTCGTCCTCTTTCCCCACAGGTCCGAGCAGATCAAAACGCTGTCCTTGCACTTCTCGATGAGGGCGTCCCTTTGGCCAAGATTGATACCAAGCTCTTCGTCATCCTTGGGATTGAGCCTCTTCCCCAGCGTCTCCTTCAGACTGCCGTTCTTAAATTCGACTAGATATAACGTTTCCCGGTCGCAATACAGCGCATCGGCGGAGCGCGGGAGTTGCATCCACCTATTGACCTTTTTGCAGTAGCATTCTTTAACAGAGTCAAAATTGACAACAGGGAAATCGTCATCCACAAGAGAGACGCTCCCGTCTCTGGATGTTTTGGAGATGGTCGACGTGCAGTCCCTTAGGATACAGGTCCTGCAACGGGAGCAACCATCGCTGCCATCTGGCACCGCGGGAGAGTTCGGATGAGGGCAGGAGGCGCACAGGTCGCTACTCAAGGCCGTACTCCTCCCTCTCAAGCGTATCAAAAGGAGCCGCCAGCTTCTCGTAGGCGACCTCAGTCGAGCCGGTTATATCGGCAAAGCGAGAGCGTCCATCAGTGCAGGTCTCCGCAAGATAATATGAGCACAATCCATCAACAGCGTGCTTCTTAGAATACACTTCGATCGCATTCAGGAAATATGGACTATGGGTGCTCATTAAGACGTGCATCCCGAGCTCTTTCTGGAGCAGCACGATTATCTCGGCGAAGGCCAGCTGCCATGCAGGATGAAGATGAATCTCGGGTTCATCGAGGATAATAGTCCCTCCGGCATCTAGCGCGCCGGACTTCAAGAGCACCTTCATGATGGCGAACGTCTTCAAGCCAGCAGAAAGGTTCCCAGGCTCCAACCCCCGAGCGAAGCCCTCTTCGAGATACGTAAGGTGACCGCGACTTTCGCTCCTCTCGAAATGCCCCGGACATAAGGAGGAAACCTTGTCCATGAGAACCTTCAGGTGTCGCTCCTTCGCGATCTCTTCGAACAGCGAGGACTCGCTGTCATCGTTACGGATGGTCGCCTGAATCAAATCTTGCCGCAGCTCCTCCTGGTGTCCAAGGAGGGGCTTGAACCGAAAAGCGGGGCCGTAGGGTCCTCCGAGAGAATCGATCAGGAACGGGTCGTCCAGATAATGCGCCCTGAATCGCAAAACCCTCCTATCGTGCACCTCCGCCACCTCGTCACTTGCAACCGAGAAAACCGTAGATGCGTCCTTTATCTGGAGTTCGACCTTCCCGGGCTCTTCGCCGAAAACCGAATTGATCTGGCCGTTGAACTCGCTTCGGAACCTGTTTGTCGCAATCGCACGAAATACCTCATCATCGGAGATATCCATGATCTCGATAATCTGATCGGCAACTCCTGCTACGCCATTCGTGAAATCGGATTCGATCTCACGGGAGATCTCCTCCCCGTAATACTCCTTTATCTCATCAATAAGCTCGTCCCTCGTGCACTCGCCCGAAAAAACCCTGTCGATGAAACTATTCATTCTTCCAGCAGTTCGCCTGTGGCGAGACGTGGAGTCGAGAGGGCTTCCCACATATGCCTTCCTGATGGCGCGCTCAACACTATTGCGCCTCATGCGGTCGATTTTGTTCTCCGAATCGGACATGCTGTTGAAGGCCGCATAAAGCGCTTTTCCAACCGTGCTTTTCCCCGTCCCGTTCTCCCCGGCGATCACGGCAATACCATTAATCTCGATATCGGCCTCAGCGACCCTGCCGATGTTTTTCATCTTGATTTTCAATGCATATCACCAGCTCTAAACTCGCGAGACTCAATAGCTCGATTATCGCACAGAGAGATCGACTTCTCGAGGACTCCCTAAATGGAACGCGCGGTGAGGACATGGCTCGCCGCCGTCCGCTTCGCGTTCGCGCGGGGGAAGGTGACGACCAGGGACCTCTCCGGGCTCATCGAGAGGAGCGCCAGATTCTCCTCGTCCATTTGAACTGTATCGTATTCAAGGACACTTGACTTAGAGGAATGGCGTTGAGCGGCGATAATCGTTTCAGCGCCAAAAAGAAAGGAGTGTCAGTCATGGCAGACGGGCCCTCCTACACAGCGGGGTACCGCGCCGAGGCCGCAGACTTCGCCGCCGCGTCGGGGAAGCCCATCGCCCAAGTGGCAGCCGACCTCGGCATCAACGAGAAGACCCTGGGAAGATGGGTGACGGTCAGGAAGAAGGAGCTGACCAACCACCCGGTCGCGGCGGCCGCAAGTGCATGCGCGAGCTCGAGCCCGAGAACGAGCTCCTAAAAGGCCCCGACCTCACATTGGAGGCCGGGGCCCGTAGATTTTGGAATATGCCTAGAAATCTACCGCGGTTGAGTGCTACTCGGCGTCGGCGAAGCCGTTGGGGTTGTGGCTCTGCCAGTTCCAGCTATCGCGGCACATGTCCGCGATATCGTACTGGGCCTTCCAACCCATCATGCGCTCGGCCTTGGAGGCATCGCACCAGTTGGCGGCGATGTCGCCGGCACGGCGCTCGCGGATCACATAGGGCAGCTCCTTGCCGCAGGCCTTGGAGAAGGCAGCGACGACCTCGAGTACCGAGGTGCCGGTGCCGGTGCCCAGGTTAAAGATCTCGACGCCGGTCTTGCCGTTCATCCAGTTGAGGGCGGCCACGTGACCAGATGCCAGGTCACACACGTGGATGTAGTCGCGCACACCGGTGCCGTCGGGGGTGGTGTAATCGTTGCCAAAGACCTGAACGGCCTCGAGCTTACCGACGGCGACCTGGGCGACATAGGGAACCAGGTTGTTGGGGATGCCCTTGGGATCCTCGCCGATCAGGCCCGACGGATGGGCGCCGATGGGATTGAAATAACGGAGCAGCACGACGTCCCACTCGGGGTCGGCGGTGTGGACGTCCATGAGGATCTGCTCAATCATCCACTTGGTCCAGCCATAGGGGTTGGTCGCGGGCTTCTTAGGGTCCTCTTCGGTGACGGGCGGATTGTCCGGATCGCCGTAGACGGTCGAAGAGCTCGAGAAGATGATGGACTTACAACCGTGGTTGCGCATGACATCGATGAGCACCAGGGTGTTCTCGATATTGTTGTGGTAGTACTCGACGGGCTTGCTCACCGACTCGCCAACGGCCTTAAAGCCGGCGAAGTGGATGACGCGGTCGATCTGGTGGGTATCGAAGATCTTGTTCATCGCATCGCGGTCGAGCACGTTGGCCTCGTAGAAGGTGAGGTTCTTGGCGGCCTCGTCGCCCACGATGGTCTTGACGCGGTCGATGGCAACGGCGCTGGAGTTGGAGAGGTCATCGACGACGACAACCTGGTAGCCACCCTCGAGCAGCTGAACGACGGTGTGCGAGCCGATAAAGCCGGCGCCGCCGGTAACGAGGACGCAGGTGTCTTTGGGGTCGAGTGCTTTGGACATGTAGTCTCCTATCGAATCAGGAACACTTCTTGAGGGGAGTATAGCGCAGCTGGGGGCGCCCAAAACACGCGGGGCAGGAAAACCAGAGGATTGATGTTAACGTACTCATAGGGTGTTATTTGCATAATCCTTACCTTTGGTGTGGGACGTATTTGCGAGCCGCTGACCATACTTTTCCAGCCGTTCGTGGAAATAGTTGGGACAAGCGCGATGTGCGTTAATATGTTTGAGTTGAGCGACATATAAATAAGCATGTAACGGAGTACATATGTCACCAAACAACGATTCCATCTTTACGCAGGAGCTTTCGCGCCGCACTGCCCTTAAGGCTCTTTTCGGCGCCGCTTCCGCGGCTGTTCTTTTTGGCCTGCCCGCCCGCGCCCATGCGGCTGAGGCCAGCCAAGAAACCACCGACAAACTGAATGCCGCCCAGGCCCAGCTCGACGAGGTCCAGGCCCAGCTCGACAGCATCGCTAATGAGTACGCGACGCTCGCCAACAAGAATGCCCAGACCCTCAGCGATATCGAGGGCGTACAGGGCCAGATTGACGAGACGCAGGCTCAGATCGACACCAAGAAGTCCGAGCTCAAAGAGAAGCGCGGCGACCTTTCCGATCGCGTGGCGGCAAGCTACAAGTCGGGCGGTACCAATATCCTGTCGTTGCTGCTCGCTTCTGGCTCGTTTGAGGAGCTCGTCGCCAACGCGCATTACGTCGAGAAGATCAACAAGAGCGACCGTGACGCCATTGAGGACATTCAGACCATCCAGAAAGAGCTCGATACACAGAAGTCCGAGCTCGAGTCGCAAAAAGCCGACTTGGAGAAGCTCAAGGACCAGCAGACTGCTCAGATGCAGGACATGCAGGCCAAGCAGCAGGAGGTCCAGACGGTTCTGAACGGCCTCTCCGACGATGTCAAGGAGCTCATGGCCCAGCGCGATTCCGAGATTCTCGCTGCCGCTCAGGCCGAGGAGGCTGCCAAGAAGGCTGCCGCTGCCGCGGCTGCCGCAAACAAGAACAATTCCTACTCGGGTGGCGGATCGTATGCGCCCGGAACTCCGCAACAGAATGCCGGCTCGGGCAAGCAGCAGGCTGTCGTCAACGCGTGCTACTCCACGCCTTCGCCTGGCCAGAACTGGTGCGCGGCGTGGGTTACCAACGTGTTCCGTAACGCCGGCGTGGGCTACTTTGGCGGCAATGCGTGCGACATGTTTAACGCCTGGTGCTACAGCTCCAATCGTTCGGCGCTGCAGGTGGGCATGATCGTGGCCGACTCGTCGCACAGCGGCACCGGTACGCCGGGTCTGCTGTACGGACACGTGGGCATCTATGTTGGCGGCGGCATCGTTATGAGCAACGAGGGTGCCATTACGTCTAAGTCGCTCGATTCGTTTATTAGCTTCTATGGCACTGGCTCTGGCGTGCGTTGGGGCTGGCTTGGCGGTATTGCGCTGTCGTAGCTGCGGCTTGGTCCGGGACAGCCCGAGAGGCATAAGGTTGCCTGCTCGGGCAGTCCTGCTCGCACGGAGAGCACATTAAGTGCTCTCCGGCTCGTGCGGAACTCGCGATCAACCTTATGCCTCTCGGACTGTCCCGGCCCTCTCGGGTCCTGAGCGCGACACACCGGACTGGGTTATCTGAATAAATATGGTGAAGGCCCCTTTCGGGGCCTTCTTTGTTAAAGGAATTCGCCTACTCGGTGGACTTCGGGTTCTAGGTCTACGCCGAATTGGTCTTTGACGGTTGTTTGGATGTAGCGGATGAGTTCGTCGACGTCGGCGGCGGTGGCATGGTCGGCGTTGACGATGAAGCCGCAGTGCTTTTCGCTCACCTGGGCGCCGCCGACAGCGTGACCGCGCAGGCCGGCGTCCATGATGAGCTTACCGGCAAAGTAGCCCTCGGGGCGCTTGAAGGTGGAGCCGGCGCTCGGCATGTCGAGCGGCTGCTTGTCCTCGCGGCGTTGGCGGTAGTCGTCCATGTCGGCCTTGATCATCGCGGCGTTGCCCGGGGCGAGGTTAAAGGTGGCAGAGAGCACGATAAAGCCGTCGTCGGCGATGCGGCTCTTGCGATAGCCCAGGTTAAGCTCGTTGACATCGAACTCAATGATATTGCCGCTGCCGCGGGTGCCGTCGTCGAGCACGCGGGCGGGCTTATAGACGCGCACAGACTCCAAAACATCGGCCATACAGGCGCCGTAGGCACCGGCGTTCATATAGCAGGCACCGCCGACCGAGCCGGGGATGCCCGAGAGGGGCTCCATGCCGGTGAGGCAGGCTTCGGCGGCAGCCGCGGCGACATCGGAAAGCAAGGCACCGGCTGCCGCCGTAACATGCGTGCCGTCGACGGTGATGTTAGAGAGGCCTTCGCCCAGTGCCACGACGACACCGCGGATGCCCTTGTCACCGACGAGTAAGTCGGAGCCGTTGCCCACGATGGTGAGCGGCAGATCGCAGCGGTAGCAGGTGTTAAGCGTGGCGACGAGTCCCTGCTCGGTATCGGGCGTGACAAAGACGTCGGCCGGGCCGCCGATCTTAAACGTGGTGTGCTCGCGCATGGGCTCGCTCATGAGCACGTTGTCCTCGCCGGCAACTCCAGCGAGCGCGCAGAGCAGGTCCTCGTTAAAAAAGTCATTTTCGTGCATACGAATATCCGCCTTTTGGTGGTTGTTGTCATCAATCGAATGCAATATACCCCACCCGGATGGATTTGGTGCAAAGTAACCTGACCCCAATGCATCACATAGTGCAAAGGGGTCAGGTTACTTTGCACCAATCGCGGCGATAAAACAGCCGTCTACCGGATTGGTAAAGTGTTTATCATCAAGGTAGAGGGACGGTCGCTATACTTTCAAGAGATTGCGCGAATACTCGGAAGGAGCGAGATGGGCAACAAAGTTACTCTCAAGCAGATTGCCCAGGAGGTGGGGCTTTCCCCCTCGTCGGTCTCGCTTGTCCTTAACAATCGGCCTTGTCGCATCTCGGAAGAAAACCGCAAGCTCATCAAGGAGGTTGCGGCGCGCAACCATTATGTTCCTAACCAGATCGCGCGCAGCCTGGTCATGCGCGAGTCGCGCACGCTTGGCCTTATCGTCCCTAACATCGAGAGCCGCTTTTTTGCTTCGCTCGCCGGCAGCTTGGAAAAGCGCTGCCGCGAGGACGGCTACGCGCTCTTTATTACCAGCTCGGGTGGAAGTGCCGAGGACGATCTGGAGCTCCTGCGCCAGCTGGTGACGCGCGGCGTCGACGGTGTCTTTCTGGTGGTGGGCGATGAGTTCTCCGACGACCGCGCCCTGCGCGAAGAAGTCAGCCATCTGCCCATCCCGGCGGTAATGGTCGACCGTGCCATTGAGGGGCTCGAGTGCGACAAGGTGATGTTCGACCACGAGATGGGTGGCTACATGGCCACCCGCTACCTGATCGAGCAGGGCCACCGTCGCATTGCCTGCTTGGTTAATGCGCGCCGTTCCAATACGGGTCGTAAGCGTCTTGCCGGCTACGAGCGTGCGCTGCGCGAGGTGGGGCTGCCCATCGATGCGCGTTTGGAGTTTGAGAGCGAGTACTACATTCCGAGCGCATACGAGGCCTCGGAGGCGGTGCTCGCAACTGACGCCACCGCCGTGTTCGCAAGCTCGGATAACATTGCCCTCGGTCTGCTCAAGCGCTTGCACGAGATGGGGAAGAGCATCCCAGGCGATATCTCGGTCGTAAGCTATGACAACTCGGCGGCCGACGTTCTCTTTGAGCCGGCGCTGACCGCGATTGAGCAGGATCCTGGTGTCCTCGCGGAGCATGCTTTTGGCTGCATGTCCAAGCGTCTTGCCGGTAGGGGCGGTAGGCGTGCCGAAGAGGTCGTTCTGGAGCCGGCGCTTATCGTGAAGGGCAGCGTGCTCGAGCTTACTAAACACAACTAAACACGTTTATCAATTTGCAGAGACTGAATGTGGAACACCTGTGACAGGCAATGCCGCAGGTGAATGTCTGCTTTTGCCTTTCCAGATGGCAAATCAGGATGCTAAAACGTTTTTTCAACATGATAAAACGTTTTAGCAAATATACTAGTCCCAACGAATGGTTGCCGTATTGGAAGGCGACCGCACAGCGAAGGGACATAAACAATGGCTAAAACACTGGGGACGCCGTGGCAAAAGCTGGGCCACGAGGTACCGGCTTCCGAGCTCGAGGGCGTCGACCTGTATTGGCGCGCATCGAACTATCTGTCCGTCGGTCAGATCTACCTTCGCTCCAACCCGCTGATGCGCAGCGACTTTGTCGACGAGAAAACCGGTGAGGTGCGCGACTTTGGTCGTCCGGACGTTAAGCACCGCCTGGTCGGTCACTGGGGCACCACGCCCGGCATCAACTTCCTGTTCGGCCACGTCAACCGCCTCATCGCCGATCACGACCAGAACGCCATTTTCTTGATGGGACCGGGTCACGGTGGCCCCGCCGGCACCGCCCAGTCGCTGCTCGATGGCACCTACCGTGAGATTCGCCCCGACATCACCAATGATGAGGCCGGCCTGCAGAAGTTCTTCCGCCAGTTCTCTTATCCCGGCGGCATCCCGAGCCACTTTGCGCCCGAGACGCCAGGTTCCATCCACGAGGGTGGCGAGCTCGGCTACACGCTCAGCCATGCCTACGGCGCCGTCATGGACAACCCGAGCCTGCTGGCCGTGGCCGTGGTGGGCGACGGCGAGTCCGAGACCGGTCCGCTCGCGACTTCTTGGCAGTCCAACAAGCTCGTGAACCCGGCAACCGACGGTATCGTCCTGCCGATCCTGCACCTCAACGGCTATAAGATCGCCAACCCCACCATTCTTGCCCGCGTGTCCGACGAAGAACTCACCAAGTTCTTTGAGGGCATGGGCTATAAGCCGCACTTCTTTGTCGCCGGTTTTGACGACGAGAGCCATGCAAGCATCCACAAGCGTTTCGCTGTCCTGTTTGAGCAGGTCTTTGACGAGATTTGCGACATCAAGGCCGCCGCACAGGCCCAGGCCGTCGCAGGCGAGACCGTGGTCCGCCCGGCCTATCCCATGATCGTGTTCCGTACGCCCAAGGGCTGGACCTGCCCCAAGCACATCGATGGCAAGAAGACCGAGGACTCCTGGCGCGCGCATCAGGTGCCGCTGGCGAGTGCCAAGGACACCCACGAGCACTTCCGCGTGCTGCGCGAGTGGCTGCGCTCCTACAAGCCCGAGGAACTCTTTACACCCGAGGGCCAGGTGCGCCCCGAGGTAACGGCCTTTATGCCGACCGGCGAGCTACGCATCGGCGCCAACCCCAATGCAAACGGCGGCAAGGTGCGCCGCGAGCTCGAGCTCCCCGATATTCACGCCCACGAGATTCCCGTCGCAAGTAAGGGTCACGGCTGGGGCTCCACCGAGGCCGCCCGCGTCTTTGGCGAGTACACCGCCGATGTTCTGGCCAAGAACATGGACGACTTCCGCATCTTCGGTCCCGACGAGACCGCGTCCAACCGCCTGCAGGCTGCCTACAAGGTGACCAAAAAGCAGTGGGATGCCGGCTTCTACGAGGACGAGGCCAACGACGAGCTGCTGGCCGGTTCCGGTAAGGTTGTCGAGCAGCTGTCCGAGCACCAGTGCGAGGGTTTCCTCGAGGCCTACGTGCTCACCGGCCGCTCGGGTGTGTGGAGCTCCTACGAGAGCTTTGTCCACGTGGTCGATTCCATGGTCAACCAGCACTGCAAGTGGCTCGAGGCCACCAAGCGCGAGATTCCGTGGCGTGCTCCCATCAGCGGCCTCAACATTTTGCTGTCGAGCCATGTCTGGCGCCAGGACCATAACGGCTTCTCGCACCAGGACCCCGGCTTTATCGACCTGCTGCTCAACAAAGCCAACGACACGCACATCGTGAACGCATACTATCCGGCCGACGCCAACATGGCGCTTGCCGTTGCCGAGCGCGTCTACCAGTCCACCGACTGCGTCAACGCCATCTTCTGTGGCAAGCAGCCCGCCCCCACCTTCCAGACGGTCGACGAGGCCAAGTCCGAGCTCGCCGAGGGTATCGCGACCTGGGAGTGGGCGTCGACTGCCGACTCGCTCGCCGAGGCCGACGTCGTGGTCGCCACCTGTGGTGACGTGCCGACGCTCGAGGCCCTGGCTGCAACCGATATGCTGCGCGAGTTGGGCATTAAGGTGTGGTTCGTCAACGTGGTCGACCTGCTCAAGATTCAGAACGTCTGCGAGAACGACCAGGCCATCAGCGATGAGCGCTGGGCTGAGCTGTTCGGTTGCGGTGAGAAGCCCGTCCTCTTCGCCTTCCACGCCTATGCCGGTACGATTCGCCGCCTGATCTGGAACCGCCCCGGCCACGATGCCTTCCGCGTCCACGGCTACGAGGAGAAGGGCTCCACGACCACGCCGTTCGACATGCTGCGCCTGAATAACATGGACCGCTGGGCCCTGGCCGCCGACGTGTTGCGTATGGTCGACGCCGATAAGTTTGCCGAGCAGATTGATGAGTGGGAGGCCTTCCGCACCGAGGCCTTTGAGTTCGCGTGCGACGAGGGCTTCGATCACCCGGCCTTTACCGACTGGGTTTGGCCCGACGCCGCAGCCGCAACTGCTGCCGACGGCGCACTCTCCGCAACACAGCTAACTGCCGGCGACAACGAATAGCATCCGGGACGGTCTCGCGCTGGGGCCTGCTCCGGGCGGGTTGCCTTGCTCCGGGAAGTGGGCTTCGCGAACTTCCCGGAGCAAGGCAACCCGCCCGGAGCGGGCCCTCTCGACTGTTTCGATATGCGGGGGCTGATTCTTTTTAATGTAATAGGGACTTTGCTCACGCTGCCTTGTGGACCGTGCATCCAACTATGGTCAGCCAAGGTTACATCGCCAGGGCCGGGGCGCCTGCTTTGTTTTGAGAAGTTCGCGAAGCCCACTTCTCAAAACAAAGCAGGCGCCCCGGCCCTCGCCCGTATTACCCCGCTGAGCGAGCTATAGATGCCACGCACCGACACGCTAAAGCATGAGCTTGAAATTGGTGCTATATTCAGCTTGAGTTGTTTAATGCTAGTACGGGGGGCTGATATGGGGCTGTTCAAAAAGAAAAACCCGCAGGATGCCTTTGATCCCGATGTGTTTACCATCACGGATACGATTTTGGACCCGCCGCGGTTTACATTTTTGCCGGCTATCTATCAGGATGCCACGCGCCGCAAATGGGCTGTGCATCAACGCGGCGGCGAGCCGAAGATTTTTGACTATGCGGACGTGCTTCAGTGCGAGGTGGCCGAGGCAGGCGATCCGGAGGCCGACGAGGCGCCTTCAAAACAGGAATTTGCCCAGCGCATTCTGGCAAATCCTGCCAAGGCGGCGAAAATAAATGCTGCTAAGCGTAATATGTGTCTTGGTATGGGCGTTGTTGTGGCGGTTCAGACGGGAAAAGACGAGGTTTCCAAATTAGAGATTCCCGTTATGACCGACGAAGTCAAACGCGATTCAAGCCTATATAAGTCGTATCGGAATGTCGCCGAGAAGATTAAGGCCGAGTTTGATGCCATGGGAGGGCTGGCCTAATTTTGGCGGCATATGTTTCTGAATGAGGAGTCTGTGCAATGGCAGGCGAATCTTATGCAATTCCCCCCAAAGACCGTGCTGTTGAGGGAATTCTTTGGTATATCCAGCACCATCAGCTTGCCGGCGGCGATCGCCTACCGGCCGAGCGCGTGCTGTGCGAAGAGATTGGCGTTTCGCGTACGGCGTTGCGCGCCGGTATCACGCGGCTCATCTCGTGTGGAACGCTCGAGAGCCGTCGCGGATCGGGTACGTATCTGTGTCCTCCCAAGCCGCTGAACATCTTCCAGGAAACGTATAACTTTTCCGATGCTGTGCGGACTGCCGGTCTGCATCCCTCTTCTCGTCTGGTTTCCACCGGGACCATCGAGGCGGATGAGGCGCTTGCCGACAAGCTTGGGGTGGCTGTAGGCGCTCCTTTACTCCGTATGCAGCGCGTTCGACTTATTGAGGGCGAGCCGGCGTCAATCGAGACTGCCCACGTTAACCTGTCCCTGTGCCCATCGCTTCTCGAGCACGATTTTGAGTGTGAGAGCCTTTACAATGTCTTGCTCAAAGAAGGTGGCGTGCGTGTTGAGCATGGACGTGAGCATATCTCCATCTCGCGTTTGAACGCCGAAGAGGCCGAGCTGCTCCAGCAAGAAGAGGGAACGCCGGTGTTCTATGAGAGCACGATCGAATTTGATAAGGACATGCGTTTTGTGGAGCATTGCAAATCGGTGATTTTGCCCACAAAGTTCCGCTTTGCCGACAACGGCGAAAAGAACGGCATGAGGAGCGTGGCAGGTGAACAATGGCTGAAACAGTAGATGCCACCCCGGTTTATATGCGCATTCGACGCCGCATCGAGGAGCGTATCGAGCGCGGTATATATCCCACGGGTTCCATGATTCCGTCCGAGAATGAACTTGCCGAAGAGTTTGACACGACGCGCCTGACTATTCGAAGCGCTGTCGATGAGCTGGTTCGGCGCGGGCAGATTCGACGCGTCCGCGGAAAGGGCGCGTTTGTGGCGCAGAAAGTACCTGCTATGTTTGAACGCACGGGCGGTTTCCGTGAATCGGTCCGTGCTTCGGGGGGCGAGCCGTCCGTCCGTATCCTCGCGCGCTCCAAACGCTATGCAGGCCCATATTATGCCAACCTGTTTGGCATTGCCGAGGACGATTTACTGTATTCGATTCGGCGTTTGAACTGCGTCAACGGCGATCCAGTATCAATTGAGATGGCGTTCATCCCGTGCCTGCTGTTTCCCACAATCGAAGATATTGACGTGTCGGTCTTCAGTTTGTACGAGACCTATGAGATGCTGGGCCGAAAGCCGGTCATGGCGCAGGAGAAGCTCGATATCGAGGCGGTGGGTGCACGCGACGCGGGCTTGCTTGGCTTGGAACAAGGGGATCTTGTTCTGCTTTTGGAATGCGTGAGCTATGACGCGAGCGGTCAGGCTATCGAGTACGTAAAGTCCTTCAATCGTGGCGATGCGGGTGGCTACACCTATACGTACTAGCTGGGGCTTTGCATCACGCGCGGTAACAGCCGGTCTGTTTGGGCAATTTGACCGACTGTATATACAACCATACATGGCTCAAAATCGACCGTTCGCCGAAGGAGATAAATTAATCGACAAAGAGGTATCAAAAAGCCGTAATCTGTAACTGTGATTGGTATCAAATACTAATGATTTGTTACGAGGTGAGACGATGAAGATGCTCGATTACGTTCAGCTTGCCCATGTGCGTATGGGGGAGAACCTCGAGCGTTCGTCTGAGCTGGTAGCGCAGCTCGTTGATATTTTCCAGTCCGGTTCTTTTAACGCGCTGCGCATCGTTGCTTCGGGTTCGTCCCGTCATGCCGCCGATTGCGCTCGCGATTACCTGCAGGATGCGCTGCAGATGCAGGTGTCCGTTGTGACGCCCGAGGCCTTCGTCGATTTCGAGCACTCCTATCCGCAAAACGCGCTCAACATTGCCATTTCTCAGAGCGGCTACTCGACCAATACGATTGCGGCGCTCGATTTTATGCGAGCGCACGACATGGCGGCAGTTGCGCTGACGGCAAACGTCGAGGCTCCCATTAAGGAGCATGCCGATATCGTTCTCGACTACGGCGTGGGCGTCGAGTCGGTGGACTTTGTGACCCTGGGCGTCCAGACGCTCATCGAGTATCTGGTGCTCTTTGGTATTTACGGTGGTCAGGCACGCGGGGTGATTAACGCCGATGGCGTTACCCAGCGCCTGGGCGATCTGAGCGATGCGATCCAGGCCAACGCCACGATGTGCAAGACCGCCGAGGCATATGTCCAGGATCATCTACTCGAACTGTCGGAACACGTGCCGGCCATGGTTGTGGGCAACGGTCCCAACTACGGCGTTGCCGAAGAGGCGGCACTCAAGCTGAGCGAGACCATCAAGATTCCGGCCATGCATCACGAGGGCGAGGAGTTCGTCCATGGTCCCGAGATGCAGATCATCCCAGGCTACCTGGTGTTTATCGTCGACGACCCTCGAGGGTCGGAGCGCCTGGAAAATATCGCCGACGCGCTGTCGAAGGTATCGAAGAAGGCCGTTCTGCTGACCATGCGCCCCAAGGGCAAGGCTCACGATATCGCGGTGCCGCAGGTGGCTCCGCTGCTGGTCGCGATTCCCAATCTGGTGTTCTTCCAGACGATGGCGGCGATTGTCACCGAGCGTCTGAACTCATGGGACGTTCACCCGTATCTCGATGCCGTCTCCAAGCAAATGGAGGTCAAGGCGGAGGGCTACGAAGAGTCAGTCAATGCGCTTAAGGCCAAAGCGGCTGAGTGTTACGGAATGTAAGCGGGCTTTGATGCCCGTTGGCATGGGGGATGTGGAGACAACCCCAGAAAGGAGAGACAAATGAAGGAAACCGAGAAGATCGAGATCATGCATTTCGACCAGGAGGGCTACCTCGAGGACGGCAAGAACGTCTACGAGACCGGCAAGAAGATGATCGCGCTCGCCGACAAGGTCGCCGACGAGGGCTACGACGCCGTGTTCCTGATGGGC
>OJSE01000609.1_pt1 | contig 52656 bp, 85 predicted proteins | sample 1599351 | NCBI WGS metagenome assembly OJSE01 (sample SAMN04168656, study PRJEB22393) | human gut metagenome | biome: human gut microbiome; feature: stool | host: Homo sapiens | collected 2014-03-17 | reverse complement strand
AGGAAACACAGAACCCAAAGTATCCATATTATTTGATACAAGTTATATTGGTCAAATGGATTAAATTTTATTGGCGAAAAAAACTACCTTGTGACAACAATGGAGTGCTACAAAGAGATTTTACCTGATTTAAAAAATGGAAAATTTGCCCAACATATACGTGAGAATTTTCCGGAATGTTACGCGGAAATAGGTAACATGGGAGTAATGGTTGCAGTTCCGTATCAGAGAGATGTTGCAGAAGAATTTGAAAGCCCAACACCACTAGGTGAAGATGTGGAGAAATGGAGATTATCAGTTATTTTGAAGTGTGGACACAATGGTTCAAGAAAAAGATCCATGACAGAACTGTTGTTTTGCATGGTAAGAAGCGGGCATTGAGAAAGGATGGAATAATATGATACATATCAAAGAAAGATTAATGCAGTACGCGGATAAATATTCGGGCTGCTACAAATACGCCGGGGTGTATGTCAAAGTTATTCAAGATATGATTGAGCAGCTTCTGGCTGATCTGGAGCAGGATGAGAAAGAAAATGGTTGGATTCCGGTCAGTGAGAGATTGCCAGAAACAGATGATTATATTCTTCTCTCTTTTGCGAATTACTCAATCCCAATAATCGGAAGATGTGAAAGAGATAAAGATGGCAACGGCATTTTTTACGCCGGTGACGATTTAATATCTTGTTTAGGTAATGATTTATATGTCAACGCCTGGATGGAATTGCCGGAGCGCTATAGGGAGGACGAATCATGATTACATTCTTATTAGGATTCACCCTTGGAATCATAGTCGGAGTGGCCGGTCTTGCATGTGCAGCGATCATGTACGATAAGCACCACCCAGACAAATAGTAGAAAGGAGCAACGGTATGCTGACAAGGAATAAAAAACTGAAAGACTACGGTATTCCGGCAGAGGACGTTGAAAAACTGAATACGATGCTGAAAGACTTCCCGGCAGAGTACGGATACCTGCTTACCAGTGCCGCCTTGTCAGCTTGCCCGAAAAACACGGTGATAGCGGATATGGTAATTGAGAATATCCTACACCGGAAAAGTTACAGGAAAATCAGCAAAGAAAGATATATCCCGATGAATCCGAAGGATTTCTACGGATACAGGCGCAAGACCGTCGCTGTACTGTATGAGAGGATGCGGTTGTTGGGAGTGTGGGAGGAAAAATAAATGAAGGAATATAAATGTCCAAAGTGCAATAGTAAAAACCTTTTTGTCAAGAAAGTTGGGAATAATACGGGATTGTATTGCGTGGATTGCGGTGCATGGATTAAATGGGTCGGGAAAAATGAGCTGAGAGCGTTTGAATATTTAACTAAGCAGAAACACGTAGACGATGCTAATAGTAAACAAGACGATATTGCAAACATCATTTACGGCACTCTCGATCATATGTATTGCGATAATTGCAGATTCAATAGCGAAATTAAAGAAAGTGATAATGGTGAATGGAACTGTGATGAATGCCACAGAAAATATAATGGATGGGGAGTTTCCATGCAGGAAAGTAATAAAATTGCAAAAGAAATTTTAAAACAGTTAGGAGAATAGAATATGAGCAGACTGATTGATGCAGACGAATTAATTAAATACATCAAAATTTGGGAAATTGGCACAAGTATTAGCTCTGACCAGAAAGAGTTTATTGATTGTGTTAACGAACAGCCGACAGCTTTTGATGTAGATGCAGTTGTTCAGCAGTTGGAAATGTTAATCGAAGATAAAGTTTCAGAATCGGGTGACGATTGGCATACAGCTCAATGTCTGAATGAAGCAGTTGAAATCGTGAAAGGCGGTGGGAATTAATGCTGACACCAAAGGTAAAAGCTAAAGAGTTCGAGAAATACGGATTCAAGCGGTGCAAAGGTATCACGAGAGATAGTGAATGTTATTATCTGTGCGTTGCAAGAGGATGTAAGATGATTTTTGTAAGTGATATCTGCTTCGATATAAACGACTGGGAAAAAGATGACCCAAGAATACATAAACACGCAAATTGCAGATACCGAGACAATAGAACTGCTTTGGATGTTTTGTATCAGTTAATAAAAGACAACATGCTGGAATGTAGTTTTTATAAGGACGGTGGAACTGAATGAGAGAAATTCTTTTCAAAGGAAAGCGGATTGATAATGACAAATGGGGATTGGACATTGGATTACAGTTATGCAATCGGAAGAGATTATGGCAATAGTTATTGTAATTTGGGATTCTATGTCAATGAAAGAAAATGTGTTGAGGTGATTGGAAATATTTTCGACAATCCAGAATTATTACAGGAGGAACACTGATGCAAAGAGAATTTATTTGCGGTGACTGCATGAATTTTCTCCCAGACTTTCCAGATAATTACTTCGATGTGGCAGTTGTAGACCCTCCATATGGAATAAAAGAGCATGGAGGAAAGAATCGAAGTAAATATGTAAAGCAGAAAAATGGAAGTTCTATATACGTTCCAGACGGAGGATATAAAAATTTCGGATGGGACAATTCGCCTCCTGAACTTGAATATTTTAAACAATTGTTCAGAGTTTCTAAAAATCAAATTATATGGGGAGCAAATTATTTTGATTATCCAATGGCTGGCGGGATGATTATATGGGATAAATGTAATGATGGTTCCGACCAGTCTGATTCAGAAATTGCGTTCAACAGCCTAACAAGAAGAGTAGATATATTCAGATACATGTGGAGAGGAATGTTTCAGGGGAAATCAATTGCTGAAGGAACTGTTCAACAAGGAAATAAGAAATTAAATGAAAAGCGAATCCACCCAACCCAAAAGCCTGTAAATTTATATCGTTGGATATGTCATAAATATCTGCAGAAAGGAATGAAGATTCTTGATACCCATGTGGGGAGTGCAAGCTCACTGATTGCATATGAGGAATACGGTCTGGAATATGTTGGTTATGAAATCAATAAAGATTATTACGATTCAGCTCAAAAACGGTTGAACGAGTTCAAATCACAATTAACATTATTTGATTTAGGAATGGAGGTGCCGGAATGAGTAAATCAGTATTAGTGATTGATACACCAAAAAGCTGTTACAACTGTCCATTTGGAACTGAATATTACGATATTTGTATCTATAAGGGGAATTGTGAATTAGCTGAACATTTAGGAAAAATCATGACGTTGGTAACAGAAGAATACTACGGCTTTGAAAGTAAATCAAGACCTGATTGGTGTCCGCTGAAGCCATTGCCGGAGAAAATGAAACTAACTGGGCTTTATAACGGCGAGTATTTCAAAGCGGGAGGCAAACTACCGAGCTATAAGATCGGTTGGAACGATTGTATTGATGAGATTACAGGAGGAAACGCAGATGATTGACTTAAAAAATACATGTGTTCTGGTCAGGACAAAAGAAGAAAACGAAATGCTTCTCAAAGAAGCTGAGAAACAGGGATTTCGTTGGTATTTAAAAGACTATTGCGAGCCATTACAAGCACAATATTTTCCAGACATTTTAAGATTTTATGAATATGATATAACTTATGCGGCAAGTGTCAGATCAGACTTTGCTTTCTATGAGGCATCAGAACTCCTCGGAACAAAAGAAATGTCTGCAAGAGAGTTTGCTGAACGGATTGCAGATGTAAGCAATTGTTGCGAACGTGAATGTATAGGATGTGTGTTGGACAACAGGAATAATAAGTGCAACACGGATTTGTGCAATACACGTAATTGGGAAAATAATATAGATGAACTTCTTGAAATTGCAAAAGTAGGAAAAGGGACAGTTCCTATACCCGAATAGAAAGCAATTGAAGATATTGAAAAGTTTATCGAGAATCCAGATCGCGCAGTAGTAAATGATGAATTTGTAGAATCGCTGAAGTTGGCGGTAGAGAAGTTGAAAGAGGTGAAGTAGATGGAGAGATTAACACTTGAAGATGCTATTAAACACGCAAAAGAAGTAGCAGATATGAATTATAATGACGCAGAAAAATTTGACTCAAATGATTCTGTAGAAAATTATATGAAGGCTAATTGTATGGAATGTGCAGAACAGCACGAAAAACTTGCGGAGTGGCTTGAAGAATTAAAGTCTTACAAAGAAGCAGAAGAACAGGGCTTGCTTGTGAGATTGCCGTGTCCTATCGGCACAACTGTATGGGATATATGCGGAATGGACATTCGGGAAAATGTGGTAAGCGGACTTGAATATGACAAAGGCGGTAAATGGTTTTTATGGACGAACGAGGATGAATGTCTTGGAGAATTGAATGTTTTGGTATTCCTCACCCGTAAAGAAGCTGAGAAGAAGTTGGAGGAACTCAAAAATGAAATTTAAAGAATTTGTAAACTGGTGCAATGAAAGAGCCTGTGATGGATGTTGGGGAATGCTAGAAGCAATAGCGTGTATTAATTTAATAAATGAGATTATGAAAATCCAATTTTGGAAAAGAGAAAAAATCTGGAAAGAAAATTATGAGCAGCAGGTATTGGAAGAGATTATTAATCCGATAGAGAAGAAGTTGGAGGAGGTTCAAAATGACAAGACCTGAGATTACAGCAGAATTATCAGCCATGCTTGAAAAGAAAATAAATCCTCACAATGATCCACGTATTTATTGGGCGAAAGAAGTGACATTCGATTATTCGACAGATCATGCAGTAAGGGTGGATTATATGCGGTTCGCGCCGGTGAATAATAGCGTGTCCGGGATAGAAAAAGGCGATTGTTATTGCTATGAAATCAAGTCATCTGCTGAAGATTTTCATTCTGGTCATGGGCTGAATTTTGTTGGCGATTATAACTATCTGGTTATGCCGACAGATGTATATGCTGCGATATCCCTTGAAATTCCGCATTACGTAGGAATATATGTGCCAGATGGAAATGAGCTTGCATGCATCAAAAAAGCAAAGCGAAGAAATCGGACAAGGCCTGTATCTGAAATACTCTTGATGATGTTCCGGTCTGCGAACAGGGATTATAGAAAAGCAGTAAAACAGTTGAAGGAGATACAGAATGGCAAGTAAAACTATCAAAGCAATGGGTGTTAGCCCTATTACAAATACCATCTACTATGGAAATGTAAACGAAGAAAAAGGTTTATGGGTAGGTGAAAAAAAAGACGTAACCGATATGGCAATCGCCTCTGTATTTGAATGGTTCATGAATCAAATGGATGGAAAAGAAGAGTTTGAGATCTCGTATCCAAATGTTTCAGAGTTTAAGTTGAAGATGGTAAGAGAGGAAATAAAAAAGAATGATTGATAGTTTAATAGCATTTACATTTGGAATAGCATTTACATTTGGCACTATTTACTTGATTACACATTTTGGTGGCAAGCGTAAATAGAAATAAAAAGGAGTGATGATATGCGGACCAGGCAAAAGTCACTTGTTGATTTTGGCGTATATCCAGAAGACATTAACCGTTTAAAGGATATATGCCAGAAAGCTACACCGGAGCAGAGACATGATATTTTACACTGCTGCATAAGCTCTTGCCCTCCAGGGATTGAACTTCTGGTGTACGAATCTATTGTAACAAACAAATCCTATGACCGTATTATGAAAACAAAATACATACCGGCAAAACGAGACGATTTCTACGCATACAAGCGAAAGGCAATGGCCATGTTTTATGATACGCTAAGGAAACTAAGAGAAATATAATATTACAATTAATATTAAAATGTGGGGACAAATTTTTCTGCCATGTATGGTAATATAGTATATATCTATGACTATGTGCCATATGTGGCAGATTTTTTGTTTGGAGGTGAGAACGTGGGAATGACTCCAATGTACACAAGCGTTGAAGAGATCGAGAGCAAAATAGAACAGTATTTCGAAGATTGCAAAGGTTATCCATTGACCGATGAAAAAGGCAAACAAGTATTTAACAAGTTTGGATCTCCTATTTTCATAGATGTTCACCCTCCGACTATTACAGGACTTGCCTTAGCTCTTGGATTTACGAGCAGACAGGCACTTTTAAATTATCAGGCAAAGCCGAAATTTGTTGACACGATTACGCGCGCGAAAGCCAGAGTAGAACAGTATGCAGAAGAACGGCTGTTTGATCGTGATGGTTCCAATGGCGCTCAGTTTAGCCTGAGAAACAACTTTAAAGGATGGGATGCTGACAAGAAAAATGATAATTCTGGAGATGGAAAGATTACGATTGTGAATAATATTCCAAGGCCGGAGAAGCAGAATGAATGAGAATCCGATTAATCTGAATGAAATTATAGCTCCGGCTTTTTACAATGTATTCTGGGACATTATGGACGGAAAACACACCTATTATGATTTGTATGGTGGGCGTGGATCTACTAAATCATCTTTTGTAGGTGTTATGATTCCTTTTCAGATGATGCAGGATGCAGAGAATGGCTTAATGTCAAATGCTGTAATCTTTCGGAAAGTCGGTAATACGCTCAGAGAATCCGTGTATGAACAGATCGCATGGGGAATTGATGCGCTTGGAGCAAGTGATTTATGGGCTGACAGTTTAAGTCCTATGCAATATGTGTATAAGCCAACAGGACAAAAGATCATATTCAGAGGACTGGATAAAGCTAAGAAAACAAAGTCCATAAAAGTAAAAAAAGGATATTTCAAGTACCTTTGGTTTGAGGAGCTTGATGAGTTTGCCGGAATTGAAGAAATCCGTACAGTTCAACAGTCTGTACTTCGTGGTGGAAGCAAATTTGAAGTATTTAAGACATTTAATCCACCGATCAGCCGGAGCAACTGGGCGAACGTGTATGTGGAGGAACCGAGAGTTGACAGCTACAGACACAAGAGCGATTATAGATCAGTTCCTGTTGAATGGCTTGGTCAGCAATTTATTGATGATGCAGAGCATCTGAAGAAAACAAATCAGAGAGCTTACGACCATGAATATCTCGGTCTTCCTGTTGGACTTGGAACAAATATTTTCGAACTGTTAGAAATTCGAAAAATTACAGATGAAGAGATTCAGAGCTTTCAAAGTATCTACCAGGGACAGGACTGGGGGTGGTATCCAGATCCTAAAGCATTTCTCCGTGTAGCTTATGTTCCTAATCAGGAAAAAGTTTTTTTATTAGACGAACTTGGAGGCTCCAAGATAAGAAACAAGGAAATGGCTAACCAGATAAAGAAAAAAGGATATGATGATTATTCAATATCTTGCGGAGTTGATGAAGAAGAAAGTATTATTGACTTCCGAGATGCAGGGCTTCCAGCACGTAGGGCCATTGTTACACCGGGAAGCCGCAAATATACTTTTGAGTGGTTACAGTGCCGAACATTAGTCATTGATCCGGCACGAACGCCTAGAGCATACAAGGAAATTATCAATTATGAACATGAAGTAGATAGCAATGGAGAAGTGATTGCAGATTATCCAGATGGAAACGATCACTGGATAGATTCTCTCAGATACGCAACCAGTCCATTGTCCATGAGAAGGGGGCACAGTGCATAATGTGTAAATTTTGTGATAATTTAGCTTCCTGCAAAGAATACTATGATAATCCAGAATGTAAGAAGAACAAATATATATACGGCTGTATGTTGTACATGTACATGAAAGACCGAAAAGGAAGCATTACTTCCAGACCGTTTGATCTTAATTATTGTCCGACGTGTGGAAAGAAGATTGCGACAGGTGACTAAATGGGACTTATAACAACACTAAAAAGGTGGTTTAACATGATATTCAAAAAACAAGCCGAAGAGGACTTTAATATCCAGGCGGCAGAATTCCCAGAGATGGAATCGTTGATTAATAAATGTGCGAACATATATCGAGGCGTTCCATACTGGCTAGATGATAAGAATAACATCAAGACGATTAATTTTGCTAAATCTGTGTGTTCTGAGACTGCCAGACTTGCAACACTGGCGATTGGCATTCAGATAGATGGTTCTGCAAGGGCAACATGGTTACAGGAACAGATTGACAAGGTATACTTCCAGATTCGGCACTGGGTAGAATACGGCTGCGCTTACGGAACGGTGTTCATTAAGCCAAACGGCGAGAGCCTTGACGTATTTACTCCGGCAGATGTGATGATAGTGGACTACGACAATCAGGAGATTAAGGGAATCATATTTAAAGATTCTTACACTGTTGGACGGAAATACTATACAAGGCTTGAATATCATAGATTTGTTGAAACCACCGTGGACGGAGTGACAACTTATCCGTACTATGTTTCTAACAGAGCCTATGTATCAAAATCCCCTCAGTCAATCGGTGATAAGATTGACCTTAAACAGACCAAATGGGCTGACCTAATGGCAGATACGCCGCCGATACTCAAGGCAAACGGCGAGAAGTTGGACGGACCTCTATACGGAGTGCTGCGGACACCACAGGCGAACAATGTGGACATTAGTACACCACTTGGATTACCGATATTCGCAGAAGCTATTGAAGAGCTGAAAGACCTCGACATTGCATACAGCAGAAACGCCGGAGAAATTTTTGATTCTCAGAAGATAGTTCTGGCAGATGATAGACTGCTGATGCCAAGCGGTACGCCTGTATCAGCCATGTCACCACAGGGCATGGAGAACAGACGGAATGAAATGAACTTACCACACTTTGTCAAGAACGTATTCGGACAGGACGAGAAAGAGTTCTATCAAGAAATCAATCCGGTTCTCAACACAGATACCCGTATAAGTGGCATAAACGCCATTTTAAGCCAGTTAGGGTACAAGATTGGATTCTCCAACGGATACTTTGTTTTCAACGAATCTAGCGGCATTCAGACAGCTACAGGAGTGGAAGCGGAACAGCAGAGGACAGTGCAATTCGTCAAGGATGTAAGGGATAAGTTAGAGTCTTGCCTAGATGAAGTTATTTACGCGTTGAACGTTTACGCTGACCTGTACGGACTTGCACCGGTTGGGGCTTATGAAGTCAATTATGATTTCGGAGACATCCTATATGTGCGTGAAAACGACCGTGCAAGATGGTGGCAGTATGTTACTACAAATAAAGTACCGGCTTGGATGTATTTCGTGAAATTCGAGGGAATGACGAAAGACGAGGCGGTAGCAATGGTTAAAGAAGCCCAGCCAGACGAACCAAAACTGTTTGGAGATGAGTAATTATGTTAAGCCCAGAATATTTACGCCGGATAACAGAGGGCAGTGAGCAGATTGCCGAAGAACTGCATCAATATATCATCTCTGAGATTGTGTCGAGAATGATGGCAAGAATCGGCAGAGGTGAGGATTATATCCTGACCAACGCCGATGCGTGGAGAATCAGAACGCTACAGGAATCCGGTGAACTGTTAAAGGACATTCTGGCAGAATTATCCAGATATACCAAACGCGAACAGCAGGAACTTCTTGAAGCGTTTGAAGATGCCGGTATCACTGCAATGAATTATGATGATAAGGTATACAAGGCGGCAGGATTAAGCCCTGTGCCGCTCGAACAGTCCCCAACTATGATAAGGCTCATGGAGCGGAATATGCTTGCAACCATGGGCGAGTGGAAGAACTTTACACGAACAACCGCAAGTGCCGCTCAGAGGCTCTATATTGAGCAATGCGACCTTGCCTATAATCATGTAATGACTGGGGCAGTTGGATATACGCGAGCCATCAAAGAAGCAGTTAATAACGTTGTGAGTGATGGTGTATATGTTGAATACATAAATAAAGAAACAGGAAAGAAAAGACGCGATACAATTGAAACAGCGGTCGCGCGCTCTGTCAGAACCGGCGTGGCGCAGGCGTGCGCTGATATTCAGTTGGCAAGAATGAAAGAAATGGGATATGGCTTAGTGCTGACATCGGCGCATATAGGAAGCCGCCCAAGCCATGAAGTGTGGCAAGGGCAGGTATTCTCTATAGACTGGGAAAAATTAAAAGAAATCAAGCCTTATCTTTAACAGAATCGAGATACAATGAAATTGCTTTATCGAGTATTTTGCTGATAGGTATTCCAGTATCATCAGAATACGATTTTAATTTTTCATAAATTTCACGATCAATAGCATTTGATATTGCTACACGGTTTTTTAAACCTCTGTTATTTGACATTTTATTCAACTCCTTTCATACTAAAGTTTATCATAACTTTCAACTACTTGCAATTAAAATAAAATAATGATATAATTGAATGTAGATAAATGCAGTTGAAAGGAGAAAGCACAATGACTTTTGAAGAATTTTGTATTAAAAATGGTAAAAAAGAAAAACCACTTTCAGGGAAATCCTACAGATATTCTCACGGAATGGCAGAAACTCGATTATACAAAATATGGGCAGGCATGAAAATAAGAACATCTGAAAAGGCACAGCCTCATAACAAAGTGGCGTATTTTGATAGAGGAATAACAGTATGTGATGAATGGAAAGAATTCAAACCTTTTTTATTATGGGCTTACACAAGCGGGTACGAAAAAGAACTTACAATAGACAGGATAGATGTTAATAAAGGGTATTCTCCTGATAATTGTCGGTGGGTGCCATTAGAATGGCAAAACAACAACAAACAAAGCAGTTGGAAAATTAAATACCAAGGAGATACAAAAACCGTAGGTGAATGGGAACATTTCTTTGGCGTTCATCGTGAATATATAAGAAAAAGGCTTAATCATGGATGGACTTTTGACGAAATTGTAGAAAACATAAAAAATCCCACAACATTAAACAAGAACAATAAAAGTGGTATAAAGGGAGTTTTATTTGACAATAATCATTCAAAATGGAGAGCTTATATTTCTGTAGGCGGAAAACGCGTAGAAGATCGAGTTTTTAAAACCAAAGAAGAAGCAGTGATGGCAAGGAAACAAATGGAATTAAAATATTGGGGATATACAAATATTGAGTAATTATGGGGTGGCTATTTATGAATAAAAAACATACTTATCCTGATTTTATTGAAAATTGTCATTATGGCGAAGCCGATGGAATATGTGGAGTAAATTGCAGGCATCATTTTTCGGTTTGGGTGGAAGGAATGCCGAATCCCTATGCGGAATTATCAGCACAGGACAAAGCCGACAAAGGCAAACAGTACGAAAAAGAACAGCGGCAACGTACTTATGAGCGAAGAATCCGCAAAACAAAGAGAGAGGTTCTTGGATTACAAGCAGGAGTCGACAATGCACCGAACGAAAAGGCGAAATTCGCATTACAGCAAGACCTTGACCGGAAGTCTTATCTTTTACAGAAACAAAATGCTGCATATAAGGACTACTGCAAGCAGAATGACCTGAGAGAACTGCAAGACCGACTTATGATAGCTAAATGGGACCGCCAGAACGCCGCAAAAGCCAGAGGAGCGGCAAAACGATATAAGACAGCAAAGGGGATTGACTGATGGACAGATGGGAATATTATAATCCAAATCCTGTTAAGGATAAAAGAACAGGAGATTGCGTTGTCCGAGCAATATGCAAAGCAACTGGCTTCGACTGGGAAACGGTATTCGTCGGATTAATGATACAGGCGTGCACTCTGTCAGATATGCCGAGTGCAAATTATGTTTGGGGAGCGTACCTCTATAAACGCGGGTACAGACGCAAACTGATTGAACAATCAGAGCGATATATCTATACAGTCAACGACTTTTGTACAGACCATCCGACAGGTACGTATATCCTTTGTATAGATGGTCATGTGGTGACAGTACAAGATGGTAAATATTATGATACATGGGATTCCGGAAATGAAGTCCCGGTATATTACTGGGAAAAGGAGTAGCTAAATGAGCATATCAGAATTTGTACAGATTTTCCTTTCTATCTGCGGAGGGGTGTCTATTGTCGGAGGGGCAGCGGCTGTAATCTTTAAATGGATTACCCCGGCATTCCGACTTAATAAGCGAGTAGAAACACTGGAAGAACACGACAAGCGTGACTTTGAGAGTCTTCAGAGGATTGCAGAGCGAGATTCATTAATTCTGGAAGTGTTATCAACCATGCTGGACAGCCAGATTAGTGGGAATAATGTAGAAGAATTAAAAAAAACAAAACAGAAGCTTACAAATTATCTTGCACAGAATCAGCGTTAATTGCATTAATAAGGGGTATGCTCATGAAATTATATGTGTTCACTAAGAAAGATATAGACAGATTCTTGATAGAGTGTAATTTTACACCGGACGAAGAAAGACTGTTCCGGATGAGATGTCAGGAACGCACTCTCGAATACTGTGCTGAGCAGATGAATGTGAGCATATCAACAGCAAAGCGGTTAAGCCGGAGGGTAAATAATAAAATAATCAAAGTATGCTGATACTTTTCAGATACTTATATGGGTCTTAGACGAACTGTCTAAGGCTCTTTTTTTATTTTAGAATATAATCAGAAAGGCGGTGTATAAGATGGCATTATATAACAATCCTTATCAATATAGTTTTGGCGTTCCTGGGCAGATGAACCAGTTCCAGCAACAGCCTGTCCAGATGCCAACCCAACCAGTACAGCAACCACAGCAGAATAATAGCGGTATCCTGTGGGTATCCGGCGAAGTCGGCGCAAAATCCTATCTGGTAGCACCTGGGACAAGCGTTTTACTGATGGATTCAGAGAGTGAAAAGTTCTACATAAAATCTACAGACGTTTCTGGTATGCCACAACCATTACGGACGTTTGAGTATCATGAAATAGGCACTCAGATGCCACCTAAGCAGCCTGTTCAGAACATGGACAGTAAGTACGTCACCAGACAAGAATACGATGATTTAAAAGCCAAATGCGACGCTATAGCAAGTCGATTAAATTCATTTTCTGAACCTGTTAGAACTAATACTGTACAGGAGCCAGCAATCAAGGGAGGAAATGCAGATGAGTAATCCATTATTTAACGCACTTGGCGGTGGGATGACACAGGGAAACGGACCAATGCAGATGATACAGCAGTTTATGCAGTTTAAGCAGAATTTTAAGGGAGATCCGAAAGCAGAAGTCGAGAAAATGTTGCAGTCTGGAAAGATTTCTCAACAGCAGCTCAATCAAGTTCAACAGATGGCAGGGCAATTCCAGCACATGTTGAAAGGAATGAAATAGTACATTACAATCTGGCCAGATTGATGTAAATACACAATAAAGGAGATTATAACTATGGATGGAAATTATAGTTTAGCAGACATTGCCGCCGCTACTGGAAACGGTAGAAATAATGACGGCATGTTTGGTGGAGATGGCAGCTGGTGGATTATTGTTTTATTCATTTTTGCTTTCTTCGGATGGGGAAACAACGGCTGGGGCAATAATGGCAACGGCGGTGGATATGCAGCCACAGCAGCTACTCAGGCAGACATTCAGAGAGGATTTGATAACTCCGCAGTAATCAGCAAGCTTGACGGAATCAATAACGGCCTCTGTGATGGATTCTATGCAGTGAACAACGGTATGCTTACCGGATTCAACGGCATCAATACGAATATTATGCAGACCGGCTTTGGAATCCAGCAGGCAATCAATGCCGATACTGTAGCCAATATGCAGAATACAAACGCATTGCAGGCGCAGCTTGCAAACTGCTGTTGTGAAACCAGGGAAGCTATCCAGGGCGTGAACTACAACATGGCGCAGAACACCTGTGCATTGCAGAACACCATGAACAGCAACACAAGAGATATCATTGACAATCAGAATGCTGGAACCAGAGCGGTTCTTGATTACCTGTGTGCAAAAGAAAACGCAGATTTAAGAGATAAAGTTCAGAAACTTGAGCTTGCTGCTTCTCAGTCTGCGCAGAATGCTTACATTGCGGCAAATCAGGAAGCACAGACAGCGGAACTGATTCGTAGGATAAATCCTATGCCTGTGCCATCCTACGTAGTCCCAGCGCCATATCCATATTCTGGATGCGGATGCAACACCGGATGTAATTGCTGATAACTTCATATCGAGAGTATCTTTCGATTGATTCGGATGTCGGCTTATGCCGTTTTACACAGAGGGGCAGGCTGAGACCTGTCCTTTTTGTTATATGAAAGGAGTATTTTTATGGCAGAATTTACAAATGTGGCTGCTCAGACTGTAGCAGCAAAAGGAAATGTAGTATTTTCAAACACAGCAGTTAAGGGCTCTAACTGTATTCAACACAGAGAGGGAAGCGGAATCATTACCCTGAGAGGATTAACTAACCAGTGCAAAGCTAGATTTTTCGTAGACTTCTCCGGCAATATTGCAATTCCAACAGGCGGTACTGTCGAGGCTATTTCTCTGGCCATTGCAATCTCTGGCGAACCAGTTCTTTCTTCTCAGATGATTTCTACACCGGCAGCAGTAGACCAGTATAATAATGTGTCCTCTGGCATCTATATTGACGTACCTCGTGGCTGTTGCGTTAATATCGCAATAGAGAACACTAGCGATCAGGCAATTTCTGTTGCGAACGCAAACGTTGTCGTGACTAGAGAAGCTTAGGAGGTGCAGTTATGAGAGATATTAAAGATTTATGCGCAAGAATAGAAGACGAACTGTCAAAAATCGCTGACAATGGTTTGACCACTGGAAACCTGGATATGGCATATAAGTTGATTGATATGTACAAAGATATCAAGAACACTCAGTATTGGGACAAAAAGGTGGAATACTACAACACTGTCCTTGATGAGATGAAAAACGGATACGGTGATCAGTATAGCGAACGAGGTCGCAAACATGACAGCATGGGGAGATACAGCCGCAGTGATGGAAGAATGATGTACCCGGATTATGATCGTGGCAGCTCTTACGGTGATGAAAGTCGTGACTACGGAACCGGAAGAGGGTACTATAGTCGCTCCGATGGACGAGACACTTACAGTGACTATATGACACAGAAACAGAATTATCGTTCTGGAAAGTCTGAGGACTGCAAGAGGAAGATGCTTGCCGCTCTGGAAGAACATCTTGACGAACTTACTACAGAAATGAGCGATATGTCCAAGGATGCAGAGTGCCGGGAAGAGCGTGATCTTGTTAAAAGATACGTTGAAAAACTGAGAAGTATGCTTTGACTCTTGCAAATGTGGGGACAACTTTTTAAAAAAAATGTGATACTATAATCTTGCAAGGCATGGTGAACCTTGTAGGGCTTGCTGATTAGAAGTTTTTGCTTTCTTTTTCGTTTCATGTCCTCCTTTCTTTGTGAATATGTCCTTAAGAGAAACAGATTCGAGCGGAATCTGGAGGTTGAAAAGCGGATGCAATTTCCGGCATATTCATTAGCCGGTTTGACTGACTGGTAACACCTCTTTGTAAATGAAACAACATCTCCGTGAAAGTCGGATAGTGGCAGGCATAACACGATAAATACCTTGCTAACCCGGGAATCCGGGTTAATGGAATGTAGCTCAGTGGTAGAGCAGTAGCCTTATAAGCTATGTGCCGCAGGTTCGATTCCTGCCATTCCGATTATAGGTTTATCCTTATCCTGTGGACTGGAATTTAATCCAAATAGTCCCGAAAAGGTGTCTTCTGGGAAAGTGGCAACTATTGGCAGTGTTGCGGCGGTCTGTAAAACCGTTCCCTCGTGGTAAACATTATAGGTTCAATTCCTATCTTTCCCATTACCTTGCCAGTGGTCTAACTGGCTTAATCCATTTACCTGCGGCGGCAGGTCAATAAACACGACCAGGAGGATGTATATGCAGAAACTTATTGACATATTAAAATCATTTGGAATTGAGATCTCGGAGGATAAACAGGCAGATGTGAAAAAGGCACTCTCTGAGCATTATAAGAATGCTAAGGAAGTTGCAAAAACTCTGTCGAAAGTTGAGAGCGAACGTGATGACTGGAAAGAACGTGCTGAGACATCAGAAGAAACCTTAAAAGGTTTTGACGGTATCGACCCGGCGAACATTCAGACAGAGCTTGCTGAATGGAAGAAGAAAGCCGAGGATGCAGAAAAGGAATTCAATGCGAAGATCTATGACCGCGATTTTTCAGACGCACTTAAAACAGCACTTGATGATGTTAAATTTTCCAGTGAGGCTGCAAAGAAGTCTGTTATGGCAGACATCAAAGAAGCCGGATTGAAGCTGAAAGACGGTAAAATCCTTGGACTGAACGACTTGATCGAACAGATGAAGCAGTCTGACGCGTCTGCTTTTGTGGATGAATCTCAGCAGCAGGCTCAGCAGAACCAGGCAAGATTTACCACTCACGTTGGACAGCAGCAGACACCGGGAAGTATGACAAAGAAAGATATCGAAGCAATCAAAGACCCGTCTGAGAGACAGGCTGCAATTGCTCAGAATATCCAGTTATTCCAGTGATTTTTTACACCGACTATACGTTAGAGTATAGCCGCTAACCCAATACCTTAACAATTATGGGTAGAAAGGATTTTTTATGCCAGCAAAAACAAATCTTATTATGACTAATGATATTCATGTCACAGCACGTGAGATTGACTTTGTTACCAGATTCGAAAGAAACTGGCAGCACTTACGTGATATTCTGGGTATCATGAGACCTATCAAAAAGCAGCCGGGTGCTGTACTCAAGTCCAAATACGCAGAGGGTACTTTACAGAGCGGAAAAGTTGGTGAGGGTGAGGAAATCCCTTACAGCAAATTCGTTGTAAAAGAAAAGGACTATGCGGAAATGACTATCGAGAAGTACGCAAAGGCTGTGTCTATCGAAGCAATCAAGGATCACGGTTACGAGAACGCTGTTCAGATGACCGATGATGAATTCCTTTTCCAGCTTCAGACTGATGTTACCGGCAGATTCTATGATTATCTGAAAACCGGTACACTTACTTCCACAGAAACAACATTCCAGATGGCCCTGGCAATGGCTAAAGGCCGTGTAGAGAACAAATTCAAGCAGATGCACAGAAATGTGACTGGCGTTGTTGGATTTGTGAATATTCTTGACGTATATGAATACCTCGGAGCAGCTGAGATCACTATTCAGAACCAGTTCGGATTCCAGTACATGAAAGATTTTATGGGCTTCAATACAATCTTCCTGTTATCCGACAGCGAAATCCCGAGAGGAACAGTTATCGCTACCCCTGTTGAGAATATCGTTCTGTACTATGTTGACCCGAACGAATCCGATTTCGCAAGAGCAGGACTCGTATACACTGTATCTGGCGAAACAAACCTGATCGGATTCCACACACAAGGTAATTATCACACAGCAGTATCCGAAGCATTCGCAATCATGGGACTTACTCTTTTTGCGGAGTACATTGACGCAATCGCAGTAATTACCATTGATGAGACACCAACGCTTGGCACTCTGACAGTAACATCTGCGGCAGGAACAGCAACTGGTGATACAAAAATCACTGTAAATCCGGCTAAGGAAAACTCCAACAACGTATACAAATACAAAGTTGCGGCAGACGCAGTAACTGTTGAATATGGACAGAACCTCAGAAATTGGACTTCTTGGGATGGAAAGGCTGACATTAAGGCGGCAACCGAACAGAAGATTACAGTGGTTGAGTGTGATGGAACATATAAAGCACTGAATTCCGGAAGCGCAAGCGTAACAGCAAAATCATAAACGCAGGAGGTAACTGGCATGGCTTATGCAGATTATAAATTATATACAGAATCATTCGGTAATGTCGTGCCAGAAACTGACTTTTCACGTCTGGCGGAAAGAGCCAGTGATTTTGTGGACACAATGACGTTTGACAGGTTGGTGGACGGGCTGCCGGAAAATGAACGCTCACAGAAACGCATCAAAAAGGCGGTCTGTTCATTGGCTGAATTAATGTATCAGATTGAGCTTGCTGAGAAGAATGCTACCAATGCCGCTGTGAGCGGTACGTCAACTGCAATCGGGTCTGGTGGTAGCACGACAGGCATTGTAACATCTGTATCCTCCGGCAGTGAATCCATTTCCTACGCCACACCTCAGCAGATTGGAGCAAGTGCAAAAGAATGGAGCGCTGTGTATGCCGCCGCCGGGGATGTACAGAAAACAAATGACTTACTTTACAAGATGGCTTTACCGCTTCTGATGGGAGTAAGGACGGATGATGGGATACCAGTATTGTATGCAGGAGTGTAATTATGGAATTAAAAGAACTCACCAGTAAAGTAATAGAACTGTTGAATATTGAAAATCCAGAACAGATTTCAGATTCTTTGATGGAAATTGTACTGAATGGAAAAACGGAATATTTCGACAAATTCTGTAATATGGTAGAGGACTTGTCTATTGATTGGCTACAGAAGATCTTTCAGTATTACCTTGCTGATAGAAAAGTAAAGATGCAGGATTACACGCCTGTTTCACTGGCAAAATTTGTCGGAAAACTGGTACGGACAGAAAATGAACACACTGTATATGATTTATGTGCCGGAAGTGGTGCATTGACTATTCAAAAATGGAATCTGAATAATGAATTGAAATTCGTATGCTATGAGTACGATAAAACGGTTATTCCGATTCTGCTTTTCAATTTGGCAGCAAGAAATATTGATGCAGTTGTTGTAAATGGTGATGCATTGCAGGATGAAGTCTTTGCAACTTATCTTGTAAAGAAAGGTGATAAATATTCTTCTGTAAAAAAGATAGAAAATTTTAAGCCAGAAAAGACAGATAGTTGTATTTCAAATCCACCATATAATATGAAGTGGAAGATACCGCCGTTTGCGCAGTTGCAACCTCGCTTTAATGACTGTGAGTTGCCGCCAGAAAGCAATGCAAATTATGCTTTTATTTTGACCGCATTAGATAACTGTAAGGAAAAAGTTTCAATGATTCTTCCGTGTGGGATATTAACTTCAGAACTAAAAAATGAAATAGAAATAAGAAAGTATCTTATTGAGAAGAATCTGATAGAATCAGTTATTTTGTGTCCAGATAAAATGTTTGAAGCTACTTCGATTGCAACTTGCCTTTTGACACTGAACAAGAAAAAAGAGACAACACATATTGCATTTTTAGATATGCGTAAAACTTGCGATGTAGAGCAAAGAGAACAAAATGGACAGTTTGGCGGGGCAAGTCACGAAAATAGAACGTACAAAAAAGCTGTTAATGTTTTTTCTGATGAACAGATGGAAAACGCCATTGATTCTATTATTAATCAGAAAAGCATTGCCGAATTTTCAAAAAGCGTGCCTTTTCAAACTGTAGTAGAAAACAGATATACTCTTCTCCCAACACGATACCTTGAATTTAAAGAAGAGGGTTTCGCGCACAGAGATTATGGAGAAATCATTGACGACTTAAACAGAGTTATCAATGAGAAAAATGGTCTCAAACTGACAATGAATGAAACACTTGCAAAATCAATCGGATTGTATGACATATTCCAGATGTTCAAGCAGTCGGAAGAAACAGCGGATTCCATGAATCAAATGCTTACTTTTACCGGAAAAAAAATCGAAAAAGAAAACTTTATTTCCATGACGAAGAAAGCAGGAGAACTGAAATTTGAAAATGGAAGCAAGAACAACATATCAACTATATTGCTTTCAATTTTACAGATGTGGAAACAACACATAATGTATCTGAACAATGAAGAAAACAGATATTTGATAGAATTAAGAGACGCACTTTTACCAGATTTAATGTCTGGAAAAATTGATTTGGGAGGTGATAAATAATGGACATTTCAACACTTGGCTCATGTATTGCAATCGTTATGATCTGCTACATCGTAGGAATGGGCTGTAAAGCATCAAAAAGAATCTCTGATGAATGGATTCCAGTGATCATGGCGGTTATTGGTGGAATTCTTGGAGCGGTCGGAATGGGAGTTATCCCAGATTTCCCGGCATCGGACTATATCACGGCAGTTGCAGTTGGTATGTTTAACGGATTGTCGGCAACTGGTGTGAATCAGGTTATTAAGCAGACAGTGCAGAAAGAATAATTAAGGAGAGGGTATCATGTACGAAAAAACGGTGACGATTTTTAATTATTACGAATCAGCCACGACAGGAGATGCGTACTGGTATCCTCATGTTTTATCCGGCGTTGACCTCATTACGGATAAGGGAGCGATACTCAAAAAGTACGGACCAGATGTAACTGACAACGCACAGTTACACGTTCGATACACTGTCCAGAACGGCGATGCAACCATTACTGATAAAGACGGTAAGATTCTCCCATATGTGCCTCCTAAAGAGTGGAAACAGCAGATTAACAACGCTTTGGAAGATACTATCACATTCTCAGACGAATCGTTCTTCTGGGAGGGTGAGTGGACTGGCGGAACGGTATCTGATGGTGATTATCGGAGCGGATTCTATCAGTACATGAACGAGAATAAGGATAACGTATTCAAGATTACCAGTGTAGGCGGTCCGTATACGCTGATTCCGCATTTTGAGATTCTGGGTAAGTAATATGAGTAAGATTCATCATTTCAAAGGATTCTCCATAGTCGATGGAGATATGAAAATCAAGCTGAATATGGACAGGTTTTCCAGACAGTATCAAGAAGCCCAGTATCTCCTTGACGGAATGGTTATGGACAGCATGGTTCCATTTATGCCAATGATTACCGGAAATTTTATCAATCGGACAAGAGTTGAGAGTACATCTTTGCAAGGAACTGGGAAAGTATGCGCGGCGGCGGCTCCTTATGGGCGTTTTCTGTACGAGGGGAAAGGAATGGTTGATGAAGCAACTGGAAGTCCCTACGCAAGACGTGGAGCAAAGAAAGTTCTTGTTAGTCAGTTTTCTGGTCAGACAGCCGCAAAGGAAAATCTTGAATACACCAAACAAATTCACCCACAGGCACAAGCAAAGTGGTTCGATGCCGCTAAACGACAATACGGTAGCACATGGATTCGCAAAGTAAAAGCACAGGCAGGAGGTGGCAGACATGGCGGATAAACCTATCGGAAAAGATGCAACCGGATACGAGATTCTGACAGATGCCATGAAAGCACTTCTGAACCAGTATCCGGGACTATATGAAAATGAAACAATCAAGTTTGAGGAACTTGGCAAGGAGTCCGGAATTGCGTTCTCGGCAGACAACGGGGCGCTGATCTATTCAGAAAAAGAAGATGTTTGCGGAACGATGCATCAGGTATGTCAGTACCCATTTTACGTGGTATATCGTACAGCATCTGACAAAGAAAGGCAGAAACTATCTGTTCAGAAGTTCCTTGACAATCTCGGTAAATGGATATGCCGGGAACCAGTTATTATAAATGGCTCTGAGACGCGTTTAAATGTGTTTCCAGAGCTTTCACAGGGGCGAGTGATAAAACGTATCACACGTGACAACTCCTATGGTTTAGAACCGCAGGAGAGCGGCGTACAGGACTGGTTGTTACCATTGTCGGTGCGCTACGAAAATACTTACGAAGCAATATAACAAGTAACAACCGGCTATCAATTGGAGATAGTCGCTAACCTACACAGCCTTTTAAAGTTATAGGCAGAAAGGACATTTCTATGGCAGTTACAGGCAAGATTGACCGTAAATATATGGCTCATTATATCGACGCAGGCTCCCTCTGTGGAGGACTGACACCGAAATATGAGCGTCTTGGAAAGGACCTGGAAGAGTATAACGTAGAACTCAATCCAGATACTGAAACATCTAAAAACATTCTTGGAGAATCCACATTTAAACACAACGGCTATGAAGTTTCTTCTGACGCTGATCCGTTCTATGCAGACACTACTTCTGATCTGTTTACAGCATTGCAGAAGATTGTAGATGGACGTCTCAAAGACGACAACCTCAAAACAAAAGCAGTTGAAGTTCATCTCTGGACAGAAGCCACGGCAGGCAAGTATGAAGCATACCAGCAGGACTGCTACGTTGTACCGACTTCCTATGGCGGCGATACATCCGGCTATCAGATTCCGTTTACTGTGAACTACGTTGGCGAACGTGTAAAAGGAAAATTTGATATCAGTTCCGGTACATTCACAGCTGACAGCGAATAAGCACATATGCAAGGAGGGTACGCCAAATGGCAAAAGTAATTAATACAAAAATTGATGATGGAATTCTCATTTTCACATTCACTAACAACGAAGACGAAGTTTTTTCTTCTTTCAAATTAAATCCGACGGATATCAATGTAGCAGCACGCGCAGAGGAACTGACAGAATATTTTGAACAATTCAAAGATTCTATTCAGAAAGTCACTTCTGGTAAAGAAATGGCTGAACTGAATAAACAGATCGAAGACAAAATCAACTATCTTCTTGGCTACGAAGCATCAAAAGACCTGTTCAAAGAGCCGATCACAGCGACTACTGTTTTCGGAAATGGCCAGGTTTTCGCTTACATCGTTCTGGATAAAATCGTAGAAGCAATTGCACCGGAAATCGAAAAGAGAAAGAAGAAAATGCAGGCAGCAGTCAATAAGTATACGGAGAAGTATACAAAATGACCGCCTATGAGCTTCCCACCTCACTAAACATAAGTGGGGTGGATTTTTCTATCAGAACGGATTTTCGAGCAATTATTGATATTCTGGTCGCCATGAATGACCCAGAACTGGACGAGCAGGCGAAAGCAGTTGTTATGTTGCAGATTCTGTTTGAGGACTGGCAAAGTATACCGACTGAATGTCTGGATGAAGCTTGTCAGAAAGCATCAGAGTTCATCGACTGCGGACAATCTGACGACAATCCGAACCACCCAAAACCCCGATTAATGGACTGGGAACAGGACGGAGATATGATCGTTCCGGCTGTAAACAAGGTTGCTGGTAAAGAAATCAGAGCAGTGCCATATATGCACTGGTGGACATTTTTTGGATATTTCATGGAATCCGGCGAGTGCCTGTTCAACACAGTTGTTGGAATCCGGTCAAAAAAGGCAAAAGGTGAACGCCTGGATAAATGGGAAAAGAAATTCTATCAAGAAAACAAGAACATTATTGACATAAAAACACGTCTCAGCGACGAGGAGCAAGCGTATAAAGATGCGCTGAATGAGATGTTAAACCTCAAATAGTTAGGAGGTGGACACATGGCTGCTGATGGCTCAATTATCATTGATACCAGAATAGATACTGATGGAATATCGTCTGGCGTCAAAGAAGTACAAGCGGCATTTAAAGATTTAGCAAACTCGGTCAAGGAAATAAATGCAAATATTAATAGCATATTTCACGATGGATTTGAAAAACTCGAAGATTCGTTTCAATCTTTACAGCAAAAATCAGAAAAAGTTGAAAACTCTATGGACAAAATGGGGAATTCGGCAAAAAAAACAGGCGCCACGGTTTCTAGCTCATTTAATAAAATGGACACTTCCGGTGCAAGTCGAAAAGTAAATCTTTTAGGGCGTCAGTTTGAAGGATTAGGAACGATAGTAAAGCGAATTGGCTTTCTGGTTGGCTCTGCTTTTGCTGTTGGCAAGCTAATTCAATTTGGTAAGGAATCTATAGAGCTTGGTTCCGACCTCACAGAAGTTCAGAACGTAGTCGATGTTACATTTACCACCATGTCCGACAAAGTAAATGAATTTGCAAAGAACGCTATGACCTCAGCCGGACTGTCAGAAACAATGGCAAAAAGGTATGTCGGAACGTTCGGAGCAATGTCTAAGTCGTTCGGCTTCTCTGAGGCACAGGCTTATGATATGTCAACGGCCCTGACGCAGCTGACTGGTGACGTGGCTTCATTCTATAACATCAGTCAGGACTTGGCTTATATCAAGCTGAAATCAGTTTTTACAGGTGAAACGGAAACACTCAAGGACCTCGGCGTGGTAATGACCCAGTCAGCACTTGACCAGTATGCACTGGCTAATGGCTACGGCAAAACCACATCTGCTATGACTGAACAGGAGAAAGTTGCTCTCCGTTTTGCTTTTGTACAGGAACAGTTATCAGCCGCATCCGGTGACTTCATTCGTACTTCAGACAGCTGGGCGAACCAGGTACGAGTAATGCAGTTGCAGCTACAATCTCTCAAGGCAACAGTCGGACAGGGATTGATTAATATTTTTACGCCTGTTATGAAAGTTATCAATATTCTGCTTGGTAAACTGGCAACTCTGGCAAATGCTTTCAAGTCATTCACAGAACTGATTACTGGCAAGAAGTCCTCTGGTCAGACAAGTGGAAGTGGCGCAGGACTTGCCGGAACAGGCGCGATCGCAGATACAGCAGATCAGTATGGACAGGCGGCGGATAATGCAGAGCATCTTGCAGATGCCACGAATGACACTGCTAAAGCTACAAAAAAGGCAAATAAAGAAACAAAAAACTATCTTTCATCGCTCGATGAAGTACACAAGGTTAGCTCCGCAGAGAGTGCATCTTCAACTCCTTCCGGTTCTGGTTCTGGTGGAACTGGCTCTGGGGGCGGAGGATTGCCGAGTTCGGTTGGCAGTGTGGACTATGGCAGCCTGGCAGAGGGCGAAAACGCACTTGACAAGATTAGTGATTCTGCTAAGAAACTAGCCGACCTTCTTAAAAAACTCTGGAAGCCATTTAAGGACGCTTGGAAAAAAGAGGGTAAGAATACTATTAATGCGGCGAAAACCGCACTTGATGGACTCAAAAAGCTCGCTGTAAGTGTAGGTAAAAGCCTTGTAGAGGTCTGGACAAACGGCACGGGCACAACGATGCTTACGACCATGCTGAGGATTGCTCAGAACGTACTTAAGACCGTTGGGAATATCGCTTCCGGCTTCGCAGATGCTTGGAATAAGAACAATGTCGGAACACAGATTATCCAGAACATTGCAGATGCTCTTGTAGTAGTTATGCAGTTTGTTGAGAAAATCGCAGAGGATACAGCGACATGGGCGGCGAATCTCAACTTTTATCCGCTATTGGAATCTATCAGCAATTTAACCAGTACATTTGCTCCAATTTTAGAATCCATCGGAAATGTTCTTGAATGGATTTACAATAATATCGTTCTTCCGATGCTGAAATGGCTGATTGAAATAGGAATTCCAACAGTGATTAACCTAGTGTCTGATTTGTCAGGTTTTTTTGCAGACCATCAGTCAATCATTGAGGCATTCGGCGCAGCTCTGATTGGAGCATTTGCAGCAGGAAAGATCGCGGTACTGGCTAAAGGCATCAGCGGAAGTATTGGTACAATTATGACATATGGAAAAGGTCTTATAGCTCTGATGACTGGGGCGGGTGGAATTATAGGTGGTATTAAAGCTATCGCAACAGCTATCGGACCAGGGGGAATATTCGCTATTGCCGTTGGAGCTTGCATTGCGATTGGCGTTTTACTGTACAAAAATTGGGACAAAATCAAAGAAGTTGCAGGAATCGTAGCATCTGCTGTTGTTGGCTTCTTTAAAACAATGGGCAAAGGTGTAAGTATGATTCTTTCTGATCTGAAAGAAACCGTTACTGGAATCTTGGATGCGATAGGAACACTTGTTTCAAATGTCGTTTCTTCGATAGTTAAATTTGTTACTTCAAAGACGCGAGAAATGGCAGAAGCGGCAACCAGAAAAATTAGCGACATGAAAGAAAAAGCTTCAACTTTATGGAACGGTATGAAAGCCAATGCAAGAGAAACCTGGGAGAATATCGTGACGATTGTGGGAAATAAAGTCGCAGCTATCCGCGATGCTATTGTAAACAAATTTACATCGGCAAGAGACAGAGTGGTGGAAATTTTTGGCGGTATCCGTGATACCATCCGGGATATTCTAAACAAAGTCATCGGAATTGCAAACAGCGCTATTGGAACTGTAAACAGTGCAATCGGCGGCATTGAATCAGCATTTACATTTGGACCGTGGAAGGTTCCAACTCCGTTTGGCTCAAGGACAATTGGATTTACAGCTAATTTCCCAAGAGTTCCTACAATTCCATATCTTGCAAAAGGTGCCGTTATCCCGCCAAGATCAGAGTTCCTTGCAGTGCTTGGAGATCAGAAGAACGGACGCAACCTGGAAGCACCAGAAGACCTGTTAAGACAGATCGTAAGAGAGGAAACAGGTGCAAATCGGAATAGTGGCGGAAATTACAGATTTACCGCTCAATTGAACCGTAGAACGATATTTGATGAGATGATTGATGAAGCAAAGTTAAGACGTGACGCAAGCGGTACGAATCCGTTTGAGCTGGCATAGGGGGTGAGAACGTGGCATTTTCGATAAGCAAATCAATAACTGATAGATACAAGATAAATGGGCTTCTCATCCCTCAGCCAGATGAGGACATGCAGTGTAATTTTGAGACCACCTATTCAGAAGGAAGTAACCGAACTCAAAAAGGAGTTGCGCTAATAACTCCACTTTTTACAGTTATGCAATATAGCTATAAAGCCACCAATGTGCCAGTTGATGAGAAATCAACTAATCTGGTAAATGCAATTATTAAAGGAAAGCCATTCATTTTACATCACTGGTTAGCACACAAAAATGAATGGCGTTCAGAAAAGTTTTACGTGGGAAAAATGAATTACAACATAAAACAAGTTGGGGAATACTATTCCGAAATATCATTTAATATGCAGGGGGTGAATCCACTTGATTAATGTATCAAACACTTTTAAAGAAAAATTGCAGGACGGTGAGCAAGTAATTGAAATCGTGGATATCACCTTTGCTGACGGAACAAAAAAGACACTTGAAAACGAGATTATGATCGGCAACAATGAATTTTCTGATTGTGCGGAGAGTAGCAGCTTCCCGGTCGGCGCTACAGTTTGCAAAACAATGAAGCTTGAACTGGACAATACAGAGGATCAGTGGAAAGATTATAATTTCTATCAAGCTAAAGTACATGCCTATTTGAAACTCCAGACTTCCGTAGCAGAACCAGCCAGTGAATCAATTTGGATGGATGATTTTTATGAGCCGATTTTAGACACTGATGGAAACAGCATAGTTCTGTCCAGAGCCGCGTCGGAAGACCGATATGAGACGATTGATAAGGGTGTCTATACAATTACCACGCCAGAGCAATACGGTGAAATATTGAGCTTTACGGCGCTTGATGATATGTACAAGACAAACACTAAATATTATAGCGCCTTGACACTTCCGCAGCCGATTATGGCTCTGGTGAGAGATGCATGTGAAAACTTAGGAATCCCTATGGGATTTTCCTCTATGGCGCATGGAAATGTAATTGTCACAGCGCTCCCAGATAATATGACATTCCGACAATTGATCGGATGGACGGCAATGCTAGAGACAGCAAACGCCAGAATTGACAACAGAGGTTATTTGCAGTTTATAAAATGGAATTTTGGAGCTGTCGAAAACGGCTCCTTAGTTCCGTTTAAATTAGAGGATTACGTGAGTAGTCCTACACTTTCCAGTGATGATATTGTAATTACTGGTATCAGAGTAAAAAACAAAGAATCGGAATCCCTGTTTGGAACTGCTGGATATGTTCTGGAGTTGGAAAATAATCTTCTGTCTGACAGTGACCTCGGAACTGTAGCGGCATGGATCGGTGGCGATCTGGTCGGGGCTAAATTCCGAAATCTGCAAGGAGATCTGATTTATAATCCTCTGTTAGAGTTTGGAGACATGGCATATAGCTTTGATCGGAACGGAAATAAATATCTTACACCGATTACTGATGTATCATCTCCGTTAAATGGCATTACCACTGTAAAAACGCAGGCAGATGATCCCATCCGAAATAGCAGCACATATATGTCGGAAGCTACAAAAGCACTGGTAGAAGCTAGACAACTTGTTAAGGATGAACGCACAGAGCGCGAAAAAGCCGTTGAAAGGCTAGCAAATACGCTTAAGGAGTCTGGCGGGCTTTATATGACAGAAGATCCACAGGACGACGGTAGTGTAATCTATTATATGCACAATAAGCCGACTCTGGAAGAATCAGATATTGTATGGAAACTCACGGCGGAAGCCATTGGAATTTCTACAGATGGTGGAAAAACCTATCCTTATGGATTTATTGTTACAGGAGAAATGATTACAAGACTGCTATACGCCGAGGGAATCAATGCAAGCTACATCAATGCCGGCGCTTTAACTGTAAGAGATTCTGATGGAAATATTATATTCCAGGCAGATATGAATACAAAAAAAGTATATCTCGATGGATCCGTGCAGATAGGCGGCGGGAAGACCATCAATGATATCGAACAAACAGCTGAAAATGCAATGAAAGCAGCTGCGCTTGCTAAGAACATGACATTGCAATTAAGTAACGAATATCAAGGAATATCTGTTGATTCTAACGGGAATTACGAGACATTTCCAAACGGTGTAACTACACATGCTGTAGTAATGTACGGGACACAAGATATTACAGATGATTGTAATTTTATAATCACAAAATCAGATAGTATAACAGGAATCTGGAACAATTCAGCAAAGACATATACGGTAACGGGGCTGTCAGCCGATGATGGTTGGGTAGATGTTAGGGCAACTTATCTTAGTGCTTTGACGGTGACCAAAAGATTTTCCATTTCAAAAATTTATGCGGGAAACGATGGAAAGAACGGTCTTCCGGGAGAACCTGGACGAGATGGAAAAACAAGTTACACCCATATTGCTTATGCCAATAGCGCAGATGGTAAAACCGATTTTTCGGTGTCTGATAGTAACCGGGAATATATCGGTATATATGTTGATTTTGAACTACAAGATAGCACTAACCCGGATGATTATGCATGGACGCTTGTAAAAGGTGCAGATGGGGCAAATGGATCTCCAGGAAAACCTGGAACAGACGGAAGAACACCATATTTCCATGTAGCTTACGCAAACAGCGCGGATGGTAAGATGGGGTTTGATGTATCTGATAGCACTGGAAAAGAATACATCGGGCAGTATACAGATTATACGGAAGCCGATAGCACTAACCCCGGTGCCTATTCATGGACAAAGATTAAGGGAGAACAAGGAGTTCCGGGTAGAACATATTTTCTTGAAAGCCCATCATATGTTATTAAGCAACGCGCGAATGGCAGTGTAGCCCCGAGCTATATTACTTTGAGTGCTTGGTATCGCGATGGAAACGCGGAAACACGAACAGCATATAAAGGTCGTTTTAAAATCGAAGAATCCGTAGATGGGGAAAATTGGAAAACGGTATATTCTTCTGCGAAAGACGAAACAAGCGTTTCACATAATTTATATACGGTATTATCAACTAAAGCGGGAGGAATTATAACAACGGCTTCTGGAAGGTCAATTGGAATTCCAAGAGATGTAAGTGCCATAAAATGTACCTTATACGCGGCGGGTGGATTTTCACAACCATTAGATTCCCAAAGTATGGCGGTTGTAATTGATGTAGATGCACTTACACATGAAGAAATATTTAACCTCTTAACCAATGATGGCGCAATTAAAGGAATTTATAAAGAGGGAAATCAGCTATATATTTCGTTCACTTACGCCAAGGGCGGCATATTGAAGCTCGGCGGTCCAAATAATGGATATGGCACTTTTGAGGTGTATGATGCTAGCGGAAATGTTATTTGCAAAATAAACAATACAGATGGATTCAAAAATATAAAAGGGAATGAGTGGGCGCAAATAAAAGAATCTATATTTAGTGCTGGATATGGCAGCATAACAGATGGACTTCTTGACTTATCAGCGCAATATGAAAACAAGAGAAATGTTGTTCTCCAATCTGTAACTGGTGATTTGATATTTAAGGTAGCTCAAAATTTAATGATAGAAGGAATGAAAGCACTTACTGCTGGAAATCCGATGGTTTTTAGTCCAACATATCTTTATGTTGGATATTCCTCATCATCCTCCATGCACTACAAAGTGCTTGGGAAATCCATCAAAGAAGACGAGCTGGAAGACCTATACAGAATCAAAGTAATCTGGGCGAAATACAAAGACGGATATTTATCTGAGCAAGATGAACGATACGGTAAAGAAATGCCGATGTTTATAGCCGAGGACATTGACCGAAGATTTCCATTAGCTGTTGACCATAATGAAAAAGGTAAAGCTGAAAACTGGAATTATCGCATTATGATCCCATGCATGTTTGCCATGCTGAAAAACGACCATGAGAAGGTTCTGGCATTGCAGTCAGATAACCAGATATTACTTTCTAAAATTGATGCTTTATCAGCAGAGGTAGAGCAGTTAAAAGAACTTATCAACAATATTTCACGAAAGGATTGATAAAAAATGTCTGAATCTATACCAAGTACACTAATATCAGCTCTCCCAGCAGCTACCAAAGTATCTGATACGGATATTGTGGTATTGGAGAACGGCTCTACAACCCAGAAGATTACTATAGCGCAGTTGAAAGAGGCGCTAGGGATTAATGCACTAAACACGAATTTTAAATTCTACAGTTCCTTATTTCAAATTGGATTAACAACAGCTGCAACATGGGATCAGATACTTATTAAATTAACTGATGGTACTGGAATAAAATTTACTGCATGGAAATCAGACTATCCTAATTTATCAAATCCATGCACAGGTAGTAGGCAATTAATAACTGTTTGCAGATCATATTCAGGTTATTCTACTATAGAAGTGTGGGATATTGATAATAACGTTCGCCACTTTACAGCGCATAATGGAGATAACTATAGACCTTGGAAATCATACTAAAACCACGTTACACTCTATGTTTTTAATGCTGTTGACAATCAGCTGCATTTACGTTTCTTTGTATATAATCTACAAGTATCAACAAATGTTGCCCAATCACTACTGTATTGCCATCTAACTGTATATGTTCAAGATGAAATTGCAAATTCTGGAAAGCTTAATTGAGCATAATAAGCAATACTTGGACATCTTGTTGAATTGGACTATATACTTTTATTCTCCCAGTAATATTTACGTCTCTTGCAACAACGCAACCAGCTATATATTAAAACAAACCAATAATTAAAGGAGGGCAACAACATGCCAAAATGGACTGAATACACATCAAAAAATACGTTAGCGGATAATGACGAAGTAATGTTGTATGACGCAACTGCGAGAGCGAATAAACGTGGACTAATGAGCAAGTTTTGGGATTATGTAGTTGATAAAATGGCAACGGCTGTTATCTCGAAATTGGAGACTAATAACAAGACAATCATCGGGGCAATAAATGCACTAAATAGTGAGTCGTTAATAGGAAATGTAACTACAATTGATGATATTACCTTTGATTATAACTCATTTACGAAAACTGGCTTATATTATATTAATGGGCCTAAAAATCAATCGGAGAGTGATAACAAACCAGGAGACAATGTCACGAATTGTTTTATGATGGTTCTCGCAAAAACAGATTACAGATGTTTTCAAATTATATTTCCTGGCAACACGCAAAGAATATTTTACAGAAATACAAAGACTGATACATCTGGATGGAATTCTTGGAAAACATTATAAATAGCAATAAGTTAATGTATTTTAGCTCCTGTCAATAATATAGCTTCCAAATACAAAAATATCCGTATTTTCGGCATTATGATATAGTTTTATTTTTCCATCTCTATATATCCATATTGTTCCAACAGGAATATATGGAATATAATTTGTAATGGCGCTCAAGACAGCATAATCATAGTTAGGATTAAGAAAGTCTGGAATTTCACCAATATTATAATCGTCAATATTATTTTGATTGATGACCTTAAGAGTACCAAATACACTTACAGCATCTGCACTTTTTCGAAAGTATAAATATCCACAATCTGTGCTTAAGGCGTGAATTTTACCAACCATATCACTATAGAGTTTATTGGAGAAACAAGAAAAAAATAACAAAACACTACCAAACATAAAATGAATATGCTATAATCAGCGTATCAAAATCGGAACAACAAAAATGGAGCTGAGTTCCCGACTACCAATCAAAAAACTCAGCTCCAAGCACCACAAAGGGTACAGCTATATTATATAAAAATGTGGGGCTGAAATTCACAATTGCTCGCTGTATCATGTACTTATCAACATGAAAGGAATGATATAATGAGCAAATTACAGGAATTTTTAAGCCTTGGTTATTATTACGCATCCAACGGCGGGTACCTTGAAAAGAAAAGTAATGCCTATCTGGATGATTTTAAAAAGAATGCAGGATACAACAATTACACCAAATTCGCAAGAGATGTAAATAGCTGGGGACAGCCAGGATGCCAGGGGCAGCCGTGGTGTGCAGAGTATCAGTTCTGGAAGCTGGCAAAAGTTCTTGGAATCACAAATGCCCTCAAAATCATGGGTGGTGGTTTTTATAACTGTCAGAGTGTAAAAAACTGGTCGAAAAAACAGGGCACATGGCATACCGTTCCGAAACTTGGTGCACTTCTGATTTTCCGAAATGGCTCCCATATTGGAGATGTACAGAATTTTGATGGAGCTAGAATTTATACTAATGAGGGAAATACTTCCAGTGCTCCAGGAGTGGTGGCAAATGGCGGAGCGGTTCGCAATAAATCCTACTCCATCAACGATCCAGCAATCGACGGATATGTTTGGATTGATTGGGAATCCTATGAAGATACTGTCACATGGAAAAAGGCAGGAATTAGAATAGCGACTGTGAACGATTTATACGTCCGCGAGACACCGAATGGATATGTAATGGGTTCCATTGATAAAGATACTGTTGTTGATATTGATGGAAAAACAAGTGGAAAGTGGACGCATGTAAAAGTTTCCGGTATCGGTATTGGCTGGATCTGGACTGGATATCTAGCAAAGGAGGGTGGCCCCGCATCCGCTACCATTACAGGAAAACAGGATAAGACACAGGTGCTTTTCAAGGGAAATGTAACTGCCACTGTGCTTAATGTGCGTACTTGGGCTGGAACTGAGTACCCGAACATCAAAAAATACCCAACTCTTAACCAGGGCAACGAAGTGGAAGTTATGAATTATACACAGAAAGATAAAAACGGCAGCAAATGGTATTATATTCGTATTGCAGGAAAGTATTATGGCTTTGTATCTGCAAAATATATTAAGAAACAGTAAAAAATATCCCGGGGTTAATTCCCCGGGACTTTCTTTTTTTTAATTACCGACAACATCAATGAGCCAGTTCGTTGGCACATAGAAGATATCATTAATTATTCTTTTGAATTTTTGGGAAAATGTCTAGCTGAAAACCAATCTCGTTGCCTTTCCCATAAGCGTTTTTGGTATCTTTTGAGTAGACAACCTTTTCAATCAAACTCTTAAGCATTTTATTCTTCGATTCCGTGTCAAGGCTCCAATAATTATCAAGCAACTCTTCGCAACGCGGGATAAAATCCGACCGTTGTTTTATAATGTTCTCGTCATGTTTGATTTCTTCTTTTAATTTTTCTATAGTATCGGAGCATGACTGGATAGATGCGGATATTGTTTTAGCACGTTCAAGAAAAACCTCTGTGGTGTAGATACCCTGTTCAAGCAGATCATATTGTTTCGCCTTCTGAGAGTTTAAGTTTTTCAGCTCGTTTTCTTTTTCGTGTATGAGATTCTGCTTAGAAGTTATTCCGCAATCAATATCCTTTGAAGATATATTAATATCATTGTTTAACTTATATTCCTCCACAATCTCCCTAATTCCATCAATCACAGCTTTTTCAACCAGAGGCAACTTGCTACTTACTGTGGGGCAAGACGTATATGGACACATGAGGGTATCTTCCTGTCCGCGCTTTTGATAAGGACGGCGAACCATGGCGCGACCGCATTTGCTGCAATAGACAATTCCGGCAAGTGGATTACGAATCGAGTTTGCTATACTAACTGGTCGAGGTGGGTTCTTTTTTCGTATTTCCTGTACGGAGTTAAACAGGTCCTCCGATATAATAGCCGGATGCAATCCATCACAAATAAGAGTATCTTTTGATCGTGGGCGTGTCTTAATTACTTGACCATTCTGTATAGTCTTCACTGTTTTTCTCCCATTCCATCGGATTTTCCCGATGTATACCGGATTTGTCAGAATTCCCTGTATACTGGCAGGAGTCCAGTCGCCGCCCAGTGCAGATTCTATTCCCATTTCATTTAATTTCCGTGCAATCTTCGCGACTCCAATTTGTTCGCAGCCATCACCGGCATACCAGGTGTAGATCATTTTTACAATCTCAGCCTGAGCCGGAACAGGTCGGAGAGTATAGCCTTTTTCTTTTTCGAGCTTAACTCTTTCGTATCCGTAAGGTGGTTTGTTACCACAGTATTTCCCTTCTTTTATTGATGAGATCCTTCCGGCATTCAGACGGCGCTTGATGGTTTTGTATTCTCGGCGGCTCATGAATAGCCCAAACTCAAAATACTCTTCATCAAATTCGTTGTTTGGGTCATATATTTTTGTTGGGGTAATAATCTTCGTATCGGAATATTGGAAAGCCCTGGACACAACGCCTTGGTCTATAGTATCACCTCTGGCGAGACGTTCTACTTCCACAACCAGAACTCCATCCCACATACCGGATTCTACTTCGTGGAGAAGCTGCTGCATAACAGGACGGTCGGCGATAGTTTCTCCCGATACCACTTCGCGGTAAATAGCGCCCACGATGTACTCTTTTTTCTTTGCGAGATCTAACAGGATCCGTTCATGTCTGGCGAGGGTTTCACCCTCTCCATGCGCTTCAGCTTCCCGATCAGCTCTGGATTTCCTTAGATAGATGCATACTGATTCATTCATTTTATCATTCTCCTTTTTTTAACTTGTGCGATAATCCAGGAGATGATATAATCATAGTGTAGGTAAGATTTTCTCCGAGATTATCTTATTTATTAAACCGGTTCCTGTTGGTCGCAGGAGCCGGCTTTTTTATTATTTATTCTATTTCATCAATATCAAGAGAATATCCAAAGACTTCTCCAACATCTGTACATTTCCCTTTTAAAGTAACTGTCTCTCCTTTGGTCATGGAAGCTACTTTTGTTTTTTGTTCATCATTTTTTATGTAGCATTGAACTCCGATAATCTCAAAGTCTCCATCAGCCATCAAGTTAATATACTTTCCAGAAGCGTCAATGTTTGTAAGTTTTCCAGTAATCTCAAGATATTTATCTTTGTATTTATCAGATGCTCCCATGGCATTGTTATCAAGATCTGCCATCATATCATTAACGGAAACAGTGGTATACTCGATCGGTGCAGCTTCTTTCTTTTCTGAAGAAGTAGCCGTTGTTGCACTTTTACCTGATTCCGAATCACTTTCACCCGCTACAGCTCCGATGATCGCTCCGACAAGGATTATCAGCACAACCCATTTGAGCTTTCCACCTTTTAATTTCTTTCGGCACTGCGGGCATACTTTAGCGTCCGCCGGAATCTCTGTTTTGCAATACTTGCATTTCTTAGTTTTCTCTGTACTCATACTACAGTTCCTCCTTATACTTTTGAGTTGATTCTAGCACATATTGTAAAGTTTTAGAATATTTTTGTTAAAATTTTTGTTTCGAAATTTGTCGGATTTATTTAAAACAGTGTAAAAATGTGCTATTATATACATCATGTAAAGTTGTTTTTGTCTAAAAAAAGAGGCGGTATTTTGAAATTAGCCAAAAAAGTTATAATTTTTGTCGGAATAATATTGATAATCAGTTACATAGTTCATGTTCCGAGTCGGACACGCAATCTCTCATGTAAAAATTCTACGGTCAGCCTTGTCCGGCAATCTAGCAGACATTCTACAGTCAGAAGGAGCGTTCCTAACCAGATACAGATTATTTTTGTGCTGCTATACCGTATAATTCCACGTAAAACGCATTTTATATTCGATAGTGCGAATATTTTCTTTGCAATTACGCACATTCTGGTTTATCACTGGCAGTTAGCAAGGAGGGATTTGTCTGCCGATGCCGTTTTATCGTACCAAAGATAATGTAAAAGAGAACAAATGTTTTTGGACGGTAGGAGGTATAATATGGATTACAAGAAAGAAATTATTGAAATGATACAAAAGATAGAAAACAGATGTTGGCTGAGGTCAATATACATTTTCATAAAAACATTAATCGGTTAAAAAGAAAAGCCAAGGGTTTGCGCATTGCCCTTGGCTATTTTCTTATTTCTTTTCGTAAATTGTGTCTAAGAGTTTTTCTAAGTTATCCCATCCGGAATCATCCAGCTTTGCCAGAGCAATGATGAGACGGTATTTAAAATCATCATCACTAGACTTTAGAACATTTCCAAACAGCTTAGAAATTTCATCGTTTTTGTTCTCTGGAACGAACATACTTCCTTTTCCTGTTCTGAGCCATTCTTCACTCACTCCAAACTCTCTGCATATAGATTTGATAACAGCATCTGTTGGATTTCTTAAACCAGTTTCATAATTAGTAATGGTATTTCCCTTTACTCCAATTATGTCTCCAAATGCTGTCTGAGTGAGCTTCTGGGATTTGCGCACTTGTTTGATTCTGTCTTTCAATTTTCCTCACCTCCAATGATAATATATCATAAAAAACTCACAAAGTCAATATTTAGTGTTGACATATAACTCACATCGTGATATTATAAACTCACAAAGCAAGGAGGTGACAACAAATGTTCCACAGAACACCGTCAAAATATGACAACATGACAAAATGGGAAATTCTGGATTCCATAAACAGTGACCCTCATTATTCACATGGGAAAATGGCTAGACAAGCACACAGAGCGTTGCGCAAGTATGGTGACGGATTACCAATCATTTACAGATATCCGAATTTCCCTTATTTGTTATCTGCATTTGCTGGAGGGTTCTCAGCTGTGACCGTATTCATTTTGTTTTCGTCAATGTAAACATTGATTACCTGTCCAGATTTGTACAGCGCAAATAAGCTAATTACGATGGCAACAATGGACAGAGCAACAGGGATATACCACCGTCTGCGGTCTCTTACATAAGAATCATAAAAAGCTTTTCCAGCTGACTGAATGCAGACAATGGTTGGTGTGATTCTTGAATCGGTATCTTCTTTACTGTATTTAATGAACCCGCGTTTCCCAAGATATTCTATTTCTCCTTTTTCCGAATTGGAAAAATCAGACAACGGTATATCAGCTTTATAAAGACGTTTTAACAATTTGATTTGTGAACCAGAAATTTCCATAACATCTCTCCTTTCACAGGAGAGTATACCACAAGAAAGGAGTGAGCGCATGTCAGAAAAAGAAAAAAGAATCATTGAAAAGCTGAAAGATGCGATTCCTAATATGTCAGAGTTTGACAAAGGATACATTCTTGGTAAGACGGAAAGTTTTTCCGAGAATAATCTGGAGCAAGAATCAGATAAGAAAGAAGCTGTAACTTCACAGTAATTAAGGAGGAAAACATGAAGAAATTTGAATTAAAATCAGAAACCAAAATTAACATTTTCGGAAAGAAACTTTTCCGAATCAAAGCACTCATTTCGTTTGGAAACGTAGAAGCCGGAGAAACTGGCGGATGGGTAGAAAAAGAAGAAAATGTAAATCAGTCCGGCGATGCATGGGTGTCCGGCAATGCAATGGTGTACGGCAATGCAGAGGTGTCCGGCAATGCAAGGGTGTCCGGCAATGCAAGGGTGTCCGGCGATGCATGGGTGTCCGGCAATGCAATGGTGTCCGGCAATGCAATGGTGTCCGGCAATGCAGAGGTGTCCGGCAATGCAGAGGTGTACGGCAATGCAGAGGTGTACGGCAATGCAGAGGTGTCCGGCAATGCAGATTACACAACTATTCGTGGATTCGGTACTCAATTCCGCACAACTACATTCTTCAGATGCAAAGACAAACAAGTCAAAGTATCTTGCGGCTGCTTCTATGGAACAATTCCAGAGTTCCGTGAACAGGTTAAAAATACCAGAAAAGGCAAAATCGCCGAAGAATACTTGATGATTGCCGATCTCATGGAGAAACATTTTGCAGAAGAAGCAAAATAGAAGAAGCATCATAATCTATCGTAGAAAGGAGAGATTCTTATGGCAGTAATTAAAACAATAAAAAATGAATCTGGCGGGATAATCAGAATACATGATGATTACTGCAAGGATAATACACCGGAAGACAATCAAAAAATCGTCGATGAATGTTCGAGAATTATCTTGGACTATTACAGAAGAAAAGAAGCAAATTTGGCATAAGCGCCCCGGAGGGAGTCGGCACCTCCACCCCGGAGCAGTGTACTCACTAACCAAAGCTTAGTGGATACAGGTAAATTATAATCCTCTATCCGCTAAAAAGTCAATATTAAGCGAGAGGAAAAATAACATGGAAAATAAAAAAAATGCAACAAACAACGAAAAGATTACATGGAACGATTTGGAAACAATGTTAGCTACCGAAATCGTAAGAAAATCAAAGAGAGAGACTAAGAAGTGGTTCAGTGCATGGCTTTTGACTGCCGCGCTGTTAATCATTACTAATATCTTCTGGTATATTGCTTACAGTCTGTAATCTTTTTCTTTTTGGAGGGAAAAGAATGAAATCACCTAGACAGAACAAGAAAGACATCGTAGTTAGTGCGATTATTGGGATTCTGCTTACTTTTCTTCCGGTGTGGATGTGGGAGAAGAACTTGCAGCAAGTCCTGGCAAGTATCGTATTCGCATTGTTTACGTATTTAGCACTACTTTAAGAAAGGAGAATGGAAATGTTGTGGAAAATGATTAAGGAGATTATCGATCTCGGAGAACGTATTTATAATGAAACACCTGCTTATTTATCCATTGATATTAGCACTGGAACTGGATCTGTTAACATCTATATCATGGATAGAGGTTTTGAAAAGGATCATGGATATGATGGATTATACACGCTCTTATTAAGTGACGCGCAAGAAAAATTTAATCGTAGACAGTTTGAAAAAGCTAAAACTCACATGCTTAGACTTCTTGAAGAAGAGGTGAATGCTAATGATGTATGAGACATCAATGCTCAGAATGCTACCTACACTCACCCTGGCCCAGGTAATCAATGATCTTCTCCGGGAAATGCAGAGTCGAGGAGACAATATCCTTGATTATGAAAATGCGGACATGTACCTGGACAGAATCGAATATCACGCTGGAGACCGAAAGGAAGATGGAAAGATTGTTCCAGGAGAGGGCGACAGATCAGACAACCTGTATTGCTTTTTTAAGGCGGTGTAAACATGGAAGAGCGCATTAATGAGATTGTTAGATTAATCGACACCCAGCTTGCTATTGTGCCGGATAATCCGATAGAGGAATCATACAAGGCAAGAGCATTGGCAAGCTACGTACAAGCCTTAAATGGGCTTTTAACGGCTCAGAAATCATATAAGGAGGAAAGTATTAGTGAGTGAATTTGAAATCCGTATTCCGGCAAGGAAGAAGCAGCCGGCAACCGATAAGGATAACCCTGTCGTGAAAGTATCACCGGAAGCATACAACGCACTGGTTGAGATTTATAACGAATCAACCATATCAATGAAAGATATTGCAAGTTTGCTGATTATTGAGGGCAGCAAGCATGTGGTTTATGACAAGGAGGAATAACAATGGCAACACCAGTATTGATTATTGGAAAATCTGGATCCGGAAAAAGTACTAGTCTTAGAAACTGTCAAAACAAAAACTGGAACCTTATCAGAGTATTAAACAAGCCACTTCCATTCAAGGGGAAAATTGACGGATGGTTTACAGATGATTACCAGCAGGTAATGAAGTGCCTGATTGCATCAAAAGCTGATTCTATTGTGATTGATGATGCTGGATATCTTATCACCAACCACTTTATGAGAGGACACGCTTCTTCCGGAAAAGGTAATGCAGTGTTTGCTCTGTACAATGATATCGGAGACTATTTCTGGAATCTTATCCAGTTTATTGTCACGAAAGTGCCGCAGGACAAGATAGTATATATGATGATGCATGAAGAAAAGGATGATTCTGGAGATGTGAAGCCGAAAACCATCGGAAAACTACTTGACGAAAAGATTTGTTTAGAAGGTCTTTTTACGATTGTTCTCCGCTGTATTGAAGAGAGTGGAAAGCATTTATTTGTCACTCAGGCAAGTCAGGGAGCTGTCAGCAAATCACCGATTGGTATGTTTGATTCACTGACCATAGACAATGATCTGGCAGCGGTAGACAAGATTATTAGAGATTATTACGAATTAGGAAAGGGAGAGAATAAAGATGAATAAACCGGCAATGTATGATACAACACAGGCAGCAGGAGAATTTGAACCAATTAAGCTTGGCGGTCATAAAATGGTGATTAAACAGGTGTCTGAACGTCAGTCAAAACCAGACGATGAGGGAAAAACTAAAAATATGCTCGTTATTCTGTTTGATTTTGCAGATGGAGACGAGCAGGCAGGTTACTTTATGAAGCAGTTTGAGAACGATATTCGTCCAGACAAGAAATACCCGAATGCAGGCACAAACTACATGGTTATTGACGAGAGTGTAGATTATGGTGTTCGTAATCTCAAAACATTCATTACATGCGTAGAAAAGTCAAATCCGGGCTTTGCTGTTAAGTGGGGCGATAACTTCGGGCAGCAGTTCAAAGGCAAGCTGATCGGTGGCATCTTCCGTCTGGAGAAAGACTGGTACGACAATAAAGAAGTGAAACGCCACAAGCTTGCACGGTTCCGCAGCCTGGAAGGAATCAAAGATGCAGATATTCCAGAAGAGCGTACCACAAAAGCGTATGACGATCATCTGAAAGAAGAAGCTATTATGGGGGCGAGTCCAGCAGGAACTGATTTTATGAGTATTCCGGATAGTGTACAGGAAGAGCTTCCATTCAATTAAAAGGATGTGTTTTTAATGGTTATACAGACAGACACAAGAGAACATAAAAAGGAATGGGAACGGATTCAAAAGCAGTTTGACAGTCTTGGAGTACAGTATTTCCGATCAAAGTTATACTGCGGAGATTATCAGTCGTTGGACAATGCAAAGCTCTGTATTGACCGTAAAAAGGATTTACAGGAGCTATGTGGAAATGTCTGCCAGCAACACGAAAGATTCAAGGCAGAGCTTATCAGAGCGCGTGAAGCAGGTATTCAGCTGATTATTCTATGTGAACACGGGCCAGATATTAAATCAGTTGGTGATGTATATTTCTGGGAGAATCCAAGGAAACACAAAGTTATCTGGAGAACTGTAAACGGCAAGAGAGTAAAGGCTGTGATATCTGACAAAGCTGTTGATGGCTGTCAACTATACAAATCTCTATGTACGATCAGAGATAAATACGGAGTCCAATTTGAATTCTGTACAAAAGAAGAGACTGGAAGGCGAATCTTGGAGTTGCTGTCATGACTAAGGAAGAAATCAAACAGTCAGTGAAAATGCCGGAAATTCTTTCCAGATATGGACTGAAACCGAACAGAGCGGGATTTATATGTTGCCCTTTTCACAAGGAAAAGTCAGCATCCTGCAAAATCTACGATGATTCTTTCTACTGTTTCGGCTGTGGAATCGGCGGTGATGTGTTTGATTTCGTGATGCAATACGAATCCGTTCCTTTTAGTACTGCATTTATTGAACTGGGCGGTACTTATGTATCAAAAAAAGGTAAAAGCCGCAACCAGATCAGACATGAAATGAGAGATATCAAATCAAAAAAATGCAATCCCGCTCAGGATCCCAGCGAACTTGAACAGGTAGAAAAGAACATGTTTATGTACGAAACAGCACTAAAAACTTTCCCTCCTGGTTCAGAAGAGTGGTATATGTGCCAGTTCAACCTTGAAAAAGAAAAAAGCAGATATGAAATATTATCAGCTAAGGCAGGAGGTGAGAAGCATTCTTGAAAATATTGAAAATTTGCAAGCAAATGATTTTATGCAGAAGAAGTTATATGAAGAACTTTTTGCGATAAAAAGTAAAATTGACCGCTCGGAAGTTAAATTTAAGTTGATGGACAGAGCAAAGAACGTAAGAGTAAAAAGCATAGCCGAGGAATTCATAAAAGAATTCCAGAAAGCAGAACAGGACAAGGAAAAGGAAGAAAAAGCAAATCGTTCCATGCAACTGGTTGAGAATATAACAAATTTTTATGAGGATGATATTGGAAAAGAATATCCTAACATGGCTTGCGGAAGCTGGATAGCTACGGAAAACGGAATATTTTCTTCCGAGACATCCAAGGCAAGGGAACTTGTGTGCCACCACCCGATCATGCCGATTCGCCGACTAAAGAACATCGAGACAGGCGAAGAGCAAATTACAGTTGCTTTCAAAAGAGACGGATATTGGACGGAAATAACCGTTCCAAAAATTGACATTGTGACTTCCAGAGCAATAACTAATCTTGCAAGGTTCGGAGTGCAGGTAAATTCAGAGAATGCAAGGCTTCTTGTGAAGTATCTGGCAGATGTGGAAATGTACAATGCCGATATGATTGACATACAGCACTCTACAAGCAAGTTAGGGTGGCATGGCAATGTATTTGTGCCTTACGACCTTTCAATCGTTTTTGATGGCGAATACCGCTTTAAAACACTATTCCAGAGTATACAGGAAAGCGGAGATTACTTCAAGTGGGTGACGCTGGCTAAGCAGCTACGGTCATGTGGGCGATTGGAACCACGAATAGCACTGGCGGCATCTTTTGCGAGTGTTCTTATACAGCCACTTGATGTGCTGCCGTTCATTGTAGATTTCTATGGGCAGACAGGAGGCGGAAAGACGGTAACAATCAATATAGCGGCATCGGTTTGGGGGAATCCGGCACCGGGAGCCTACGTTGGGAATTTTCGTTCAACAGATACATCATTGGAGACAAGGGCAGATATGCTCAATAACCTTCCGATGATCCTCGATGACTCTAAGAACGCTTCTCAATATATTCGGGACAACTACGAAACATTGATTTACAATCTCTGTTCCGGTAAAGGGAAAGGAAGATCAAATAAGGACCTCGGAGCAGCTAAGGAGAATACATGGTGTAATGTAACCATTTGTAACGGCGAGAATCCTATTTCAGAATTTGCAGATTCCGGTGGAGCAATCAACAGAATTATTGAAATTGAGTGCTGCGAAGATATTTATGAGAATCCAGCAGAGATTAATAGCACTGTAATGAAAAATTATGGTTTTGCTGGAAGAGTGTTTGTTGGGAATCTTAAGAGATTTACACCAGATGAATTAAAAGAAATGAAATCTGATATTGAAAAGGGCTTTGATGGATATAATTTTCCGGCAAAACAGGTCATGGCTATATCCACGCTCCTACTGGCTGACAAATTAGCTACAGATTTCATATTTAAGGATGGACGTGAGCTGACAGTCGAGGATGTTGTGGACATACCTACACGCAAGAAAGACGTATCGGAAGGACAGAGATGCTATGAATTTATCATCGAAAGTCTTTCTGTGTACGGGCAGCACTTTGATGCGCAATTCAGTTGCGATCAGTGGGGATTTAAGGAAACACCAGATGAGTATGGAGATGTATATGTGTATTTTTATCCGAAACCTCTTGAAAATCTCTTAAAGAACAACGGATTCTCCAGAAAAGCCTTTTCAGCATGGGCGATTAATCGAGAATTAATTAAGCATACAGGAAAAAGGGATACGGTAATAAAAAGAGATGGGGGAAGTGTAATGAGACTTGTTGCTGTAAAGATTATTGATATAAAAGATCTTGAAGACGAACAGGAAAATGAGCATGTTGAAGCTGATTTTATACCTGCTAATACTGGAACAAGTGTTCCGTTTTCGTGATTTGTAACCATGTAACCATGTAACCCGCGGAAAAGCATGTGTATAGGGAATAAAAAAATATATAAAAAAATCATATACACATTGCAATCTCCTATAGGAAAACATTGGTTACATTGGTTACACGGTTACACAACTCTGAAACCCGCATAAAATAAGGGTTTGCGGTGTAACCAAGGTGGTTGAAAAGTTGGTTACACATTGGTTACAAAAATAAAATGATTACACAAATTAAAAAATAAAATTAAATTGCATGAAAATTCAGATTGTTACAATTGGTTACTAAGGCATAAGGAGTGGTTACAAAAATGGAAAAAGAGAAGCTTAATAAAAAACAGCGGTACGCATTGGACACAATGTTGTCTGGCAGTAATGTTTTCCTTACAGGAGATGCAGGAACAGGCAAGACAACGGTTATTCAGACATTCATTGATGAGGCGGAAAAAACTGGTAAAAGTGTTCTGGTATCTGCTACTACTGGAATAGCTGCGGACAATATCGGATATGGAGCGACTACCGTGCATCGTGCATTGAATATCTCAATCAAATTTGAGGATTACAAGAAAAAAGTGAAATCCAGAGCTGAACTGTTGAAGGAAGCGGATATTCTTATTATTGACGAGATCAGCATGTGCCGGTTCGACCTGTTTAATATGATTGCGAAGACGATCATTACAGAAAATGAAGAGAGAGCGGTTGATAGACTTTTGAGCGGAGAGGATAAAGAAGACGTTCAACTGATCGTAATTGGGGATTTCTACCAGCTTCCACCAGTCATTACAACAGATGACCGTAAAATTCTCTGCCGGATGTATGGATCTGATTATGGAAAGGGTGGAAAGTACGAACACGGATATGCTTTCATGTCTGAGTACTGGAAAGAAATGGGGTTTGAATATATTAAACTTGATGAAGTATGCAGGCAGAATGATGAGGGATTTAAGTATGTGCTGAATGATATTAAATATGGCAACAATATTAGAAAATCCATTGCATATCTGGAGAATAACGAATCAGACAAGGTTATACCAGAAGCACCGTTTCTGGTCGGAACAAATGCTGAAGCTGATCGGATTAATAATACTTTTCTCGGAAAACTGGATAAAAAGACCGAAAAAGTGTTTCATGCAGCAGTTGACGGAGAATTAACGTCTGCTGATATTAAGAACATTGCATTTGCCAGAGAGGACTTAATTCTTAACATCGGTGCAAAAGTGATGATTACAGTCAATGATCTGTCTGGAAACTACGTCAATGGAACGATTGGCATCATTCAGAAAATTGTGGATAACGGAGAATTTGAAGAATCCTATCTGGTTATCAAGACTGATAAGGGTAAAACAGTTAACTTGTACAGATACAGTAAAGACATTGAGAAACAGGTTATTGAGGAAACTGAACAGGAAAAAGATGGACAGAAGATCGTAAAAGAAAAGATAGTCCGTAAGAAAGCTGGTTCTTTCTCTCAGTTCCCGGTAAAACTTGCCTGGGCGATCAGTATTCATAAATCACAGGGACAGACATTTGAAAAGATTAATATTGATCCTTGCTGTTGGGATCCTGGACAGTTCTATGTAGCTGTTTCCCGGGCTAAATCAGCTAACGGCATACATTTTATCAGACCGATAAAACAGAGCTATATAAAGGCGTTTAGCAAGGATAATGAGCGACTTCTTGAACAGAGTTTTGAGGTAGAAGAAGGTGTATAAGTATGAGAGTGACGCATGAGCAGATACCGAACACCATAAAGTTTTTACAAATCGACTTTCCGGCACTGGTCCTTCAAACTGCCGGAATAGAAGAAAGGGACGAATACTGGCAGCAGGTAGTTGAGCAGATACACGTTGTATCGGACAAATATAATAAAAACGGCTTTGTGGATCACATGCTTACAGCCTATGCGGATTATCTGGACAAGATGCATAAGAAAGCTAAAAATCTGAACAAGGAGAAAACCAATGAACAAAATGAAGGAGTATGAGCGAGGGAGAGAGGACGGCCTTTGACCTGGCACTCAGAATTGTTAGAGATGGCGGTATAGAAGCACTTGAGATGGAAATAAAATTCCGAGGGATTACAGGAGTACATACCTCTTTAGCCAGTAAAGACCTGGATAAAGCTGCACAGAAGATCAAAGAAATGACACTTGATACATTTGCAATCCTTGGAATTGCCGTTTTGCATGATGATTTCGGATTTGGACAGAAACGCTGCCAGAAGTTTATGGACGGCATGGACAAGGGAGCTGAGTATCTTGCGGACGATCTGGCGACATGGCCGGATTATATCAACAGTATCAAGGAACAGTTGGGAATGGATCTGGAGATTAGATGGAATAATTGAGGAGAAAATGAGATGTTAATCAGAAGTCAGGACAGAGAAACATTAGTCAATTTGGATAATTCAGCAGTGATCAATATTATGGATATCGAAGGAGCTATTAAAGTTGTCTGCTCTTATTCGTGTGAAGATTATATCATCGGGCGTTATTCGACCAAAGCAAAAGCCCTCAAGGTGTTGGATATGATTGAGGAAGCCTATACAAAAACTGGGTTTGCGAAAGCCATTGTATCAGAAATGGCAAAAGTATTAGGCGGAGCATCGGCAGGAATAGATGATGAACTTGCGAAATCCGCAGGCGAAGCACTTGTGAAGCTGATGTGTTTCCAGATGCCAGCAGATAACGAAGTAGAAGTATAACACAGAAAGGAGCCAGCCTCCGGCCGGGGCAAGGGTATACCGGGCTTCTTGAGAAGAAAATGATTCACGGAGAATTAATTGTAGACAATTTTGCCGGCGGAGGCGGTGCTTCCACCGGGATAGAACTGGCAACGGGATATAGTGTTGATATAGCGATCAACCATGATCCTGAAGCTATACGGATGCATAAGACAAATCATCCCAACACAAAGCATTACTGCGAAGATGTTTGGCAGGTTGATCCTGTCAAAGCCTGCAAAGGTTATCCAGTAGGTCTTGCGTGGTTTTCACCTGACTGCAAGCACTTTTCCAAAGCAAAGGGTGGGAAGCCAAAGGATAAATTCATCAGAGGACTTGCATGGGTAGCATGTAGATGGGCAGGGCTGGTAAGACCGAGGGTAATCATGTTGGAAAATGTAGAAGAATTTAAGACCTGGGGACCGCTTAACCGAGGAAAGCATCCGATCAAGTCCAAACAGGGAAAGACATTTGAGAAATTCGTGCAGCAGCTCACAGATCTTGGCTATGAAGTACAGTTTCGTGAGCTTGTGGCAGCAGATTATGGTGCACCTACTATGCGAAAGAGATTCTTTCTGATCGCCCGGTGTGATGGTAAGCCAATTACATGGCCAGAGCCGACACATGGACCGGCAGACAGTGAGCGGGTGAAAAATGGAAGGCTCAAACCTTATGTTGGAGCATATACGCAGATAGATTTTAGCCGACCATGCCCTTCGATTTTCGATACATCTGAGCAGATCAAGGAAAAGTACGGTATTCGTGCAGTGAGACCACTTGCGCCAAAGACAATGGCGCGAATCGCAAGAGGGCTGAAAAAGTTTGTTCTTGAGAATCCGGAGCCGTTTATCATTCAGTGCAATCATGGCGGCGAGAGAAAGCCGGGAGATATCAGGGAGCCGATGCCGACCATAACCGGAAAGCATGGATATGGAGTTGTAGAACCATATATGGTACAGATCGGACAGACAGGCTTTGCAGCAGATAGAAGCAAAGATGTACGGGAACCACTGACTACTATTGTAAGCAAAAACGAGCATTGTCTTATAAGCCCGTTGCTTATACAGTATCATTCTGAAACTGTAAAAGATGAAGTCAGAGGGCAGACAATAGCTGATCCGGTCATGACTGTTGACAGTTCAAATAGATATGGCTTAGTTACATCATTTTTGCACAAATATTATGACGGTGGTTACAAAGGAGCAGGAGAAAACATAGATAATCCTCTGCCTACTATCACATCGTGGGATCACAACAGTGTAGTAACAGCAAATCTAATTCAGATGAATAATCATTGCGATGGCAAGGATATTCGTCAGCCGTTACCAACGATTACAGCCGGAGATGGACATTTCGGAGAGGTGCGCGCCTTCCTGACGAAATATTATGGAGCGGGTACAGGACAGAGTGTAAAGAATCCGCTTGATACCATAACAGCACAGGATCGTTTTGGATTGGTAGTAATTGCCGGGACAGAGTATCAGATCGTGGATATTGGACTTAGAATGCTGGAACCAAGTGAACTGTATGGTTGCCAGGGATTCCCGGATGATTACATAATCGATCACGATTACACAGGAAAGAAATATCCAAGAAGTGAACAGGTCAGAAGATGTGGGAATGCAGTATGCCCGCCGATACCGGCGGCATTGGTAAGAAGCAACTTGCCAGAACTCTGTGTTGCTGCCAGAAATCCGATTTGTCGAGTTGACCGAATGAAAGAAGAAACCAGCGGGCAGTTGAGATTTGCGTAAGGAACAAGAGGAAGGAATGAACCAGTCAATGCTGATCTTGGACACTCCTGAGAATTGCGAATGCTGTTTATGCATGGGCGGGATTACTCTTGCGTGCACTGTATGCAGAGCCAAGGGAAAGATTATAGAGGATCCTTTCAGCAAGCCGTGGTGGTGTCCACTTATACCATTAAATCCAGAGAAAGAAGGTAAATAAATGAGTAGTGTAAAAATGATCAAACTTGAAGATGGGGATTATGTCCCGGAAGAGTGCTGCACATTTGGCAGAAATTTTGAGACGGGCGAAATGGAAGTAGATGATGTCAGCCTGCCCCAAGGGGCTTGCGGAGCTGATAACTTACGGCATCTTACACCAGCAGGGGTATGACAGTATGACACTTGAAAGATATGTCCCGATTAACCGCAGAGATTTTTTTGCGTACAAGCGTAAGACTATAGCGGAATGGTACAACCAGATGCGGTTGTTCGGATTGTGGGAGGATGAATAAATGCGGTTAATTAATGCAGATAAGCTAAAAGAAGCTATCGAAGAAGAAAAAGATGACAACGATTACATGTGTCGTTTATGTTTGGAATCAATTAAAGAAATAATTGACGAACAGCCGACTGCTTTTGATGTAGAAAAGGTTACGGATGAAATTTTAAGAGCAAGCTGTATAGCAAGACCCATGGGGTGGGATCGTAAAAGAGAAATTATTGAAACGCACACGGCAATTGAAATCGTGAAAGGCGGTGGAGTAGATGATTGATTTAACTGGAAAAAGCGTATTCGTAAAAACACAGGAAGAATATTCTAAAATTTTAAGAATAGCAAGATTACAGGGCTTTAAGTGGTCAAGAGGGAATCATTTAAACGTAATCGATATTCCACTTCCAAACATGTTAAATTTTTATGATGAAAGAATAGTAACATACAGCAGTGATGAACGAAAAATGTATGAAGCATCCGAAATTGTTGCGTGCGAAGAAAAGATTAAGGAAGCAATAGCTCACGTTAAGTATTTTGCTGACAATAAATATAGAATGTCATTAACAGATAAAGTTATTGAATCAATGCTATTACTTGCAGATGCCGTAGAAAGTCAGATGGAAGAGGTGAAGTAGATGATAAAAATTAGCAAAATTGCCTTTGAAGCATTAAGAGATACGGACGGAAATGTTTCAATAAAACCAGTGGAATGGTGGAGAAGAAATAAACTGGCATGTATTTGGTGCATATTGTGTATGCTGGCAGAGATTCCGATAGTAATATTAAGATTTGTACTTATGGCAATTTGTTTTATTCCGTATAAAATTTATGAACATTTAGAAGATATGTCTTTTTAAGAGGTGAAGTAGATGGAGAGATTAACGCAAAGAGAAAACGATAGACTTATAATGGTAAAACAGGATAATGGAGAGTATATACCTGCTTATTGGGATGAAGATAATTTTAAAGCAATCAAAAAACTTGCTGATTATGAAGACTTAGAAGAACAGGGCTTGCTTGTGAGATTGCCGTGTAAGGTTGGAGACACGGTTTATAGAGTGAATGCCGGAGCCAAGCAACCGATTATTCCGATGACTGTTTCAGAAATTCATTTTCTCTGTTACAAAAATGAACGTGCTGTAAGGTTTGACGCAATAGGCAAAGAAGATATGGGAGAAAGTTGCTACCGTTTAGAAGATATTGGAAGAATAGTATTTCTCACCCGCGAAGAAGCCGAGAAGAAGTTGGAGGAGATGAAAAATGACAAGACCTGAGATTACAGCGAAACTATCAGCCATGCTTGAAAAGAAAATAAATCCTCAAAATGATCCACGTATTTATTGGGCGAAAGAAGTGACATTCGATTATTCGACAGATCATGCAGTAAGGGTGGATTATATGCGGTTCGCGCCGGTGAATAATAGCGTGTCCGGGATAGAAAAAGGCGATTGTTATTGCTATGAAATCAAGTCATCTGTTGAAGACTTTCACTCTGGTCATGGATTGAATTTTATTGGAGATTATAATTATCTAGTTCTGCCGGGAACAGTATGTGCGATAATATCTTTAGAAATTCCACACGATGTAGGGATATATATTGCAGAAGGCAATGAGCTTGCATGCATCAAAAAAGCAAAGCGAAGAAATCGGACAAGGCCTGTGTCTGAAATACTTTTGATGATGTTCCGGTCTGCGAATAGAGATTATAGAAAAGCAGTAAAACAGTTGGAGGAGATGAAGAAGAATGATTGAAGTGATAAAAGAAATTTTTATGATAGTGGGAATATGCGTAGTTGCTGTTATTATTTACGGATTATTCTGCGAAATAATCAATAAATTCAACAGATGGCGAAAGAATGGTTGCAAAATCAAATGCCTCTGCAAGCCGCATGTATATGAATTTGATTTTTGCTGGCCGAACTCAGGAGAGTTGGGCCTTAAATGTAAGAAATGTGGCAAACGTAAAAAACTTTATATTGATACGGAATCGTTCAAAGAATCACAAACAGGAGGGATTTTATGGACACGAAAGAAGTAATTAAAAAACTGAAAGCCCCAGAACTTCCAGACGGATTAGTTATGGTTGATTTAGAAACTAGACAAAAAGCTATTAAGGCGCTTGAAAAGCAGATTCCGAAGAAAGTAGACAACTTATGTGAAATATACATGGACTTCGGGATAGGTAAAAAAATAAAAGTTGGTGCTTACGGTAACTGCCCAAATTGTAATTACAACATAGATATTGTTGGTAAATACTGTACTAGGTGTGGGCAGAAACTGGATTGGAGCGAAGAAAATGACATATAACATTGACGAAAGCGTTATTGCTAGAAGCGTTGACCATTACGGAGAAGAAATTCAGGCAACCGTCTGCATGGAGGAATGTGCGGAACTTATACAAACAATCAGTAAGGAAAAACGTGGAAAATCGACCGTGATAACATGATAAAAGAAATTGCAGATGTGTTAATCTGCATCGAAATGCTAAAGCAAATGTATATGATTTCCGAAGATAAAATTAATAAGTGGATTGAGAAGAAACAAGCGAGAGAAGCAGAAAGGATGGAAAAGAATGAATAAGAAAGAAATCGCAGAAATTAAGAAACAGTTTACTCCAGCCAATTGCACAATCACACGCATTTGCGGTTGTTATGTAGACGCAGAAAAGAATAAGAAAACCAAAATTAAAGAAGCATTCCTGTCTCTTCCAGAGGAAGAAATGTTTAAGTATTTTGACATTTTCAAGAAAACCATTTCTGGCAGACTTGGAAAAAACCTTATAAACCTTGATTTTCCATTATCACAGGAAAAAGAGGGTGGAACACAGGAATTTCTTATGCGGATCAGAGCAAGTAAGCTTAAAAATGATGAACTTTTGGACGAATTCTACGACAAAATCATTGAAAATTATGATTACGGTGAGAATTATTATATAATCCTGATCCACGCTGCGTATGACATTCCTGGTAAATCTTCCGATGGTCAGGAAATGTTTGATGCATCCGATGAGATCTATGACCACATTCTCTGCAGCATTTGTCCAGTAAATCTTTCAAAGGCTGGGCTTAGCTATGATGTGGCTGAAAATAACATCAAAGACAGAATTCGTGATTGGGTAGTCTCAAGGCCAGAAACAGGATTCTTATTCCCTGTATTCAATGACAGAAGCACTGATATTCATGAAACCTTGTATTTCAACAAAAACATAAAGAATATTCATCCCGACTTCATTGAAAACGTTCTTGGCGCACCAATTCCCCGTATACCCGGCAACGAGATCAATGTCTTTTCAGATTTTATTATGGACAATTTCGAAGGAAATACAACATTCAATTTCGCGGAAAGTCTGGTTGAATCTTTGCAGGAAGTAAGAGAACAGAAGAAAGACAGCCCGGAGATGGTAACCGTGTCATGTGATGAAATGGAACAGATTTTTGGATATTGCGGAGCTCCAGACGAGAAGTTGTCGGATTTCAAAGAAAACTGGGAAATGTATTTCAGCAATGAACCCGTTGCTCTTGACAATATTCATAATTCAAAAACTGCAAAAATTGTAACACCAGATGCAACAATCTGCATCCAGCCAGATAAAATTGCTCTGATTGAACTGAAAGAAATAAACGGTGTTCCATCTCTTGTAATTCCGGTAAATGGAGAACTGAAAATCAATGGAATGGAAGTTAAATTAAAATAAACACTTTTGAAAAACCAGGAATTGGAGAAAGGAATTTTAGAATTGGCACAGAAACGAATGTTTACGATGAAAATTGTTGACAGTGACGCATTTTTGGATATGCCGGCAACAACGCAATGCTTATATTTCCATTTGAATATGAGGGCTGACGATGATGGATTTATTGGAAACCCAAAAAGGATAATGAAAATCACAGGAGCAAGCGAAGATGATCTGCGATTATTGATTGCAAAAAGGTTTGTTCTTACGTTTGAAGACGGTGTAATAGTAATCAAACACTGGCGAATGCATAACACATTGTCAAGAGATAGATACACGGAAACTTCATATATTGACGAAAAGAGGATGTTGCTTTTAAAAGAGAATGGAAGCTATTCATTAGCAAGCGGAAATGTTATTGACGATACCAAATTAATAGAGCGTTCAAACCGTCAGACGCACAATAGACGCAACAAAGACGCAACAAAGGCGCACGCAGAGAAAGATATAGGTTTAGATAAAGATATAGATATAGATAAAGAGAAAGATAATAAAAACATTAGCTTGGAGCTTAAAGACTCCAAGCAGAACACGTTCATCTCTCTTCCTCT
>OJSE01000578.1_pt1 | contig 54444 bp, 44 predicted proteins | sample 1599351 | NCBI WGS metagenome assembly OJSE01 (sample SAMN04168656, study PRJEB22393) | human gut metagenome | biome: human gut microbiome; feature: stool | host: Homo sapiens | collected 2014-03-17 | reverse complement strand
GAACCTGTAGGAACTTTTCAGCATCAATGTCTGCAAAGCTCAGTTGACCATCGAACAACTCTTCCATAGCATCACCAGATCAAATGTATCTCTACTATAGAATTATACTATTCTGAGGGCAAAAAAACACCAATTTTTGACGGTGTAAAGAAAAACCGAACGAAACATTTTTGCTTCATTCGGCTCGGTAACAGTTTTTTTGAAGAGCTTCCCTAATGCTTTTCGGATTCAGTTCAACAAACTGGAATTTTCAAATTAGTCTTTGCAAATAACCTTTGAATATTCACCATCAATTACAATTCCCTGACGGTTGTTAATTGGGCATAGATTCAAATCCGAAAACTCAGTCATTATTTTCTCGGTAACTTTCTTAAATGGTGCTGTAAGATAATGCGGAAGAACATAGAAATCAATCAAATCAAGCCCTGCATCATCTTCTTGTGAGTAGTCCTCCGGCTTTTCATCCATTTGCTCGATATATTGGATGCTTGGAGCGCATATAATTGCGCCTGCCGACTCGCCGATCATCAATTTTCCATTTGCCAATTCCTTTTTCAGCAGTCCATCAGTTCCCGTTTTACGGAGCTGGTCCATAAGAAAGAAAGAATTTCCGCCGGTAAAATATATCACATCTGCTTCTTCAAAAACAGACTGTATCGTTGAATAAGCCTCCGTTGAAATATCAATTTCAGTTACGATTGCTCCCAACTTTTTGAATAATTTTCGAGCCGAGCCGACATAACCGGTGTAGCCTTCACGCAGCGAAGCTGTTGGAATAAATGCGACTTTCTTATTTTCAATTTCTTCCTTTATCAGACTTCCTACACTTGAAAAGTGCGAACATAAAAATAATTTCATCAATATTCTCCTTTATAAATTTCGATTTATTAAACTCCATGTATTTATTATACCTTGTATAAGCAAATTCTCATATCCATTTTATGTCATATTTTTGCAATATTCTTTTGGCAGAATATTATCATCTCCATTTTTATCAACCATAACATTTCACATTCTCCAAATCTCATACCCCTGTATTCTTGCCGAGTCATACACCGGATGCAATTTTTCCTCCAAAACCTTAATAAACGCTTCTCTGTCATTTTCGGCAATGTATAATTCTTCCATCGACCACGGCATCACAAGATTATCTCTCTGACATTTCTTAAATTTGTCCATTATCTTTTCGCTGCTTTTTGCACTTTCATACATCATATATTGATTTTTTGCAAACAGTTCAAAATATTTCCACTGTGGCAGATTATTACTCTTGCTTGAATTAAGCGAACTATCCATAGGAAGTAAATTCCACAGTTCATCATTTGCCACAAACGACCACGGCACAAAATGATCTATATCAAAATCATTTAATCCAAGCAATTTTTCAGAATATATATCATATACGGGTTTTGTCTCGATTATAGTATTCCACAAATTCCTTACATATCTTAATTTTCTCTGTTTATTATTTTCAGGAACAAGTTTATAGATTATCCCCGGTACACCAGGATTTCTCCCTTGCAGATACCGTACTTTTTTCACTTCTATCCAGCCTGAAATCGTGACAAAATTGTCCATGAAAAAGTCCTGCCATTCCTCATTAATAACAACATGCTTTTTCAAGCCTGCCCCATCCGTTATCTGATATGGAATACATTCTTTCTTATTTAACTGCTCAATATAAGCTATCAATCTCTTTTTTTGATCCCATATCCTGTCATTTCCTTTAACTTCGTGCATAAACGGAGACAGCATACGATAAGGCACATTCTTCGTCAACTGGTCTTTTTCACCATGCAGCTCCCTGTCATTTTCTTTAACAGCCAATATAATCGTATCTCTGTCCGCATCATTTGGAATATTTGTCAACTGCGACAATTTGATAACCGCTCTTTCCAAACTATTCATTATTTTTCCCGAAGCATTTTTAGGACCGAGATGCAGATGATATTCAACAACAGAATACCACGCATCTGCTATCATCTGATTTATAAGGTCATCAAAGACAATTTCTGTCTTTCCAAGCGAAAATAATTTTAACAATGCATCAAGCCAATAGAATTTATAACATTCTGCCGTATCGTCAAGCATATGTATGAAGCTGTCTATATTCAAGTCATTTTTATATTTTAAATGCTGTATATCCAAATTTTACCACCTCAAATATTAAAATTGGACAATATTTATCTATATGCTATTATAGCATCACATTTATATGATTACAATTTATACCTATTATTTATTTTTCTTTTTGAAACAATCTAACCATAAAAAATATATGGCAATATCTGAGCCTGCTCACTATATTACTATATATTTTTATGGCAGAATATCCTTTTTATCTCTATTCCTGATTTTTCAACCAAACAGTATCCATCGCTCCCACTCTGTTCTTAGCCCCTCCTCAGCAACACATTCAGCCACTTTTCCTCTCCTCTGCCTACTCTCACATCCGATGTTATCCACTGTTCTTCAAGCGTTATTCCGTCTATTTTTTTAATCAATTCTTCAAATGTTTCTTCAGTCATATCAGTAAAATATCTGCCGTTACGCTCCCCCGAAAAATTTCCATACTTAAATGACGCATATATAATCCCGTTCAGTTTCAATGCCGCCGTCATTTTATTCATTACATTTTCAAGTTCATCCTTTGTCAGATGAAGTATCGACGAGCACGCCCATATACCATCATATTTTTCTTTTACATTAAGTTCAGTAAACATCATATTTTTGACAGAAATTCCCGTGTATTCACTCGCCCGCCTGCACAACTCTTTTGAACCGTCAACCGCATCCACCTTATAACCGTTGTCGAGGAAATATTTTGTGTCTCTGCCTGAACCACATCCAAAATCAAGAATAAATGCCCCTTTATCCAGTTTCTCAATAAATTTTTTCTGAGTTTCCTCAAAATCCACCTGTAATGTACTTGCGACAAATTTATCCGCATTTAAGTTGTAATAATCAAGTGTATTATGCACATTATTTTTTTCTTTTACACAATCAAAATGGAAACTTTCGAGAATTTCATTTGAAGCTGTCCTATCAATTATCTGCTTTACCAGAGTTTCAAGTTTAGATTTTTTAGTATAATCCGCCGGAACAAAATATTTTATCCTGTTTTCTTCGAGCATATTAAAAACTTTTGTCTTGTCTTTCGTTTTTGAATCATATACCCCTATTGAATGTCCGCCGTTTATGTTCACAAGTTTCATACACGGAATATCCGTCTCGCTGTCACCGATATAGACCATATTGCGAAACGGAACTCTGTATTCATTTGGCTTAAAGTAATCATTCACCCTTGAATCATTTACATCAAGTATTCCCTTTTCTATCCTGAACAAAAACTGCGTTTTATTGGTGTAATTTACCACCTGTGCAGGCCACACGGCGACCCCGCTCTCATCAAAATAAAACGAACTCGCATAAATCTTTTTAAATTTGTCTGCAACTTCCGTGCCTTCTATCATCTCTTTTAATCCCGATGAAATAATATAGTGTTCAACCTTTACGCCCTTTTTTTCACCGTAATCATTTATCCTGTCAAACCATGTTGCCACACCCGGATAAAGTTTAACTTTTGCCCCGTCATTATGTAAAGTTTCTTTTGTAAAAAGAACTTTCCCCCTCGATTTCTCTGCCATCAGATACATATAAGCAAGATTTCTGTCCATCTCATTTTTTTCTGAAAGTTCGTTTGACTCTCTCCAAAAATCGTCAACCTCATAATCAATCGACTGGATATAGCCCTGTGCCTGCATATCATCAGGCGACAGTGTCTTGTCAAAATCATAGCATATCGCCAAAACCGGATTATCTGTTTCATTTTCTTTTATCATAAGCAACTCTCCTTCTCTATTTTCACTCAAATTTAATTCAAGACCTTCATTCTTCACTTAAAACAAGACCTTTTGAATATATAATAACACAGTTAGCTTTACAATATTATTTCAAATACTCCCCTAGTATCGTAAGCACCATTTTTTTATTTTCTCTCATTTATAACCTCCTCAATATTTCTATATGGCACCTGTGTAAATGCATTTCTCAGTTCATCAGCAATTCCTAGTGCCATAGAAATCTTTGTGAGATTTATCAACGAAATCTGTCCCTTTGTTTCAAATCGTTTTATAGAGCCATAACTTACATTACTCATCTTTGCAAGCTTCTGTTGAGAAATCGACATTCGTTTTCTAATATTTCTCACTCTTTCTGCAAGCTTCATATCAAGTTCCTCTGCTGTTTACTCATAACACTCTGAAAACCTGTTCCACTGCAAGCTCCATATTTTTCATTGCAGTTTCCGTCTGCATTGCAGCCTCTAATGTCGTCACTCCCCGGGCTATTTGAAAAAAAGCATCTATTCCATTCTGGTTGCATACACATGCATCATCAGATACATTTCCCGCAAAAGCAATTACTTTTTTACCATATTTTTTTGCAATCTTCGCAATACCTATCGGTGCTTTCCCCATCACTGTCTGACTATCAATTCTCCCCTCACCGGTCACTACAATATCCGCTGTTCTTATCTTCTCTTCAATACCTGCTGCCTGCATGATAAGCTGCACCCCGGGTGTAAGTTCTGCGTTTAAATATGCAAGAAATGCAAAACCAAGACCTCCTGCTGCCCCGGCTCCCGGAAGCTTCTCACACGACACACCAAGCTTCTGCTTTGTTTTGTCTGCAAAATTTTTCATTCCATTGTCAATAACCGGTTTCAGCTCATCGGTCACACCCTTCTGTGCACCAAATATATATGTTGCTCCTATTTCACCATAAAGAGGATTATCAACATCACAAGCAACCTGAAAATTAATTTTTGCTATCAAAGGATTTACTTTATCATCTATGATCCTCTCTACTTTTCCAAGTGCCGCCGCACCTTTCCCGACATCTTTTCCGTTTTTGTCCAGAAATTGATATCCAAATGCTTGCAGCATTCCAATACCACCATCGTTTGTTGCACTTCCACCTATTCCGATAATGACTTTCTCACATCCTCTTTTTGCTGCATCCAGAATCATCTCTCCAACCCCGTATGTAGTTGCCATCATCGGATTTTTTTCACTTACAAGCGTGATCCCTGCTGCCGAAGCCATCTCCATAACCGCTGTTTTGTTCTCTTTCAATAAACCGTAATAACAGCATACCTTATCCCCCAAAGGGCCGGTAACTTCAAGTTCTATCTTCTCTCCGCCCATCCCTTCAATAAGTGCATCAGTCGTCCCCTCACCGCCATCTGCAAGTGGACATATACTTATATCTGCATCAGGCATTGCTCTTAAAATTCCTTTTTCCGCAGCTTTGCCTGCCTGCATTGAAGTCATGCTTCCTTTAAATGAATCTATCGAAATCAGTATATTCATATTTCCCTTTCTTAATCTATATATGCCAAAAGCCTCTCATGTTTTTATTCTACCACAATGAGAAGCTTTTGTATTAATATATTCTATTTATTTTAAATTGTATTTTTAACTATTAAAATTACTTTTCACTAAATTTCTCAATTTCATCTTTTGTCGGGATAGCCGGAATTCCACCTCTTTTTTGAACGCACAGTGCCGCTGTTTTATTTCCATTTACTGCACATTCTTTTATCTCATCCCAGCTAAGAGACTCTATCTCTTTATCTTTCTTGAGATATTCACTTATAAAACCTCCACAATCTCATTATAACGTTTTTTATTTAAACGGTAAAAGAACAACACTATTGCAGTACAGAGCCACAACATTCCCGGAACTATGGTGAAAGCATATTTCATTATATTGATAATCTGTTCATTCTGAACCTGATTTGCAACATATCCATATTTAATGTTTTTCCAAAACGACGAGGTCTGGTAATAAGCATCGAAACTGCCGCATTTTCCCACCATTCTTTTATAAAATCCGTCTTGTCTATATAAAATCTGTCTTTTTCACGCATTTCACTAAAACCTTCATTTCCTATACTTATCCTTCTCACTATTTATTCCCTCCAATAATCTGATTCTTCATATATTTTAACAAAAATCATTCCCAAATGAAATGTTAAAAAATCTCATATGTAAAAAACTTGCATCTAAGTTTCTTTCACACTATACTAAAATAAAAAAGATACATTTAACAACAGCAAATTAATTTATATTTTCAGGCATTTGCAAAGCTCTCAATAATATACAGTTTATTTGTGCAACATCATATCATAAAAATTCACAGAATAAACCTGGTTTTGCAATTACCTGTTTATATTTTTCTAAAGGGGGTACATAACATGACTGAAAGCATGAAAGATTTTGAAAAGGAACTTGAAAGTTCTTTTAAAGTAATAAAAGAGGGTGATATTTTAGATGTTACCGTAATAGGCATTTCAGAAACTGAGCTGACTGTCGATTTAAACTATTATACTGAGGGTATCATTCCACTTGAAGAATGTAGCGATGATCCTTCTTTTTCAATCAAAAATGACTGCAATATTGGCGATACCATTCGTGCAATGGTAATTGATGCCGAAGGTGACAACGGAGCTGTCATCTTATCAAAAAAAGCTGCCCACAATCTTCTTGTATGGGATGAACTTAAAAAGGATATGGCAGACCGCACTGTTTTTGCTTTCAAGGTCACTGAAGCAAATCCAGGTGGTGTGACAGGTTTTGTCAAAGGAGTTAAAGCATTTATTCCCGCTTCAAAAATCGGTCTTGACTATGTTGAGGATACTGAAAGCTATGTCGGCATGACTTTAAATGCGATTATCATTACCGCTGACGCAAACGAAAAAAGACTTGTCCTCTCAGCAAAAGAAATCGCAAGAGAAAACGCAGTGCTTGAACATTCGCAGAAAATTTCAAAACTCGCAGTTGGCGAAACCGTTTCCGGAAAGATTGTGCGCATGGAATCATATGGAGTATTTATTGAAATAGGCGAAGACCTTATAGGACTTTGTCATATATCACAGATTACAAATAAATTTATCAAATCTCCAAAGGAAGTTGTTAAACTCGGTGATACTGTATCTGCAAAAATAATCGCTCTTGATGGTGACAGGATATCACTCAGCATGAAAGCACTTGAGAATGATATTCCTGACGAAGAAGAAGATACATACGAAATTCCAGACGAATTTCGTGCAGATAAGGAAGAAAAAGCTGATGAAAGTCCTTTTGCGAAGCTGCTCAAAGGAATAAAACTGTAATATACAGCTGTGTCAATCGAGGATGTATAACAAATAATGCCACTGGCACGCTCTCTCTACATCGTCGCTCGCAGCAGTACATATGTCAATAAAAAACATTGACCCGTCAGCAAAATACGCTGATTAAGAAAAGATACCGTTACCTTATGCACCATGTCCATCCGGACAATGGTGCTTTTGTTATTGCTGACGAAAGGTATATATGGAATCACAATGCAGATTTTCCACTCTTTCTAAAAAGTATGTTTGATGTAAACAAGCAGCTTCTTGACGGTTTGGAAGAAGCAAAACAGCTTTTTATGCATCAACCCTATCCGGTCACCTGTTTTTATGTCTGCTATCCGCCTTATTCCCGTCCCTCAGGAATATCTTTTATAATGTCATTCCAGATTTTTATAAAAAATGTAAGTGACACAATAAATGACATAACCTCTGCAATTGGAAATGACCACCATACCATATGAAGTCCGCCAAATTTTGCAAGAAGATACGCAGCCGGCACAAGAACTACAAGCTGACGCATGATTGATACAACCATACTAAATACTGCTTTTCCAAGTGCCTGAAATACGGTTCCGGCAATAATACAGAACCATGCAATCAGATAATGTACACCTATCGTTCTAAGTGCAGGCACACCTATTTTAAGCATATCATCAGAGGCATTAAACAATCCAAGCAATGCCTGTGGAATACTCTCAAAAAGAACAAATCCAATAAATGTAAGACAAAAAGCCGTCACAAGACTTACTTTTATCGTCTTTACCATACGCTTACGCTGTCTCGCACCATAATTGTAGGCAATAATAGGTGTGATTCCGTTGTTCAGACCAAATACAGGCATAAAGAAAAAGCTTTGCAGCTTAAAATAAACACCAAAAACAGCCGTAGCTGTTGATGAAAACTCAATAAGAATACGGTTCATGCAGTATGTCATAACAGAGCCGATAGACTGCATTATAATAGAAGGTATTCCAACTGCATAAATCGTTCCGATAATCTTAAAATCAGGCTTAAATCCCTTAAATTGAAATCTAACTTCATGATTAAATTTGTGATTACAAGTTCCTGCAACAAGCCCTGCAACACACTGGCCGATAACAGTGGCAACAGCAGCTCCCGTCACTCCCATTTTAGGAGCACCAAACATACCGAAGATTAAAATCGGATCTAATATAATATTTGTAACCGCACCGCTGAGTTGGGAAGTCATACTAAAAATCGTGCGTCCTGTCGATGTGAGAAGTCTCTCAAAAAACACCTGCGTGAAAATACCAAATGAAAAAATCATGACCGTGCTAAGATAATCAACTCCCATAGTCATAATCTCAGCATCGGCACTTCCCACCTGACTTCTGTAAAAAGGCTTCACTACGGTAAATCCAAGTATTAGAAAAATAATATAACTTACCGCATATATAAATGCTGCATTTGTCGCCGTTTTATTAGCTTTCTTAAAATCTTTCTCCCCGAGAGACTTAGACAAAAGTGCATTCATACCTACACCGGTTCCCGTAGCTACCGCAATAAGAAGCGTCTGCAAAGGGAATGCAAGTGAAACCGCCGTCAAAGCATTCTCCGATAATTTTGCGACAAATATACTGTCAACAATATTGTATAATGCCTGCACCATCATCGAAACCATCATCGGCAGTGACATATTGAAAACCAGTTTTCCTATTGGCATAATCCCCATCTTATTTTCCTGAATAGGGGCTGAAGATTGTTGATTACTCATTTTTTACTCCTTTCGTGTAACAAAAACATTTTACCAGTCAGGCAGATATTTGTAATCCGCTCTACTGCTTGATAGTTTTAGATAATTCTTTTTCCTTTGAGTCTGTACTTTTTGCTTTATCGTACAGTTGTTTATATTACCACGAAAGGCATAACAAGGGCAAGTGGTTTGGAAATGCTCGTTTTGTGAAAACATTATTTCTCTAACCACTGTTTTATAGTTTCTTCATCCATATCTACAGCACTTGCTATTAAAGAAATATCCATTCCCATATCATTTAATTTTTCTACCGTTTTTTTCTTCTCAGCCATAGCTTTTTTTACAGCCTCCTCTGTAGCTTTTTTTGCTGCTTTTTGTGCTGCCTCTTTTGCTGCTTCTTTCGCTTTTCTTTCAGTATATTCCTCTACGCTTTTACACATCTTCTCGTCCTCCTCACCATGTTATAATTCTTTCATTCTTCTTGATATATTCGAAAATTTATCATCCTCGAAATCTGTTTTTAGAAAACATTGCATGAGTTCACTTATCAGACTATCTTCTGCCACTTCCGTATTGACATATACTGACATTTGTTATCATTGTTTGCATTACTTTTCTAATCCAATATCACATATCTGCCAAAACCCATGCTTGTATTCTTTCCTATATGCACAAGCTGTCCTGCGATAAGATATTCAAGCGACTCATCGCTTATGTTTCCAAGGACACATTCCCCTTTAATTCCATGCAATGCAATATGACTTTTATGTGTATTTGAATATCTGTCAATCTTAGTATGGTACACTTCCTGCTCTTCTATATATGGAAATTCACTTTCAAGATATATTTTTCCTACATCATTTCCCTCCATACAATTTAACAGATATACTCTCCTAATTGCAGCTTCTGTCAATGCCTGTCCGTCAAATTTGTTTAGCCATTGTCCTCTGAATTTCTGTGATAATGGTGTGCAAAATTTCAGTATTTTTCTGTCTGAGCTGTTTAATTTTTTTAATTGATATTCGATATAGTTTGACAGTGTATTTATTATTATTTTGTTATTGTTAATAGCACCATCCTCAAGTATCGGCTGTCTTTTTTCGTTAAATATGCCTGCTATCTCAAATCTGCTTTTTTCTTTTCCTATTCCCTTCATCCCCAGCATATATAATACCTGCAATATCTGTGAAAAATATATTATAACATTTCCAAATAAGATAATATTTACTTTTAGTTTGTCTCCTCTGCTGAATGTTGTCTGCTTATTTTCACACTCTATTATATATCCCAGACTTTCACCGTTTGTTACATACTCCGGTTTTATTTTTAATGGATGATAAAATATTCTTGGTACAGTACAATCTTCTTTGAATTTACAAACATTACAATTTCTATCCGACAGGCAATATTGTTCAAGAAGCATTTCTCCCATACCGCCTCTTATCGCCGAAACTTTATTTTTCGGCATTTTTGTGGCTTCTGTGAATTCAAATACTAAATTTATTTTACTGTATCTTATATCGAACTTTTCACTGTTTTTCATCCTACAAACTCTCCACAAATCTCATAAATGCTTTCTGTCCCTCTTCCGTGCGTTTATAAACTCCTGCACATTCAAGCACCTTAACAAATACTTTGCTTATCTCATCATGGATTATATCCATTATATTTTCCGGAGTTATCGTATAATTTTCTATCCACTCATCTACCCAATCAGCGTGTTTTTCAAGTATCTCATCCGCATGAATATCTTTGTGATTTAAGATTGCATCTGCAAGGTCGCTCATTTCCTTTTTAAGTCTTGCCGGAAGCACCGCAAGTCCCATTACCTCGATAAGTCCAATGTTTTCTTTCTTAATATGATGAAGGTCTGCTGACGGATGGTAAACTCCCCACGGTGCTTCTTTAGTTGTGATGTTGTTGCGGAGCACAAGGTCAAGTTCGTACTTTCCATCACGCATACGGGCAATAGGAGTTATTGTATTGTGTGGTTCTCCGTCTGTCTCGCTGAATATAAATGCGTCTTCATCTGTATATGCTCTCCAGCTTGTAAGAATATGGTCTGCCGCATTTACTATACTGTCTGCATTTTCCCCCTGTAAACGAATTACGGACATAGGCCATTTTACAATTCCTGCTTTTACATCTTCATATCCAGAAATTACAAATGTTTTCTCATAATCAGCTTTTGCCATTGCAAATGTATATCCGCCGCCCTGAAAATGGTCATGACTTAAAATAGAGCCTCCAACTATAGGCAGGTCTGCGTTTGAGCCAGCCATATAATGCGGAAACTGTCTTACAAAATCAAGAATTTTCTTAAATACTGCATGGTCTATTTTCATCGGTGTATGCTCGGCATTAAATATAATGCAATGTTCATTATAATAAACATATGGCGAATACTGCATATAATACTGCTGTCCGTCTAATGTAACAGGAATAATCCTGTGATTTTGTCTTGCAGGATGTGAAAAATGACCTGCATATCCCTCGTTTTCCTTGCACAAAAGACAAGCCGGATAACCAGACTTCTTTGCTTTTCCAGCCTTTGCAATATCTCTTGGATCTTTCTCCGGCTTTGAAAGATTTATGGTAATATCAATCTCGCCGTACTCCGTATCAGTAACCCATTTTTCATCTCTTGCAATTCTGTCTTTTCTTATATAATTGGCTGCCTGGCTGAAACTATAATAAAAATCAGTTGCCGCCTTTGGAGAAACCGCATATTTATCCTTAAATTCTTTCCTCACAATACTTGGCGGCGGAGTTATACATCCCATTATCTTTGTGTCAAACAAGTCCTTTGCAGTAATCGTATCCTCTTTCATAATACCGTTTTCAAACGCATACTTCATCATATCTTCAAGTATCTCATGTACCGGTCTGAATGATGCAGCCTCATGTTTCTCTTCTGATTTTTCACACTTCTGCGACTCACTCAAATCCTTAGTATCAGAATTTTCATTCTTCACGCTATATTCCATCAAATCAAACAATTCTAAAAGTCTATTCGTAACATAAATCTCATCACATTCCTCAATCAAGCCATTAGCTTTCCCGTATAAAACAAGTTCACTGATATATTTCGTAATCATACTCTCATATCCTCCTGCTGTTTTCAGCAATCCTGCATGCCTGCTTCTTTTTCAAGCAGAGAATACAGCACAACAATTCTCGTTTATTATCAACTTTAATCAATAACTTTCATTCCACCGTACTTACGAATTTTAAGCACATTGCAAGCACCTTTTCCAAATACTTTATCCATCTTTTCAAGATATTCAGGCACGGCTTCATTTTTAACAAATGCCTGTATTGTTCCTGCAAATCCGCCACCATGCACACGACATACTCCTTTTCCACACTCAAGTACAGTGTCGCTTATCGCAAGTGCAAGTGATACATTCTGATGTTTTATATCGTTTACAGTATATACATTCTGGAGATACTTGTATGATGAGTCTCCCGACTCTTTTACAAGTTCTAAAAATTCGTCAATCTTTTCTGCCTTTAATGCATCCGCTTCTTTTTGGACACGCTTATTTTCATTTATAAAATGAATTGCACGAAGCACGGCTCTGTCCCCACATTTCTGTCTAATCTCAGCTATATTTTCTATCACATCATCAATTGTTACTTCTAAGAGAACTTCTTTTCCAAAATAAGCCGCAACCTCTTTCATTTCCTGTGGTACCGCCGCATAGTCTGCCGTAAGGTCTGCATGAGAGCCCTTTGTATCCGTAATACATAAACTGTAACCATACTTATTCATGTCGAATTCAACCTTTTCAACAACCGGTTCTTTTGGTTTTGCAAAATTAACATGAACAAGACTTCCTACAGAACAAGCCATCTGATCCATAAGTCCGCAAGGTTTTCCAAAATATACATTTTCTGCATACTGACCGATAATAGCAATCGTGACCGCATCCATTTTTCCGTCATTGTAAAGCTGTGAAATAATAGTTCCCACAACCGTTTCAAATGCTGCCGATGAAGACAATCCTGCACCTATGAGCACATCACTTGTGACATATGCAGTAAATCCGCCAATATCAAAACCGTGGTCTTTTGCACCTTTGAGCACACCTTTTATCAGGGCTTTTGTTGTTTCTTTTTCGCTTTCTTTATAAGAAATGTCATTTACATCAATAACAATTTCTTTATATGTACCTGAGATAAGATGAATCATGTTGTCATCTGTTTTTCTCGTGACTGCAATAGCGTCCAGATTGATAGATGCCGCTAAAATCTCACCGTGCTGATGGTCTGTATGGTTTCCTCCGACCTCGCTTCTTCCCGGTGCACTGTATATTGCTGCATCTCCCTCGCCATAAAGCTTTTCAAACTTCTCAATCGCTTTTATATAACGCTCTGTCTGATACTCTATCCTGCTCTCATCAACATAAATGTCTGTCAACAGGTCTTTGTAATCACCTTTCTTTAATGCTTCTTTTATTTCATTTGTTTTTTTCATGCACAAAATCCTCCCAATTTTTATTATGTACTCTCGGTATTTTATTTCAACATAAAGCTAAACCTTTCAACATTTAACTCTAATATAATGCCAATTTATTATAATGTCAATAAAAGTTTACTTATTTTTACTAAACTTTTGTAACAGTTCAGCCTAAAAAAGATAAGTCAATAATACATGAGCTTGCTCAATGTATTATTGACTTGTTTTTTGGGGCAGAATAGCCTTTCATTTATGAAATGAAGTAAACTCAAGCTGCATAGCAGCGACTGACAGCTTGCTGGCAGGTTTACGAATGTAATAAATGAAGGGCTGAACTGTTACTAAACTTTTATTGTAATACATGACTTATTAACAATATCTGAGCCATTATCCTGCTTTACCTTTTGCATTTCCAGATATATTTATGCAGTAGGAAAAAGGCTTTCTTTTATGTAATCAGCTGTATTTTACAGAAAAAATCAGACTTTCTTTTATCATATTAAAACAAATAAACACCATGAAATATAGACAGGCAGTTTTATAAACATAAGAAACAAAACGGGCAGCTATTACAAAATTTATCGTTTGCTCCAAAATAAACTCGACATTTTCAGCATATTGTGTTACCATATGTTTAGTAAACATAAACACATTTAACACTTTGATATACTTTTTCAACTTGTATATCAGATATTCATAAATCAGACTAACAGAAAGGACGATTTTTATAAATATGCCTACAATCCGTGATATAGCCAAAGCTGCCGGAGTTTCCCCCGGTACCGTTTCAAGAATATTAAACAACGATACAACACTTCATGTTTCCGCTGGGACACGAAAACGAGTATTGGAAACAGCCAAAAATTTAGATTACAAAAAAATTCCAAGAGCAAACACACCCCTAACCGGAAATTTTTTTACTATGGGAATTGTTTTGTGGTTTTCTGCCGAGGAGGAATTAAAAGACAACTATTATCTTAAAGCAAGACAGGGTGTTGAAGATTTCTGCGAGAAAAATAATATAAATATACTCCGTGTATTTCCGGGTGATTTAGAATATTTTTCTAAATTAAATACAGTTGACGGTCTTATATGTATCGGCAAATTCAGCCGCCTTGAAATCAAAAATTTTATAAACATATGCAGCAATATTGTTTTTCTTGATATGACAGTAGACGAATTTAATATCACTTCATTATCAATGGATTTTGAACACGCCGTTTACAGTGCACTTGACTATCTGACGGAACTTGGGCATAGTAAGATTGCATTTTTAGGCGGAAAAGAATATGTAGGCAAACATGAACTTATAACCGATGCCCGCACCACAGCCTACAAAAAATATATGAAACACAGAAAAATGGATTGTGAAACTTATTTTAAAGAGGGAAGTTTTTCTTTTGAATCAGGATTTGACATGATGAATGAACTTTTCCGTGAAAACAATATTCCGACCGCCGTATTTGCAGCAAATGATGTTATTGCACTCGGTGCCATGAAAGCAATCCGTGAAAACGGGCTTAAAATTCCTGATGATATATCCATTATAGGATTTAATGATGAGGAGACAAGTGCTTATATTACGCCGCCGCTCACCACAATCCATGCACCTGCATACGATATGGGACAGCACGGGGCAAATCTTGTATATGTCTCTTCAAATCTTAGCATAAAAACACCGCTTAAGGCTAAAATACCGTGTGAACTTGTGGTAAGAGAAAGCTGTAGGAGGATTTAAAAAACACTCGGATTATTTCATTTAAATAATCCGAGTGTTTTTATTCTTATTAGATATTTTAATTTTTTACTTTACTGCAACCAATATCCACTTCTGGCAGTCACCGCCCCAGAAATTCCACTGATTTATATTTCCGCCTGAATTCCTGCTCCAATCATATACATCAAGACCTGATTTACAACTTGATGCCTTTGACAATACCGCATATGTTCCATCTGACTGTTTGCTTAATTTAAACAACTGATTTGTCCCTTTGTTCATACTGTACTGTACAATGTTGGTTCCGTCCGCAGCACTTCCCATTGCCACATCAAGTGCCTTTGTATAATTTGATGCTCCTGTAAGTATATAGTAATATCCGTCACCATTTGATACTATCTTATATTTCTGTGATGCAAATCCATTATATGCCCACTGCTGGATATTCGCATGGTCTGCCGAACTTCCGTCTGCCACATCTAAATATTTGCCTGAAAACTTATTTCTTATATAAAATGTTCCCTCAGTCTTGTTTACTTTAACTGAATTTTTTGTTCCCCATATCGTCTGATTATTTTTTCCTATCAATGAGAATGTCATAACTTCATTGTGGCTCGGTGTTTCATCTTTCTGCTTGAAAAATACACCTTTATACATCACACCGTCTATAACCATCTGACAGTAATATGTTCCTTTAATATAGCTCCAGCTTCCCGTCACATCCCCAGTGATTTTTCCGTTGGAATTTAATTTTACTTTCTGTGTTGTAAGCATTCCGACATTTTTTGTTGAAGCATCTTTTCCATGATTTACAAATTCATATTCTCCAAGCATATCTGATGCTGAATAGCCCGTTTTTGAAATCGTACTTCCGAGATACTCATAAACTGCAGTAACCGGCCAGTTATCCTGATTTAAAAACTGCTGGTGTACTCTCACTTCATGGGACTCATTTCCGCTGTCAAATCTGGTGTGATAAACAAGGTATCTCTGATTGTCCGTGTCAATAAATGCTGAGTTGTGACCGGCCGATTTGTAACCCTGCATTATCGGGGTAAAGTTATAATTTCCCATAACTTTTATTCCACGGTCTGCCTGATTTGTTCCTGCTGAAAATACTGCTGAATTTCCCGCGGCATCAACATAATTTCCATTGATTGTCTTTGAACGGTACATTCTCATATGGTAGCCGCCGTCTGCCCCAAGCCATCCATATGTTACATAGAGATAATAATAGCCGCTCTCTGCATCGTACTGAATGTAAGGTGCTTCGCCTGATTTTTTATATCCGCCTGCTATTTTCTTACCAAAATATCCGTCTGTGTTACCACTTGTAGTTTTTGGATATTTCGGCTGACCGGTAGCCGCGTCAAGCTCAAGAATATAAATTCCTCCTGACCATGAACCATATGTCATCCAGAGTTTTCCATTTGCATCAAATAAAATACACGGATCTATCGCATTTGGATAAAAACTGCTATTATATGCTCCATTTGATGAGAACCAGTTTCCAACTTTCTCAACTTTTCCGTTATTTATCAATTTTGGAATATTGGTATTGTTATAGTTTGTATTAACTGTCTTTGTTCCAAGATTAGATTTTGTTGTTACATTTACATCTCCCTTTGTAAATCCAGAATAAACAACTGTATCTACATAAGAGAACGGACCTGTCGCAGACTTCGATACCCCATATCCTATACATGAACGCACCGCCGTTGATGATGTGCAATAATAAATCATGTACGCACCCTTACTTCCGTCTTTCCATACATAATTTTTATTATAGATAACATCAGGTGCCCAGACACCGTATCCGCCCTTGCAATCGGAGTCATTGTAACCAGCCCACTGGAATGATGATGCAAGCGACTGTTCAAGAGATTCATTTTTTGAAGCTTTTGTGCTTCCACTGTTTTTAACAGCCGTTACAAGTTCCCATTTCTGACAGTCACCGCCCCAATAGTTCCATTCATTTATATTTCCACCTGCTGATTTGCTCCAGTCATATACATCAAGACCTGATTTACAATCACTTGCCTTTGTCAAAATCGCATATGTTCCGTCTGCATTCTGAACAATGCGGTATTTTTGCATTTCTCCGCCCCAATAACTCCACTGCATAATGTTAGTGCCGTCTTTTGATGAACCACCGTCAACATCGACACATTTTTTATAGCTTGTCGCACCCGTAAGAATATAATAATAACCATCACCGGTAGAGACAAATTTAAACTTCTGTGCATCAGAACCGTTGTAAGACCACTGACGGATATTTGCTCCATCTTGTGCTGAGCCATTTTCAATATCAAGGTACAATCCACTAAACTTATTTTTGATATAATAAATACCCTCGACATTTTCACTCGCATACAAAGATTTGTTTGTATATCCCTGAGTTCCCATAGCAGACCAGTTTCTCAAATCCTTTGATGATGCCTGTGCCATGTGTGAACCATAAATGTTGTAAGAACCTGTCGATGAATCATAAAAAATTGATGGGTCATGCACGGAAATTCTCGTTGTGCTTGAAGTAGCTGATGAACTTGCCGCCGCATTGGCATCAGCAGGTACAGCCGTCAGACCGGATATGCACATTGCTGCTGCCATAAGTACAGTCGTGATTTTTTTAAGTCTCATTTTCATACTCTCCTTTAGATTTGCCAAGCGGATATTCGTGTTACACTCCGCTCTTTGCCTGATAGTGTTAAATACTAGGCCTCCAGAAACTCTCCCGTATCCTATTAGATACTTTGCACAAATATTTCTAAATTATTTTATATTTTATGTTGATTATATCAGTATTATTTCATTTTTAAAATACAAAAAAGCAAAAAAGCCATATATTTTTTTAATTATTATACAACTTTTTTGCTTATTTTTACTATTTATTAAATTTATTCTGTTTTATCTAAAACAAAAGAGTCAAAAAAATCGCCACTTATATAACTCAATCAATCTCCAAAAGACTAATCCTTTAGAATCGATACATACAAGTGACGATTTCTTTATTTATGCCGCTTAATATCAATATTTATTTCCGATTAATTTACTCCGCAATAATATCCTTTACAACCTCACCAGCAATAATAAGCCCTGCAACCGCCGGCACGAATGCCATACTTCCCGGCACTGACCTTCTCTGCAAACAGGTACGCTGTACCCCTGGAGGGCATATGCAGTGATTTTTGCAATTATCATTTTCATCCTCGATAGGTGTCATAGGTTTTTCTTCCGAATAAACAACTTTAAGCTTTTTAACACCTCGTTTTTTAAGCTCACGGCGCATTACTTTTGCAAGCGGACACACTTTTGTTTTGTAAATATCTGCCACTTTAAATGCACTTGCATCCATCTTATTTCCGGCTCCCATGCAGCTTATTATCGGTATATTCATCTCCTGACACTTCATAACAAGCGATATTTTCGCTGTCACGGTATCTACTGCATCTACAACATAATCATACTCTTCAAATGGAAATGTATCTGCATTTTCAGGCAGGAAAAAGGTCTTATAGACATTTACCGTCACTTTGGGATTTATCTCCAAAATACGCTCACGCATAATATCTACTTTGTCTTTTCCGACCGTTTTTCTCGTTGCGATAAGCTGGCGGTTAAGATTTGTAAGGCAGACTTTATCATCATCTATCAAATCTATCTGCTCCACTCCGCTGCGGACAAGTGCATCAACAGTATAACCGCCGACTCCGCCTATACCAAAGATTGCCACTCTTGATTTGTGGAGTTTTTCAATACCTTCTTTACCTATTAACAATTCCGAACGCGAAAATTGATTTTGCATTTAAACCTCCGTATCCACTAGCAGATTTCTGCTCCTGCCGGCATCTTCTTTTCTGGTGTCATAAGTGAGAGATTTCCGTCTGCATCTTCTGCACAGAGTAACATTCCCTCTGATAATACACCGGCGAGTTTTGCAGGTTTAAGGTTTACAAGCACCATTACTTTTTTGCCTACCATTTCTTCTGCTGAGTAATGCTTCTTTATTCCTGATACTATCTGTTTTACTTCACTTCCGATTTTTACCTGTGAGCAGAGAAGTTTCTTTGATTTCTTTACTTCCTCACACGCAATTATCTCACCTACCTGGAACTGCATTTTCTCAAAGTCATCAAATGTAATTTCAGCTTTTGCTTCTATATCTATTACTTCCTCGTCTGAGCCTGTTTCCTCTGCTGCTCCAGCTGCCGCTTTCTGTGCCGCCTGAATTTCCTCAGCTTTTGCAAGTACCTCTTTCACATCCAGTCTCATAAAGAGAATTTCAGGTGCATCTGTCACCTTTGTTCCTGATTCATAAAGACCGAATTTATCCATATCTTCAAGTGCACGCTCTGTTGTATTGAGCTGTTTTAAAATCTTGTCTGTAGTGTCAGGCATAAATGATTTCAAAAGGCTTGCACCGATTGTGATGCTCTCGATAAGGTTGTAAAGAACGGTTGAAAGTCTGTCCTTCTTTGCCTCATCTTTTCCGAGTACCCAAGGCTCTGTTTCATCGATATACTTGTTGCATCTCTTAAATATCGTAAACACTTCCGTAATTGAATCTGCAACACGAAGTTTATCCATTTTTTCTTCAACTTTCTTTGGTACTGAGAGTACAAATGACTTAAGTTCATCGTCAACACTTTCCGTAACGCCCTTATCTTCTGCAACTCCGCCAAGATATTTGTTTGTCATTGAAATCGTTCTGTTGACAAGATTTCCAAGTGTGTTTGCAAGGTCTGAGTTCATACGCTCAACCATAAGCTCCCATGTAATCACACCATCATTTTCAAATGGCATTTCGTGGAGTACAAAGTAACGAACTGCATCAACTCCGAACATATCTACAAGGTCATCGGCATAGATTACATTTCCTTTTGATTTACTCATCTTGCCCTCGCCCTGAAGCAGCCACGGATGACCGAATACCTGCTTTGGAAGTGGAAGTCCGAGTGCCATAAGCATGATAGGCCAGTAAATTGTGTGGAATCTAAGAATGTCCTTACCTATAAGATGAAGGTCAGCAGGCCAGAATTTTTCAAAAAGGTCTGTTCCTGTTTCGCTTGTATCGTTGTTTCCGTCAACATCATATCCAAGTCCCGTGATATAGTTGCTGAGTGCATCCACCCATACATATACGACATGACCCGGATCAAAATCTACCGGAATACCCCATTTGAAAGAGGTACGAGATACACACAAATCCTGAAGTCCCGGAAGAAGGAAGTTATTCATCATCTCGTTTTTGCGTGACTCAGGCTGAATAAATTCAGGATGTGTATTGATATGCTCAATAAGTCTGTCTGCATAGTTGCTGAGTTTAAGGAAATAAGCCTCCTCTTTTGCAGGCTGACATTCCCTGCCACAGTCAGGACACTTTCCGTCTACAAGCTGTGATGCAGTAAAAAATGACTCACAAGGTGTACAGTACATTCCCTCATAATATCCCTTATAAATATCTCCCTGTTCATATAATTTTTTGAAAATCTTCTGAACCTGTTTCTCATGATATTCATCAGTTGTTCTGATAAATTTATCATATGATGTATTCATTAAATCCCAGATTGACTTAATCTGTCCCGATACATCATCAACAAATTTCTTTGGTGTTATACCTGCTTCATCAGCTTTAATCTCAATCTTCTGTCCATGCTCATCTGTTCCTGTCTGGAAACGGACATCATAGCCCTGCTGTCTTTTAAAACGCACGATACTGTCTGCGAGAACAGCCTCGTAAGTATTTCCGATATGCGGTTTGCCTGATGTGTAGGCAATCGCTGTTGTCAAATAAAATCTCTTTTTCTCTGCCATTTTGAACCTCCAATAAAGTAAAAAAATCTTTAAGAATAGAAATATTCTTAAAGACGATTATACCGCGTTACCACTTTAATTTATCCGCACTTCACAATGCGGACCTCAATCACTGCCATCACAGTGCCACGCTTTAACGGGCGTACCCGGTACCTCCTACTTTTTATGCTGCACTATCATTTTTATTTACACCTACGGCATAAACATAAGATTATGTTCAGAGTGTACGGCTCCAAGACCATCTTCTGCCACATTCCATACGCCCTTTCTCAGCAACAGGTCACTTTCTCATACATAACACATAATGTACCAAGCAACGCTACGGGTTCTCTGTAATACTTTCTGTAACATACTTTTCTTTTCACAGCCTTTTTCATTTATAGATAAATGTATTTTAATATGTGGGGTAATTTTTGTCAACTGTTATATTGTGCTTTCAAAACTATTTGCAGCATATATTTTTATACAGAAAAAGCGTCTGCTGTAAAACAGACGCTAAATTTCATATAATGGACAGCGGAACGGAATACACCGAACAATCTTCTATGGCTATTATTTGCCCCCCATCAGGAAGTAGGCTGTCCCCTCTACCTTTACTTCGCTTTCGCAGGCATCTCTCCTAAATATCTCTCTTAAGATTGAGATATATAATTTTTACAATAAAATCAAGTGTTACTCCAGTCATTTTATATACTATTTTTTAACAACCAGCGAAGTCTTTCCAGCAACAAATATTGCTCGTGAAGACATCTTTCCTTTATGAATCATATTCCTAGAATACAATTTTCTCTTTTTCTTTGAAGTTTTCACTCGAACTTTTTTATATCCTTTTGCAAATGAATCCTTTCCAATTTGTTTTTTAGTCAATTGATTACTTTTAATCAAAATATATTTAAGATTTTTGCATCCATAAAAAGCTCTTTTTCCAATCTTTCTAACACCTTTAGGAATTACAATATATTGTAACTTAATACATTTTGCAAAAGCATTATCTCCTATCTTAGATAACTTTTCATTCAATTTAAGAGTTTTCAATTTATTGCACTTATAAAATGCATTTGCATCAACATTTGTTATATTTTTACCAAACACAACCTTTTTTAATTTTATATTTTTATAAAATGCTTTCTTTCCAATAGCAGTAACTTTATAAGTAATGCCTTTGTACTTTACAACTGATGGAATTTTTACAGTTTTTCTTGATTTTTTTAAATTCCGAACATAACTAACCGTATTACTTTTTCCTGTCTTTGTTATTTTATACAAAGCAGTTCCATTAGAACCAATAAATGTACATCCTTTTGCAACTGTTTGGTTTTTATTAGAATCATCACTATCAATTATATCAGACTTTGGTGTAGCTGTAACCGTGGCAGTCGGAGTTGACGAAGCTGTTTCACTCGGTTGTAATGTCGGAACTACGCTTGGTTCTATAGTAGCTGACGCACTCGGAACAGTGGTTGTTTCGCTTGGTTTTTGCGTTGGTGTCAAATCCGGTTGCGCCGAAACAGTTGTACCCGGCGTTGGTGTTTCCGATGTTATCGGAACAGACGGAGTATTTGGTGTTGATGTATCTGACACATCTGGAATAGTGGTTGTTTCGCTTGGCTTTTGCGTTGGTGTGCTTATCTGCCCAGAATCCGGAATGTTTGTCACTTCAGGACTCGGAGTTACCGTCGGTGCCGATGTTTCTGTTGGCATCGGGTTCGACGAATTACCCGGTGTTGATGTAACCGATGCACTTGGAACCGGCGATGCAGTTTCACTCGGTTTTTCTGTAGCCTGTACACTCTTTACAGTAATTGTACACTTCTTCATAAGCAAACTGCCATCTTCATCTACCGATGTAGATACACAATATATGTCTGTTTTTCCTGATTTGTGTGCTTCTATCTTTCCATCATCTGAAACTGTTGCAATATTATTATCTAGCGAGTTCCATGAAACATGATTATTAACCGCATTTGATGGCTCTATCGAACAAGATAACTTATAACTCTCTCCTTCTTCAAGTTCTAATGATTCATTTGACAAATTAAGTGACTGCAATAAAATCAATTTATCATCTGTTTTTTTCTCCAATTCATATGTTTCATCTATTGTTCCGTCATTTCCTCTGTCAATCGTATAAGTATCACTTTCCTGATTATCAACAACAATAACATCATTTTTTTGTATTTGTATATTGGTAAAACCTGTTATCATATCATTTTTACCATACATTTCCAAGGATACATCGCCATCTCCCTGACCGATGATTTTGTACTCATATTTTTCAGCATCTTTTAAATAGATAATCTTTGTATAATCTTTTGTATATGGTTTATACTGTGATATAAATCGTCCATATGTATTTGTAACATCGGATTCCTCACCATCTTTTATATATGCAACCGTATTACCTGACGAATCTGTCACTTCAACATCTACAGGACACTTCAAAACGGCTTTCTGAGAATACTGACAATATTCCGGAACTTCCACACCTGATGGAAGTTCAAATTTACAATATTGCTCCAGATAATTTATATTATGTTCTACAAGCTCCCTTTTACCCTCATAATTAAACGCATATTTTAGCAAATATCCGCCCCAGCCACTTATTCCATCAGGACTAAGCGAATTTAAATCAAGATATGTTTTTTCCCCTTCTATACGAAGACAATATAACATATTATATTTATTGTAAAAATCCCATGCATTTTCTTCTGTTTGTTCGTTTGAAAATCTGACTCTGCTTTCTTCTAACAAATTTGCATAATGTGCCGTTAAGAACGCATATCCATTTGTATATGCAGCATTTTTAACTACACCGCCCATGTCAACTAATAAATTAACACAAAATGCCGCCAGTTCAATTGTTTCTGTTGCTTCTCCTAACAGATTATCAAACTCTCCCTTTTCAACCTTTATCTCACCCCCTACTGCTGTCTGTAATGCATCAGCATTTTTCAAACCATGTAAAATCAATTTCTTAAACGGCTCCCAATAACCACTTTCCATCTCTTGTTCAAGAGAATATGCTGCTGCTCTAAGTTCAAATGGTAAATCTTCAGCCTTTATAATTTCTTCAAAAAATTGATTATATTTCTGATATAACCCTATCTTTCCTTCTGTATGAAAAAATGCAACCATATCTTCAATGGCATCTGAACTAAAAGTAAATGATGCTGACGCAATTTTAAACGCTTTTGCAAATCTGTCACTTGATAATGTAACAGTTTTTCCATCATCATTTAACTTTAATTTTTCTTTTGCAAACAATTTTTTTATTAGTTCATCTTTTTCCTTATCTGTTTTTGCATCCATTATTTTTTCTAACAAAACATCGTCATCTATTTCTTTTATTTTAACCATGTTATTGTAATTCTTTATTACAGAATCTACATTTGAACACACAGCAAATTCATCAGATTTCTTTCCAATAAAGGAAGTCAAAAGCGTTTTATATTTTTTTATTCCAGGATAATCATTCTCCACATATGTTCCCGGATCCATCCAGCTTTTCAACTCGCCATTAAAAATCATACCATCTGCGTATAAAAGTCCTCTGGCAACTTTTCCTTTGGTTGTATTATTCAAATAATTACCAAATTGCCAACTGCCATACTGCTCATTATTTACCAAAGTCTGATATGCCCTTTGAGTAGAACTTGCATCCTGTACATACTCAATTCCTTCTTTGACATTATCAAATCCATATTGTGTGCATACGGAACTCATAAGCTGCATTTTTACATCATTTGGCAAATTCTTTTCTGAAATCGCTAAAAGCATTTTTTTGAATGTCTCATTGTCGGTTGAATATTTTTTGACAGCTTCTATGATAGAAGAAGACATCTCAACATATTTTTGATTTGGATATTTTTCTACAAATTTGTTCCACCCTTTGCAATTTTTATTATAATACACTGTCGTAACTATTCCTTCAAAAAAATCATCTGATCCATTCACCACATTCACCTCAGGTGCATCTCCTTCAAAAATCAACTCACTGATTTTTGATTTTCTCATACAATGTCCCTCAACATATTTTAAAGTATCAGGTAACACTAGTTTGTCTAAAGAATAGCACCACGCAAACGCTCCCCAACATAGCTTTTCTAATTTTTGTGACATGCGTAGATTGGATAACTGCTCACAATGTTCAAATGCATTCTGTTTTATTTCTGTCACAGAATCAGGTATATAAATATCTGTTACTCCACACCCCCAAAAACAGTATGATCCTATAGATGTGATTCCATTTTTGATAATTACTTTTTTTATTTGACTATTGTATCTATTCCACGGGGATTCATTTCTTAAAAACCAATAATCTTCTATCGCTCCTTTCCCCATAACCGTCAAAATTCCATCTTCTATTTTCCATTCTGCACTTGCCCCACATTTCCCATAATAACTGGTTTTTTCCTCTGCATTCACCGTTTTCCATAATACACCTACATCAATACTAGTAACAAACATTGATATAATAATCGCAATCGTCAACACTCTTCGTATTCTTTTTCTTTTCATCAAATCACTCTCCCATCTGTCTAGTCATAAAATATCGTTATACAATTATTATAGTCGCATTGCGACTATTTTTCAATATTATAAAACTAATTTCCTATAATTATATCATATTAAAAGTGAGGTTTACATATGGTATTTGAAAATATTAGGAATCTTCGTGAAGATAACGATAAAACCCAAAATGAATTAGCTGAATATCTTCATATAAAACAAACTACTTATTCAAAATACGAACTAGGAAAAATCAACATTCCTATTGAAGTTTTCATTCAACTGGCAGATTACTACGATGTTTCCGTAGATTATTTACTTGGCAGAACAAAAAAGCGATAGCTATTAGAGTTTTTCTCTATATCTACCGCTTTTTATTGTTTATGACGCTCGCTATTAAAAATCATAAACCCTTACATACATTCTAATACAAACACACTATATATTTTCCCACATTTACTGTACATTTTTTATGTTTGATATCTATATAATCCTAAACGGTATCTTCGACCTCTGTACAGAACTAAAATTAGGATAATAATATTTCATAAATATCTGTGCAGTATATCTCCCTAGCAACAACTCTCAAACTATCCCCTCTTTATTTTTATAATATTCTCTATTTCTTCCTCACCCAGCTCCACAATTTCCGCTATCTGCTCTGTCGTATAGCCTTTTTTATACATATTCATAACAACCTTTTCATTGTTCCTTTTCTCAGCTCTTGCCTCGCCTCTCGCTTCGCCCCTTGCCTCGCCTCTTGCTTCGCCCCTTGCCTCAGCTCTTTCTTCTATTCCTAAACTCAGATTACACATAACGCTCACATCCTCTCTCAACTCTGTATCAACTTGAATATTATACTCTTTCTCAAGAATATCAAACTTCTGATTTTTCTGTATTTCATTTGAAAGCAATGCACAAATCAAACGATGTAGTTCATATTTCTCATCTTTTTCCGGAAGTTCGTTTGTTATCCCTATCATCACAATGTTTAATAAATCAAGATTTCCTTTCCATTGATAAGTTTCTAGTATTTCATCTTTTGTAAGATGAATATGCGCCATACTGTTATTTCCCATATTCATGCAAACCCATATGCTGAATACCTGTTTTATATCATCATAGTTTGAATTTACAAAATCTCTTTCTTTTTGTGATGATATAAGTCTGCTAGCATAAAAGATTGCCCTGTTTAATATGCTATATGCAGTTGGTTCATCTTTTTGACATTCTATGTTCACTATAACCTTTGACAATTTATTTTCTTCTTTATCGGGTGATGGTATCCTTACATAAAATACTATATCAAACCTTATCATGCCCTCATTTATCTCTGCGTTTTCTGTATTAAATCCTACTATTCTCTGTCCTGAGTTATCCGTTTTTTCTACATTTGTTAAGCCCGGTTCAACTGGTGCAATCCCTATCTTTGGTTCACCCTCAATATAGTTTACCACTTCACTCGGCTTCATATCCTTAAATTCAGCAACAGTTTTTACTAATATATTTGCCAGTATGCTTTTTTGTGCAAGCAATCTTTTTGCATAAGTATCATACTGTATTTTTGCATCTGCTGCGGTTATTGCATTTTTTATTTCCGTATTCATTTTACCCCCATTTTTGCACACATTTTTGTATTAATCTTATTATAATCAAGGACTACTTTGAAATCAACTAAATTTTTATAGAGTATTGGCAATTATATTAATTAAAGGTACAGTTTTATATAAAAACAAAATTAAAAATAATTACAGTTTTATGATTATATTAAAAAATACCACAGAATAAACTATAAAATCGTCATATTCTATGGCATTTATTTTTTGAACTAAATCACTTAACTGTAATTTTCATTATTTTTGAAAATGCTCCGTAAACTTCTTCTCTATTTTCGTACATTGCAAATGGACGAACTCTTATATAATATACTCTTTTTGGTGTTAAATTACTTATTTTAATTTTATTGCTTGTCATTTTTAAAGTTTTAACACCTTTAAATATCATCTTTTAATATGCTTTTATATTCCAACAATCTATTTTGAATATTCAGGTAACTTTGTACTCTCAAATAGTAACAATCACATCTCCACCACTTCGTCCGCAACTCCCATTGTGGATTTTCTATGCGATACAAGCACTACCGTTTTATTTTTATCCTTTCCCTCCTCTTTTACCGCTTTTAATATCACTCCCTCATTAAGCGAATCAAGATTGCTCGTCGGCTCATCCATCAAAAGCAATGGTGCATCGTGAAGAAATGCTCTCGCAATACCTATTCGCTGTTTCTCACCTCCCGACAATGTGTCTCCAAGCTCTCCGACCTGCGTATCATATCCGTTTGGCAGACTTATGATAAAATCGTGAAGTGATGCTTTTTTTGCCGCAGCAATGATTTCTTCCGTTGTCGCTCCAATTTTTGCAATGCCTATGTTTGCGGCTATCGTATCATGAAATATATCTGTTTCCTGTGTTACAAAGCTCTCATAATCCCTGAGTTTTTTTGTTGAAATCTCTTTTACATCCTTTCCTGAAATCTCAACTTCTCCACTGTCTGTATCCCAAAAACGCATCAGAAGTTTAAGTATTGTCGATTTGCCGCAGCCGCTCACTCCGTGAAGCCCTGTTATTTTTCCTTTTTTTATCTCCATACTAAAATTTTTGAGAATATTTTCATTTTCATATGCAAATGTTACATTCTTTAAAGCTGCTATCTGCTTGTTTTTTCTGTCAGCAGAATTTTCTGTTCTATTTTTGTCTAAAATTGTTTCTGTAGCTTCTGCCGTAACATTTTTTTCATCTGACATAAGTTTAGTATCTACCACTTGTTCACCGGTAAATTTTGTACTCTTATCAACATACACTGCTTTACTATCTGACGCTTCGTCTTCCCATACTTCCTCTACCACAGGATTTTCTTCAATGACTGACAGCACCCTCTCACCGCTTGCAAGTGTCTGATTTAGATTGTTTGACAGACTTGCAAGTGCGACAACGGGACCAAATGACCCCATCATTGCCACTGTGCAGGTGACTACTGCGTCAAAACCAATCTCACCCTGCCGGTACATTTCTCCCATGAGAAAAAGCATCCCAAATGACGCAAAAAGTATGACAAAGTTTGTGACTGCACGCTGTGTTCCCTCTAAACAGCTTAATTTTCTTTGCATTTTTCCGAGTTTTTCAGAGCGTTCCTGCATCTCATGTCTTTTCTCTTTTCCCATACCGTACTGTATGGTTTCTGAAAGTCCTCTGAGTGCACTAAGTACAAAGCTGTTTAATTCGCCGAACGAGGTTCTAAATTCCATTCCCGTCTGACCGCCACGCTTTCCATTCCAAAGCGGAATAAAAATTCCTACTATTATATATGCTGCTGCCGCATAAACCGCCGCAACAGGGCTGTATCTTCCCATAAATATTACCATTACAGCCGATGTAAGCAATGCTATCATTATCGGAGATATTGTATGTGCATAAAACACCTAAGGGTCAAAAGCTGATAACAATGTATGTTTACATACAAATTGCTATTTGATGGGCAAAATACCTTTTTGCCCCAACATCATTATATTTTAGCATGAAATAATTTTCCGATTAACCGTGACTGATGAATAAAATTTATCAAAAAGCAGATATTTCTGTCACACTGACAGATTTATACTTGCCGCGACTTCCGTCTGTCCTCCTTCACTTTGCTCTGCCGAAATCATAGTCTGCTCTGTGGCAAGTTTTGAAGTGTCAGTAATTGTCTGTGTCATATCAATGCCAATTCCCGCTCCCTGACTCTGTGCCATCATGATACCAAGATCTCCGCCGCCTCGTTTCCAGATTTCAATCTTTTCTTTGAGATAAGTCATATCCGCATCGAGCATTTTATTATTTTCCTCACCTCTGTGAGCCTGTTTTTCTTTTTGCTCCTGTTTCCTTATCTCCTCCTCAATCTCGTTAAGTTCTTTCTGCTGCCAGACTCTTATTTTTTCTTCAGAAATCCTCATAACAACATCTTTCTTTGATGAAATATATTTATCATCATCCTTTTTGTTCATAACTTCCTGCTTGATATTTGCAAGTTTCTTTTTAGCAACGGCTATCATTTTCTTTGCATGGGAAATCGCAATATTAATCTCATCATCATCGTAATTTCCACTTGCCGCCTTTCTCTTAAGAGCCGCAAGATTTGAACTTGCACTAGAAACGGCATTACTCGCCTGCGAAACACTTTTTGCACTCCGAATACTTGACGATACCTTTTTATAGCTGTAATTTAAAACTTTCTTTGTTTTCGTCTCTGTTTTTTTGATATTCTTCTGAGTCTCTTTCATCCTGTCAAGCATATCTTTCAGACTCTCAAGCTGTTTTTCAAACTTTTCGTATTCCTCTTCCTTTTTACTTTTCTGTGACTCCTTATCCGAAGCTTCACTAATCAAAACACTGTTCTCATTATCTTCACTGTTTTCAATGCCGTTCTTATTCTTTCCTGCTGCCGTTTTATTTACTTTATCAGAAACATCATCCATATTTTCAGCCTTTTCATTACCCTCACTAAGTTCAAGCATAACACCGTCATCTTCCGTCAGATATGTACTTTTATCTCCGGTTCCCGCCCTGTTTACCGAAATTCCTATTCCATTCTCAGTTCTAATATCAACCCCGGAACTTTTCACGCCGGCATCCCTTTTAGCACTGCTGTATCTTCCGGCGGTCGATGTATTTTTCTTTCGCTTTGCATTATCCGTCCTGCTGCTCTTTGTTCCATTCCCAATCTGTTTACCCCCTGCCTGAAACAGAGAACCACTGTTAATTACAACTGCCATAAAACTCCCTCCTAAACTTGAGCCTTTTTTCTTTGACTCATTTTTTCATAATTCATTTGACACTGTCAGTCCGTCTGTATATCTATAACTCACCGTTCATCTCTGTTGTGCAACCGATAATTTATGACAATTCAGTCTTTCATATCTTAAATTTTTAATTTTATAAGCAGACTGCAGTCGTTGCTTCACAACTTATCTTTATAACTCATTTAAATTTATATCGGCAGTTTTTAATAAGTATCTACAGTTTTATTTGGTTCTCATAAAATTTCCCACAATTTCTCAACATCAATTAACAGCAATTCAACCATATTTCCACTTATTTTCCACATGGATTTTGCAAGTTATCCACAAGTTATCCACAAATTGTGCATAAATCGTAATTGTTTAACCGTAAAAAGAAAATTGGCAATACAATAAGTCTGTTCATTGTATTGCCATATAATATATATTCTTATGATGCTTTTCACTCAGATTTAATCTGTGCTATCAACTCCAAAACCTTTTCCTCCCATAATTCCATCCTCCTATAATCACTACTTTACTTTGAACATTCCATCAAATACTTTGCCGCCGCTTCCTCACTTAAGCTAAATTTTTTTATAATCTGTTTTTTTATTTCACTTTCAGACATATTCAAGTCTTTTAATATTCCGATTGCTCCGATTATTCCCTCACTTCTTCCATTTTCTTCGCTTCCGTCTCTATCACTTTTCCTCCCATAATCCCGTCAACTCCTTTCCTGATTTTTTCATATTGTTCTTCATATTTTAAGTCTTTTCTGATTATTTTTGAACTACAAAAACATATATTTCTGTTATTTTTTTAGAATTATATGGATTGCATTATAAGATTTTTGCTTTGATTTATTATAAATAAAATATCTTATGACTTTCCGATATGGTAACATACACCCGTACTTTTTTCTATTGTAATTTTTCACAGATTTATTTTTCTTTTTGTATAATTTGAACAATACTGCAGATGCAATGTTATGATAAACCGTAAGTCAAGAGGATACCCGCAATCCTCTCTTCTCCTGATACAACAACACTTATTACTCTATTCAATAGAAATGGGAACTTACTTGATTAGATTAATTTATTTCACTCTTTCAAACTTACAACCAAAAGAAACAGCAATAATTTTTTTTCTGTCCGTTACCACGGTTCTTAAAATTTATTGCTGTTTCCTTTTCCCGCCTGAATACTCCATTGCCTGCATTGGAACTTCTGGATAGAACGATAATACCGTTTCTGAGTTCTTTACATAGGCTGTTGCATAACCTGTCTTTTCACTGCCTATTGTTAAGTTTTCTGTCATGCCGTTACCGCCTGTCTTTGGTTTCTGCAACATATCACTCAGGTATTTTGAATCTGGTACTTTTGTATTCTTTCCTGTCTCATTTGCTTCGGTCTGATATTTGTTTGCTGTGCTATCCATGTTTATTGTTACCGTTGCCACATCCGTTGATATACTGCCTTTTAAGATATTGAATGCTACTAATTCGTTACTATGCTCCTGAACATCCTCACAACTGTGTGTTCTTGTCCAAGAATGCTCACCACTTCCAAACCAGTCTGTGTGAGTTACATTATAAACTTTTGTGTATTTTGTCTTTGAGCCTGTGGCTTTGTATATGGCGTCAAATTTGAATGTGTCTGTTATTTGTCCTCCAACTGTTGCTTTGCTGTTTCTGTTTGCTGTGGCTTTTGTGATGGTCTGTGGGGTGTCTCCATAGTCTAAGTCGAGTACATCTTCGGCAAAGGTTTCATCTAATTTCTGGTCTGAGATTGTTGATACCGTTCGACTGTCTCCGAATACCCCTCTTGACAGGTTAAACGCATAATCTACCTTGTGATATTCTCTTGAGTCAAACACCCTGCCTGCTAACAGCTTCGTTCTCGTGTCAAAGTTGAATAACGAATCATATGATAATAACATCTTCGTTCCCGATAACGAATCGTCTTTTTCTATCGTCTTTCCTTTTGAACCTTTCTCAGTTATGACTAAGTTGTAACTGTCCGCTGTCGGATACGGATACCAATAACTGCCCTGTTCACAAGCTGGTGTTTTCTCATGTAAGTCTACTGTCACTAAATCCTTTCTGAGTGTTACCGCTAACGGACTTCCGTTGTTTGTGGCTTCCTCACACATACTTCTGAATACATGATTTATCTCATAGTCCTTTAAGTTTAAAGTTCCCTCTGCACCTTTTATAACTGCTGGGTCTTCAACCTCAAGTATATAAACTGAGTAACCGTATAATTCATCGCCTTCCAGAGTTTTATTTATAAGCACACTTGAGTTGTCTGAGCTGTCCTCTGCTTTCTTTCCTGCTGAACCAAATCTTAATTCCTTTCGTGCTATATCTGAGCTTTCGATTAAGGTCTCGCCCTCCGAGTCTTTAAGTACCCCGTCAGCATCTGCGAAATACCCTCTAAAGTTTGAGATGTACTTACTGCTTAATTCTGTAGAATCTGTGATACCTGAAGTACCCTCGGTCAACTTAGATTTTAATCCGCTGTCTACATTGCTGCTCCATGACTTCGCCTTGTCGTAGTTCGGAACTGCTATCATATAAACAGCATATTTACTCGGTTTTACCTTTGAATAATACTGCTGTTTAGTATCTAATGACGCTATCTGCCAATGCTTTTTTGTATCGGCTTTAAGAGATACTACCCCGTCTTTGCTTATTTTATATGTTGCTACATAATCGTCTACCTGTTTATTCTTTACCATTAACTGAGCACTTAAACCGACTCTTTTGCCTTTCTTTATTCCTGATTTCTCAGTGAATTTGTCTGATACACGAACAAGTTTTCCCTTATTTGTTCTTGCCTTTGCATCAAAAGCCTCTGATAAACCGTTAGCTGCATAGTCTACAGTGTTTTTCTCTACGACTTTGTATGGTCTGTTTTTGAAGTCAACACCTTTCTTCTTCTCCGCATTTTTTCGTGTTACACCATTGTCTGATGTAGCAAAATTTGAGTTTATATACTTCGCTATCGGCTCTGAACTTACCCAGTTTTGTCCGTTATTCTCCTCAGGTCTAAAACTGATACTCTCTACCTTTGCACCATTTCCGTAACTAAGTACATCTCTGTCACTCTCATCACTGCTTAAAGAATCTGATACAGGTGTCTTACCCCACTGTAATAATAACTTATCCCTCTCTGGAATAGCAGTTGGATTATTTCCTTCTACCCCTTTCATCTTTTTTGTTACATTTGTGCAACTGTATAACCTGCTGTAAGTCTTTTTACCATTCTTCGGACTATACATAAATGTGCCTGAGAATATCGTTGAATACTCATCCGCCTTAAATGTCTTTGGAAATCCTAACCTCTCATTTTTATTACCTTTCGTCTTATTCCAAATTTCCTTTTTATTGCTGACTTTTAAGGTCTTATTTACAGACTTTTTATTTTGTTCTCCTTTTAACTTTATTGTTCGATATGTATCTGTGTTTGTTGATGCTGCCTGTGTCGAATGTTCAAAATTAAAGCCACCTTTATAAACTACAGATACATTGGCACTGACTTTGAGGGAATCTGGAGTGGTTTTGTCTGTGTGCTTCGTGCCGTAACAGCCATACCCCGAAGTTTCATCAAATGCCTTTGTAACACAATCACCTTTCTTATGAATCTCTGACTGATAAAATCCACCTAATACTGCTACCCTTTTTGCTGCATTCTGTGCTGATTTCTGTGCCTTACTGGGATTGTAATATGTCTTCTTCCCCTTTGTAGACTTAACTCTTGATAAGTTTATTCCGCCTGCTTTAGCATACACTGTCTTGAATATCGTGTCTAACTTATCCGACTCTTTAGCATGACAAAGTGCACTCTGAAATGTCATAAGATAATTTACATTACAAGTTCTTTTTTTCTTGTTTTTTCCTTTGCCTGAAACTTTTTCTCCTGCACCTGAAAATGTCCATATAACATATGGTTCTACCACCACTATCGTCTTTGCCGCAAGAAAATGACTCTTTCCACTGCCTAAAAGACCTTTCTTACTAAACCAATCTATGACATCCTGTGCTCCATCTCCATTTTTCTTATCCATCTGTTTGCTTAATTTATTAAACTTTTTGGCATATGGACTCCACTTTACTGTTTTTCGTGCATTTGCACCCTTTAATCCTGCACTGCTGTAATTGGACTTCTTAGCACTGCTACTTGCAAGCCCTGGAATACCATTCTTACCACCAAAACCTTTGTCTGACACAATGCGGTCATCATCAACTGATACATATTTGCCCGATGCCTCACTGTATATATAATTCACACTACTCTTACTTAACCCTAAGTACAGACCGTTTGTCTTTGCATCCCATTCAAGCCTGTCTGCACTGTTATCTTTGCCATGCTTCATTATATACTTGGCAGTGCCTTTTTGAGGGTCTCCACTCTTCTTTTTCCAAAGTGCTCCTGAATGTGCTTTCTCAGCCTTACTAGCACCTTCGCCTGCTGCACGAATATCCCTTAAAGAAACTCTGAAACCATACCCCGTAACTGTGGCTGTACCACTGACATGATGACCACCATCTGCACTTGGGGCGTCATCACCTTTTGTTCCACCCTCCGCTGATGCCATCTTTGTATTTATACTGTAGTTCGGTGGCAATGTCAGTGCTAAAGACATGACTAACATTCCTACCCCAAACTTCTTAAGAATTTTTCGCATTGCTACCATCCTTTCTTCTCTTATAAAATCTATAACCAAGAATAACTACCCCTGATACCCCAAGAATTCCTGCTACTACCAACATTCTTATATCATACATACCTGTCTGTACTAAACGCTTAATTGTACTGACGGCTTTAGCACCTATCGTGTTTCCAGTCCAATAACTGTCTCCACTATATATCTCACTCGGCTTTTTGAAACATTTTACCTCAATACTTCCTCTGGTCTCCCTGCCTGTTTTACCAACCGCTGAATATGTGTAAAAACCATTCTGCATAATACTGAACTTCGCATTCTTTTCGTATTTGCCTGAACTTCGACCGTTGAATGTGATTATCGCATCTTTGTCTGACTTAATTTTTAAGTCAAAGGACTGTCCTATAGCCAACTTTTTAGGAATACCCGTAACTTTAAGTTTTGGGGCTTTCTCATTGCTGTTTATAAGGTCTTCACTACTGCTGTCTGAATCGTCATCCGTAAATGTATTGGCAACTTTGAAAGAACCAGTGACTACCCCACCTGACTCCGTATCAAGTTCATAATTGTAAGTACCATTTGCTAAATCTACACTCATGGTCTTTGAACCACTCTTCTTGCCTGAAAGATATTCATAACAGTCACTACCATATATCTCAAATGTAGATGCCTTGTCGTTCTTTAAGTCCCATGTAACTGTGAGCTTATTGCTGACATCGAGGTCATTTCCTATCTTCCTGTTCTTTACAGTTACCTTTACTTTTCCGTCTACCTTTGGTTCTTCGTTGCCATCTGTATTATCTGTATCATCTGTACTGCTTGAATCATCTTTCGGCTCTCCTACAAGTGAATCAAGTTTATCAAGCGTTGCTGATGCAACCTCAGAACTGCCATCATAGATTATCAACCTAACCCCTGATAAATCCTTTGTCTTTGATACTTTTAATGTGTCTAAGTCAAGATACACCGCTACATCTTTCGGTATCTCCTGTGCCGCTTTTAACGCATCCTCTTTTGAACCGTAACTCTTTTTAAATTCGCACCACTGAGCTACCCCACCATCGGCTTCTTCGTTCTTCTCACTGTAATGCTCCGATGCGTAATACTTTCCGTCTCTTTCTACCACATACCTGCAACCGTCTTTCACTGTATAACCTAATGCAAAGGAACTCATTACCAAGTCATCCTGTGTAATCTTTGTACTGCCATTGATGTATTTATCACCTGTCTTTGTCTCGGCATACACTTTTACAGGGTTTATATATGTGGCTGTAATTCCTGTCTGTGATATACCAACAGCAAGCATTAACGCTATTATCGCTTTCTTTCTCAACTTGAAAACCTCCTTACTCTACCATATTTTGTCTCCTTAATACTCATCTACTTTTTTCCTCCTCTCAGTCAGAGTACCTACATTTGATTTACTTCGATATCCAATAGTTTCAGCAAAAACTACCCCTGATGCCTGTCTTTACTGTTGATGCCTGTCTTTACTGTTGATACCTGTCTTTACCGCCAAAAAATAAAGGATACCCAGTCTTTTAAACTAGATATCCTTTAACTTAACTACTTCTTCTTTAAATTTGAACTACCCCTTAATATTTGTATGCAAAATTTCCTGTTCTGTCTGTTGCACCTATATGCTCACCAAATCCATGCTTTCTATAATAACTGTATCTCTTACAATTAGCCTTTGTGACATTGACTGTATATGAGGTTACACGCTTCTTCTTAGACCAATTTGTAATCTTTTTCATACCGTCAATTCCTATACCTGCTATTCCGCTGTTCTTGTCTGTCACCTTTACAACAATCTTGCTCTTTTTCTTAGTAACCTTAATCTTAGGTGCTTTCGAGTCTACCCAGACTTTCATGGTAATCTTATGACCATGCTTGTCTGTCATTGATACAGTATGTCTGCCCTCTGAGAGTTTCTGTAAGCATAAACCTTTTACATCTCTATATCCAATCTTCTCATACAATCTCTTTCTGTCATAATCTACCCATATATCACTCCACCCTGCTGACTTCTTAACTTTATGCACCTTTTTTAACTTATAACTCTTCTTTCCATCAAGTACAACTTTCTTTACTGACTTTGTGCCATCTACTATAGTTACTTCACCATAATTTTTAATCTTCTTTTCACGCTTATTTATAACAACATACTCATTAAGCACTGGATTTTGAGTTATTCCCTCACGATGCAAGGTACATTTATACATCTCACCACTACCACCAAATGAATCCTCATACTCGTCTGCAAAGAGTAAAACCTCTCCAGTCTCATTGTATAATGAAATGTCTGTGTATTCATCTTCGGTTTTTGTATTCTCAGTGTCATCATTATCATCTTCATCGCTAGGTACTATTGGTGAACCTACAAATTGCTCCCATGCATATGCTGTGCTTGGGGATGCCTGTCCTACTAACATACTCATTGCTAACGCTCCTGCTACTATTGCTTTCTTATAATCTCTCATTGTTGTTTCCTCCTTTATTTCTTTATGGTTGTACACTTCTTTTAGCTTGGTTAATACTTTAGGGTGTTGTGAGTGATAAGTGCAACACTGCTGTTAAAATATATCGGAACAAAATGAGTACACTCATTTTGTTCCGATAGTTTTTAACGGGAGCGTTACAATTATTATTTCAGATATTTCTATACACCTTTTTCATCTTCTACATACCTGTTTTCCTAAATTTCTACCCGATGAGCAATATTTAATCTGGTACTCTCTCCACCAGTATATACAATCTATTTATGAATATCAAGAGAAATCTTCTACTTAAGAATTTTTTAAAATACCACGCAAAAACAGAACAGATATTCTCAACCTGTTCTGTCACTTACTTATAACACTATTCTCGCATTCACTCTGTTATTTGCGATTTTTTATACTATATTTTTAATTTAGTTCCCAAAAAACTTAAGGAAAACATCATAAGAATTTTTTAATGTGTTTTAGATACTTAGACACCATCTTTAAAATTAATCATACCACTTACACGCCGTCTCAACAAAAATCCAATATTAAATTTTTCGGTCGTTAATATAAGGAAAATTGTGCATGGTTGTTTTCTATTGTATAAAATAACAGACGACCTGCTTTGTATATCAAACTGACCTTTTATATGCTCAGTCAGATTTTGGACTCTTGCTAAAATTTTGTTTAAAAAAGTGTGTTTAATAAAACATTTTATTTGAGACCGCTTCTAACATATTCATATACTGTGTTTTTTTACATCCTTAGTCACTCTATTTTTGCAAAAACTGTACTATTATGATTTTTAAAGTGAATTTTATATTCGTAAAGCTGCCAGATTTATAATTTCAAAGCATAAAAATATTTTACCATCTATAATATACTACTTATCCTAGCTACTTGTGAAACCAGCGTAAAATGTAATTAAATTGTGCGGATATAATTAGTTTCGCAATAATCTAACACCTATTCTACTCTGCCTTAATCTGCTCTATCAACTCCAAAACCTTATCCTCTGTCTCCTCAATCTCGTCTGCTATCTGTGCTATACTCTTGCCTTTGGCAAGTTTCTTTTTTATAAGGTCTTTTAAACTTTCACTTCTTCCATTTTCTTCGCCAATCAGTATTCCTTCGTTTCTTCCCTCACTGATACCACGGTTATACATTTTCTTCGCTTCCGTCTCTATCACTTTTCCTCCCATAATTCCGTCAACTCCTTTCCTTATTCTCTCATATTTTCTTGCTATATTATCTATTACCTTTTTAGATAACTCAATAATGATCCTGCGTTCCAGTTCTGACATTTTAATACATATTTCTTTAAACTCATTTACAAGTCCCTGTAATAAATTTTCATCTTCATTATACTTCGGGAAATTTGCTTCATGCGTAAATATATAAAACGGTATTAGCAAATAAATTTCTTTCTCCCATATATCCTCTAAGCTATAAGACTGCATCCTTATTATCGGTATGTCATACTTCAACTCTCCACCGGGAGTCACAAATCTTATTGTCATAACATCACCAGTGTTTTTGTTTGAACGAAGATATAATACCGCTGAGTGTGGAAATGTAACTGTTAATACTCCGTCACTCTTTTTGCCGCCATCATCACCGACTATCTTCTCAATAGTCGCATCATCGAGTGCTATCTGAGAATCATACTCAAAGAACCGAAGTACCATGCTGTTATCTATCGTGCTTTGACATTCCAAATGATATTTCTTTTCCGTATCACCTTTAATAACCTTGAAACTTGCGTCTGTGATTATCTTATCTTCCGCTCCGTTTTGTTTATTCTGATAATGATAGTCATTTGCAAAAACGATTGTTTCCGTACCGTCATAGTTTTCTCCGAATACCTCATTCAGAAGCGGCAGTATAAATCTTGAGCAGTCGTTTAACATAGTTCGGAACACATCGTCATATGGTGTACTTGTTATATTTTCACTGTTTACTCCGTCATAATCATTTTTAATATCACTTTCTTTTATAATAATATTATTGTGATGTTCTAAAGCATTGTTGCTTTGTTTATTATCATTTTTGATTTTATTCTCGCTTTTTTTCTCCATCTATGTACCTCCATTATATATTTTTTATGTGATGTTTTCAATTACTAATGCTGATTTTTATCTTTGATTATATTTCAAGATTTCTGTTTTGATTTTTAATGAAATAATGACTTAATACCTATATTATAATAAGAAAAATATGTAAAACCATTACCCATAGCACCATATACATATACGCACGAGATGAACATCTCGAGCAGATTGTCGGGCAACATGGCATAAAAAGTAGGAAATTACCACTGATTTTAACCGGTAACTAAATGTTTTCAGATATGGTAACATACACCCAGACTTTTTTCTATTGTAATTTTTCACAGATTTATTTTTTCTTTTTGTGTAATTTTCACAATAATCTATTACCACCATTTTATAAAACCATAGCCGTGAAGTATAAAAAACTTAACCATTGATATAATTTTTCTTTATTCTATTATATATCAAACTTACTTTATCCAATCTCTTTTCTTGACTTTCGGGCATAGCAATGTTAAAATCTTTTTGAACATATGTTCATATTAGGCTTTTACAAAACTTACCCCCATAAAAACAGGCATTTACAATACTTATATTATCCATAATTTAAGCGGCTATTTGCAATCCTCTCTGCTGCCTCCTCATAACACAGCCAGTTTTGCTATCGCCTAAAAATAAAGCACTTGAAAGGAACTGCTGCCTATGAAAAGAAACAAAAGTATTTTAAAAATTATTACATACACCTTATACATTATCATTTCATTTGTAATTTTAATATTTATACTATATTATAGTAAAAATAAAGAAATAAAATTTATCCTTAGTTCCATCGGCATATGGTTTTTATTCTTCCTGTTCTGCGTCTATAAAATATGCAGGGCAAGAAAGCGTGCAGGCTTTTTTGAAAAGGGCATATATGACGCTGTTGATTTTGACGATATGGACGGTTTTGAATTTGAAGACCTTACCTGTGATATTCTTGTTGCCAACGGCTTTGAGATTGCTGAGAGCACACAGAACAGCGGTGATTTTGGTGTTGATGTTATCGCCGAGAGAGACGGTGTTGTTTATGCGATACAGTGTAAAAGATACCACGGTCCTGTAGGCATTGATGCCGTGCAGCAGGTTTATGCCGGGCGTGATTTCTATGAATGTAATGTTGCCGTTGTTTTGACAAACAGCTATTTTTCAAGAGCAGCACAGAGACTTGCCGACAAAATTGGAGTTGTGCTTTGGGACAGGGATATGTTTAAAGAATTATTATGATGGAGAAATTTATGAACACCATTAAAATATCAGTCAGAAACCTTGTCGAGTTTATATTAAGAAGCGGCGACCTCACGACCTCATCAGGTCTTAAAGACCCGGATGCCATGCAGGAGGGTGCTCGCATCCACAAAAAAATACAGCGAAAAATGAAAGTAGGCTATCAGGCTGAAGCGGCACTATCTCTCACCGTTCCCATAAATTATGACAGCATTGATTTTGAAATATGTGTGGAGGGGCGTGCTGACGGTATTTTTACGGATGATACAGGTTATAATATCGACGAGATTAAAGGTGTTTACAGAGAACTGGCATCTCTTGAAAATCCTGTTGAAGTCCACAGGGCACAGGCACTCTGTTACGGTTATATATGGGCATCAACCCATCAGCTTGACGGCATCGGAATACAGATGACTTACTGTCATATTCCGACCGAAGAAATCAAACGCTTTAATGAATATATTGATTTTGAAACGCTTGAAAAATGGTTTTATGATCTTCTCCACGAATATGCAAAATGGGCATCGTGGGAAATAAAATGGCATGAAAAGCGAAATCTTTCAATTAAAAATATTGAATTTCCTTTTGAATACCGTCCCAGACAGAACACTCTTGTCAAAGGGGTTTATCAGACTATTCTCAGGAAAAAAAGACTTTATATAGAAGCTCCTACAGGTGTCGGCAAGACGATTTCCACTATATTTCCCGCTGTCAAGGCAATGGGAGAAAACTTAAGTGAAAAGATTTTTTATCTCACGGCAAAGACTATTACAAGAACAGTGGCACAGGATGCATTTAACATATTGACAGAAAATGGCTTACATCTAAAATATGTCACTCTCACCGCTAAAGAAAAAATATGTATTCTTGACAAACCCGTGTGCAATCCCGGTTCATGTCCCCGTGCACTAGGACACTTTGACAGAGTCAATGATGCAGTTTTTGATGTTATAACACACGAAGAACATATCACACGGGAAATCGTGACCGAATATGCCGAAAAGCACAATGTCTGCCCGTTCGAGATGTGTCTTGACATATCCACATGGGTAGATGCCGTTATCGGTGACTACAATTATGCTTTTGACCCAAATGCCTGTCTTAAGCGTTTTTTTGGTACAGAAGCATCATCAAACGATTACATTTTTCTTATTGACGAGGCTCACAATCTCGTTGACAGAGCAAGAGAAATGTACTCTGCAACACTTATAAAAGAAGAATTTTTAGCTGTGAAAAAACTCACCAGATTTATGAGTAAAAAAATCACAAATGCACTTGAACGCTGCAACAAATCACTTCTCGCACTCAAAAGAGACTGTGATGTACTTACGGAATGGGATATTCTTAACATAGAAGATTTCGTCATCAGACTCATGCAGCTTGCAAATTATCTTGATGAATATCTTCAAGACTCACGCAACAATAAACATGGTTCAAAAAATATCAACGGTCAGATAAATTTTATGGAATTTGATGGTGTGGACAACAGCGAACTTATTCCCGATACAAGAGAGCGACTGCTTGATTTCTATTTTTCCGTCAGGTCTTTTATGAACACATACGAATTGCTTGATGAAAAATATATTATATACTCGGACTACTCGGATGAGGGTAATTTCAGACTTCATTTGCAATGTATGGACCCATCTACCAACCTTGATAATTATCTTAAAAAAGGAAGATGCGGAATATTTTTCTCTGCAACATTTCTTCCTATTAAATACTATATGGAACAGCTCGCAGGCGGAACAGATGACTATGCCGTCTATGCCCCATCACCTTTTCTCCCTGAAAACAGACTTATAATGATAGGGCGTGATGTAAGCACCAAATATACAAGGCGTGGTCCAGCGGAGTACAAAAAGATTGCCGACTACATCACAGACTTTGTATCAACAAAAACGGGAAACTATCTTATATTTTTCTCATCATATAAAATGATAGATGATGTTCTGCCGTTTGTGGAGGAAAATTTCTCCCTGCAGCAGACTGACACTTACAACAACGAAAAAAACACAACACCTCGTATATTTATACAATCACCGTCAATGAACGAACAGCAGCGTGAGGAATTTTTGGAGAATTTCAAGGCAAATCCCACAAACACAACACTTGGTTTCTGTGTCATGGGTGGGATATTCGGTGAGGGCATAGATTTAAAAGACAGCAGACTTATCGGTGCAGTCATTGTAGGCACCGGGCTTCCCATGGTCTGCACTGAAAATGAGCTTTTTAAGGATTACTTTGACAGAGAAGATAGATCCGGATTTGACTATTCTTACAGATACCCCGGCATGAATAAAGTCTTGCAGTCAGCAGGCAGGGTTATCAGAACCGACACCGACAGAGGTGCGATACTTTTACTTGATGAAAGATTTATGCAAATGTCGTACCAGAAATTATTTCCTAAAGAATGGTATCCTTATGAGGTTGTGACTAAAAATAATATGAGGGAACGGGTAAAGAAATTTTGGGAAAAGTAAAAGTTTAGGCGGAAAGATAATAGCCTGCCGAAAGCATTATGATGAATAAATACCCCGGCAGACATGCGTATATTTACAAAAGTGGCAAGGTATATTGCATAGAATAAAAAATCATATCTTTTGATATTCCCTTGACATATATAAAAAAAAGAATTACTATATATACATAACTTGCTACTGTTTAACACACAGTAGCAACTATATATAACATTTTAAAATTATCTATATAATAAATAATTTTAAGCATATTAATAGACTACTACAGAAAGGAGCTTTCTATGTCTAAATTTAATTCAGAAAATAAATTCATTAAAAATTTAAGATTTCACTTATCTTTTTATTTTAATGATATTGATATTTCAAATATTATAAGTGATTATGAAGAATGGTTTGAAAATGAAAAACTGCATGGAAAAACAGAAAAAGAAATTTGCAATTCTTTGCAAAATCCAGTAACCATAACCCAAAAATTACATTCAGAATTTCCACAAAAGCACTTATTTACAAATAATACAACAATACAAATGCTTTTAATTATAATAATACATTTTTTGTCTAATGTATTATGTTTAAATATATGTAATAAATATACATCAAACTTCTTAGCATATTCACTTTTAATTAATTTTTTACTTTTTATAATACCTATATTTTTTATAAAAGCAGAAGATAAGAATATTATAAAAACAACATATTTTAGTATAATAAATAACATATTTTTATTTGGAATTGATGTATCAATTGTTTTATTACAAAACTTTTTTTTACCAAATTTGAGATTTCATAATTCTGGCAAAATATGTACTTATATTATAACTTTAATTTCGCTTATTTTGTTTCTTATAAACATATACTTTTGTTTCAATAAGCTTTACAAAAATAAGTTCTTTGGAATTATTACAATTTTTCATATTTGCACCGAAATAACACTACTACTATATTGTGAAAATCAATTACATATGTTATCTGATACAATTTCTGAATTTAGACTTTTAATGTTCGGAAATATATGTATATATTTTGAATTATTATTGTTATGCATTATCTTCTATATATTAAATTTAAAATTAAAGGAGAAATAATGGACTCACAGTTAAAACGAGGAATTTTAACCATATGCATTCTTCAATTATTAACTACAAAAGATGCATATGGTTATGATATCATAAAATTTTTGCAGAATTATTTCTATGATACAGAAGAGAGTACATTTTATGCAATATTACGAAGATTAAATAAAGATGGACTAACAGATATATATTATATAGAATCTCCACACGGTCCTAAAAGAAAATATTACAAAATTACAAACACAGGAAAAGAAAAACTAAATAATTATCTATCTTCATGGCATGAAATAGAGCGGATTTTTTCAGACATAGGTATATTATAGAGATTTAATAACATAAACTACAATGGAGGATTTTAAAATGAAAAACAAAAATATTCTAATAAGTATGATTATCATTTTTTGTATTATTGTTAATAATAATACGGTAGCATCAGCAGCTACAACATCACATAATGACCAATACTCAACATACTATATAAAATATGATAACGATAATTTACTAGACAACGCCACCATAATATCTTCAGAATCTTATAGCGAAAATAACAGAAAAATAACAACCACAGTATATAAAAATATTGATGGCACCTTAATAACTGATACACTAAATACCCCCGTTAAAGTAACATCAATTGTTGCACCATTATCTTTAAAGGGTACAGATACTGCTACAAGGACACGCACAATCTCTAATTGGGGAAGCATAACTATTAAAGCAAGCTTCAAATGGTATACAAAAGGTTTTTTTAGTTATGTAAAATGTACAGGCATGAGTGTATCTCGCTCTTTAAAACCCAATGTTCGTGTAAACAAGTGGGAACGTAGCTACACCTCTGATTATGTTAAAATTGGCAAAGCAACTGCTAAAGTAACATATTACTTTTATAATTCAAAAATTCCTGTTCAACATCAAAATGGCACATTTAAAATTACATGTTCTGATTCAGGTACAATCAGTGACAATGACTAATAATTAATATATAATTAAGCTCTATAATATATATTAACTGTACCTTAACGATATAAAATCGCTAAGGTACAGCTCTGCTTTTTTATTCTTCTATAAAATTTCTATTTTTGAATTACTATTTTTAGTTTTCAACTATTCAAGAATGATGCCCTAGATATCATACATTCTAAATCAAAACAATATCTAACCTTAGATTGATTATCTTTGGATGTAGCTTCATATTACAAAACTAAACTGAACCCCCATCTGTTAATCCCCCTCATCTGTTGAAAATATCCCTATAAAATCAATGGAATCTACATTAAATGGCGAACCCTCTATCATTCCATTTCTATATAATTTTGACGGCGAATAATTTCCATTTGTTTTCCATGGATAAATTTTATGGTCTTCTGATAAAAAATCAATTGATTTCTTATTTTGTTTCAAAATATCCATCGGTCCAACATTATGCGTAGTGAAGCAAAGTTGTCCATCTCCATATTCCATTAAATATTCCAATAACGCACATAAATAAACATCGTGAAGATTAGAATCAAACTCATCTATAAACACAATTCCGCCATTTACCATTTCTTTTAAATAAGCAAATAATTTAATAAGTTTTTTAATACCAGTGCTTTCAAATTCTGCATTAATTTTGTACGCTTCATATACCATAATTAACTCACAAATATAAAAATCACCATTTTCCTTTTTTTCAATTTCAATTTCTTTTAAATCAGACTTAAAAATTTTAATAAAATCACATAATTTTTCTATTGATTTCTCAAAATATTCGTACTTCTTTTTAGGAACAATATTATTAGTAATCGATATAACATCAAGATATAAATTCTCCATTCCCATAAACACCCCTGCCAAAGTGTTTCTTCTGATGCTATACTTTATATAATTTTGATTGCTCTCAAGTGAATTTTGTGAAAAATAATCACTGTGATAATCAGATTGATCCATATAAACCTGTAGTTTTGTACCAAAACTATATAATAGACCAATACACAAAAACAAAACCGATTTCTCTTTTCGGTACTTTTCTATAATATTTTTAATTAAAAATTTATCTGAAAACAACGCTCCTACAGAAACTGTCGAAAGCAGATTTAATGTTTTATTAAAAAGTTCTACCGCTAATTCAACCTTCTTTTCCATTCCGTAAACTGTTATAAATTCACCATTTAATGATTCAAAAAGAATTTCCATTGAATTACTTTTTGAAGTTGCTTTTTTAGTAGATAAGCATTCATGAGAAATAATATATTTCCCACTTTCATCCTTTGACAATTCAATGCAATATTTAAAAAGATATGTCTGTTTTTTTAATTTAGCTATATAATCAGCCTCAATATATAGCACTCCTGTCTTTTTGTTAATAATTGCATCTAAATTCTTTTGAGTAATAGGATTATTTAGATAACCTGAATCAGTAAGAATATTTTTTAATATTGCTACTGATGTCACAATCCCAGACTTTCCCGAACCATTCATTCCATAAATTCCTTTAATGTTATAATCCTGTGTTTCTGGACTCTTTGTAATCGTCTTTTTATAAAAGGAAAGTGATACCAGATTATCCAGAGTCTTTACCCCTTTTACTGAATAATTAACCAAATATATATCTCTCATATTCATCCTCACTTCTACATATGCAATCTGCTATTATTTAACGATTTTCTGTATGCTCCAAACTTAAATACACCAATCTACTTAATTAGTATATTACACATTTTAGCAAAAATAAATACAAAATGTATTTTTTATCTTTTATTATAATATAAATTAATATCTTTTAACAATAACTTTTATCAACATGCAACAATTTCTAAAATATATAATTAAGCTGTCCCTGTACAAAAAAGGATACAAATATGACTTTATTGTCATGCTTTGTATCCTTTTTTTACTTTGAAAACAAGCAAGCGGATATTAAAATAATAACCTGCCTGCTGCCACATCAACATTCCAGCCTGCAACTGATATTATCTTTTAGTAAAACAGACATTCGCAATCCACCTTTACGACCTGTCAGCAGGAGCTTTTAACTCTCACTGATATAGACATAAACCACCGTTTAATGTTCTACGCACTAGAAAGTAGGAGAATGAGAATACCTACCAACTTGAATCTACGAACGATAATCTCCGTTAATCTTAACATAATCATAAGTGAGGTCACAGCCCCATGCTTTCGCACTCACATCTCCCTGTCCAAGGTCAATATCTATAAATATCTCGTCCTTTGCAAGTATCTTTGCGGCTTCGTCCTCTGAGAACTCAACACCTGCTCCATTTTCGCATACTTTCACACTTCCGACTTCTGAGCGAAGTGATACACTGACTTTTGCAATATCAAAATCAGCTTCTGCATAACCGATTGCACAGAGTATTCTTCCCCAGTTTGCATCCTCACCAAACATTGCACATTTAAACAACGGACTCCTGATAACACTCTTTGCTACGATTATTGCTGTTTCAATATCGGGTGCTCCCCCGCAGGTACATTCAAGAAGTTTTGATGCTCCCTCTCCGTCTGATGCAAGCATCTTTGTCATATTTGACATTACGATATAAAGAGCCTGTTTGAATTTATCATAGTCCTCACCTTCGGCTGTGATTTCTTTATTTCCGGCAAGACCATTTGCCATTACGCTTACCATATCATTTGTGGATGTATCACCGTCAATGCTGAGACAGTTGTATGTAACCTTTACTATATCGCTGAGTGCTTTCTGAACCATCTCTGTTGTAACCGCAACATCTGTTGTAACAAAGTTAAGCGTTGTTGCCATGTTTGGATGAATCATTCCGCTTCCCTTTGCCATGCCGCCGAGATGACACACCTTTCCGTCTATCTCAAACTCTACCGCAACTTCCTTACGAATGGTATCCGTTGTCATTATCGCATCTGCTGCCGCCGTATGACCGTCTGTTGTCATTCCGTCAACAAGTTTCTGCATATAATCTTCAAAAGGTTTTACTGAAAGTCTCTGTCCGATAACACCTGTTGAAGCAACGATTACTTCCTCCGGTTTGATTCCCACGGCATCTGCAAGAAGATTTGAAACTTTTTCAGCAATCTCCTCGCCGTCAGCATTACAGGTATTTGCATTTTTTGAATTAACGATAACAGCCTTTGCCTTACCGCCACTTTTTTCAAGGTGTTTTTTAGTAACAATGATAGGTGCACCTTTTACTTTATTCTGAGTGTAGACACCAGCCGCATTGCATTCCGTCTCACTATAAACAACACCAAGGTCAAACTTTTCCTTAACCGGATTTATTCCACAGTTAAGTCCGTTTGCAACAAATCCTTTGGCAGCACACACACCACCCTCAATATATTTGTATCCGTCAAAAATCTCTTTAGTCATGTCGAGCCTCCTGTTTTTTATTATTAAACACTTTCTCTAAAGATAATGCCTTTTCATGAACCACACACAAAGCTAAAACTTCGCAGTTTTCTGTTTACAAGTGTTTTTTTATTATTTATTTGTTGTACTATGTACTTTCAACATCTTAACTCTTTTTTGAGATTTTCACAATACTTACTTTCTATAAGGCTTTTTCCATCTATTACCGCCCACACCCATCTACATCTGACAGCTTCTATTTTTCTTTTAAATTTTTAATTTTTATTGTAACTTTGCCGTCTTTTTCAAGCTTTTTAAGTTCATCCTCTGTCAATTTTACCTGTTTCCCATTTACATAATATGTCGCAGTTCCATCGGCATATGCAGTGCATGAAACTGAATCACCCTCTGCATATTCTTCGACATCATTTATTTCAACTGCAACCTTTGATTTTTTATCTTCTTCTGATGTCTTACTTATATCTGTTTTCGCCTGTGCTTTATTATCATTATCATCAGCTTTTTTTACTTCACCGGATTTCTTTAATTCGTCAGTTGCAACGGACTGTTTTTTGCCTGATACCTGCTCCGTTCTTATCTCTCCTTTACTATTTGCTTCTGTGAAAGCCTGAGCAATGCCGTTCTGCGTAAATACTGTCACAGCTCCTGCAAGTATAACTGCTGCTCCTAATGCTCCGATTGTTGTTGTTTTCTTAAATTTCATAATAGCCACTATCCTTTCTTTTATTGAATTCTTTCCAAAACCATTGGCAAAGAATGATAATTTATACTGTTTTTCCGCAAGGTTCAAAAGCACCATTGCATATTCTTTCCTGAAATCTTCACCGCATCTCAAAATCACCTGTTCATCACAAGCCATTTCAATATCACGGTTGATAAAAACATACATCAGCCATACAAGAGGATTGAACCAATGAATACAGACTGCAAAAACTGCTGCCAGTTTCCAAATGTTATCCGCATATTTTATATGAACACTTTCGTGCATCAACACATATTTTATTTCATTATCCTCATTAGAAAATACTCCGTCCGATTTCTTTAATTTCACAAATATTTTTGGAAATATTATCTCCGGATGTATAATTCCAAATGTTATCGGTGTTGCCGTCATATCAGAAACATAAAGTTTTACATATTTCGGCAAAATTTTCATCTGTCTGATGTTCTGCTCAAATTCCTCCTGTAATGGTAATGCAACTTTAAACTTTTTGTACTCCCTATAATATGAAACTGCAAAAAACACAATTAAAACAACTGCCACAAGTCCCCACCCTGTCAACACTAAATTTATATTGTTATTTTCAGAATACAGATTTTGCGGCTTTGACATCACTGATGCCCCTGCTGCATAATATATTCTGGACTTATTTTCACTTCCAAAAAGCCCACCCAAAATATTTTTTGCACCTCTGACCATTCCAATGAAAGGCTTTGCAATACCAAATGTTATCGGAAGATTAATCGGTATTATCAAACGAAGCAAAACAATTTTCCACATTGTTACGATAAATCTCTTTGAGAAATAATTTCCGGCAATTTTTTCTAATATAATCGTAAGTACAATAAGCACTCCTGCCGAAACACTCATGTCTATAAGCATTTAAACACCTCACTTCATTTGATTTACCATATCCTTTAACTGCTCCAGTTCTTCCGCCGTTAAACTGTTCTCAGACAACATTGCTGCAAAAAAATTCTTTTTTGACCCTTCAAACATACGGTCTATAAGTTCCTCTGTCTCATATTCCTGTGCATCTTTCTTTGAAATAAGTGCCCTGCATCTGAATTTTGGTTCAAATCTTTCAACAGCACCTTTTTCAATACATTTTTTAATAACTGTATATGTGGTATTTCTATTCCACCCTATTTCTTCTTTTAAAATCTTTGCTATATGTCCTGCTGTCAATTCACCCTCTTTCCATAAAATTTCCATAACTTTCAGTTCTGAATCATAAAGCTTTATTCCCATGGTAATTCCTCCCTGTATTTTCAGTTTTAAAAATGACTATTGCAATAGTTATTACACATTTATACTATCACGATAGTCATTTTCAGTCAATATTATTTTTGTGTTAATTCTGTGAACAATTACATACAACTGCATAGATTATTATTTCTTGTACTTTCCAACCAGCCGTTTCCCTGACCGCTCAAACTTGAAGTTATTCATTTAATTCAGCCTCAATATCTTCAATGGTAGGCATGCCACCTTTGAACTCTTCTGGTATAAGTTTTGATAATTCATAACTAGAAATACCAAGTGGTTGGCTAGTAGATTCTAATGCATACCGGGCTTCTACTTTATCCATATCTTTACAAATCAGAAGTTACATTACTCAAAATTTTACAGATTGATAACCTTCGGTTCTTCTGTGAATGAATAAATAGTTGCGATGCCACTTTCAAAAACGAATACCGTCATCAAATTGTCATCAACCGTATACATAGACTGGAGAGCATTTTTATTTGCTTCCATCATGGCTACACGAGCTTCACGGCGAGTATCTTCTTTTACTGCACCTTTCACACGAATCCAAGTACCTTTGTTCATTCCACACATTTCAACTTTTCCATTTACTTTCATCTGGTTGTAAACATCTTTTTTATTATTCGTTACAATATAAAGTTTTCCTTCAAATTCACATACAGCACCAAATGGGCGTACATGTGGCTGGTCTCCTTCTACCGTGGCAAGATAAAAAGTTCCGCATTCCTGCAAATATTTTACTACGTCATTCATTTCAAAATCCTCCTGAAAACAAATTGTATTTTTATTTTTTATGCGTATAATTATATATCATAGGAGAAAACAAACAAGTACGATATTTTACGATACTGGTATCAGAAAGGAACGTATCTATGGAAAAGAAAAATCTATTTGGGCTTTGCCCGTATGTGACTTCGCAAAAAGTTTTAACAGGTAAATGGTCTATGTATATTATGTATTTGTTAACAGATGGCCCCATCCGGTTTAATGAATTACAAAGAAAAATGCCAGAAGAAATGACACATACAACGCTATCAAGACAGCTGAAAAAGTTGGAAGAAGAAGGCTTGATTGAACGCATAGAATATCAGCAGATTCCACCAAAAGTCGAATACAAATTAAGTGATATTGGAGAAAAATTCAGAAAAGTACTGAAGGAGTTGGAAATATGGGGAAACGAGTATATTCAATATTTAAACGATAAAGAATGATGAAATATTCTCCTACGAATATGGGTAGCATATAAGCTATTGATGTTTATACCAGTGCAGACTATATGCTTCGCATTGACTGCTGGGAAGCAGAAAAGAATTTGAGAACCACACCCGGATCAGATTGTGCATTAAACACACTTGCCATTGATGAACCACTAGAATATGCGAGACTGTATCTTGATAGGAATTTACAGATGTGGGTAGATGCAGAAGATTCCTTGACATTATAGTAATGTTTAAAAAAAGGGGATGTCTATTGACTCAATATTCTGCAGGAGTAAAAATGAACCGTTATGATATACTACTTTAAATCCAAAGCAGCACGGATCCTTTGGCTCAAGGGAAATTTCAAATTCATAATCATCCCCGTCGTAAACAACATCCACAAACGGGATCATAAAATTGTATACACGATCATACAGATATATCCGACTGCATATCTTCCACTGCGTTCTGTCAGTACCATCTTGCTTCGTTCAAGTTTAAATCCATTTTTGCCTTTCGTATATGTGCAGGTAATACCTGTTCCTTCATCGTCAGCACTTGAAAAATACAATTTCTTTCCATAAGAAAATCTGTAGATGAGATATCTTGACGATTTCGCAACCTGTTTGTAACGTCCGGAAACTTTTTGATACAATACCGTATTAAGTGTATTGTCATTATGCTTTTCCATATAGGTTCTGCCATTTGATTTGAACGTCCGCGATGATGCCTGCACCGTTGTCGTCCTGACATTGGTTATCGCAAAACATCCCAGAACCATAAACAATAACAACAGACATAGTTTCAAATGCTTTCTCTTTGTGTTTTTCATTTTCTTTTTTCTTTTTCGTATTCTTTCAGTTCTTTCAGAGCCTTCTCACCCTGTGGGTAAAGAATGATGATATTAAAGATCGTCATCAGTCCGATTCCAACATCACCAAGATCCCACACAAATGTATATGCTGCAAGGCCGCCGATGAACAGCATCACAAGCGCCAGTACTTTGTATGCAGTCTGTGAAGCCCAGTTATCTCCGAAAAGATATGCAACATTGCATCTCGCATAAAAAAGGATGCCCAGAAACGTCGAAAAACTGAATAAAAACAGCGTCGCCGCAATAAAGATCACACCAAAACGGCCAAGATGATGTTCCATTGCTGTCTGCAGAAGATCCATTCCGGAAAGTCCTGTAACTTTTTCTTCCGGCGCAAGCAGCATGATAAATGCTGTACAGCTGCAGATCACGATCGTATCCACAAATACCCCGAGCGCCTGTACCAGTCCGGCTTTGACCGGCTGGTCACATTCTGCCGCTGCTGCCGCACACGGAGCAGATCCGGAACCTGCTTCATTCGAAAACAGTCCACGTTTGATTCCATTCATTAGGACTGCGCCAAAACCGCCGGCTGCTGCCTGTCGGAATCCAAATGCTTCCTCAAAAATTCTTGCAAAAACACCCGGCAAACTTCCAAGATTCATCACAATGATCAGAATCGTGATTGCAAAATAGCATACCGCCATGACCGGCACTACCATATCCAGGATCTTAACTGTCGCATCTTTACGAAGCACTATCACAGCAGCCACAGCAACAAGTACTACCGTCATATAGATCGGCGGAATGGAAAATGCATTTTTAAATGAAGAAACAACAGAATTGCTGATCACTTGACTGATACCGCACCAGCAGATCAGACCGGAGATTGCAAACAACACAGAAATCACCACTTTGTTTCTCTTTTTCTTCTGTTTTTCTTCTACATATGCATGAATATAATACGCCGGACCGCCGCGGTAACCTCCGTACAGCGGATCTTTTTCTTTATAAAGCTGTGCCAGTGTCGCTTCAATAAAAGCTGTTGATGAACCGATAATTGCCGTCACCCACATCCAGAAAACCGCACCGGCGCCGCCTGCCGAAATTGCCGCAACAACACCGATCAGATTTCCCATACCGACACGGGTTGCCGTCGAAACGATCAGTGTCTGAAATGAAGACAGACTGTTTTTTTCTTGTTTCTTCTCAACCAGTGCCTGCACCATATCCGGGAACAGGCGAATCGGCAGAAAACGCGTCCGAACCGTAAAATAAATTCCTGTAGGAATCAGTAATATAATCAGAAGCGAAATCCCCAGAGTGCTGCCGCCCGGCAGTGGAATCTGCACTAGATCTCCCCACAGAAAACTATATACTTTCTCAATCAGAGTAACTATCATACTTTAAACCCTCTTCCATACTCACAACATCCGGGATACATGCTGCTCACGTCATCTACAACAGCCTGATTCCCGGACAGATACCATAATAGTATAGCCCATATTACCCCTTAAACGCAAGTACTTTTAGGGTTTAAAGTCAAAAACTTTAAATAATTAAATCTTTCACCTTACCAAAACTGTTCACATACATCCAGTGTAAACTTTCTTGCTTCCTCTACCGCCATATTCATATCCGCCGGCGAAACTCTTCCTTTTAATAAAATCACATCATCTTATTTGTCGTTGAAAATAAATAGTTTATTTACTGGCAATCAAGCTTTCAACTATGTTTGAAGCCTACAATATTGTTTGCATTATCTAAATACCATTGGTTCACTGGTAACATTCCGCGAGGTGTTTTTTGTGAACAGAACGGAATTGAAAAGTATATGAAATTTCCAATGTTTAAAAAGGAAA
>OJSE01000559.1_pt1 | contig 55213 bp, 40 predicted proteins | sample 1599351 | NCBI WGS metagenome assembly OJSE01 (sample SAMN04168656, study PRJEB22393) | human gut metagenome | biome: human gut microbiome; feature: stool | host: Homo sapiens | collected 2014-03-17 | reverse complement strand
GTCGGCCGTTCCCCGACTTTTTCGCCCTGCGGACACTTTTGGCACCACCTTTTGGCAGCAAAAGGTGGTAAAGATTTTCTTGCAGGAAATTCCCGAAGAGAAGGTCGGGATTTTCCCAAAGAATCGATCGGGAAATTTTTCTTCTCTCAGATTTTTTCTTGTGCTTTTGGCTTGATCCAAAAGCACCAAAAGATCAAGCAACGCGAAAAGTAGCGGGCGACGACACCCGCGTTCGCTGAGCGATCACGAAAGACTGCGCTTTTCGCACGATCGCTCCGGGCGCTCGCACAGGTGTCGTCACTCTTTCCGCTATTTTCGCAGTGCGATCCCGCAGGCCGAAGGCCTGCTAAATGAGAAGAGAGGAATTCAAATCGCAATAAATCATCGTTGCGCGGAGCGCACAACAGACTCCGCCTCGCAAAATTCAGATCTTCAACCTCCGCCACCGTCCGCTGCGGATGTAGGCATAGGAGAGCGCCAGCGAGATCAGATAATAGACGTGGTCGGCCGTCCAGCAAAGCGCCACGTCGGCCCGGAGGACATAGACGAGCCACAGCGTATAGAGCGTATAGGCCGTGACGCAGACCAGCGTAATTCCGAGCGCCGTACGTGTATTGCCCGTGCCCGAAACGCTGAACTGATAGATGAAGGCCGGCACGCACGGCACGATCGTCGTGAGCATGACCCAAAGCGACGGCACGGCGGCGGCAATCAACTCCGCATTGCCCGTATAGGCGCCCAGCACCACGCGGGGCAAGAGCGCGAAGAGCAGCGATACCGGCAGCACGAAGGCGAAGCAGAGGCGCACCATACGCCGGCACAGCCCCCATACCCGATCCGCCTCGCCGGCGCCGATCAGGTTGCCCACCAGCGAGCTGGCCGTCGAAGCGAAGGCGTTGATGAAGAGGAAGACCACCGACGAGATGCTGCGCACCATATTCGTAACGGCGAGCGGCCGCTCGCCCAGGTTTTCGATCGCCACGAAAAAGATGAACCAACTGATAAAGGCGATCGCCTCCTGCAACATGATCCAGACCGAAACCCCGAACACCTGCCGGAGAATCTTCCACTCGATTCCCCTGAACCGGAACAGGCCGTAGGCCCGCCACGCGACACGACGATAGGTGTAGACGACGAAAAAGACGAGCGACACAGCCTCCGAAATGACCGAAGCGATGGCCGCGCCTGCGATTCCGAGCGGCGGAATCCCCCACCCTCCGAAAATCAGCAGGTAGTTCAGCACCACGTTCGTCAGGACCATGACCACCGAGTTGGCCGTCAGGATACGGGTATTGGTCGTCCCGACGTAGAAGGCGCGGAACATCGCCGCGGCGAACGAGAAGAAGAACCCGAACGTACGGTAGCCGAGATACGACTCGGCGGCGGCGCAGATCGCCCGCGACTCGATCAGATGTCCCAGCAGCCACGGCGCCAAGGCCCGCGACACCCCGAAAAAGAGAACGGCCATGCCCAGCAGAAACCACATTCCCTGCATGAAGATCGGCCCGATTCCTGCGAGATTGCCTTCGCCGTTGCGGCGCGCGATAAGCACTTGCGCACCGATGCTGAACCCGAACCCCACCATGAAGATCGTCAGGTAGAAGATGCCCGCAATGGCCGACGCACCCAACTCGACCTCGCCCACATGGCCCAGGTAGATCGTGTCGGTCAGCCCGATGAGCTGCTCCATCATCAGACTCAGCAGCACAGGGAAGGTTATTTTCAGAATTTGTCGATTGGTAAAACGCATCGTCGTCTAAATTTCGGGGATACAAAGATAGGAATAAAGCCGGGAGCGAAAGCAAATTTCGGTTGCATTTTACCGAAACGGAGTATCCGAAGCGAGGCCAAAGATACGAAAATCGGGAAGAAAAGCCCGGCTTTTCCTCCCGACGGGGTGACGTCCGTCGCGGAACGTCAATACCGGTAATGCTCCGCCTTGTAGGGGCCGTCGACGTCGACGCCGATATAGTCGGCCTGCCGCTGCGAAAGACGGGTCAGTTCGACGCCCAGATTGTCGAGATGCAGCCGTGCGACCTCCTCGTCCAAGTGTTTCGGCAGGCGGTAAACACCTACCGGCATCTCCTTCTGCCACAGCTCGATCTGCGCAAGACACTGATTGGTGAACGAGTTGGACATCACGAACGAAGGATGCCCCGTCGCACAGCCGAGGTTCACCAGCCGTCCTTCGGCCAGCACGAAGATCGAATGGCCGTCGGGGAAGGTGTATTTATCGACCTGCGGCTTGATCGTCGTCTTCACCGCAGACGAAGCGTCGAGCCGCGCCATCTGGATCTCGTTGTCGAAATGGCCGATGTTGCAGACGATCGCCTGGTCGCGCATCCGTTCCATGTGTTCGAGGGTGATGATGTCGCAGTTGCCCGTGCAGGTGACGAAGATATTGCCCTCGGCCAGCGCGCTCTCGACGGTCTTCACCTCGAAGCCCTCCATCGCGGCCTGCAACGCACAGATCGGATCGATCTCGGTGACGATCACCCGCGCGCCGTAGGCCTTCATCGAGCGGGCGCAGCCCTTGCCCACGTCGCCGTAGCCGCAGACGACCGCCACCTTGCCGGCGATCATCACGTCCGTGGCCCGCTTGATGCCGTCGGCCAGCGATTCGCGGCAGCCGTAGAGATTGTCGAACTTCGATTTGGTGCACGAGTCGTTGACGTTGATCGCAGGCACGAGCAGTTCGCCCGCCGCCTCCATCTGGTAGAGCCGGTGTACGCCCGTGGTCGTCTCCTCGCTTACGCCGCGCCATTCGGCCACCGTACGGTGCCACTTCGAAGCATCTTCGGCAAGGATCGAACGCAGCGTTCCGAGGATCACGGCCTCCTCGTGCGACGAGGGGGCGTAATCGAGCGTCGAGGCGTCGTTCTCGGCCTTGTAGCCCTTGTGGATCAACAAAGTCGCATCGCCGCCGTCGTCGACGATCAGGTTGGGCCCCTTGCCGCCCGGGAACGAGAGCGCCATGGCCGTGCACCACCAATATTCTTCCAGCGTCTCGCCCTTCCACGCGAAGACCGGCACGCCGGCTTCGGCGATGGCTGCCGCAGCGTGATCCTGCGTCGAGAAGATGTTGCACGAGCACCAGCGCACGTCGGCACCCAATTCGACGAGCGTCTCGATGAGCACCGCCGTCTGGATCGTCATGTGCAGCGACCCCATCACCCGCACTCCGCGAAGCGGTTTCTGCGGGCCGTATTTGCGTCGCACCGCCATCAGGCCGGGCATTTCGTGCTCCGAGACCTCGATCTCCTTACGTCCCCATTCGGCCAACGACAGGTCGGCGACCTTGTAGGGAATCGATTCATCCAAATACATCGTATTCTCGTTTTTAGTTTGATTCAGCTGTGCAAAGATAGGAATAAGCGAGGGCAATGTCAAATTTATTTGAACATTGCCGAGCGGGAGTATCTTCGGCGTCAGCCAAAGATACGAATAAGTGAGAGCAAATGCAAACACAGTTTGCGATTTGCCGAGCAGGAGTATCTTCGGCGAAGTCAAAATAAGCTTCTTTGCAGAGAATCCCTAACGGAAACAGCTCGAAAACAGAGCGGGGCCGGCAAAATATGCCGGCCCCGCAATCGTATTTCAGTACACGCCGTCAACGGATGTCGCGGCAGTTGCGTTTCTCCACGATCGTGCCGTCGTCGAGCACGACCATTCCGTTGAAGGCGCGCAACATGGTTTTGAGCGTCGTCGCGTCGATATTATAACAGCGCACGGCCGCACTTCCGGCGAACGAACGATAGGTCACGCCGCGGAGCCGTTCGGGCGTGAGGCAGACCGCCAGAGCCCCTTCGGCCGCAGCTCGCTCCACCACGCCGCGAAAGCGGCGTTCACAGGGAGCGTCCAACCCCTCGGAATCGGTGATACAGAGCATGTAGACCCGCCCAGGGCGAGTCAGCAACGACTCGGTGGCGTCGCCTTCGGCATCGCGCAACGAGAACTCCGAGAGCGTGGGATCGACCTTCGGCTCGTCGAGCTCTTCGGTACGGGTATCGACCCACTCCCAACGCCCGGCATCCTGCCACTCGGTATCGTCGAGCGAAAATTCGTGCAGACGCCCCGTCTGCCGGTCGCGATAGATCAGCACCGTCTTCCCCGCCTGCGGCCCGGGGTCCGCCGAATAGGCGTTCATCGCCTCGTAGATATTCACCCCCACCTTGAAGGGTCTGAAATCGATCAGCGGCAGATGCGCATAGCAGTAGATGCCCAGCCCCATGGCCAAGGAGAAGAAGAGCACGGTGCATCCCACCTCCGCCTTCGAGAAGGCGAAGATACGGTCGCGGCGGTAGCGCCACCAGACGACGACCGACAGCGGCAGCAACACCAGATTTTTGGCGAACGTCTCCCACGGCGTGAGCTTGACGGCATCGCCGAAACAGCCGCAGTCCTCGACCGGCAGCCACGTGGCGCTCAGGAAGGTCAGCACCGTGAAGAAGATCATCGAAGCCAGCGCGAAAATCGAGATCAGCCGGATGCGCACCTTGAAAAGCAGCATGAGCCCCATCATCAGCTCGGCGCCGCACAGCCAGATCGAAAAGCCGAAACGCAGACCGCTCAGCGATTCCAGCCCGTAGATCGAAAGGTACTCCTGTATCTTGATCGCCGTACCCCACGGATCGACGGTCTTGACGAATCCCGAAAAGATGAAGGTCACGCCCAGCACGATCCGGCAGGCATGGGACAACCATTTGAAAGCCCTGTTACGCATCGGCGGCAGCGTTTAGGAGCGGGGCGAGCGCCGCTTCGATTTTCGAAAAGATCCGTTCGGGCGTCTCCATCGAGCCGTCCGGCGCGCAGCAGTCGACGACGCGGAACGCCGCATCCTCGCGCGCGGCATCGAGGTAAACCCCGCGCACGCGCTGTTGCAGATCGAGCGACGCCTCGTGGATGTCGTGCGCCCCTTGCAGGTAATCGCGGTCGCCGCCCTCGCGCGCCTGCGTCAGTTTGCGCTCGGTGAACGAAAAAGGAACGTCCAGAAACAGCGACACGTCGGGACGCGGGAGCCGGTAATAGCCGTACTCCGTATCGAGAATCCAGCGTTTGAGCGCACGGCGTTCCTCCTCCGACGAGAGTTTCGCGCACTGGAACGCCACGTTCGAATAGACGTAACGGTCCAGCACCACGGCTTCGCCCGACGCGAGCCACTGCCGGATCTCAGCCGCCGCATCGCCCCGGTCGCCGGCGAAGAGCAGCGCCACCAGATAGGGATCGACCGCCTCGACGGTACCCAGTTCGCCGCGCAGGAAACGGGCGATCAGATCGCCGAAAACCGGCGCGTCGAAACGCGGGAAATGGAGGTAACGGCACGCGACGCCGCGCCGTGCGAAAAGCTCCTGCAACATGCGGATCTGGGTCGACTTGCCCGCTCCGTCCAATCCTTCGAGTACGATAAACATAAATTCAGGCAGTAGATTTATCTTGAATTTTTTTCGTCCATTTCCCCGCCTCGGCACAGCCCGAACTTCGTTCGGCTCTGCACTCGGCTTAACGAAATGGTTCTTTCGCGCTCAGCGCAACATCCTCACGGCACGTTCGACGCCGGCTGCAAGCGCATCGATCTCCCCGCGCGTGTTGTACATCGCAAGCGACGCCCGGCACATGCCCGGCACCCCGTAATGGGTCATCACCGGTTCGGCGCAATGCTGGCCCGTGCGCACGGCGATCCCCAGCTTGTCGAGGATCATCCCCACATCGTAGGGGTGCGTCCCCTCGACCGTGAACGACACGATCGCGCATTTGTCGGGTGTCGCGCCGTAGATCCGCAACCCGTCGACGGCCGAAAGCCGTTCGGCGGCATAGCTCAGCAACTCCCGTTCGTAAGCCTCTATCTCGGCCGGATCGAACTGTTCCAGGTAACGGATCGCCTCGCCCAGCCCGATCGCCCCGACGAAATTGGCCGTGCCCGCTTCGAATTTCAGCGGAAGCGGCGCATAGGTCGTTCCCCCGAACGACACCCGATCCACCATATCGCCGCCGTAGAGGAACGGAGGCATCGCATCGAGCAGTTCGCGCCGCCCGTAGAGCACGCCGATACCGGTCGGGCCGTAGAGCTTGTGTCCCGAAAAGGCATAGAAGTCGCACCCCAGCGCCGCGACATCCGCGCCGCCGTGAACGATGCCCTGGCATCCGTCCTCGCACACCAGTGCGCCCACGGCGTGCGCCGCCTCCACGATCGGACGCAGATCGGGTCGTGTGCCAAGCGTGTTGGACGCCTGCGTGACGGCTACCATGCGCGTGCGGCCGTCGATCAGTCCGTCGAGTCGTTCGGTCATCAACCGTCCCGCATCGTCGAAGGGAAGCATTCGCAATTCGGCCCCCTTGCGCAACGCGACCGCCTGCCACGGAACGAGGTTCGAGTGGTGCTCCATCTCGCTCACGACGATATTGTCGCCCGCCCGCAGGAACGTATCGCCCCATGCGTAGGCCACCGTGTTGAGCGATGCCGTCGCCCCCGCCGTGAAGATCACCTCCTCGCGGTGCGCGGCGCCGATAAAGGCGCGGATACGGTCGCGCGCCGCTTCGTAACGCTCCGTCGCCTCCTCGGCCAGACGATGTACGCCGCGGTGGATATTGGCATTCAACTCCCGATGCAGGTAATCGACCGTATCGATCACGCAACGAGGCTTCTGCGCCGTAGCCCCGCTATCGAGGTAGACCAGCGGGCGACCGTACACCTCGGTCGAGAGCAGCGGAAAATCCGCACGTATCTTTTCAACATCAAACATTCCTACATCCGTTCGAGTTTCGCCACGATCCTCCGATAAAGTTCCTCGCAAAGCGGTTCGACGGCACAATGCGCCGCGATCGCCGCGACGAATCCCTCCATCTGCAACCGCCGTGCCTGTTGTTCGCTCAGGCCGCGCTGCCGCATGTAGAGGATCGCCTCGTCGTCCATCTGCCCCACCGTGGCGCCGTGCGTACACTTCACGTCGTCGGCATAGATCTCCAACTGGGGCTTGGCGATGATGCGCGCGCCGGTCGAGAGTTCGACGTTGCGGCTCGTCTGCTGCGCGTCGGTACGCTGCGCGCCGGGCGCCACGTAGACCAAACCTTGAAAGGCGCCGGTCGCCTCGCCGCCCGCAACGCCTTTGACGAGCGAACGGCTGCTGCAATCGGGTACGTTGTGACTGACCCGCACGCCGACCTCGCAATGCTCCTTGTCCGCAGCCAGAAACAGACCGTCCAGTTCGCTGCGGGCGAACGCACCGTCGAGATCGATGCGGTAACTCACGTTGGCACTCGTCAGCTCGGCCATCGTCACCTCGCAGAGGCTTCCGCCTTGTTGACGGATCGAGCATTCGACGAAAGCCTCGTCAATAAACATCTCGACGATAGAAAGTTTCGCATTCTCACCTACATCGATGCTCAATGTCGCCGACTCAGGTTTCGTGTGGACGATGACCAACCGTGCCCGATCGCCCTCACCCACCGCGACGGCATATTCCGTCGGGTCGAGCAACGTATAGACCGGTCCGTCGACCAGCGCAGCGCGTTGGCCGCGCAACGCCTCGAACCCCTCGCCTTCGATCCAATCCAACCGCTCCATCACGCCTCCCTGTAATCGTTGATAAGCCAGTCGTAGCCCTCCTTTTCGAGTTTGAGTGCCAGCGACTTGTCGCCCGAATGGATGATGCGCCCCTTGTAGAGCACATGCACGTAGTCGGGAACGATATAGTCCAGCAGACGCTGGTAGTGCGTGATGACCACCGTAGCGTTTTCGGACGTGCGGAGCTTCGTCACACCCGTGGCGACGATGCGCAGTGCATCGATGTCCAGCCCCGAATCGGTCTCGTCGAGAATGGCCAGCTTCGGCGCGAGCACCGCCATCTGAAAGATCTCGTTCTTCTTCTTCTCGCCGCCCGAAAAACCTTCGTTCACCGAGCGCGACATCAGCTTCGGATCGAGCTCCACGACGGCGCTCTTCTCCTTCATCAAGCGCAGGAATTGAGAGGCCGTAAGAGGCTCTTCACCACGATATTTACGTTGTTCCTGAACGGCCATCTTCATAAAATTGGCCATCGACACGCCGGGAATCTCGACCGGATACTGGAAGCCGAGGAACAACCCCAGCCGCGCCCGATCCTCGATCGACATCGCCAGCAGGTCGTGCCCCTGAAAAGTCGCCGATCCTGCCGTCACGGTGAACTTCTCGTTTCCGGCCAGTACCGACGCCAGCGTGCTCTTGCCCGAACCGTTGGGTCCCATGATCGCATGTACCTCGCCGGCCTTCACGTCGAGGTCGATGCCCCGCAGGATCTCCTTGTCGTCGACCGAAGCGTGTAAATTCTTTACGGAAAGCATATTTCGTCTGTTTAAATTCTACTTTAACCTACCGAACCTTCAAGGCTGATAGATAATAATTTCTGGGCCTCGACAGCGAATTCCATCGGCAGCTTGGCCATCACCTCTTTGGCGAATCCGTTCACGATCAGTCCCACGGCGTCCTCGGTCGACAGGCCGCGCTGGTTGCAATAGAAAAGCTGTTCGTCGGAGATCTTCGAAGTCGTGGCCTCGTGCTCGACGATCGCCGTGCGGTTGCTGCACGCAATCTCGGGAAAGGTATGCGCCCCGCATGCGGAGCCGATCAGCAGCGAGTCGCACTGCGAATAGTTGCGCGCCCCCTCCGCGCTGCGCGCCACCTTGACCAGCCCGCGGTAGGAGTTCTCGCTCCGGCCGGCCGAAATACCCTTCGAGACGATCCGGCTGCGGGTGTTGCGGCCGATATGGATCATCTTGGTACCGGTGTCGGCCTGCTGGAAATGGTTGGTCATCGCCACCGAATAGAACTCCCCCACCGAATTGTCGCCCAGCAGCACGCAGCTGGGATATTTCCACGTGATCGCCGAGCCGGTCTCGACCTGCGTCCACGACAGGCGGGCGTTCTGGCGGCACAGTCCGCGCTTGGTGACGAAGTTGTAGATGCCGCCGCGCCCCTCCTTGTCGCCCGGATACCAGTTCTGGACGGTCGAGTATTTCACCTCGGCGTCGCGCTCGACGACGATCTCCACCACGGCGGCGTGCAACTGGTTCTCGTCGCGCCGCGGGGCGGTACACCCTTCCAGATAACTCACGTAGGCCCCTTCGTCGGCGACGATGAGCGTGCGTTCGAACTGTCCCGTACCCTCGGCATTGATGCGGAAGTAGGTCGACAACTCCATCGGACAGCGCACCCCTTTGGGAATGTAGCAGAACGACCCGTCGGAGAAGACCGCCGCGTTGAGCGCCGCATAGTAGTTGTCGGTGCAGGGCACCACGCTGCCCAGGTATTTCTTGATGAGATCGGGATAGTCGCGGATCGCCTCCGAGATCGAACAGAAGATGATTCCCTTCTCGGAGAGCGTCTCCTTGAAAGTGGTCTTGACCGACACGGAGTCCATGACGGCATCGACGGCCACGCCCGCCAGCTGCATCTGCTCCTCCAAGGGGATGCCCAGCTTGTCGAACGTGCGTTTGAGTTCGGGGTCGACCTCGTCCATGGAGCCCAGTTTGGGACGCACCCTGGGCGCAGCGTAATAGATGATGTCCTGGAAATCGATCTCCGGAATGCGGAGGTGCGCCCACGTCGGCGGCTCCATCTTGAGCCAGTGGCGGTAGGCCCGCAGGCGCGACTCGGTCATCCACTCCGGTTCGCCCTTCTTGGCCGAGATCAGGCGCACGACCTCCTCGCTCAGGCCGCGCGGAATCGTCTCGGTCTCGATGTCGGAGGTGAAACCGTACTTGTACTCCCGGCCTTCTATCTCTTTTATGATGTTATCCTGTTCTGACATACCTGTGGAAATATCATGCAAATGTACAAAAAAAATGCAGAACGTACAACGCCGCGCCGCCGGACGGCAAAAATCGCAGCGGCGCGGCCAGAACGTCCCGCATGGCGCGAAAAACGGGCACCCGCACGCAAAATCGCACCGGAGGATGCGGCGGAACCGGAAAACTTGCGTATCTTCGCGTCTCGAAATCATCCCGAAACATTATGGATACCATCGAACGGATCGCCCGCCGCAACCGGTTGCGGGCGGAAGAGGTCATCCGCGACTCACGGCTCGCGGAGATATGGCGGTCGGTCGGCGCCGAGGTGCGACAGGTCGGATCGCTGCGGTCGGGCCTGCTGATGAAGCACCGCGACATCGACTTCCACATCTATTCGTCGCCGCTGCGCCTGGAAGAGAGCTTCGCGGCAATGGCGCAGCTGGCAGCCGATCCGGCCGTGGGTCGCATCGAGTGCCGCAACCTGCTCGCAACCGACGAGGCGTGCGTCGAATGGCACGCGACGTACCGCGATCGCGACGGCGACGAGTGGCAGCTCGACATGATCCACATCGTGCGGGGTTCGCGCTACGACGGTTATTTCGAACGTGTGGCAGACCGGATCGCCGCCGCGCTGACACCCGTGACGCGGCGCGCCATCCTGCAACTCAAATACGACACGCCCGACGAGGTGAAGATCGCCGGCATCGAATACTACGTGGCCGTGCTGCGCGACGGCGTGCGCACCTACGACGCCTTCGCCGAGTGGCGGCGTACACACCCGCTCACGGGCATCGTCGAGTGGATGCCCTGACCGGCCCATACAGTCGCAGACCGGCGCAGGACGCCCCCGTACCGGTCCGCACACGGTATCCTGTCGTCCTTTCTGCGGGCGGTTCGACCGCGAAACGGAATGCAAAAAAATCCCGCAGAAGAAAAAGAAACCGATTTTATTTGGTAATTCCGCATTTTTGACTTACTTTTGCTCCGCGTTTGCTGAAAGTCAGCGGCACGCATCCACAGAATCGGAGAGGTGGGTGAGTGGCTGAAACCACCGGTTTGCTAAACCGACGTGCTGGGCAACCGGCACCACGAGTTCGAATCTCGTCCTCTCCGCCAGGTTTGGAGCCGACAGGCGGCAACAAAACAACAAATCCTGCAAGACAAATACTTGCAGGATTTTTTCTTTTTCAGGGTATGGCTGAAAACAGCCTAAAACCGGTTCCGGAACAGGTAGCTGAACCTGAAAACCTCCGATCCCGACAGGCAACGATTTATCCGTAATTCTCTTACTAAATATAAAGATCCAGTAAGACAAACAGCGGACTAAATATAAAGATCCAGTAAGACAAACAGCGGAGTCAGTAGTTTTACAACCCAATCGGTTACCTACGAAAAGTACATTCAAAATTTTCTTCTACTTGAAGAAGGCCGCCCCTCGGGCAAACTTCCAAGACCTGAAACCGATTCCCATGAAATCGGAGGCGTCCGACGTCCGGTCACAGAACTTGTTCGCCACCACCCGACAAGGATTTCCGCCGTCGACACTGATGGCGACCCTGAGATTTTCGACCTCATAGACGGAGTTCGCTCCGTCGGCGAAGAAGCAATAGATCCCTGCATTCCGCGCCGACACACTCCCTGCACACAGCACGATGCACGCCGGCAAAACCAATTTTTCCATAGGCTTCGAAAAAGTTCCGTCCATACCCCGACGGCCCGAAAAAAAATAGAGAAGCGATGGCGCCGAAAGCTTATTTTAAGTACTGGAATCCGGAACAGTCTCGGGATAAAACAAACAACAGCCCACGCCCATATCCACGGATGGATACGACGCGAGAAGATATCGGCTTATTCTCTTCTCCCGTTGAATTTTCCCGATCGAACACCGAGAATAAACTTACACGTTCCGTGTTTTCAGTATGCCACTGCAAATGCAGAAAACATATCCGGAAAATGCAACCGTTCTCTTCCGTTGGGACTGTACTGCATACCCACAGCTTATTATAATCGTCGTCCGGTTTATAAAAAGCCAGCCGTCCTTCGACAGGACGGCCGGCTCGGAAAAAGAATATGCCTTTTGAAGACCTTATTCCCTATCGCTCATCGAATAGGGAGCGTCTTCGGATTTCGCGCCGCGGCTGTCGTTCGGTTCCGGCCGCATCTCGAAAGCGATCTTCGCTCCGTTCAGCAGCTCGCCGTATTTCAGGAAAGTTCGTTCGAGAGTCTTTCCGTCGAGTGTCATCTTTCCGACATAACGGTTCTCGGGGCCGTTCCCGGGAGCTTCGATCTCCACGGTCTTGCCGTTTTCGAGGTGGATGAGCGCTTTTTTGAAGAGCGGCGAACCCACCGCATATTCGTCCGATGCGGGACAGACGGGATAGAACCCGAGGGCCGAGAACACGTACCAGGCCGAGGTCTGTCCGTTGTCCTCGTCGCCGCAGTATCCGTCGGGCTTGGCGGAGTAGAGCCGGTCCATAACTTCTCGTACCCAATACTGCGCCTTCCAGGGTTGTCCGACATAATCGTAGAGGTAGATCATGTGCTGCGCAGGCTGGTTGCCGTGCGCGTAGTTGCCCATGTTGGCCACCTGCATTTCGGTGATCTCGTGGATGCGCACGCCGTAGTAGCTGTCGTCGTAGATCGGCGGGACGACGAATACCGAATCCAACATCTTCAAGAACTCCTTCCCGCCGCCCATCAGCTCGGCGAGCCCTTCGACGTCGTGGAAAACCGACCATGTGTAGTGCCAGGCGTTACCCTCCGTATATGCGTCGCCCCACTTGTATGGGCTGAACGGCGACTGGAACGTCCCGTCGGCATTGCGGCCGCGCATCAACTTGGTTTCAGGATCGAAGAGGTTTTTGTAGTTCTGCGAGGCCTTTTCCAGCCGCTCCGCATCTTCGGTCCGGCCCAGCTTTTTCGCCACCTGCGCGATACACCAGTCGTCGTAGGCATATTCGAGCGTTCGTGCGACATTCTCGTTGATGCCTGCATCGTAGGGTACATAGCCCAGCGTGTTATAGTATTCGTGCCCGAGGCGTCCCGTGGAGCTTACCGTAGGATGTACTTTGTCGCGTCCCGCGAGCATCGCCCCGTAGAGGGTTGCTACATCCTCTTCGGGTGTCACGCCTTTGAGTATTGCATCCGCGACTACGGATGCGGAGTTGTTTCCGACCATGCAGCCGCGGTGTCCCGGCGAAGCCCATTCGGGCAGGAAGCCGCTCTCGCGGTAGGCATTGGCCAGCCCGGCCTGAATCTCGGCGTTGACCGACGGATAGACGAGGTTCAGCAGCGGGAACAGGCTCCGGAACGTGTCCCAGAATCCCGTGTCGGTATACATGTAGCCAGGCAGCACCTCGCCGTTGTAAGGGCTGTAATGCACAGGTTTGCCCGCAGCGTCGATCTCGTAGAATTTGCGCGGGAAAAGCGTCGAACGGTAGAGGCACGAGTAAAACGTGCGGTACTGATCCGTAGTTCCTCCCGTGACTTCGATACGTCCCAGCACGTCGTCCCAGCGTTCCTGTGCCCGGGCCTTCACCGTTTCGAAATCATCCGTTCCCAGCTCCGTTTCGAGGTTTCGCAGGGCCTGCTCCGCGGAGATGAACGACGAGGCCACGCGGGCCGTCACCTGCTCGCCACGCACCGTCGAAAAGTGTACCTTAGCCACGGCGTGGTCACCTTCGACCGCTTTGCCGCCTTCGGGATAGAGCTCTCGGCTACCCGCCTCATAGGAGGCGGGAGCATCGGTCAGCTCGACGGCCGCGAAGGGCTTGTCGAAGCGGATGACGAACCAGTTGCGGAAATTCTCGGGCACGCCGCCGCTGTTACGTGTCGTATAGCCGGCAACGGTCTGCGCGTCGACGATCTCCACGCGCGAGCCGCGGTCGAAGGCGTCAATGACCACGCCCGATTCCGTCGATTCGGGGAACGTGAAGCGTATCACGGCGGCGCGCTCCGTCGGGGTCATTTCGGCCACGATGTCGTGGTCGGCCAAGTAGACCGAGTAATAGTAGGGCTTCGCCGTCTCCGACTGGTGCGAGAACCAGCTCTGACGCGACTCCTCGCCGAGTTTGTCCCGGCCCCGCACGGGCATCAGCGAAAACTGCCCGTAGTCGTTGATCCACGGCGAGGGTTGATGGGTCTGTTTGAAGCCCCGGATGGTATGCGCTCCGTAGGTGTAGGCCCACCCGTCGCCCATCGGGCCCGTCTGGGGCGTCCAGAAATTCATTCCCCACGGCAAAGCCACCGCCGGATAGGTATTGCCCGTCGAGAGCGCATAGTCCGACTGGGTGCCGACCAGCGTCGAGACGTATTCCGAGGGGCGAATCGCGGTTCCGGTGTCGTGAGGAACATGACCGCAGGCAGCAGCGAGGGCCGCCAGCACGATGAATGCGTATTTCTTCATTATCGGATGGAATTTAACAAATCTGCTTTACCTTCGTTCACCAGTTTGAGTATCAGCTCCCCGAACAGCGTGTTCTGCCATGCGAACCACGCGCGGGTGTAATCCGCAGCGTCGTGGCGCGAGAAGGACTCGTGCATGAAGCCCGTACCGGCATCGGTGGTCATCAGCGAGACGATGCAGTCACGGATTTCCTCGTCGTCGGTGGAGGTGAAGGCCCGCATCATGATGCTCATGGGCCAGATCATCTCCACACCGATATGGGGGCCTCCGATGCCCTCGCCCGCCGCACCGCGCCAGAAGTAAGGATTGCCGTCGCTCCACACGAAGCGGCGGGTATTTTCATAGATCGGGTCCGTGCGCTCCACATCGCCCAGATAGGGCATCGCCAGCAGCGACGGTACGTTGGCGTCGTCCATCAGCTGTCGTCCGCCGAAACCGTCGACCTCGAAAGCATAGATCTTCCCGAACTCCGGATGTTCGACAACGGCGTATTTTTGCAGCGCCGCAGCCACTTCGTCGGCCAGTGCCGTACACTCCGCGGCGAGCTCCTTCTCATTGTTTACGGTCGCCAGAATTTCGGCTGCTTTGCGCAGCGACGTGACGGCCATAAAGTTCGAAGGTACGAGGAACCCGAAGGTCGTGGCATCGTCCGAGGGCCGGAACGCCGAGGCGATCAGCCCCACGGATTTCACCGGATTGCCGCGACCCACATTGCAGCGCGTGTCGAGCTGCCGGTCGGTCGTGCGCAGGAAGATATAGTCCCCGGGCCCCTCCTTCATCTGCTGTTCGCGCAGCGTGCGGAGAACGGCCCGCATGGCATCGACCCACGCGGCGTCGAAAACCGACGCATCGCCCGTCGTCTTCCAGTAGTGGTGCGCCAGGCGGATGGGATAGCAGTGGGAGTCGATCTCCCACTTGCGCTCGAAGACCATCGGATCGGCCTCGGGGAAATCCGTCTCGTTGTGTACGCCCGTCGGCGCGACGTTGAAGGCGTTGGCGTAGGGGTCGATATTGATGAGTTTCATTTGGCGGCGGATAACCCCCGCGATCATTCGCTGCAATTGCGCGTCCTTACCGCACAGCTGCACGTAAGGCCACACCTGAGCTCCCGAATCGCGCAGCCACATCGCCGCAATGTCGCCCGTGTAGACGTACGTGTCGGGATTTCCCGCTGTGTCCTCGCCGTAGTGTACCGTGGTGTCGAGCGTGTTGGGGAAGCAGTTTGCGAACATCCATCGCAGGCGTTCGTTGGTCAGAAGACCGCACACGCGCGCGATCTCCTGCTCCACGGCTTCCGATCTGAAAAGCCGCTTCTCTTCGGCCGGGCGCTGGTCGGCATAGGTTTCCGGCTCGTCCGGACAGTACCACACCTTCGGCTCAGCGCCCATCTCGAAGCGCAGCTCTCCGCCCTTCATCATGTCGGCATGGCCGATCCAGGGCTTCGTGTAGGGTTGACCATTGAGCCAAATACGCTGGATATACTTGTTCTCCGCGGAGTTGTTCTCGGCCACGACCGCAAACGTCCCGCCCGGAACCTTCACTTCGGCCCGATCGAACAGGGGCGATCCGAACCAGTAGCGTCCGCCGGCGGGTTCGACCTCGTACATGCCCAGCGACGAGAGGACGTACCATGCAGACATCTGCCCCACGTCCTCGTTGCCCGAAAGGCCGTCGGGTTCGGCGCGGTAGAGCGTCGTGAGCACCTCGCGCACCTTGTCGGCCGTCTTCCACGGCTGCCCCAGCATCGTATAGAGGTACAACACGTGGTGGCTCGGCTCGTTGCCGTGGGCGTACTGGCCGATAAGGCCCGAAATGTCGGGCGAAGTCTCGGCGCCCTCGACAACGGAACTTACCGTGAAGAGCGAATCGAGCTTTCCGAGCATCTCCTCGCGGCCGCCGAAACACCCGACGAGCCCCTCGACGTCGTGCGGCACGAGCCACGTGTACTGCCAGGCGTTTCCCTCGCAGTAGTCGTCGGCACGGTGCGTCGAGGCGAAGGGGTTGAACGGCGTGCGCCAGCCTCCCTTCGAGTCACGGCCCCGCATGAAGCGCGTCGCCGGATCGAAGCAGTTGCGGTAAGAGTGGCTGCGTTCCGTGAAGTAGTTCGCCTCCTCCGTCCGGCCCAGCGCCTCGGCGGCCCGTGCCGCGGCGCCGTCGGCCAGGGCGTACTCCATGTCGTAGGCCACCGCCTCGTTGAACAGGTCGCACGGGATGTAGCCGTACTTCATCCGCAGGCCGTTGCCCCGATCGGGGTTCATGGCCGTCTTTTTGATCGCCTCGAAAGCTTTCTCCCTGTCGAATCCTTCGATGCCCTTCACGATGGCGTCCGCCACAACAGGAATCCCCGGGTTGCCCACCATGCAGTCGGTCTCGTTGCCCCACAGGTGCCATACCGGCAGGCGCCCCTGCTCGTCGGCCATAGCCAGCATCGTCCGCACGATGTCGGGCATCCGCTCCGGATGCAGGATCGTCATCAGCGGCATCGCCGCGCGGTAGGTGTCCCACAGCGAGAAGGTCGTGTAGTTCGTGAAGCCGGGTGGTGCACGGTGGATTTCATAATCCGACCCGCGGTAATCGCCGTTCACGTCGCAGAACACGGAGGGCGCCACCATCGTGTGATACAGCGCCGTGTAGAAAATCCGCTTCGCCGTCTCGTCCTCCGTCGCGATCTTCACCTTCGACAGTTCGTCGTTCCACGCCTTGTCGGCCGCCGCCGCGGTCGCCTCGAAATCCCATCCGGGGAGCTCCGCGGCGAGGTTCGCCTCGGCGCCCTCGACGCTCACGGGCGACAAGGCCACCTTCACGAGCAGCTGCTCGCCGTCGGTCGTCGAGAACGACGCACGGGCGTATTCGTCCCCGACGGTTTCGAACTTTGCAAAGGGTTTCGAGAACTCCGCCGCGAAATAGACCCGCTGGTCTTTGGCCCAGCCCGTCGAGTAGCGCCATCCGCTGATGCGCGTGCTGTCGTCCGAGAAGCAGAAGCCCGTATCGGTCGCCTTGTCCCAGCAGCCGCCGTTCTCCAAGTCGAAGACTACGGCCGCGGCGTCGGACGCAGGGAAGGTGTAGCGATGCAGTCCGACGCGGGGCGTGGCCGTCATCTCGGCCGTGACGCCGTAGCGCGTCAGCGGAACCGAGTAGTAGCCCGGCCGGACGATCTCCCGCGTGCGGTCGGCATAGGACCAGAGTCCCGACGACGGATCGTCCTCCGTGCCGCGGGCATAGGTCACCTCGCCCACGACGGGCATCACCGTGACGTCGAACAGATCGCCGATCCCCGTGCCCGAGAGGTGCGTGTGCGAGAAACCGATCACCGTCGAATCCGACCGGTGGTACCCCGAAACCCAGTCCCACTCCTGCGGAATGCTCGTGGGGCCGACCTGCACCATGCCGAACGGCACGTTCGCCCCGACGAAAACGTGGCCGTGGCCGCCCGTGCCGATCTTCGGATCCACGAAGCGGGTGAAATCGCTCTCCGCAGCGGGCTGCGAAGGCGAGCAGGCCGCCGCGAGAAGCAGGGCCGCCGCCGGCAAAAAGCTGTATCTCCGTTTCATAGTCAAGCGTTATTTGTCGTTTTTCAATTCGAATTTCAGTCGTCCGCCCCCGAGCAGTTCGTCGTGCGAGAGGCGGTACTTGCCGAGCGGTCTGCCGCCGAGCGTCATGCGGCCGATGTAACCGGCGCCGTCCGCCGGCCGCTCGGCCTCGATCACCAGCGGGCCCCGCTCCGTCGCGATCTCCACGCGGTCGAACACGGGGGCCGTCAGCGTATAGTACGGCTCGCCCGGGCAGTCCGGATAGAATCCCATCATCGAGAAGACGGCCCAGGCCGACATCGTACCCGTGTCGTCGTTGCCCGGAATGCCGTCCGCGGCGGTCGTAAAGCAGGTGTCCAGCAGACGGCGCACCTCGCGCTGCGTGCGCCACTCCTCGCCCGGAAAGCGGCTGAATAGATAGGCGTAGGCGATGTCGGGTTCGTTCGCCGGGTTGTACAGCCCCTCGTCGAAGACCATTTGGAGCTTGTCGACGAACTTCCGCCGGCCTCCCATGAGTTTCGCCAGCCCCTCCACGTCGTGCGGCACGAAGAAGGCGTAGTTCCAGGCCGACCCTTCGTGGAATCCCGGCGCGGCCGTGAAGTTCTCGCCCGCCTTCGGGTCGAAGGGTTCGAGGAACGTCCCGTCGTCGTTGATCGGCCGCAGCGTCCCGAACTCCCTGTCGTAGTAGTGTCTGTACCCCAGCGAACGGTCGCGGAACAGACGCGCGTCGTCTCCGTGTCCGAGCGAGTCGGCCAGAAGCGACAGCGCATGGTCGGCGACGTAGTACTCCAACGCGTGCGACACGGAGGTATCGCCCGCGAGGTCCTTGGCGTAGAAACCCAGCGGAATGTAGCCCCGCTCGACATAGGGGTCGATGTCCGGCCGCAGCCGGTTCTGCGCTCCGGGTGTCGTGGCCGACTTGCGGAACGCCTCGTAGGCCGTCGCGACGTCGAAGTCGCGCAGCCCCTTCATCCACGTGTCGACGATGACCGGAATGGCCGGGTCGCCCTCCATCGTGAAGGTCTCGCGGCCGTACAGCTCCCACTTGGGCATCCACCCCCACTCCTCGTACATGCCGATCATCGAGCGCACCATGTCCAGTTGCCGCTCGGGATAGACCAGCGTCAGCAGCTGGTGCACGTTGCGGTAGGTGTCCCACAGCGAAAAGACCGTATAGCGTTCGCCGTCGGTAACCCCCACCTCTCCCGAATGCTCCATCAGCGGGTATTCCCCGTTGACATCGCTCAGGAGATTCGGGTGGATCAGCGCATGGTACAGCGCCGTATAGAACACGGTCTGCTGCTCCGCCGTGCCGCCCTCGACGCGGATGCGCGAAAGGTCGTCGTTCCACCGCGTGCGGGCCGCCCCGCGGATCGCGTCGAACGATGTTCCGGCGGGCTGTTCGGCGTCGAGGTTCCGGCGGGCGTTCTCCGTGCTCACATAGGAAATGCCCATGCGCACCTCGACCTGTTCGCCAGCCCGCAGGTCGTCGAACGTGAACCAGTAGCCCACGTCGTCGCCCGCCAGTTCGCGGCCGTACTCCGTATAGAGCTTGTATCTGCCGTTGTCGGGCGTCCACTCCGCCTCGACGCCCGTCATCGGGCGCTGTTTCTTCCAGTAGCCCGACGACGACGGGGTTTTCGTCACGCGCAGCACGAAATACACCGGAAACACCTTCTGCGGGTTGTAGCAGAACGTCCCCAGCAGTTTCATGCCCTCGATCTCCGTGGCGCTCACGCGGCGCACCGCCGCCCCCGACTCGTTCGTGAGGCCCTCGCCCAGATTCAGCAGGATGTGCCCCTTGCCGGCGGGAAACGTGTAGCGCTCGGCCGAAGTGCGCGCCGTGGCCGCAGCCTCGGCAAGAATACCGTACTTGTCGAGGCGCACCGAATAATAGCCCGGCGTGGCCCGCTCGTCGCGGTAGGCCGTGCCGTACTCCCGATAATCCACCGTCAGCGGCCCGCTCGTCGCCATCGTCAGCAGCGACCCCATCTCGGGACATCCCACGCCGCTCAGCGCTCCGTGGGCGAAGCCCGTGAAGAATTCGTTATGGTACTCGTAGGGCGTCGACCACCAGCGGGCGTCCTTGTCGTAGACGTTCGTGTCCGAACCCATCACGTTGAACGGAACCACCGCCATCATGCCGTTCGGGCACAGGGCCCCGGGGTGGGTCGTGCCGAAGTCGGTCGTGCCGATGAAAGGATCGACCTTATCGGCAGGAGTCTGGGCTCGGGCAAGTCCCGCCGTAAACAGAAGCGCTGCGATGATGATTCTTTTTCGCTTATTCATAAATGACCGGTCAGCAGTTTGAGATGTTCATCGGGCAGGAGCCGCAGGAGCCGGGCCGAAGCCGGAACGAGCAGCGTCTCTCCCTGACGGATCGGCATCTCGTTCCCTTCATCGTCGCAGAGCGCCCCGCTTCCTTCAAGGCACATGACGATCAGGAAGGAGTCGAGCTCCGAAAGATCACGGACAAATGCCCGATCGAGATCGTAAAGCGAAGTTACGAAATAGGGACACGATACCAACGGCACCTCCCTGTTTTTCGCCGCGACATAATGGGAGCGATAGTCGGGCAGCACGGTGTAGTCGATAGCGTCCTTCGCCAGCTCGGTGTGCAGTTCGCGCGGTTTCCCGTCCGCCCCCGTACGGCCGTAGTCGTAGATACGATACGTGACGTCCGAAGTCTGCTGGATCTCCGCCACGAACGTTCCGGCGCAGATAGCATGAACACGGCCGGCAGGCAGGAAAAACAGATCGCCCGCAGCGACGGAATAGTCGCACAGGGCATCGGTCAGCGTATGGTCTGCGACCTTCCGTTCATACTCCGCAGGAGTGAGTTGTTCCGAGAAACCCGATTTCAGATGCGCCCCCCGATCCGCCGCCACGACATACCACATCTCCGTCTTGCCGTTCTTGCCATGCCGCATCCGAGCCAGTACGTCATTGGGGTGCACCTGGATCGAAAGGTCCTGACGGGCGTCGATGAATTTCACCAGCAGCGGAAATTCCGTACCATGCCGTTCGTAGACGGCATGCCCGACCAGCTCCCCTTTGAGTTGCCCGATAAGTTCCGGCAGGGTCATGCCGGCATATTCCCCCTCAGCGACGACCGATTCATCGCCTTTCACACCCGACAATTCCCAGCTCTCGCCGATATCGGACCGGTCGACGGCAATACCCTTATAGGATGCGATCCTGTTCCCGCCCCAGATCATGCTTTTGAGGAGCGGGGTAAATTTAAAAGCCCTCATTGTCTATTATCATTACAGTCCAATTGACTTAAAGCAAAAGCGTATGCACCGACCGAAATGGCCTGACTGGCGCCGAGTTTCGAAATCGTGACGCCGATGCGCTTCTGCGGGTCGTAGGCCACATAGCGGTCGGTGCCGTAAACCTTCAGCGGCTGCAAGCGGCCTTTGGCGAACTCACGGAACTCCGCCTCGTCGTCCAGATCGTAGACTTTCATCTGCACGCGGTTCAGCTCGTCGCCCGAGAGGGTGTGCATCTTCGCGCGGAGCTCTCTCAGCAGGCCCGGCATGATCCATTTGCGGGCCGCCGTGATGCCTCCGCCGATGACGACCAGACCGTCGATGAGCGTCACGGCCGCGGCCATGGCGTCGCCGGCGATCTCGCCCATTTCGGCGAAAGCCTGACGCGCCGCCCCGACGTTCCCCGGGCGCTTGCCATCGGCGATGTCGCATATCTCCCTGGGTTCCAGTCCGTGATTCGGATCGCCCGACAGTTCGCCGTAGACGCGCTTCACGGCACGAACGGAGACTCCGTCCTCGACGATGATCTCCGGCATCTTCTTGTGCCGCAGGCAGAAGGTCTCGACGCACGAGTTGTCGCCGCGGTTGAGGCGATTGTCGATCACGACGCCCACGCCGAAGCCCGTGCCGAAGGTGTAACCCACATGGTTGTCATCCTCGTCTCCGGCGTCGCGATATGGGTTCCGCGTACCCGCAAGGCATTGAAGAACCGCCTGCTCGTGTCGTGTACGAAGGGATGGCGGCGCTTCTGGTACGACAGCCATGTTTCGCTGGGCATATATGCCACCCTGTTTCTGCTGGTCATGGCCCTGACCGGACTTACCTGGTCGTTCCAATGGTATCGCACGGCGGCTTACGGTCTGTTCGGGGTGTCGACGGCCCGTCCCGCCATGTCCGCTCCGCAACAGCGGGGCAAGGAGAAACAGGATAAAAAGCCGGAGTTCGATTATGCGGTATGGGACGCCGTGGTATCCGAACTGCAAGTCCGTTATTCCTCGTACGCCTCCATCTCGCTGACGGCAGGGAAGGCACAGGTAAACAAGCCCGGCAATATGCGCAGCAGCGATACGGCGGCATTCGACGCTCGAACGGGGGAGATCACGTCTGTAACGGCTTACGACGATATTCCCAGAGCACAGAAAATGAAGGGATGGTTCTATGCCTTCCACACCGGCTCCTGGGGCGGCATGACGACCAAGGCGCTCTACTTTCTGGCGGCCTTCATCGGCGGAATCCTGCCTCTGAGCGGATATTATTTGTGGTTGAAGAAAAAAAGACGGCCTTCGAGAAAAAAGGCGCCGTAACCTGTCTTTTAACGGGGAGACGGCCCCTGAGTTCGAAAGATTCATTCCGTCGCTCCAATTCCGAAGCGGGCAGCCTGTTTCCTAGCAAGGCCGAATGGCAAAAACTCGGTTTCGTCTTTTAGTCGATTACGGTACGCCACCGCCGGTTTCCGGCGAAACTACCGGTAGGATTCTGACTGATAGAACCCTCCGGTGGATTACCGAACAGACACATCCCGGCTGCGGTTCTCTCAGCCGGGATGGATTTTTACATGCCGAAGTACATCCGCTGATTGCATGATGCGACCGCACTGTCTATTGTCAGAAAGACAGCGTTTTCCCGATACCCGAGGTCGTAGCGCTCGATGCGCCGCCTTTCGGTGCGTTCCTTACAAGGGGCCTTGAACCCACGAATTGCAAATGCAAACCCGAACAAGCAATATGAGAAGTCGTTTTCCATAGGACAGACCGTATTCCGGTCTGCAAAATCAAAAAAACGCCGGAAGAATCCGAAAACTCTCCCGGCGGCCCTCATCAACGAATCTAAAACGGATTTTTCATTCAGCGGTTGTACTCAGTGCGGAGTACATCCTACCGTCTTCGTCCATCGCAGCCCATGACCGACGACACCGCTGCCGAAGGCCGCTATCACGATGACTCGATTCGTGTATTCGATGCTCAATCGTCGATGTCTATAACGTTGAATTGATTGTCGAATTTGATCTCCAAACCGTTCGACAACTCCACCTCCCACGTGTAGGCGTTGCGGTCGATCTGACGGATGAACTGCCCGGGATAGTTGCTTCCGGAAACGAAGGTTTGGATAGGCTGCGGGACGATGGATGCAGGAACAGGGCTGTATTTGCGCCCGACGCTTTCCCACTGCCCGTCGCTGCGGAATTCGATCTCCGTACGGTCGGTGTAGACCACCTCGTACTCCTTGCCCGTGTATTTCTGCTCCTCGACGGCATATGCCACCGTGAGATCCTTGAAATGCGCGGAGAGGAACTCCTGCGCCGCCTGCGGGAGCTTGTCCACGCTCGTGGGCTTTTCGCGGCCGTCGGCATACGCCGCTCCAAACATCGTCGTCATAAGGAACAGGGTCAAAAATGTCTTTTTCATCGTTCTTTTTGTTTATTTAGTTAGACAATCTCTCGCTGCAAATATTGCCCCCGATTTTGAAAGGAATTTGAAATACGACAATTTATATAACCGTCTGCAAAAAAAACAATCGGCCGAAGGTCAGAAGCGGCCCCCGAAACAGCGTTTCAGGGAGGGGGGGGGGAGACGTCGGGAAGGCCCCCGCGGTATAGGCGGACAACGGAAATGCCTGCCGGGAAGAAGTCTTCCCGGCAGGCATTTCCGCTACGTGCGAGGCCGCATTACTTCTCGGAATGGCTGCGGAAATACACCTCTCAGGCGTCCTGACCTATGGTGCAGACCTCGATCCGCTGAATCGGCATATAGCTGCCCGGCACGCTGCTTTCGGTATACGTGCCTCCGTCTTCCAGACAGCCGATCTCCATGTAGAGGAGGCCGATGTGCTCGCCGCCTGCCGTTCCGGAATGTTGACTGAAATCGTTCGGATTCACATAGTAGACTCCTTTGACATATCCCTCGTCGTCGTAGTCCGCACCCCAGACGACGTGCTGGTGTATTTTTCCTGCGGAGGCATGTCCAGTCCGATGGCCATATCTTCCTCGAAGGCTCTGGTGATGAACTCGGCGAGGCCTCGCGGGAAACGGCCTGGCGTCCGCCGGTGGATATCTTTGAACTTTTCGCTGGCGCCGCCGACGTTGTCGTCCACGATATGCCAGACATATTTGCAGCCAACGGCGGACATCGGCTCACTCGGCTGGCTGAAAATAAAACCGTTCTTTTAACAATTTCAGGCATAAGCCTTTTATCGCGTCTTCAAAAATCGGGGTTTTCATAAAATTTAGGAATTATTTTACCATATCCAATTTTTTCGCCACATTTACGAAATACAGCGGTCCGAAGCGGCTGTACGGTTCTTATCGCTATCTGCCGTATTCTTTTAAAGCCGATAAAGCCGAAATTGACGATTTTTTCAAATCTGCATTTTTCAGTCAAGAACAGTTCAACAAATAAGCGGGGCCGGAATTTAACTTCCGGCCCGCCTGTCTGAATTCGTCTATCCGATTCCTGTCCGTTACATGGAGATATCCCCGTCGACGGTTCCCTGATCTTCCCAGCCGCCGATCTGGGAGCCTTCCACGACAATACCGTCCTTGCCGAAAGTCAGGTTCAGCGTCAGGCACTTGCCGCCGTCGAGCGCGGCGGGAATCTCCTGCGTCGCATTCTTCAACACCTCGTTCAGTCCGGCGAGCGTGTGCTCTACGGTCTTGCCTCCGATCTCGATTTTGAGCGTCACCTCTTCCGAGGTCTGCGGCACGAGAAGGAAACGGACGGCCTTGCCCGCGGCTTCGAATGCAGCCGTCTTGTCGGCGGTCTTGCTTACCGTCGCGGCAGCCATGTCCACCTCGCAGGAGGACTTCGCCGTGCAGGTGGTCTTCACCGCTTCGAGCTGCTCCTGCGTATAGGTGCCGTCCGAAGCGTAGTTGATCGCCAGCTTGTGCATAGCGTGCTTGAACGCCAGATTCACCTTCGTGTCGGCGCTCTTGGAGACCTTCATAGCCGGAGCCAGCAACAGGTCCTTGTCCGCGGCGGTCGAGAGGTCGAAGGTGAATTCGGAGCCTTCGGCCGACTCGGGTGCCGGATAGCAGCCGGCGAAGGAGGCTTCGGTCGTACCCGAAGGCAGGCCCAGGTCTTCCCAGTAAAGCGCGGCCCCGCCGATCGTGTACTCTTTCCGCACGGTCTTGTCGCCGCCCGAGACCGTCAGGGCGATCTTGTCGCCGTCCTGGAAATAACCCGAACCGTCCTCGTTCAGGTGCGGCGCGCGCGTCAGGGCGTCGATACCCGCCGTAACGGTGATCTTCCCCTCGCCCGGCGCGGGCTTCGTCTGTTCTTTGTCGTCGTTGCAGCCTGCCAAAACCAGCAGGACGGCTGCGGTGAAAATCGTCTTGTTCATAATCTCTCGTATTTATGAATCCAATCTATTGCTGTTTCCTTAAAATAATTCAATGCGGGTCAATCTTCGGGCTGGACGTCGGGGAACGCCTGCCGCCAGATGTCGCGGCGGAGATCCGCCACGCCCAAGGCTGAAATTCGGGTATTGGAGCCCATATACGCTTGATCCGGAAGATTCATGACGGCGTCTTTCCTGTAAGATATTTTCTGGCGGATACATGCAGCCCCCACAGGATCCTGATCGCCATAGTTATTGTCCGCGTAATAGATGTAATCGACATATCCCTCGTCGTCGAACTCCGCGCCCCAGATCGTCATGGCATGGTTGCCGTTGGTCGTGAATTCGAGTGCCTGGCGGTTTTTCAGAGCATGTTTGATAATCTGGTTAAAGCGCGATTTCGACATGGCCCGGTTATCCGTATAAACGACATCGGTTTTCTTAAACACCCTGCCGAAATAGCCCGGGCAGTCCAGCATGGTCGGATTGTCGATGCCAGACGTATTGGCATTGAGTCCGGTGATGAACCAGCTTACCCCCTCTCCGGCCCCGCGGTTCTGAAACGTGTCGATGAAGAGCCGAAATATCGCACTCTTCGATGCGGGAGAAAAGTCGGCCGAAGGACGCGGATACTTTTCGAACTCCGGCTCATTCCCGTATCTGGCATCGTAGGCTGCGACATACTCTTTGTTGCGGTCTATCCACCAGTGCAAAATATTGGAAGAAGCCCCCGCCCAACACATGTATCCGTCTTCGGCATCATCCTTCCAGTAGGTTTTGTTGACGTCGTACCAACCGCAGCCTTCGCCCCACGGCAGCTTCCAGGATTCTGTCGTCGTGCCGTCACTCCAATGATACACATACTTGACCCATACGTTGGGTGTGCAGTTGTCAATAGGATTGCCCGGCGAAACCTCGATGACCGTTTCCGGGTCATACACGGGCGAATCGATGCCGTAGATCCACAGTTTCTTGTTGCGGAACTCCTCGTCCGGTTCAAGGCCCGGATCGGGCTCCGGACCGGGCTCCACATTCCCGTCCGTCAGGCGCAGGTCGAGCGTCGTAGTTTTGCCCGCTTCGAACGATTTCGAACCGCCGATCTGATTCGGAGCCTTGTACGTTATCGTCTTCCCTCCGGCATGGATGCGCAGCCAGCCGTCGCCCGAAGTGTAGGGCGCGAGTTTCTGCGGAAAGAGAAGCGCCGTGAACTCCCCCGCCTGCTCTCCGGCGTGCGGAGTGATCCAGACCTCGTCCGTCTCGGGGTCTTGCGGAGTGCCCGTGAAAAGCGAGAACGAGCCTTCGTTGCGGTTGCGCACCTCGACCGAGAGGTCTTCGGGAAGTTCCCCGTCGGCACTCGTCAGACGGATTTTCAGACGGTGCATCCCGTGTGCAAACGGCAGTTCGATGCGATTCGACACCGTCGACAAGTCGATTTCCCGGTGCGCCCAAAGCATGTCCGACTCCGCATAGCCCTCGCCGCTCTGGTCGGACGCGACCGCATGGATGTGCCGGTTCTCCTCCGGACGGACGTCCTCGCGGGCCGGATAGTAGGCCGAAATTTTGCCGTCGCCCAAGTCGCTCTTTTTCAATTTCGGCCTCCACGCGCCGTTTTCGAGTGTCAGGATGAAGTGGCGTGTCGGATAGCCGTAAACATACACTCCGATCCGGTCGCCGTCTTCGAACGCCCCGCTTCCGTCCTCGCCGATCGCGGCCCGCGCGGCGGACAGATCGAACACGAATTCCACCTCTCCGTCGGGAGCGGCGCCGAGACCCTCGGTCGCAGGATCGCTCTCGCTGCATCCGGCCATAAGAAGAGCCGCCCCCCAAAGGAGCAGGACGGTCTTTCGTAGGATGTCCTCAAACAATCTGCTCATGATATTATCCATAGAACTCTGCGACAAAGATAGTGTAAAATCCCCCTCCCTTCCAAACGGATTGCTTCCGCAGCGAAGGGTCGATCTACACCATTTCTCAGATGTATTGCGTCTTCGTACCCCTAAAAGCACGTAATATCGTCATGCAAAACGCACTGCAATTTACCGAGGCTCTCGACGAGGAACCGGTTCAAAAACAGAACTGCGACCTGAAAGGAATCCATCCGTTCCGGAATATGCCCGACCGCAGGGAACGCACGGTATTTACCAACGTCGTTCCTAAATCAGACAGAACGACAGTAAAACGCTCTCGCACCGAGCCCATATAAGATTACAGCAAGTCCGAAACTTTATGCCGGGGCCGGAGTTTACCCTCTTATTTCCGTCCGGGATTTTCAATCAAAAAACACTTCCGAAGCTCGCATTACCAATTGAATAGTACGGAGAGTATCCACGTATTGCGCAAGGGGGATGAACTTCCGGCCAACAGATAAGCGGCGTCCGCCGCGACGTATTTCCATCGAAGGCCGGCGCCGGCCGAGCCGTAGCGGTATTCTCCTGTACTGCGATCCCCCATGCGGTAACCTCCTCGCAGGGCGAGTATTCCGAAACAACGGTATTCGGCACCGAAACTTCCCGACCAGGCGCGGAGTTCCGAGGGCCGCAGGCGGTATTCGGTTTCGGCGGTCAGCGTCAGGCCGTGCGCTTCCGAAAGACCGAGTTCCGCGGCTGCGCCCGCCTTCAACACCCACGGCAGCTGACGGTTTCCTGCGCCGTAGTCGAGGGCGCCGCCGACGTTGGCAGCCTGAAAACCGAACGTCACGCGGTGCGAAGCGGCCACTGCATGCCGGTAAAAGAGTCCAGCATCGACGGCGAACGTCTGTGCAACATCGGCCGTTCCAGGCTCCGAACGGACGTAACGCGCCGTAAGGGCCACGGACAATCCTTCGGCAACCGTTCGGGAATAGCCGATGTCGAAGGCCATGTCGTGCGGTTCCAACCGTCCGAGCACGTTGCCCTCTTCGTCGGTTCGTTCCGAACCGTATTGCGAGAAATAGCGGAAGGAGGCTGAAACGGCCTGTTTGCCGTCGGGTTTGAAATAGACCGCCGCCGTGTGCAGAGCCGTTCGGGGCGTCAAGTCGCGCATCCACGGCAGATAACTGTAACCGGCGCCGAAGCGCTCCTCCGAGAAAGGCAGCTGCGCCGCGTTGCGGAGGGCCGAAAAAACATCGGCTGAGAGTGCGACGCCCGCACCGCCCATCGCCGCGCTGCGGGCGTCTGGAACGACGGACAGGAAAGCGGCGGCGTTTTGAGCCGTACCGGCGAGCGGTACCGCAAGCAGAGCCGCTGCGATGAGTATGTTGCGAAAAAAGGACTGCATCTTTTCAGGTTTTAGAGTTTGACGATGGAGCGCGTGAGCGAACCGCCTTCGTATCGCAGTTCGATCGTATAGGTTCCGCCCCCGAGCGACGAGAGATCGACTACGGCGGGAGCGGTCGGAGCGATCCGTACTTCGGCGGCGAACGCCCTGCGTCCCGCAGCATCGTACAGTGTGACGCGCAACGCCCCTTCGACGTCGCGCCCCATGCGGATCGACAACCGGTCGCGGACGGGATTGGGATAAAGATCGACCTCGCGCGAATCGTCGCGGCACATCACGGCGAAGGTGTCGCGTCCCGCGAGACCGCCTTCGTCGGTCGCCACGACGGTCACCTCCGAACGGCCGTAACACAGCGGCATGATCCGGTAGCCCGAAGCGACCGGTTGGAGATAGAGCATCTCCTCGTCGTATTCGAGCGCATAGGCAACCGTCCCGGGCACCTCGTCGTCGAAACCCTGCGACGGCGTGAACTCCGCCGTCTCCTGCATCGAACCGAGATAGACCGGCCGGAATCCGCCGGTGGCCACCGGCGGCTGGTCGGGCAGCAGCGTGAAATCGAAATCGGCCGTATCGGAAGCGCCGAAACTGTCGCTCACCGAGACATGCGCCGTATAGTTCCCCGGGATGCGTTTGTAATTGAAGATGTCGAGACAGAGGCGGTCGCCCTCCTTGCGGATCGCAACGGCGCCGGAAGGATCCTGCAACTCGCAGGTGAAACCGTGGCTGTCGGGATCCGAAACATGGTACCGCACCGTTTCGGTGCGGTTGTAACCGACCCGCACCTCCTCCGTGCTCTCGAGGATCAGCGCAGGCGGCGTGTTGGCCGGCGTGCCGAAGGAAATGACCGTCGTCTCAGAACGATTGCCCCAAGGATCGACGGCGACGATGGCCACCGTGTAGCGCGTCTGTTCGGCGATATCGGTCAGCACGTAGGTGATCTCGTCGCCCGCCTGCTTGTCGCGCACGGGGATGACGACCGATTCCGCCCCCTCGGGCAGATCGTCGGGATCGGGATTTTCCAACGTTCCCACGCGCCACATCAGAATGAACGAATCGGCGCGTCCGTCGTCGCCGTCGGCCGGAACGCTCCACGTCAGTTCGACCTCGCCCGCCGTGTCGCTGTGCCGCAGATCGGCGACGGGATCGGGATCGATGCCCCTGTCCATCGACACGGCCAGATAGGCGTCCACGAGTCCCGAACCCAGCCGTCCTTCGTAGTCGGGATTGTAACTGTCCACCTCGTGCACGCCCCTTTCCAGATAGGAACGCAGCTTGTCGGGCGTGAACCCTGGACCACCGTATTTCGCCACGGCCAGCGCCGCGATGCCCGAAACGTGGGGACAGGCCATCGACGTCCCCTGCATGTAGCCGTAGGCGTTGCCCGGAAGGGTGCTGTACACGGCGTATTCATCGCCGTAACGCCCCTCGTACTTGTAGGAACCGCCCGGAGCGGCCACGTCGATCCACTCCGAAAAGTTCGAGTAATAGCTCTTGCGATAGTCGGGCGCCAATGCCGACACGGAAAGCACCCGCTCGTAACAGGCGGGATAGCTGCGGTAGTCGCGCTCCTCGTTGCCGGCCGCGAAGATCACGATGCCGCCCTTCATCGGCCCGACCTGCACGCCGTTCTCGTCGAGACCGGCGTATTCGATGAAATAGTCGATGGCATCCTTGGTGATTTCGGGCATCTCGTAGACGTTGGTGTATCCCCAGCTGTTCTGACTGATGACGGCTCCCGCGTCGGCGCCGTATTTGAGCGCCACGATCTCGTCGCCGTTGTCGTTCCGGTTCTCGGTGAACATCTGGCAGCTGATTACCCGCACGCCGGAGTGCCCGCCGCGACCGCCGGCGACACCGCAAACGCCGATACCGTTGCCGTTCTCGGCAGCGATCGTTCCAGCGACGTGCGTGCCGTGTTCGACCGGCGTGATGCGGTTCGATCCCATCGGATAAGCAGAGGAATAGATGAAGTTCCAGCCGTAGATGTCGTCGACATAGCCGTTCCCGTCATCGTCCACGCCCTCTTCGCCGTAGAGCTCGGCCCAGTTGCCGACATTGCCGACGAGGTCTTCGTGCGCATAGTCGATGCCTCCGTCCACGACCGCCACGACCACGTCGTTCGATCCGGCGGTCACCTCCCACGCCCGAAACAGATTGATGTCGGCTCCGGCGACGGCATCGGGCATCGATCCGTCGTTGGAATAGTGCCATTGCTTCGCAAGCCCCGGATCGTCGAACGGCAGCGAGGCGGTTCTCGTCGCGGCAGGCAACGGAGCCGCGACGGCCCGCTCGGGCCCGATACTCCGGATCGCATAGACCGGCTCGACGCACTCGATCCTTTCGAGCCGCGACAGATCGAGCGTCGCCCGCGTCACGGAACGCAGCGAATCGAACCAGACGTCGTACCAGCGATCCAGTCCGGCACGGCGCGTGCGCGCCTCGAAGCGGCCCGCCGGCGGGAAGACGCGCTGCATCCGCGTGACGCCGAGCGCCGCGATGGCGCGATCCAACGGCTCGGAACCCGTTTGCAGCCCGCTGCGGGTCTCGATGATCCGCTCCGGAACCTCTCCCTGTTTGAACTTGACGCGAAGGCGCCCCGTCGCCGCAGTTTCCCGCGACGGTTCCCCGACCGGCTGCGGCGCCTCCTCTCCGATCGGATCGGAGGCGCAGGCGGCCAGCAGAGACAACGCACAAAGGGCGATATGCAACCGGCTTTTCTTTTCGAATGAATGCATTTTATTATTTATTACGGTATAAAGGTCTGTCGATCGAAATCCATTGCAAAAATAGGAATCCTGCCCGTCGTATGCAGTCCCCATTTGTCGGGATTTATGCAGATCAAAATCCCTACATTTGACGATGGCGCATTCGGAGAGGTTGCCTTACCTTTGTCACACCGAATCGCAGAGGAGGGCCACAGCCCCTCCGCGTACCGAAAAACGATATGTCGCTTCGACCTCACATAACTTTTCTAACCCGCCTCGCAACGTTTCTGCCGCTCTTCGCAACGATCGCCGCATTCGGGCAGCAATCCGCAGGAACGTTCCGCATAGCGGGCAGCGTGACGGACTACGCCACGGGAGAGCCCGTCGTCGGAGCCAACGTCGTGGCTTACGACGCAGGCGGCCGTCCCCACGGCGCTGCGGTCGGGGCGGACGGACGTTTCGCATTCAACTGCCCGACGAAAGCCGCGACGCTGCGCGTCTCGATGCTGGGATATCGCAACGAGACGGTCAAACTCGTTCCGGGACGCACCGACTACGACATCCGCCTGAGAGAGGCGCCGTCCGACGTCGGAGAGGTCGTGGTGACGGGATTCGTCGACAAGAAACGGGAGAGTTACACGGGCGCCACGCATGTCATCCAGCGGCAGGAGATCGAGAACATGGTACACACCAACGTGCTGAACATCATTCAACTCCAAACGCCCGGCTTCGAGATCTTCGACGATATCGCCAACGGTTCGGATCCCAACAAGATTCCCGACATGGTGCTCCGCGGACGAAGCAGTTTCATCGAAGGCGACCAGACCAACGTCCCGCTCTTCATCCTCGACGGCACGGAGGTGGACATCTCCTACGTCTTCGACATGCCCTCGGACGACATCGAGTCGATCTCGGTGCTCAAAGACGCTTCGGCCACCTCGTTCTACGGTTCGAAGGCGGCCAACGGCGTGGTGGTCATCACCACCCGCCCTACGCAAGCCGGCAGGCTCCAAGTCAACTATTCGGGCAATTTCCAGGTCAGCATCCCCGATTTGTCGGACTACCGGCTGCTCAACGCCCGCGAAAAGCTCGAATACGAACGTCAGGCCGGCGTCTACGGCGATTTCACGGGCAGCAACAACACCGACGTCACCAACCAGAAATCCTACTACGAAAAACTCGACCGGGTCAACGCCGGCGTCAACACCGACTGGAAGCGAATGGCGCTGCGCACGGGATTCAACCACATCCATAATCTGATGCTCTCGGGCGGCAGCCAAGATTTCCGTTACAACGTGTCGGGCAGCTACAACTCCACGACGGGCGTGATGGACGAGTCGGACAAGCAGACGGCGTCGCTGCGCATCAACCTCACCTACGGCGACATGAACAAGCTCTTCTTCCAAAACATCGCTTCGCTCACGCAGAGCGATTCGAACGACGTGCCCTACGGAAGCTTCTCGGACTACGTGTCGCTCAATCCCTACGATCGCCCCTACAACGACGACGGTTCGCTCAACAGCGTCCTCTCGTTCAATACGGCCAATCCGCTCTACGAAAAGTCGCTGAGCAGCTACATCCGCAACACGTCGGGCAGTTTCATCGACACGTTCCGCGTGCGCTGGAACATTCTCAAAGGGCTGCGCGTCGAAGCGTCGCTGTCGTACACCCAGACCAAGAGCGAAGGCGAGACCTTCTGCTCGCCCCTCTCGCAACAGTTCAACAACACGATCGACGCGAACAAGAAGGGCAGTTTCGACGTCTCCAACGGCACGACGCACAACCTGTCGGGAAACGCCTTCGCCGTCTACAACAAAGCGTGGAACCGGCGAGGAGGAGACGCCTCCGACCTGCTCAGCCTCACGGCTGGATTCAACATCGAATCGACCCGTTCAGAAAGCCACTCTTTCTCGGCGCTGGGCATCCTTTCGGACAAACTCGAACATCCCTCGATGGCCACGGGATACGCCGAAAGCCGCCCGGGCGGCAGCGAAGACCGTTCGCGTATGCTCGGATTCTACGTCAACGCCAACTACATCTGGCACAACCGCTATTTCATCGATCTCTCGTTCCGTTACGAGGGCTCCTCGAAATTCGGCGCCGACAACAAGTACGCCCCCTTCGGATCGCTGGGGCTCGGCTGGAACCTTCACAAGGAAAGGTTCCTCAAAGGGAGCGCCGTCTCGCTGCTCAAACTGCGCATGAGCATGGGTTACGTCGGCAACGCCGGATTCAGCCCTTATCAGGCGCAGCTGGCCTACCAATACAGCTCCTCGCTCCAATACAACGGCGGAATCGGCGCCGTGCCCGTCTCGATGGTCAACCCCCGTCTGAAATGGGAACGCAGTCTCAAACGCAATCTCGGCCTCGATTTCGGACTGTGGCGCGACCGCCTCAACGGCAGCGTCGACGTCTACTACGACACGACCAACGATCTGGTGATGGACATTTCCAAACCGGCGCATATCGGATTCACGAGCGCCAAGGAGAACCTCGGCAAGATCCGCAACAGCGGTATCGAACTGTCGCTGCGCGGGAACGTGCTGCAACGCAAACACACGAATCTGAACCTCTTCCTCAATCTGAGCCACAACCGCAACCGGATCGTCGAGATCAGCGACTACCTGAAAAACAAGAACGCCGAGAACGAAGCCAACGCCACCTCGTCGCTTCCGGCCGCCTTCTACGAAGAAGGCGAGTCGATGACGGCACTCAAAGTGATGCGCTCGGCGGGAATCAATCCGGCCAACGGCAAGGAGGTCTTCATCGACCGCGACGGCAATCCCACCTACGAATACGACTACCGCGACAAGTACGTCGCGGGCGACACGACCCCCGCCGTACAGGGATCGTTCGGACTCTCGATGAGCTGGCGCTCGTTCGACCTCTCGATGAATTTCGCCTACCGGCTCGGCGCGAGCATCTACAACCAGACCCTCGCCACGAAGGTCGAGGGCGCCTCCCCGACCTCCAACGCCGACCGGCGAGTATTCTACGACCGCTGGAAGGCTCCGGGCGACAAGGCGCGTTACAAGAACATCGCCAACCGCGAAACGACGCCTCCGACCGACCGTTTCGTGGCCACGGAGTATGCGCTCGAAGGCTCGTCGCTCAAACTCTCCTACACGCTGCCGGACGCCTTCTGCCGCCGGCTGCATCTGCGGCGCGTCCGCATCTCCGCCTCGACGGGCGACCTGTTCAACATCTCGACGATCCGCCGCGAACGCGGACTGGACTATCCGTTCGCCCGCGTCTTTCAGGCGTCGCTGACCGTAAATCTCTGATCCGATGGAACGCATCCCGATCCGCATAACCGCACTGCTGGTAATGACGACTCTCGCCGCCTGCGATTTTCTGGACATCGACACGCCGGGAATCGTCAACCGCGACAAGATGTTCGAGAACGAACAGGGATTCATCGACGCCATGAACGGCGTCTACGCCTCGATGGCCGACGCCGACCTCTACGGCGAACAGCTCTCGTTCGGATTCGTCGACGAAATCGCGCAACTCTACTACAACGACTACGAAGCCAACGAGACGACGCTGACCAAGACCTTCGACCTGCGCTACCGCGACGAAGACGTGCGCCCGCAGATCGACGCCATCTGGTCGAAAGCCTACAACACGATCGCCTCGGCCAACAGCGTGCTGGACAACATCTCCGGACACGACTTCGCAATTCTGCCGCGCATCCGCGGCGAAGCGCTGACCGTGCGCGCCTTCCTGCATTTCGACCTGCTCAGACTCTTCGCGCCCAACATCGAACGCGGCGACGAGCAGGCGATCCCCTACGTCGAGCATTTCTCGATCTCCCCTGTCGAACGGAGCACGGTGCGCGAGGTCTACGAACGCATCGTCGCCGACCTGACGGAGGCCTACGGACTGCTGCGGGATGCGCAGCCGGCTTCGGGGCGCACGCCCGAGGAGCTCTACGTCTCGCAATACGCCGCCGCCGCACTGCTGGCGCGCGTCTGCAACTGGGGCGGCGACCACGAAACGGCCGAACGCTACGCCCTCGAAGCGCTGAAAGGACCGTTCGCCTTCATTCGCGAGGAGCAGATCAAGAACCTCTTTCTGGGTTATACGGCACGCACGGAGTGCATCTGGGGACTGCACGCTCCCGACATGTATCTCGACGTCCGCAGCCGGCTCTACCCCACGCGGCTCACCGACGAACTCGACATGGTACGCGACAACTACCAGACGATCTTCCGCGTGTCGTCGTTCACGTCGACCAACAACGACTACCGTTACCAGAGCTATTTCACCCGCACCAAATGGGAGCACTCGGTGGTGTTGCTCACCAAGTTCTACGACAAATACTACGACGAGGAGCAGATCGTCCCTTCGGGGCGCATCCCGGGGCCGAATCTGGTGCGTCTGCCCGAGCTGTACTACATTCTGGCCGAATCGGTCTACGACCGCGATCCGGCCGCTGCGCTCGAATATCTGAATACCGTGGTGACGGCACGCGGCCTGCACCCGATCGAGGCGGCCGACATCGCCACGCCAGCGAGCTTCCGCGAAGAGCTTCTCAACGAGATCATGAAGGAGTTCTGGGGCGAAGGTCAGATTTTCGCCACCTACAAACGTTTCAACCTGCCGATGGAGGGCGTGAACGGCAAGGAGCACCCCGCCACCGACGACACCTACCTGCTGCCGCTCCCCGAAAGCGAGGAATCGGCGGGCATCGACTGAACTGAATACAAGATGAAACGCCGTACGCTAAGATACCTCGTTCCGGTGGCCGCGCTGCTCGCAGCGGCGGGTTGCGACTATAAGGAGAGCTTCCCCTACCAGGGCGACGAACTGATCGACTTCACGACCGATTCGCTCTACTTCTCCTTCGGCAAGGAACCCTTCTCGGTCACGGAAAAGACGATGGAAGTAGGCGTCGAGATCGTCGGATCGCCCGTGTCGCACGACCGCGGCTACCGCATCCGCATCGACCCGCTGCGCACGACGGCGCAGGCCGGACTGCATTACGACGCCCTCGAAGAAACGCGCACGATTCCCGCCGGGGCTTCGTCGACGACGATTCCCGTGCGCGTCCACCGGCTCGAACTCGAAGACGAGACGGTCTACACGCTGCGGCTGGAACTCGTCGAAACGGAGGATTTCCGTCTCGGTGTCATCGAAGGCCGCGCCGTGTCGGTCTGCTTCACCAACCGGCTCGACCAGCCCGACTGGTGGACGGAACTATCGCACTGGCTCGGTGAATACAACGTGCGCAAATATCAGAAATTCATCGAACTGTGGGGCAGCCCCATCACGAAGGAAGACATCGAGGAGAACAAATACGCCATCCTGCGCGTCTTCAAGGAGGTGAAACTCTATTTCGAGGAGAATCCCGTCTACGGGGTCACTTTCCCCGATGTGGAGTGGCCCGTCTGACCCCGCCCCGAACGATCCGACCAATGTTCAACCCAATTTAAAATAACGCTTATGAAAAGATTTTTTTCGCTTTTTCTGACCGCCGCCCTCGCAGGCGCGGGTTTTGTATCCTGCTCGGACGACCCCGAAGACCAGCCGGTCGTACCGACCGACGTCGAGAAGGTGTCGGGCATCGAAACGAACTATGTCCTCGGACTGCACGAGTATCTCGAAATCACACCCGACATCGAACTCTCGAATGAAAACGAATCGATCAGCTACGAATGGAGCATCGATTACGAAACGGTCAGCACCGAGAGGAACCTCTCGTTCAAGTGCGACGAACTGCTCAACGACGTCAACTGCTATTTCAAGGCCAGCAGCTCGACGGGCGCCAAGATCGCGGAGTTCAAGCTGAGCGTCACCTCGCCCTACGACAAGGGACTTTTGCTGCTGAGCCAGACGGGCGACGGAGCGATGCTCACCTTCAAGCGACTCGACATCATGGCGACGCCCGCCAGCCCCTACGCTTTCAAGGACAACAATCCCACCCTTTCGCTGGGCAAGGAGGCGCTGGCGCTCTGCTGGAAAGGCGAAGGCCTGACCAATCTGGGCAACTCCATCAAAGATCAAGATACGGAAATCATCCTCAGCTCGGGCAATCCGACCAAGGTCTACGTGCTCAATACGAACGACATGAAGGTCAAGACCGAAATCACCTACAACGGCGAGGGCGAGTTCCATCCCAACTACGTCATTTACCCCTACGGCGTCCAGAACAGTCTGTGGGAAGGCGAACTCTACTGGCTCGGCGGCGGCCGCGAGTACATCATGGCCGCGGATCGCAATTTCATCACCTCCACCATGGAAGAGATGCCCGAAGGCGCACAGTTCGCCGATATGGCCTGCTCGCTGGTAGACACCGACATGACGCGCGTGTATTACAACACGGCAAGTCAGAAGATGGTCTACATATCGGGCGTATTGGGCATGGTGACCGAAGGGACGAAAGCCTGCAACGTCGAACCGATGAACCTGATCCCCTGCGACGGCATCTACCGCGACGAGGAGGGCGGAGATCACCGTTACGAACCCATGAACGTCATTCTCGTAGGCAAACAGGGCTCCTCGACCAAGATTTACCGCTTCACCCCCGAAAACCTCACGACCACGGAAGAGGTGCTCACCGAGCAGGACGCTACCGGCAACATTCTGCCGACCTCGGCGACGACGGCCAATCCCGCCAAACCGATCCTCTACTACTCGAAGGGCGGCGACATTTACCGCTTCAATTACGACGGTAACAATTTCGATACGGAACCCTATATTTCGCTGGGCGACAACTTCGAGGTAAAACAGCTCGTCTTCAACCCCTACGACGTCGACACGCTCTACATCGCCGCCGAAGACACCGCCGAAACGGGAGAGATGAAAGCCTCGCTGTTCATCTACGACATCTCGGACAATTCGTCGGCCGAAAAACTCTTCGAAGACCACAAGGTAGGCGGCACCGTCAGAAGACTGATCTACAAGGGAAACGGCAAGGAAAACGACGAGCGGGTGGCGAAAAGCAACTCGATTCTGAGCAAATTCATCCGATAGATCATGCCGGATCCGGTCATCGAATGTCGCAATCTGACCCACCGGTACGGCGAGCGACTGATCTACGAAAACCTGAGCTTCGAGGTTCCGCACGGGCGGATCCTCGGGCTTTTGGGTAAAAACGGTACGGGCAAGACGACGACCATCAACATCCTGAACGGTTATCTCGAACCCGTCGCAGGCGAATGTCTGATCTTCGGAGAGAACATCCGCACGATGAGGCCCCAAACGCGCGCCCGCATCGCGCTGTTGCTCGAAGGACACGTCCAGTACGCCTTCATGACGATCCGGGAGATCGAACGCTTCTATTCGCAATACTACCCCCGTTGGGACGCCCGGGCCTACTACGGACTGATGGAGCTGCTGGCCGTCGCACCCGGACAACGGATCGCGCGCATGTCGTGCGGGCAGCGGTCACAGGTAGCTCTGGGGTTGATTTTGGCGCAGAACGCCGATCTGATGATCCTCGACGATTTCTCGATGGGACTCGACCCGGGTTACCGCCGACTGTTCGTGGAGTACCTGCGCGACTATGCCCGCAGCCGCGGCACGACCGTATTCCTCACGTCGCATATCATTCAGGACATGGAGAAACTCATCGACGACTGCATCGTCATGGATTACGGACGTATCCTCGTGCAGATGCCCGCAGGCGATCTGCTCGGTCGCTTCCGCCGTTACGAACTCGCGATCGCCGAGGGTGCCGCGCTTCCGGAAGCGCCCGAATTCCACCGCCCGACGGCGATCGGAGGGCGCGCCGAATTCTATTCGTTCGAAACGGAGGCCGAGGTGGCCGCCCGACTCCGGCAGGCGGGCATCGCCTGCGATACCCTGCGAAGCGAAGCGCTGAACCTCGAAGACGCCTTTATCGGTCTTACCGGCAAGTACTGACAACGACATGAACAAAGCGATTTTCTACAAGGAGCGAATCAAGATCAGGCGGTTCTATCCGCTGGCGACCGCAGTACTGGCCGGATTCACGGCCTATGCCCTGTTGCGCATCGGCCGCATGTACGCCTTCAACGGCGCGGCCTCGGTCTGGCTGGCCGTCCTCGACCGGGGCGACGTGCTGGTCGACCCGCTCAAATACCTGCCCGCGCTCGTAGGCGCAGGGCTGGGATTGGCCCAGTTTCTTCCCGAAATCACACAGAAACGGCTGAAACTCACGCTGCATCTGCCCGACTCGCGCCGAGCGATGATGCTGGGAATGCTCGGTTACGGCCTCGTGCTGCTGACAATGCTTTTCGCCGTGCAACTGCTCGCGATCGGTCTCTATCTGCGGCACCTCATGGCACCGGAACTGGTGCATGCCGTCGTATCGACGACGTTACCGTGGTATGCAGCCGGTTTCGCGGGTTATCTGTTCGCGGCGTGGATATGCATCGAACCCACATGGCGGCAGCGTCTGTTCGACGCGCTGATCGCCGCAGGCGTCATGCGGCTGCTCTTTTCGAGCGATGCGCTGCGCGTCTGCGACACCCTGCTGCCGTGGATCGCCGCCGTCGTGCTCTGCGCGCTCTTCTTTCCGCTCCACTCGACGCTCCGCTTCCGGCGGGGATGTCAGGACTAAAACCCGTACCGAAGCATGAAAACGATTAAAACGATCATCGTCCTGCTGGCCGCAGCGCTGCTGGCGTGGGCGCTGCCGTGGTGCTATGCCTTCGTCTGCTCCGAGCCGCAGGAATCTCCGCTGACGCTTTACAGTTGCGTGACGCACGACTTCGCGACCTTTTCATTCGAGGGGCACGACGACGCGGCAGGCTACGATCCGGCCGGAAATCCCTATACCGAACGGCAGTTCGACAGCATCATGCCCACCGTCTTCACCCGCCGGCTGGCCGAAGAGGGCCGTTTGCCCGAACGTATCGACGGCATCCCCTTCGACGCCCGCGAGGTCGAACTCAGCAATTTCGTCTTCCGTGCGTCGCCCTCGGAATTGAACCGTCCGCAGATCGGACTCTACCAACTGCTCGAATCGGCTCCGGGCCGCGAAGGATTCCGAACGCCCGACGACGTATTCCGCATCACGGAGCGGGGAATCGAATTCGTGAAAATGGCCGACAACCGGATCGATGCCGAAAAGAGCGAACGTTTCGATCGCGTGATGAAGAAGAAGGGATTCGTCTTTCCCGCCCGCCGTATCGCGGGAAACGCTTCGACCTACAAACATTACGACAACGGCTACCTGCTGCTCGATGCGACCGGAACGCCGTTCCAGATGAAACAGCTCTGCGGCCGGCCGTTCGTCCGCCGCATCGAACGGCCCGATTCAGTGACATTCACACACGCTTTCGTCACGGAGTTCCCCGACAAACGACTGCTGGGATTCCTCGGAGACGACCGCGGCGGCATCCATGCGCTCGAAGCGGATTACTCCCTGCACTGCCTGCCGCTGCATCCCGTCGACCTCCGACGCGAACGTCTGATCGTCGTAGGCGACTGTTTTTATTGGACGGCGATCACCGAACGACAGGGCTTCGAACGCCTCACGGCCGTCAATGCCCGCGACTATTCCCTTGCTGCGGAGCACGAGACCGATTTCCCCGCTCCGAAATGGGAACAGACCCGAAAATACCTTTTCCCGTTTCGGCTGGTCTTCACCGCGTCGTCCGACAAATACATCAAGCCGCGGTTACGCGACTTCTCGTACCTGGCCCTCGGACTGAACACCCTGCTGGCTGCCGGTTGGGCCGTATACAGCATGAAAAAGCGGCGCTGCCGGACGATCCGCGTATTGGGGATTCTGGTGCTTGGGATTTACCTGTTGGTCCCGCTGCTGCTCACCGACCGCGAATGAACGGCAGAAGCGCCCGACACGGGCACTTTTGCGTCCATCCGATGAACCGTCCGCAAACACGATTCCGCCCTATCCAGGGCGGAATTTTCGTTTGTCCACGGCAGATTCGAATTCACAGACATTTATAAAACGTTTTAAATACCGATAATTCGAATAGAAAATATAGTAATTTAAGTAGATTCATTTTCAGAACCGAAAAATAATATTATTTTTGCCATACTAACTAAAACGTTTTACATGAAACCTGTCAACAAAACCGTATGCAGTCTGGCGGCACTCGCCCCGCTCGCAATGGCGCAAAGCGCGAACGCCGGCCAACGCCCGAACATCATCTTCTTTCTGGTGGACGATTTCGGCTGGACGGAGACCTCGCTCCCCTTCGGCGAAGAGACCTACCCCAACAACCTCAGATTCCATACGCCCAATATGGAACGACTGGCCCGCACGGGCGTCATGATGACCAACGCCTACGCCTGTCCCGTATCGACCCCGACACGAACCAGCATGATGACGGGCATGAACGCCGCGCACATGGGCATCACGTCGTACTGCTCCTTATATAAAGACACCTGCCCCGACGCGATCGGCGGCCGGCCCGGCACGACGAACGCCAACGAAGACGATATCTTCGCGCACCCCGAATGGAACTACAACGCGCTGTGCCCCGCCTCCTTCCGCAACGAGGCCGACAGCATCGCCTACGGCCTGAACCGCACGCTCTACGCCACGCCGATGGTGGAGATTCTCCGCGACGCAGGCTACCACACCATCCACGTCGGCAAAGCGCACTGGGCACCGACCGGCACACCGGGCTCGAACCCCTACAACATGGGATTCACGGTCAACATCGCCGGTTCGGGCAACGGCCACCCCCAGAGTTATCTGCCCGAAGAACACTTCGGCAACCTCCCCAAACGAGGTACCTACGCCTCGGTGCAGAACATGTCGCAGTATTACGGCTCGGGAATCCATCTGACCGAGGCGCTGACGCTCGAAGCGCTGAAAACGCTGGAAGACCCGATCCGCCGCAAACAACCCTTCTACCTCTACTTCGCCCACTACTCCAACCACACACCCATTCAGCGCGACGAACGGTTCATCCGAAAATACCTCGACGCGGGAATGGACGAACAGCAGGCCCGTTACGCCTCGATGGTCGAGGGAATGGACAAAAGCCTGGGCGACGTACTCGACTACCTCGAAGCCAAAGGGATCGCCGACGACACGATCATCCTCTTCATGTCGGACAACGGCGGTCACTGCTTGGGACAGGACAAGGGCGGAGAGCCCCACACGCAAAACCTGCCGCTGCGCGAGGGTAAAGCCTCCGTCTACGAAGGCGGCATCCGCGTGCCGCTGATATTCCGCTGGCCGGGAAAGGCGGCGGAAGGAACGCGCCTCAACACGCCGGTCATCAACGAGGACATCTTCCCGACGATTCTCGAAATGGCGGGCGTGAAACATTACGAAACCGTGCAGGAGTGCGACGGCCTGAGCCTGGTAAAGCTCATCACCGCAGGTTCGAAGATGGTGGCCAAAGCGCAGAAACGCGGAGAAATCGCCACACAGAAGGAGGCCAACGCCTTCGTCGTCCCCGCGTCGGTGTCGGGCGTCGATCCCGAACGCGAACTGATCTTCCATTATCCGCATCAATACCGCGTGGAGGATCAGGACGACATCGATTTCATGAGCGCCGTCCGCAAAGGCGACTGGAAACTCGTTTACAGGATGCACACGGGCGAGCTGGAACTCTACAATCTGCGCGACGATATCGGCGAACGCAACGACCTCGCGGCAAGCCACCCCGAACGGGTCGCCGAACTGGCGAAGGCGCTGGGCGACCGGCTGCGTGCCTGGAAGGCCCCGATGCCGACGGTGCGTACGACGGGAAAGCCCGTCCCGATGCCCGACGAACTGTAAAAATCCGGGCAGGCGAGAACGGCGGCCCCGATCCGTCGACACGCCCGCCTTCGACACGACGTCCGGATTTCTCAGTGAGAAATCCGGACGTATTCTATCGGAACCATTTCGTCAAGCCGAGCGTAGAGCCGAACGAAGTTCGGGCTATGCCGAGGCGAGAAATGGACGAAAGAAATTCAACCATTTCGTCAAGCCGAGCGCAGAGCCGAACGAAGTTCGAGCTATGCCGAAGCGAGAAATGGAGCATGCAAACGAACGAATCCGCACGACCGGCGGAGGTACGCCGACGGCTCTGCTACTCGATCCCCTCCAACCGGCAGATGAAGCGCACGGCGACGGGATAACCCGCCGCGGGCATATTGCCGTGGTCATAACCGTCGAACTCGCAGAGCGTCACGTCCTCGTGCCCAACGAGCCGCATCATCCGCCAGAAATAGGCCGTCTCCTCGTAGCGGCCGTTCATCTCCAACTCGCGGTCGCCCGAAAGAATCAGTATCGGCGCACAGTCGGGCCGCACGTAATAGAGCGGCGCAGTGTCGTCGACGAGCGGCTGCAACGCAGACATACCCAATGCCTTGCGCGCGGCGAAATGCGTAATGGCATGACCGCTGAAAGAGATGATGCCCGCCAGCGAATCGGCATCCTTGCCGTAGCGCGCCAGCCGCGAACGGTCCAACCCCACCATATTGACCAGATAGCCACCCGCGGAGTGCCCCGCGATATAGATTTTCGAAGGGCTGCCGCCGTAGTCGGCGATATGGTCGAAGACCCACGCCACGGCCGCCGCGGCATCGTCCACGATGTCGAGCGTCCCGACGTGCGGGATCAGCCGATACCCGACGCCCACGACCACGAACCCCTTCTTCATCAGCCCCTCCGGCACGGCGCGCTTGCCGCCCGTGAGACCGCCGCCGTGGAACCACACCACCACCGGTGCATCCTCCGCATCGGGAGGGCAGGCCACGTCGAGGCGGCACATCCGACGCGCATAGTCGCCGGAGGCATCCGTACGGTAGAGGATATCGCGTTCGAAGCGGTAATCGGCCGCATGGACGGCACCGGCGAACAGGAAACAGAAAAACAAAAGGAAAAGGCGTTTCATCTGCAACGGAGTTTTGGATTCGTCGATAAAAGTAGCGAAAATCCGTGAAACGGCAAAGGGGACTCCGCCGAAAAGGCGAAGTCCCCTTCCGAGCCCGTGCACGGAGGCACCGGTCAATACTGCTCCTGCTCGTTGGGAAAGTCCTGCGACTTGACATCGGCGACGTACCGCCCCACCGCATCGGTCATCACCGTATGCAGGTCGGCGTAGCGGCGCAGGAAGCGGGGCGAAAAGCCCTTGTTGATGCCCAGCATGTCGTGGATCACGAGCACCTGCCCGTCGGTGCCGCCGCCGGCGCCGATGCCGATCGTGGGAATCGACAACTCCTTCGACACGCGTTCGGCCAACACGGCGGGAATCTTTTCGAGCACGACGGCGAAGCAGCCGGCCTCTTCCAGAAGACGTGCGTCGCGCACCAGCTTTTCGGCCTCGGCCTCTTCCCTGGCGCGGACGGTATAGGTGCCGAACTTGTGGATCGACTGCGGCGTAAGCCCCAGATGCCCCATGATCGGAATGCCGGCCGTGAGGATGCGCTCGACCGATTCGAGGATCTCCTCGCCGCCTTCGAGCTTCACGGCGTCGGCCTCGGTCTCCTTCATGATCCGGATGGCCGAGTCGAGGGCCATCTTCGAATTGCCCTGATAGGTTCCGAAAGGCAGGTCGACCACCACCAGCGCCCGTTCGACGGCACGCACGACCGAACGGGCATGATAAATCATCGCATCGAGCGTAATGGGAACCGTCGTCTCGTAACCCGCCATGACGTTGGCGGCCGAGTCGCCCACCAGAATCACGTCGACACCTGCGGCGTCGACGATCTTCGCCATCGAATAGTCGTATGACGTGAGCATGGCGATTTTTTCGCCGCGATCTTTCATCTCTTTGAGCCGGAGGGTCGTAACCGCCCGAACTTTACTCTCAACAGACATTCGTTCTTCTGTTTTGGTTAATATTTTGACATGATCCGTCGGGGGCTTTCCGGCCGCGTCGGCGGTTTTTCGCCGGCAAAGTTACGCTTTTGAGCGAATCCGGCAAAAGAATTCCCACAAAACGACCCCGCCCGACACCGAAACGTTGAGCGAGTGTTTGGTGCCCAACTGGGGGATCTCCACCGCGCCGTCGCAGCGGTCGACCGCCTCCTGCGACACCCCTTCGACCTCGTTGCCGAAGACGAGCGCATAACGCGCCTGCGGATCGAAGGCCAACGCGTCGAGCATCGCCGCGCCCTCGACCTGCTCGACGGCCAGCACGCGGTAACCCGCGGCACGCAGCCCGTCGATGCACTCCACGGTCGACGCATGATGCGTCCATGCCACGCTCTGCTCGGCACCGAGCGCCGTCTTGTGAAGCTCCCGACAGGGCGGCACGGCCGTAATGCCGCACAGGGCGATCCGCTCGACGGCGAAGGCATCGCCCGTGCGGAAGAACGATCCGACGTTCTGGGCCGACCGCACGTTGTCGAGCACGACCACCAGCGGCAGCTTGGGCATCGCGGCGAACTCCTCGACCGAGGGGCGATGCAACTCTTCATTCGTGATTTTTCGCATGACCGACAGCTAATTTCGGGGACAAAAGTAACACAAATCGGGATAAAATATGTAATTTTGGCGCGATATTCCCGATTCGACTATGAACATCAGACAAATCTTCGGCCTGCTGGCCGCAATCGCCTGCGCGGGCAGCGTGCAGGCGCAGCGCGTCGGCTGGGAGGCCGACTTCAAGACGCGCTTCGACAATCGCGAATTCACGGGCAGTTCGTGCAACGAGTCGCAGACGATCTTTCTGGCCGACCTGTCGACGGCCGTAAGCTACAACTGGCTGGACCGCAATACGCTGCGTTTCGGAGTCCAGATGCAGAAGGACTTCGGCGACAACCGCGACTACTTCTCGGAGGTGCGGCCTCTGGCGTCGTACGCCTACCGCGCCGAACGGCTCGGGACCGACGTGGGTATCTTCTCGCGCGACGAACTGCGCGGCGACTACTCGCACGCCTTCTTCAACGACTCGCTGCGCGTCTACGACCCCACGATCCAGGGCATGGCGGTGCGTTACCGCAACCCGAAGGGACTGCGCGCCGAACTGGTGCTCAACTGGGAAGGGATGTATTCGGAATATTCGCGCGAGAAGTTCCGCATCTTCGGAGCGATCCATAAGGATTGGTCGCGCGAGGCGGACAAACGCTGGTACGTCGGGGGGGGGCTTTCGATGTTCCATTTCGCCAACAGCGCCCTGACCGAAGGCAACGTGGTGGACAACATGCTGGCCAACCCCTACGTCGGTTTCGCCAGCAAGGCGGCCGAGGTGGTGCGCCGCAACGCCGACGGTCGGCCGACGGTCGAACGGCCTTTCTGGTACGACTTTCGCGCAGGGTTCCTGTGGGCTCCGCAGCGCGACCGCATCGCCGACGAAGGGTGGAAGGCCCCCATGGGCGGCGAATTGCGCGTGCGTCTGGGCTGGAAGGGGCTCGAATTCGAGAACAACCTCTATGTAGGCGAGAATCTCATGCCGCTCTTCGGCCGCTACGGATCGGAGCTCTACGCCGGCGAACGGTGGTACGGCACGCGCGACCGCATCTACAATCGCACGCGGCTGGGCTACGAGCGGTCGTTCGCGAGCGAGACGATCCGCGTGCAGGCGGGCATGATCTTCCACACCGACGGCACGGGGCTCTACACGCAGCAGGTGGTGCAGGTGAGCGTACGGCTGGGAAAGACGCTCTACGACCAGCGAAATCACCCGCAGAGATAACCGCAGCCGGAATTTTTGACTAATTTTGTAAAAAAACACGAGATAACAATGGCTATCGAAACCAACGAACCCGCAGCGAAGGAGAAGTCGCTGAATTTCCTCGAAGAGATCGTCAAGGAAGCCGCCGACCGCGGCGTCGCCATACAGACCCGCTTCCCGCCGGAACCCAACGGCTACCTGCACATCGGCCATGCCAAGAGCATCTGCATCAACTTCGGGCTGGCGCAGAAATACGGCGGCAAGTGCAACCTGCGTTTCGACGACACGAACCCCACGAAGGAGGACGTCGAGTATGTCGACTCGATCAAGCGCGACATCCGCTGGCTGGGCTTCGACTGGGCGCTCGAACGCTATGCGTCGGACTATTTCGACCAGCTCTACGAATGGGCCAAGGAGTTGATCCGCAAAGGGCTGGCCTATGTCGACGACCAGACGCAGGAGCAGATCCGCGAAGGCCGCGGCACGGTCTCCGAGCCGGGCAAAGAGTCGCCGTGGCGCAACCGTTCGGCGGAGGAGAACCTCGACCTGTTCGAACGCATGAAGGCGGGCGAGTTCGCCGACGGCGAGAAGGTGCTGCGTGCCAAGATCGACATGGCGCATCCCAACATGCTCTTCCGCGACCCGATCATGTACCGCATCATCCATGCCCGCCACCACCGCACGGGCGACAAGTGGTGCATCTACCCGATGTACGACTACGCCCACGGGCAGAGCGACTCGATCGAGCACATCACCCACTCGATCTGCACGCTCGAATTCGACGTCCACCGTCCGCTCTACGACTGGTTCATCCAGGCGCTCGGCATCTGGCCGTCGCACCAGTACGAGTTCGCGCGGCTGAACCTGACCTACACGATGATGTCGAAACGCAAACTGCTGAAACTCGTGCAGGAGGGCGCCGTCATGGGCTGGGACGACCCGCGTATGCCGACGATCTGCGCCCTGCGCCGCAAGGGATACACGCCGGCTTCGGTACGCGCCTTCGCCGAAATGGTGGGCGTCGCCAAACGCGACAACGTAATCGACCTCGGCAAGATGGAGTACTGCGTGCGCGAGGATCTCAACAAGGTGGCCGAGCGCCGCATGGCCGTCCTGAACCCCGTCAAGGTGACCGTGACGAACTACCCCGAAGGGAAGGTGGAATACTTCGAGTGCGTCAACAACCCCGAAGATCCATCGGCAGGTACGCGGCAGGTACCCTTCTCGCGCGAGCTCTACATCGAGCGCGACGATTTCATGGAGAATCCGCCCAAGAAATTCTTCCGCCTGCAACCGGGCGGCGAAGTGCGGCTGCGCTACGCCTACCTCATCAAGTGCGAGGAGGCGGTCAAGGATGCCGAAGGAAACGTCGTCGAGCTGCGCTGCACCTACGACCCGCAGTCGGGAGGCGGCTCGTCGAGCGACGGCCGCCGCGTGAAGGGCGTCATCCACTGGGTATCGGCCCGCCACGCTTTCGAAGCCGAAATCCGCCTGTTCAACCCGCTCTTCACGAAGGAGAATCCCGACGACTGCGAGGAGGGACAGACGTGGGAGGACAACCTCAATCCCGAATCGATGATCGTCACGAAAGGCTGGCTCGAACCGTCGCTGGCGGGCGCCGAACCGGGCCGCACCTTCCAGTTCGAGCGCGTGGGCTACTTCTGCCCCGACACCGACACCACGCCCGGGCATCCCGTCTTCAACCGCACGGTGACGCTCAAAGATTCGTGGGCGAAGATCAACAAATAGCAACAAGGAACGTTCCCCTGCAAAGCGAACAGTCCGGCGACCTTTATCCAAGGTCGCCGGACTGTTATCTACGGATCGCCGCGGGCCACTCCGTCCTACTCCCGCGCCGCCGACCGCTTCGGCCGAATCCTGCGCCACGGCAGCCGGAGCACGCCCCAGAAGGCTTCGCCGAAGATGCCGCCCGACATCTTGGAGGTTCCCTCCGTGCGGTCGACGAAGACGATCGACACCTCGTCGATACGGAACCCGAGCTTCCATGCCGTATACTTCATCTCCACCTGAAACCCGTAGCCCACCATGCGTACGGCGTCGAGGTCGATCGTCTCCAACACGCGGCGCGACCAGCAAACGAACCCCGCCGTGGCGTCGCACACGGGCATGCGGGTGACGATCCGCACGTATTTCGAGGCATAATAGGACATCAGCAGCCGCGACATCGGCCAGTTGACCACGTTCACGCCGCGCGAATAGCGCGACCCTACCGCCACGTCGGCACCGCCGGTCACAGCCGCCGTCAGCCGTTCCAGATCGTCGGGGTTGTGCGAAAAGTCGCAGTCCATCTCGTAAACCAGATCGTAACCGTGTGCCAATGCCCACCGGAATCCCGCGATGTAGGCCGTTCCCAATCCCAATTTCCCGCTGCGCTCGATAAGATGCACCCGCCCGGGAAACTCCTCCTGCCGCCCGCGGACGATGGCGGCCGTACCGTCGGGCGAACCGTCGTCGACGATGAGCAGGTCGTAGCCGCCGAAGAGCGACATCACTTTCGAGATCATGCGCGAGACGTTCTCGCGCTCGTTGTAGGTCGGGATAATCACCAACTTTTTCATAAGCCTTGCATCCGTTCGCCGAACACCCGTCGCCCCAGCAGATAACGCAGGATGATCGAACCGTGGTAGATATGCGCCGCCCGACGGCGCTTCGATTGCTGTACGGCACGGCGCTGGCGGGCGAATTCACCGTGCCGCGCCAGAAAATCGCGGTAGGCGCAGGCGACCGCACCGGCCTGTGCGCATTGTCCTTTCAACAGATAAACCAGCGCTGCGGCGGCATCCGCAAGGGGCCGCAGCACAGCCACCGCGACACGCTGCACGGGCGACGCGCACTTGAAGAGCATCGCGAGGTTGTTGCGGTAATTGAGGTAGAGTTTGCGCGGCGAATCGTTCTGCAACGTGCCGCCGCCCAAATGCCACACCCTGCTTCGGGGGACGACGCGCACGCGCCATCCCGCCAGCTGCATCCGCCAGCAAAGGTCGATCTCCTCCATGTGGGCGAAGAAGCCGGCGTCGAAACCGCCCATGCGGCGGAATACCTCCGCACGGCAGCAGAAGGCCGCACCGCTCACCCAAAAGACATCGCGGGTGTCGTCGTACTGCCCCCGATCCTTCTCCAACGTCCGCAGGATACGTCCCCGACAGAACGGGAAACCGAACCAGTCGATGAATCCGCCCGCAGCACCCGCATACTCGAACCGGTCGCGCTCGGCGCAGGAGAGCAGTTTCGGCCCCACGACAGCCACGTCGGGCTGCGCGTCGAGCTCCGCGATCAGCGGCTCCAACCACCCCTCCGCAGGTTCGACGTCGGAGTTGAGCAGCACCCAGTAATCGCCCCCCAACCGCTCTAACGCGCGGTTGTAACCTCCGGCGAAACCGTAGTTTTCCGGCAGCCGGAGCAACGTAACCGACGGAAACTCCCGCTCGACGAGCGCCGCCGACCCGTCGGTCGAACCGTTGTCCGCCACGACGATCTCCACCCCCGGCGGAGCGGTGCGCACCACCGAGGGAAGGAAGCGCCGCAGATGGGCGGCTCCGTTCCAGTTGAGTATGACGATCTTTACGACGGACATTGCGGACGACGGTGTTTCCAACGGCGATGCGACCAGAGCCACATCCCCGGATCGGCGACGATGTCGCTTTCGAGCTGCCGCACATAGCGCTCCGTCACCTCGTTGGGCGCGACCTGCTCCACGCCGTCGTAGAGGCGCAGGAACTCCAACTCGTAATACCCTCGGCGCAGCCGGCGCTGGCGGCAGAAATAGACCGGCATGTGAAATTTGAGCGCCATCTTCTCGATGCCGTCGAAAAAGACGGTATCCTGATTGAGGAAGCGGAACCAATGGCTGTTGGGACGCAGCGGAGGATTCTGGTCGGCGATCAGGCCGATGCCGATGCGTTGTCCGGGGGCACCGGCCGGCAGCCGGTGGTCGATGTAGTAGCGGATGATCTCCTTCATCGGGATGAGCCGGATGTTGCGCCGCCGGCGCAAACGCATGTAAACCGCATCGATCACCTTGTTCTCCAACGGATGATAGACCGCGGCCAAATAGTGTTCGCCGGTATAGAGCGCCAGGAACGAGTCGTACTCCCAGCAGCCGAAATGGGCAGTCGAAAGCAGCGCGTCGCGTCCCCGCAGGTCGGAGAGCACCTCGTCGAGATTCTTCACCCGCACGCGGCGGCGGCAATCGTCGTCCGACATGGCGGCCTGGCTGACCGTCGAGATGAAGATCTCCGACAGGTTATGGTAGAACGACCGGCGAATCCGCTTGATTTCGGCCATCGGACGGTCGGGGAACGAATTGCGCAGGTTCTCCGTCACCACGCCCACCCGATAGCGCAGGCATTTGTAAACGATGAAATAGATGGTATCCTGCAACACGTAGTAACGCAGCCAGTGTGGCATAGCGCCGATCAAACGGCAGCAACCCCACACGAGGCTCGCCATCGCCCGCTGCCATAATGTTAGATTCGAACGTACTCGTTTCATGCGTCCGCGGTTATTCGATCGGTAATCATTCGGTATACAACTTCACCTGCGCGATCTTGGTACGCACCTCCAGCCAGCGGCGCAGGCGTTCGGCATCGGCCTCGGTCATCGGCTGCCGCGACTTCACCACGCAGATCAACAGCGTATCCTGCACCGTACCCCCGACATCGTACGAGAGGCATTTCGACAGGGAGATCGACTGAATGTCGGGCACGACGGCACCCGCCTCGCGCGAAATGTCGTCGTATTCGATATTCTTCATCTTGTACTTCGACAAGCGCTGTTTCAACTCGTCGATCTGAGCGTTCTTCTCGTCGAGCAGTTCCGAGTAGCTCAACTGCAACGATTTGAGATCGACCCGATCGCCCGTGCGCGCCTGCCGGACGATCAACTCGACATCCTGCAAGCCGTAGTTGTACAACTGGGCGCGGGCGTTGCCGATGATCTCCTCGCCCAGCGGCTCGCCGATAAGCAGCAGCTCGATACGCGAATTCCGGTCGCCGTGCTTGTAGGCCTTCTTGCACTCGATCACGCGCGTATGTTCGAACTGGAACTCCTGCTGCACGTAACGGTCGACGGCCGATTCGAAGAACGACACCCGCACCATGTGCAGCCCGATGACGACGCTGGGAATGAACGTCAGGAGCGTGATGAGGAGCATGATCCGTTTGACATACCGCTCGCGCGCCGGATCGAGGAACTTCTTCTTGTGGTATTTCAACATCCGGACGACCATGTAGGTCGCCAGCGCGATGAAGACCGTATTGATGAAAAAGAGGTAGAAGGCGCCGATGAAGAACTTGAACTGCCCCGTCGCAAGACCGAAGCCCGCCGTACAGAGGGGCGGCATCAGCGCCGTGGCGATCGCGACGCCCGGAATGACCGTCGAATTGCGATCCTTGCGCGACTGCGCCACGATACCCGCCAGTCCGCCGAAGAAGGCGATCAGCACGTCGTAGGTCGTGGGGACGGTACGGGCGAGCAGTTCGCTGCGCGCCGTGCCGAGCGGAGAAATGAAGAAGTAGAGCGTCGAGGTGGCGATCGCCACGACGACCATCAGCGAAAAGTTGCGCAGCGACTTTTTCAGCAGGTCGAAATCGTTGATCCCGAGCGACAGGCCGACACCCATGATCGGCCCCATGAGCGGCGAAACGAGCATCGCGCCGATGATGACGGCCGCCGAGTTGACGTTCAGCCCCAGCGAAGCGATCATCGTGGCGAAGATCAGCACCCAGAGATTCGTCCCGCGGAATTCGACGCCGCGGCAGATCATGTCCACCGTCTCCTCCTGCCGCGCGCTGTCCTCCGAGAGGCTGAAACGGTCGGCCAGGTCGTCGCGCAGGCTCTCCCACCACGAATGCCGGGCAGGCAGGCCGTTGTGTTGCAGGCTTGTTTCGTTATCGTTCATCGTACTCTTCGTTTTCGGATTCGTCGCGCCGCGCCTTTCCCGCCTTGGGACGGCCGGCGACCACCAGCACGAACTCGCCGCGCGGCTCCGTCCGCCGGAAATGCTCCAGCACTTCGCCCGCCGTTCCGCGCACGGTCTGCTCGAACTTCTTGGTCAGCTCGCGCGACACGGACACCGGTCGTTCGGCCCCGAACGTCTCCACGAACTGTTCGAGACACTTCACCACGCGGTAGGGCGATTCGTAGAAGACCATCGTCCGCTCCTCCGAGGCGAGCTCCTGCAAACGCTTGTTGCGCCCCTTTTTCTGGGGTAGGAATCCCTCGAAACAGAAGCGGTCGCAGGGAAAGCCGCTCTGCACCAGCGCCGGAATGCAGGCCGTCGCCCCCGGCAGCGTCTCCACCTCGATCCCCTGCTCGACGCAGGTGCGCACCAGCAGGAATCCCGGATCGGAGATACCCGGCGTTCCGGCGTCGGAGATCAGCGCCACGGTGCGTCCCGCAGCGATCGTCTCGGCCACGACGGCCGCCGTGGCGTGTTCGTTGAACTTATGGTGCGCATGGAGGCGCTTTTCGATCCCCAGATGCCGGAGCAGCACCGACGAAGTTCGGGTATCCTCGGCCAGAATCAGGTCCACTTCGCGCAATACACGGACGGCACGCAGCGTGATATCGTCGAGATTGCCGATCGGCGTGGGGACGATGTAGAGTTTCGACATGCGTTCAGGCCAGTTTTCGTTCGATCAGATCGACCAGCAGCTTCGCGCCGTCGGAGTTGGGGTTCCAGTCGAAATTCTCGGCGATGTAGATCATGCACTCGTCCAGATCGTCGAACTCGTTGAGCCGGTCGATCGTACGCCCGCAGGCATCCATATCGCCGCCGAAGAGGTCGCGGGCCAGCAGGAAACGGTCGTTGTTGCACAACGCCTGCCGCAGGTCGGCCACAGGCTCCTGCCCGACGGCCGCCGGAGGGGTCGTCACGGCGATCAGATCCGAGACGGTCTTCACGTCCGAATTGAGCGTCTCGCCCAGCACGGCCGCTCCGTTCCCGGCCGCTACGGCGCGATGCCCCGCCCCCTCGACCGGAACGGAAGTCGCCGCAGGCTCCTCCTGCGGAACATCCGCCGACGAGGGCGAAACGGCCGGAACAGCCTGCGGAGACGGTACCGGCCGCTCCTCCGCAACCGGCTCGACCTTCCCCGGCGCCGGAGTCACGGAGTCCGTATCGCCGTAAAGCGACAGAACGACGCGGTGCTTGGCGCGTTTCACATCCACGGGGTCGAGTTCGAAAAGGCTCAGCGGCTCGGCAACGACGGCGGGAGCCTCGGCGACGACGGGCGCCCCCTCCGAATTCGTCGCGTCCGACGGTTCCGATACCGTTGCAACCGCTTCCGCAGGAATCTCGCCGATCGGATCGACCGTCGGCTCCACGACGGGAGCGCCGACAGTACCTTCGACCGCCTCCGCGGGAATCTCGGTACGTTCTTCCACCGGCGCCTCCGCAGGCGCCTGCAAAGGGATTTCGGCAGGAACCGCTGTCTCGGCAGGCATCTCCGCCGGAACTTCGGCCGGCGTTCCGACCGGCTCTACCGCCGGAGCGGCGGCGAACGGCGCCTCGGACGGGCCGGCGACAGGCGACTCCACAACGGGCGGTGCAATCGTCGGTTCTTCCAGCGGCGCAGCGGCCGGATCCGCTCCGAACGGCTCGCTCATCGCCGTCAGCGGGATCACGGCGTCGAGGTCGATCTCCACGGGCGGCAGGTCGACGGACGACAACTCGTCCTCTACGGACGGCTGCACCGCCGAATCCAGGCCGAAACGCACGGCATCGTAAAGTTCCCGCAATTTTCCGAGCGCCAGATCGCGTTCTATATCAGCTATTTCGTGCGAAGCATCCCATCCTTCGGCCAATGCCGCGAGCTTTTGCAGTTCCGCACGAAGCGTTTTCAAATCCATCGGTTTCGTCGTATTTTAACTTTTCAAAGGTATAAATTTTTCACGGAACACGAAAACCGTGCCCTCCTTTTTCACCCTCTCCGAACGAAAAACAGACCGAAACCACATCTTCGCCGCCCCCGCTCCGCAGACCGGAAGCGCAGAATCGGTCTTTACTTACATCTCTCCGCAAAACACCTCTGCTATTTTTAACGTGCATTTCGTGTCCGACGGCGGCGTAAGGGCCGTACGGGCTCGTCAAACGGCATTCCGCCGCATGGAACGGAGGCTCTCCGGCCCGCACCAAACGGCGACGTCGGATCGGCGACACGAAACATCGCAGGGATCTTTCTGCGGAGATGCGTTTGTTTTTTTCGGAAAAATCGATTAACTTTCGGATACTCAACCCACCGAACGATGAAATCCGCTGGATATATCCTACCGTTGGTATGCGCCGCCCTCTTTCTCACGGCATACCGCTCGACCGTCCAGCCGTCGCTTTACGCGAACCCGGTCATGGAGCAGATCGAGCATTACCCGCAGGAGAAGCTTCATGTATCGACGGACAAGGATTCGT